>Ga0307509_10000749_pt1 | contig 55542 bp, 75 predicted proteins | sample 10_EM_MG_FD_202245 | JGI IMG/M metagenome (GOLD analysis project Ga0307509, IMG submission 202245) | Populus trichocarpa ectomycorrhiza microbial communities from riparian zone in the Pacific Northwest, United States - 10_EM | ecosystem: Host-associated > Plants > Roots > Unclassified | place...
TTTTATGATTGGTTTACGGCATGTTGCGCAGTGACTCATAGGAGTCATCTGATGGATTTCGGGTATGACTCATTATGAGTCATAAGACCGTGTGACTCGAGTTATGAGTCACCAGGGTTAGGGTTGTCGGCGTGAAGAGTCTATAAGTAGGAGACTCGGTCACAGTAGTTAGAGCTCTTCACGCAACCATCTAAGTAATACACCACTCAGATACTGGGGCACGGGCCAAGCCCATTGACAGTGACCTTCCATAGGTGCAATATGTTCGAGATACCTAATACCCTTATCTCTATACTACCTCGCTTGTATGCGAGAACTATATTCCTACACGATAGGACTTCCTATGATCACCATACCTACTACGAACAGAAGATGTTAGTCTATAACGATAGACGAAGCAAACTACGTAGGCTATGTCGATAGCCTATGATAGTAAGATAGTCGTTCCCCGTTACGAACACCTTCACGGAAGGCTGGTTTGTTACAGGCTGGCTGAGAACCGGAGGGTGACCAGGGCGTGGCATGTTATCCAGTGATTGACACTCACATGCGCGAGCACGGAAGCTTTTAATTGTGCTCCATGGCCGTCCAATAGTTTGGGCAACAAGTGCAATATTCCGGAGGCAGTAGAAAAAGGTGATGACCATGCCTTTCTCTACATTGGTTATTTCTTTTCAAGAGGTTTTGGGGTTTCGCTTTTCTTTTTTTTGATGCAGAATTTGAATATCCAGATTGGTTAACCATAGGGAATTTATAAAGGATAAATTATTAAAAAGAAGGCAGTGTTATGGTTATGTGTGATTGTCCGATCGCGATTACCTCAGGTACTCGACTACCGTTGACACCAACTCGGTGATCTGGCATTTGGCGAGGTGCTTAGTCAGAGTATCATGAACCCTTCTGACTAGGGGCTGTAAGACCAGGAATTCACACACAACATACTAACCAGCAAGTCAGTTTCACATCAACCTATTCTGCTATATAATCAGAAGTTACAACCGGACCAAAGGAGAGGGATACAGCATGTGCAACACCATTCAGCTAAGGGAAGGTCAAGTTATTGTCCATATGAGTATGATATTACAAGTGCAAGGAATAAGGTTTTCATTCAGAACAGGGTTTATTTTGCAGGTTGACCTAAAGTAACTGTTCGGATATATTTATTTTTCTTTTTTAATCCACTTTTTCCATTTCGTGCACTACAATCGCGGAATATGAAAATATATACCTTCAGCAGATATATAGTTTACTGCTGATTGGTCGGACCTCAGTAATTCTGACTTTTGAGCCAATCAATAAGGACTGTATAAATGCTGGAAGTGTATATTTTCTGGTTCCACAATTATGATACAACTCTCAAGTTTATGGCGCTGTTCAAAACAAGCCTAGAGACTCTAAATAAAACCTTGCAGCAAAAAATGGAAAGACCACAGCCGACCACCACCACCACCTCCACTCCCCTACCCAGTATAGCACTCACCCCCACACTAGACAACATCCTCATCTTCCCCCCAGCTCCGCCAATCCGCCCCACTCTCAAAATCATATAACTGGAGCACCCTTAAGTCAGGTGAACTGTAAGGTTGCAACTTCATCAATGACTGAAAGTAGAAGATAAAGATAATCATAATACAATAAAGAATCAAACAGGGAAACTTAAGATGAATAAAGTTTCTCTTGACGATTGTTTGTTATTGAGGTATTTGTGATTTTATGTTTTATATGATGTATTCATTGTTAAGGTATAAGAACTCCATCCTCCGTCTCCTCTATACACCCGGTGATTGAAATCTCAATACCACGAGATTTTCACCACTTTTCCATACTCCACCCCGCATCAAGAGCTTGCTCTAGGGGGTAGAGGCATATCTCCTCTACAGTTCCCCGCCCTAAAGGTTTATCCCTTTGGGCTTTCTTCTCTCTGGGTTGATGGATTTCGTCTTCTTGTGATAATGTTTCCTTTTCCTACACCACTTTTGCTCTGCCTCGCTTAGAGCATATGCACAGTCAGCAAATCTTTGCTCAATACCCATATGACAGATGACCAGGAACACGGTTTGCAGTAAGAGAAAACACTTCAACAGGCCACTGTTGATTTCTCTATTCTCTCTCTTTGATTGAGAGGCTGCCTATTTCAGACATGAATGCAGTTAGTGATAGTTTCTACAGCAAAGAGTTGGGTCTACACCTCCTTCTTCTCATCACCTTACTGTCAGATTAGCTGGCACCATACTGCCTCTACACCTTCCTGGCTAGTACCCAGAACTACAGCTTCACCAGTCGGACTATGGAACCACAGTCCATCTGAGAAACCTCACGGGTGATGGTAGGGTACTATCTCCTTCATCTGTTGTGGATGGCATTGTAGCAGAGAGCTTATCGCTCCCCAGTTTCTCTGTGGAGCCTTCGCACCCCAAAGTTATTATAGTGAAATTTTAAGTTGTTACCTTCCCTGTTTTTCTTTTGTTTTTCTTTTGTTGAGATGATCGTACCATGGGTTTTCCTGATTCTTCCTGCTTGTTCTTTGAGTTGATTTCTTTCGTATATCTTTCTAGCTAGTCAAGGGTTTCTTGTAGGGAGCGAGATGTGCAGTTGGTTCCACACTAGAGGGACTTGGGGGGCTGGCTTTTTCCCAGGAGTAGTTGGAGGTTTTTGTATATGCCATAGCGTAATGCTGCATGCGCCATTTTGTACCTTCAACAATAATCACATGATTCTAAAAAAAGAAAAAAAGAAAAAAAATGTACAACAACTCCACGCTCCACACTCTCTATTCATCTCTTGCTTAAAATTCTTACCTTATTCAGCCAAGTCAAACCTCAAGATCTGGTCTTTATTTCTTCATGATACACCTATTTTGGCTTTTCACTTGGGCTTTATTTTGAAGTGGAATATATATTTCACCTTTCCTGAGAGGACTGCTTTGTACTCATAGAAAGTCAAGCTGCTAGTTTGACTTTGTTTTCTCTTTTCACCTTCTCTCAGTCCTCCGGCCTGGCCTCGTGGCCTTGTCCTGATGTCTTCTATACCCCTCGCTTCCACAGGTGCAGGCCCAACCTCAGCTGCTGGCCGTGCTGACTCTTCCTCTTCTGCCAGGAGTCTAGGTTCGACCCAATTTCTCCCTCGTGCTCTTCTCAGTGCAGTCATGCCTCCCTCTCTGGGGAGGCTGGGAATGTCGCCAACATCCTTTTGGCCACTCTGCCCGGCTTGCCCGTCTTGACCTAACATCTTTTCCCACAGTTTACAAGACTCCCACTGACAACTTTCCTGACAGTCAACAAGCTCTCTCCCTTCTCCTCGCCTAGCTGATTGCCATGGTCAATGACAGAGATGCCTCAGTAACCTTCCACAGTGCCCAGGGTGACATCATCACCTCAGCCCAAATGGTGTGCTCAGCCACCCCCTCACCACCAGCCACATCCAGCCTCGAAGCGTCTCTCAAGGACTTGTTCTCTCATATTGCTGGTCTCTCCATCCATCATGCTACACAGACGGCTCCTCCTCCTTCACTTCAGGTGCTAGCACCCTCCACTCCTGCAACCCCAGCCAAATCAGGTCAGCAGAAAAAGAAACTTGGCACTCGTGTCACAAATCGTGACTAAGCAAGGCAGATTCCACATGACTAATAGTTATTAGTCATAAGGTATGTTTATGTTTCACACTATACAGTCAGTTGACTCATAGTGCTCACATGACTCCCACTTGCGTGTCATCGTTAGGTTACGATTGGTTGATGTTTCCATGACTCATGATTGTGAGTCATAATGATGTAATGAGTTTTGAGTGTGACTCACATTATGAGTGACAAGTTTCACTCAGGTGATGCGCTTTGCGCACCTGACTGGTTAAATGTTGTATGATTGGTTTACGGCATGTTGCACAGTGACTCATAGGAGTCATCTGAGGGATTTCGGGTATGATTCGTTATGAGTCATAGAACCGCGTGACTCGAGTTATGAATCACCAGGGTTAGGGTTGTTGGTGTGAAGAGTTTATATAAGGTGTAGATGCGGTCACAATAGTTAGATCACGAACCATCTCTCCTACACCTCTTGTGATTATAATCTCAACACCAGGGAAATCATCGTGGGATCTACCTTCCACCCTCTCCTCCCCCTTGATGGCTTCTGCCTAGGGGAGTGACGCTACCCCCTCGCCTCCTCCTCTTGGCCTCTTGGCCCCCCTCCTTGGGGTTCTGGCCTTCGTTCATCGTTGACCCCTGCTCATGAAGTTTGTGGCTCCCCCTTTCCCCGCATCACCTTTGCACCTCGCTTAGGTTTTGCACGGTCAGCAACCCCTCTTGCTTCATTTACGGTCGGCGCTGCTGTCTTCCAAGCCCCTTGTGAAGTACTCCACCGTTTCGATTATGTGTGCCCGGTCGGGGAACACTTCGGTTAGTAATGTCACGGCCTCATCTTTCACCTTGCTGTCGGAAAAGCAGCAGCCGCAGTTGCTCTGGTCAGTCGTTTCTAGCGCTTGGGTCTACCCCTCCATCCTCCCCTCCGGTTTTCGTCCCGTTGCTCGGTTACAGCGACACTCTGCTCCCGCAGCTGGTACCTTACTACTAGGTGGCTCCTCTCGCCCCTGCGGCTGCCACGGTCGCATCCTGGGTTACGCTCTTCCATGGTATAGCACTACCTCCTTGGTCGATGTTAACGCCTTGGGCTCGGAGTAATTGATTCGGTCGCCAGCGGGTGTGTGCTACTTTTGGCCAGCCCCTTCGGAGTGTTGTTTGTCTTCCTCTGTTTGGTTTTCTTTTTAGTGGTTATCCCTTCCTTCTAGGGTTTAGGCTAGATTTACTTTGTTACGGTTCGGGAATCTATGGCAAGGGTTTTCCAGTTGTTTCCTGCTTTCCTGTTGTTTTCCAATCTTCTCAGTGTCCGTGTGAAGGAGGGGTGAGGATTCTTCGGGTGAGATGTGCGGTCGGTTCCATACCAGAGGCACTTGGGATGATGGCTTTTCTCCTGGCGCCAGTAGAATAGTTTTGTTTACACCATAGCTAGCGCTGCATGCGAGTTCTTGTACTTTTTTTATTTTTTTTTTATTATTCTTTTGGACTTTTTTTTTTGAATCATGTGATTATTGAGTTAGGTACAAAATCCTGCATGCAGCTCGCGCTAGGGCATATAAAAAACCTTAATTCCAAAAACTAACAAAGGAAAAAAACAAAATTCAAACAACACGTGCAAAAACTCTCCAAGCGGGATCATCAGAACCTTGTCGCATCGCCATCGATGACTAACAAAACTAAAGTAAAGAAAAATCCTCCTTATACCAATAAGAAAAACACTCACAAGGAATAAAACCTCCCCGCCCTACCTACCCACTGCCGCAGTCAACTAGGAACAAAGAAAACTGATAAACTGTATAGAAAATACCCTGAGGAGAAGCTCGAGCAGGGGAGCTTTTGAAGTAGCAATACCTAGAAGGCCGGGGCCGAGCTAGGGAGTTTTTGTGTTAAGCACTATCTGAGCCCGAACCCGGCTCAGGTGTAGCAGTATTGGCTCGGATGCGCAAAATTGTTGGAGGGAAACCTGTGCGAGCAGCGTAAAGATACTCAGCTAACCCTCTGAGGAGGGGAACCGAGAGCCAAAGGGGACCGTCAGGGCCAATGTCATCCACACCTGAGAGATGGGTGAGGCGAGGCTGGGCCTTGGCGGGGCAGAGGAGAATCGCGTGTTGGAAGGACTGATCGTCTTCCTCACAGAACGGGCAGAGGGTGCTGGAGTCCCGACTCCACCAGGAGACATGTGCGGCAAGGTAGCTGGCACCTGTACGCATCTGGTGAATGCGGCCACATATAAATCGAGGGAGGCCAGTAAAGGTATGGGGAGTGAGGCAGGCACTATAAGGATACGAGAGGGGCACTGGCGGACTCAAGTCTAACCAGACAGCGAGGAGTGACTGTAACAGAGGAGCTCTGAGGGCATGGTAGGTAACGGAAGGTATCCTCGACAGCAGGAGCGCTACGAGATCGGTTGAGGTGAGAGGGAGGATAGGGATTTCCTCAATAAGGTCTGAAACCTCGTGACATAGGGAGTCTAGTGGTAGGTGCTTGGCTGAGTTAACCGCCGGGCTAAGCCATGAAGTAAGGTGGACGGCTTTGGAGGAGCCTCAGAGGAGAAAGCAATGATCGTCCACAGAACAGCCCAGGTCCTAGGTGGGCACAGATTCGGGTATCCGGGCGGTGGCAGGGTTGAATTCCGAAGGGGCGCAGACCAAGTGGATGGCAGCTGACTGACGGTGGTGTTTGCAGATGGAGGAGATGGGTGGTAGTGAGGCCTCCCGGTACAGAGCGCCGAGGGCGGTCGTGTAAAAGCCATTGGTTGTCCATCGGAGCACCACATGCCAGAACGAGTTGAGTTGCCTGACAGTGGCTGCCTCCGGAACAAACAAGTCGCAGCCGTAGGTGAGAATAGGAAGAAGGGCGCCGAAGACTAGCTTTCTGTTGCACCAGGAGGAGAGGCCTTTGCCAGCTGCACTGAGCTGTCGGATTGTAGTGAAAGAGGCTTTGGCTAGTGCCAGCCGTCTCAGGAAATGAACGGAGGAGTGTAGAGTAGGGGTGAGCCAATAGCCTAGCCACCTCACAACTTGAGAGGGTGGAAAAAGCATGTCGTTGATCACAATGGGGGCAAAGGAAACCTCCGAATGGTCCTTCGGGGTTCTCCAGTGAATGAGTTCAGTTTTGGGGACAGCAAAAGCCACCCCCAAGTCGGCCCCCTGCCTTTGGATGCTGCCGAAATAGTATTAAAGAGCGCGGATATTCCAACGTACCGAGTCCGAGCCAACCGTGATGGTGAGTTCGTCGACATCTGAAATCGCCAGACCCTGAGGGAGAGTCGGGTGGAGGCTGGCTATATAAAGCACAAAAAGGAGGGGAGAAATCGGAGAGCCTTGAGGAGTGCCAACAGCGACCGGGCAGAAAGCCTTAGGCGCGCCTTGGAATATGAGTCGGCACTGGCGTTTGGAGAGAAAAGACTTGATCCAGGCAACCAGGTACGCGGAGACACCTCCTATGGTGAGGATAGTAGCCAGCTTGTTTGCGCAGACGTTGTCAAATCCACCTTTGACATCCAGGAAGAGAGTTGAAACTTTGAAGAAAGCAGCCTGAAGCAGGCGGACTTGGTGGGTGAGAGTAGCGACAGCGTCGAAACAGCCCATACCGGCTAGAGACCCACACTGGTTGGGATGTAAGAGGCCCAGGGAGCGGGCGGCGAGTTCTTGTACTTTAACAACGAATACATGATATAAAAAAAAAAAGAAAAAAGGTCACCGTAGTTAGACACAAACCTTCTCCCCTACACCTCCGGCGATTGAAATCTCAAGACTATGGGAAATCATCATAGACGGTCCCTCTCCCCTTTTCTGATGGCCTAGTTGCCTAGAAGGGTGAAGCTACTCCCCTCCACCTCTCCCCGCTGGTTCTCTTCTAATGACATTGACTACGGGCAGTCTTTGTCTAGGGGTTTCACGGTTACTCTCCCCGCCTTTCTCCGCACTATGTTTCGCTGCCCTCGCTTAACACTTTGCACGGTCGGCAACCCCCTTACCTCATCAATGGGTCGGCCGCAGTCTCGGGCTATCGGTGAAGTAGTGGCCCCGGTGGCTCTGCTCTCTGGTATTGCACTATCTCCTGAGAGTCCTGTCCGGTAGCGTCGGCATCATCGAAAATTGTTATCTCAGTTCGGTCGCCTTCCCTCGTACTTCTCCATTTGGGTCTACCCCTCCTTTCTCCACTCCCCCGGTCTCGTTGGCTGACACCCTACTGCCTTCTCTCCTTGGCTGGCACCCTACTGCCCACACCGCCTGGCCTCTGTTCCCTCATGATGGTCTTGAGTTGGGATCTGGCATGGCTGCGTGCGTGTTGGTGAAATTCTCTTGTTCCTAGAGGTAGCATGCTGCCGCCTCTGTCCCTCGCGGGACATGCACCTCCCCCGGTCCGGTTTCCGGCGGGTCTACGATCTTTACTCTGTCCTGCCACACACTTCCTATGTGTTGGTTTGGATTCGGATCTCTCTCTGGGGTTCGCTTGCCCCTTCCGCCGGGCCTTTTGGCCCCTGGTATTTCTATCCCTTTGTGTGTGCTGTTGAGGCCATGACTTTGTCCTGCTGGCTCCTTGATCCCTCCCCTGATCTGTCAGAATGGGGTCTATTGCTGGGCTAAGGGTGGGTTGTCTACGGTTCTTAGGCTTTGGTGTTCCTTTCTAGATGGGCTTGAGGTTTCCTTACTTTTCCTTGGTTGTTCACTGTCGGGGTGGAGGATTTTCTTATGGGCTGCACGTCTGCGGAGGGTTTTTCGTTCGTTGTTTTCAGGCATGTTCTTTCGCTTGTAGTTTTCTACCCAGAGCACCGGATAGTTCGTCAGACCCGACGGTTTGAGGCAGGGTCAGAGGGTTTTTAGCAGGAGGGAGACGGGATGGACTGTAGTTGGAGGTTGTTGGCTGCATACCGCGAGGTGGAAGGCCTTTGTACCTAGTTAGCTTCTTCACTTAGCAAACAAATTTAAAGGATTCAAAAAAAAAAGAAAAAAAGAAAAAAGGTCACAGTAGTTAGAGCTCTTCACGCAACCATCTAAGTAATACACCACTGAGATACTGGGGCACGGGCCAAGCCCATTGACAGTGACCTTCCATACGTGCAACATGTTCGAGATACCTAATCCCCTTATCACTATACTACCTCACTTGTGTGCGTGAACTCTATTCCTACACGATAGGACTTCCTACGATCACTGCGCCTACAACGAATGAAAGATGTTAGTCTATAACAATAGACGAAGCAAACTACGCAGACTATGTCAATAGTCCATGATAGTCACAATAGTCGTTTCCCGTTCCGAACACCTGCAAGTAAAGGCTGGTTTGTTACAACCCGCCTTGCCTCTCGTACTGTTACCACCCCGGACTTTCCTTTCCTTTTCAAGGGAAAGTGGTCCCCTGAAACGTATGCCAAGCGCCACCTAGACTCTCCTGAAGCCCCCATCCTCTTTGCCGCATGCCACCCCCAATCTGAAGAGGCAAAACTCTACTCTGAACGCTACCCAGCCACCTCTCTCTTTCATACCGGCCCCCCACCAGGGTTTACCATCTTTGATCCCCTGCAGCCTCAAGATGCCACCTTGGCCCAGGTTACCAGGAAGGGCAATAAGAGCAAGAAAAACCCCAGTGCAGCACACGTAGCTGCGTCCGGCAAGAGTAGTGTCCGCTAAGGACCCCCACTGGTTCTAGCCCTACAGGATCATTTCTTTGCCCTGCAAACTTCCTTGACCCTCCCCAATGATTCATTTGTTATCACTGCCATCCTTATAGACATCATGGCTGCTGTTCTCAAAGAAGCCAATTGTTCCCTACCGCTTTCCCTCACAGCTTCTGTTAACCACAATAGTGCGGTCACTCTGACAGCTAACCCATATACATCTTACTCTGCTCATTCCCCATGATTTGACATGATGAAGAAGAAGCTCAATCAGAGTTTCCTGGTCAGAGACAATGTTTTTAAGGTTTTCAGAGTGGCACCAACAAGCGTTGAACTTCTCATCAATAACCCACCTCTTTTGATTCTCGCGAGAGAACCTGCTGACCTTTTTCCCTCACTTCTCAAATCTATGAGCAATGCTATTGACGTCCCTATCTTTAGGGGAAGATTTCTCCAGTCAGATATGGAGAAGAGGGCTCTGAAACTGAAAACCTCTCTGGGTGTGGCTGTGGACACAACTCATGTGTCCCACTTTCGCGAATCAATTTGGCTTTTGTCTCGTGCCTGCTCAGTTGCTCCTGCCTACTTCACCTCCAAGTCCACAGAGTGCAGAAAGTGCTGATGTTTTCGTCACTCTGCTCATAGATGAAAAGATGAGGCTCGAGCTTGCCTTATTTGGCCTCTCCTCCATCACCGTTCAGCCCACAGATGTGCTAACCAAAGCTGCCCGAACGGGGGTTTTGAGTAGTCTGTTGTAAGGTGCTGCAATGACTCAGCTCCACTCTGCTGCATCAATTGCGATGGCCAGCATGCCTCCTTCGATGGCTGCTGTCCGGTCTGGTGCGAGATTCTTACCTCTCTCCGCTCACATAGGGACTAACACATAACAGATGCACACAATGTAAACCCTTCTCAGACTACCCCTCAGGGTCCATCCACACATCCTGCTGTGCCGGCCACTCCTGGCTAGGCATGGCCCTCGCTTCCCACCCTACAACAGATTTACTAAGCCCACAACAGTGAAACTTGTAGGCAGTGTGTCTATTCAACCCTCCCTGCCTGCTCACCTCCCGGGCAGGAATCTTTTTGCTACTGGTAGCAGTGTCTTCCAAGCTAACACCAGTGCTGACACAAGTGTTATAACTTTTATTATTATAGATCATTACACTTCTGGAGCCCAAAGGCTATGAGGGGGTAACTACTGTACATCTGGGACAACTGTGTGTCCAGTCCCTGATCCACTTCCTACTAGATGATAGTGTCCACTTTTCGTTGGCCACCCGGCATAAGCGCTAACAACCCCTTTAACACAGGAATTTCTCCACTCCACCCAATGCCTAACCAATAAAAGAAAATCAATGTATCAACCTAGTCAGCCGTGTCCCTCCTCTAAGTTGGTTTCTGGTGTGCATTAAGGTAGGGTGGGCATTCTTTGAAGTCTGCCTGGTGTGGATCTCCGCAGTTGCTGCACTTGAGGGTTCTGTGAAGGTACTGTTTGCCCTTGCTAGGGCAGTTAGATTAGCCACAGGTAGGCTGGGTGTTGCCCAGCACATAGGTTGCGGTGGGTGTTGTTTGTGCACTTTGAGGTGTGGTGTCCAAAGGTTAAATAGTTGTTGCATTGAGTATCTGGTCCAAAGATAAGATATTTCTGAACTTTGAACTTTCTTTTGAAGAGGGAAAAGCCAGAAGTAATGGCTTTGGTTGCTGCATCTTTGCTGCTCACAATTGGAAGAACCATGGTGAATGCTGATTTCTTGGAATGCTGCACTTCGGTGGTGAGCGATCTAGGAGGGTGGGGGAGGTGGATGCCAGGGTTGAAGTCTTGGACTTCAGACTGCATCGTGGTAAAGGAACCGGAGGTAGGAATGCTGTGGATAATAACCTTGTGCCAGATATCATCCTTCCTAAGTCCGGTTGCTGCAGGTGTGGTGGCTCTAATGGCTTCCTCAATGGCAAGGTGGTGAGGTGAGATTTGAGGTCAGAGAGGGCGGGAGTATTGTCTTTGGTGATAAGTTTGATGTTATGGTTGGTAGTGAACTCTATAGTAGCAATAAGAGGCTTCTTGATTGCAGAGTTGATAGTGTTTCTGACGGTGAGGTTGTTGGTGTTGTCAAGAAGTGGTGTGCTATTTCCCTCAATGATAATGGTATAGTTGTGTTTGGTCAAAACAGAATGGATTGCCTATTTGTTTGTTGGAGGTGTAGTGGTAGGGGTGGCAGGTGCTCTGGCAGCTCTCTGGGCCCAGGTAAGGGTAGGGAGTGGTGCAATTGGTCTGGATGGAGGGGTAGTGGTGGTGGCGGGAGCAGGTTGTTTGCTCTGTTGCTGTTGTAGTTGAGTTGTAAGGGTGGTAAACTGATCTTTTAGGTCCTGAGTATCCTTGATGTGACGTTCTTGAACAACTCTTAAGTGTTTCTCAAGGGACTCAAAGGTCCTCAAGAGGTATTGGTAACAATCAGCCAAGGATTTGTTCTGATTGATGAGAGCATTGGTTTTGTCTTGGAGAGATTCAAGGGTGGGAGATTCACCATAATGGGCAGAATGCGAGGTGTAGGAGACACCTGTTTGGACAGGAGAAGGAGAATCTTCTTCAATCCTGGTGTCATCAGGAGAGGTGGGGGCATCAGAGTGGCGGGGGTTGAATGGGGGGGCAAGGAGGTTTCCACCCCCCCTCCCTCTGCCCCTTTGTCTATTAGACATCAGAGGGTAGGCTGGAAGGACTCTGTTGATAAAGGTGATAAAGTAACAAACAACCGGGGATGATTTGTTGATAAAAGGTCTTTAAAGTGGAGATGAAGTGGTGAGAATTGGTTATTAACCAATGAGGTGAAAGCTCCGTGAAAAGTTTGGTGCTATTCTTTCTTTCGCTATGGTGGTAACAGCAACGGAGTCTAGTTAAGCATTTGGCAGAGTGGAGGATTTTCTTTGTCAAAAGGGGTTGTTAGTGCTTATGCTGGGTGGCCAACCCAAAGTGGACACTATCATGGAGTAGGAGGCGGATCAAGGAGTGGACACCTACTTGTCCCAGATGTATGATAGTTACCGCTTCATAGCCCTTGGGCTCTATAAGCGTAATGATCTATAATATTAATAATAATAATAACTTCATTCACATCTATTCTCCAACATAATTGCCTTTCTATTGCCTCTAACCAGTGTTATCATATCTAGATTACCACAACTTTGTTTTAATCGTCTGCTGGACCTGCAGGGCAAAGTTGCAACTGGGCCCTGTGATTGGAATTGCCCTCTCTGGTGTCCAGGTTCCCTCGGCCATGTGTATATTATACACGATCCTATAGAACAATATAAAATATACCAATTGAATATATTTGATTAAATATCCATAGATCAATCGTCCGATTTACAATCCATGGCCTCTCCCGGCTAGGAATTACATGTTCCTGTCCAATCACTGTCCCTCTATCGACTATATTCATTGCTTGACCACTGGTGCTCTTCCCAACTCGTATATGGCTACTTGCTACGGGAAATCTACCCGCATTGGTGAGTTCAAGCATGTCAAGCAATGCCAGGTACTGGACACCTCCGGCCTTGCCTAATATATTCCATATATTGACTAGTGCAACCAATTGTACCACACCTTGTCCTTGCAGATCTCCATAACTCTCCTCTCCCCCAGCTTGGTGTAACAAAGCAGCCTTCCGTATGGTGTTCGCAAGAGGAAACGACTATCGTGACTATCATAGACTAGCGATCTAGTCTACATAGTCTACTTGGTCTATTGTTGTAAACTAACATCTTTTGTGGTGTTCGGGGAGTATCCTATTGCTATAGGAATAATGTACTCGTATCTGTAGGCGAGGTATCATAGAGGTAGGGAATAGGTATATGGAATATCTTGCACCTATAGAAGGTCACTGTCAATGGGCTTGCCCTGTGCCCCAGTATCAGAGTGGTGTATTACTTAGATGGTTGTGTGAAGAGCTCTAAATACACTGATTTTTTTCTTGTTTTTTTTTTTTAATTCTTTTATTTATTGTTTCAATCAGAGCAAATGAACAATTGTGCTAATCCCATGGTGTTAGATACAATGGACTGTCAACCAAGCGCAGGCCATGCCCTCCAAACCCTCCAACTACAGTCCATTCCGCTACCGCCAAGCTAAAACCCTCTAACCCTGCTCGACAAAGAAAACTCCGCCCTGTACTATGGGTAGAAACTAGAAGGTGGTGGAAACACAGGCCTGAAAACATTGAACCAAAAAACCCCGCCACAGCCTAGCCTAAAAGAAAGACATCTACAACCGACAGTAGAAACTACCAACTAATGAAAACAAACCCACTCCCCCTAGTCAAACCAGCTATAAGCTAAACTATAGTAAAACCCCACTGGGCCCAGCTCCCGAAGGAATAGGGACTCCTGTATGTCAGGTCTTGGGGACACAATGAGGGGAAATAATTCCTGGAGGCATATAGCCCCGCTAGCCAAGGATCAGGAAGAGCAACCGAGTTTGAGGAAAAGCCGCCAAAAGGAGAAGGGCTCGTGGGAGTGGGAGGAAGATCCAGTCGCCTATTTCAGCAAACAGGACTCTGATAAAATGAGGGTTTAGAAATGCTCCCCTAGTCAGAGGACATTCAATGGAACAGAGGCCTGAGTGTGGGCATAGAGCCGCGAGGAGTAGGGTGCCAGCCTATCCAAAAATCAGGGATGGGGATGGCAGAAGGTTACCAGACACGAGAAGTACGATGAAGACCGATGGAAGTGGGGTCACGATGTTTTGAAAAACCCGACCATACCAGCAGAGCACAAAGAAGATAGTGCAATAGCAGTGAGCAGTGCCAACGGGGACAACAACTTTATCGATCGGCCGAGAATAAAGACCGACCATTGGCGGATGAGAGATTGCCGACCATGGAGGGCTGCCTAAGCGAGCCCGCAGAAAGGAAGGTAAAGGCAGGCTCAACCAACTGCTAGGAACAAGCTCGCCAGGACTGACTATCAGAAGGGAAAAGAAGAGTGGATGAAAGGAGGTTCGCCAGACAGAGGCAATGTGGCATGTCTGGGAGAGGGGGGTGGATGAAAGTGACAATGATTTCTTGTAGTGTTGAGATTTTAATCGCTGGAGGTGTAGTGGAGACAGAGGATGCTCTAACTATTGTGACTTTTTGGTACGTTTTTTTCTTTTTTAAATCCTTGTATTTATTGTTTCTATTGGAGCATAGGCACAAATGTGCATGTCCCATGGTGTTAGGTACAATGGAGTGTCAACCAAGCGTGGGCCATGCCATCCAAAACCACGAACTACAGTCCATCCCATGACCAGTAACCTAAAACCATCTGACCCTGTCAGACAAAGAAAGTTTTACCGGGTACTATGGGTAGAAAACTAAAAAGAGGTGGAAACAGGGGCCTGAAATCAATGAACCAAAAACCCCTGAGTGAGCCTAGCACAAAAGAAAAACATCTCCAACCAACAGTAGACACAACACAATAAAGGAAACCAAACCCACTCCCGCAAGTTGAACCACCTATAGGTTAAACTGTTGTAGAACAGCACCAGGCGCAGCTCATGAAGAAATAGGGACTCCTGTATGAAGGGTCTCAGGAACACAAGGAGGGGAAATAATTCCCGGAGGCATATAGACCTGCAAGGCGAGCCTGCGGAAGAGGAACCAAGTTTGAGAGAATCCCGCCTAAAGAAGGAAGGCTGGATGCAGTTGGAGGAAGATCCAGTGGGCTATCTCGGGAAAACAAACTCGGATAAAATGAAGGCTAGAACATACTCCCCGAGTCCAAGGATATTAGGAGGGAATAGAGGTCTGAGGGTGGGCGTGGAGCTGCGAGGAGTATGGTGCAAGCCAATCCAGACGTCAGGGAAGAGGAGGGTGGAGGGCTGACCAGAACAAGGAGTAGGAGGAAGGCCGATGGAAGCGGGGTTAGGATGTTTGTAAAGGTCCGACCATACCAGCAGAGGACAAAGGAGATAGTGCAATCCCAGACAGCAGTGCCACTGGGACACCTGCTTTACCAATAGACCGAGACTAAATAGCGATGGTTAACGGGTCAGGGGTTGCCGACCGTGGAGGGCTGCCTAAGGGAGCCCAGAGCAAAGGGGATGAAGGCAGACACAACCAACCCATGAAAACAAGCTGGCCAGGACTGAACATCAGAAGGGAAAGGAAGAGGGGATGGAAGGAGCTTCACCGGACAGGGGCAATGTGGCATGTCTGGGAGTGGGGGGTGGATAGAGGTGACGATGATTTCTCGCGGTGTGTTGAGATTTGAATCGCCGTAGGTGTAGCGGAGATGGAGGATGATCTAACTACTTTGACTTGTTTTTTTACTGTTTTTACTTCTTTTTTGTATTTTTAAATCATATGCATTTGTTTAACTAGGTACAAAAGACATCCGCCGTCTCCTCTACACGCCGGGCGATTGAAATCTCAACACCAAGAGATTATCACCACTTTTCCAAACTCCACCCCCCGTTATGAGTTCGCTCTAGGGGGTGGAGTCATACCTCCTCTACACTGCCCTTCCCTTGGGTTTATCCCTTTGGGCTTTCTTCACTCTTGGTTGATGGATTTCGTCTTCTGCTGACGATGTTTCGTCTCCCTACCCCGCTTTTGCTCTGCCTCGCTTAGAGCATCTGCATGGTCGGCAACACTCTTCTCAACGCCCATGTTACAGACGGCCGGGTACACGGTTTGCAGGAAGAGAAAACATTTCAACAGGCCACCGTCGATTTCTCTACTCTCTTTCTCTTTAAGAGGCTGCCTAGTCAAGACACGAACGCGTTTTCCGATAGTTCCTATGGCACAGAGTTGGGTCTACCCCTCTTTCTCCTCCTCCTCACACGGTTGGATCGGCTGGCACCCTACTGCTTCTTTACTTTCTTGGCTGGTACCCACAACTACCTGGCTGGTATCCATAACTACTTCTTCACCATTCGGACTACGACCACGGTCCCTCAGGGCCTGCCTCTAGGGGGATGGTATTGCACTATCTCCTTCCTCTTTATCGAGTGTGCGGCCAAAATAGATGGCCCCTTTGGCCTCCCCATGAGTTCGATCATGCCGAGCCTGGCACTCCCCGCGCTGAGTGTGCGGAATTTTCCAAGTGGTCTTGCAATGTTTGCTTTTTGTTTTTCTTTTGTTCGGATGATTGTGCTATGTGTTTTCCTGACTCTTCCTGCTTGTTCTTTGATTTGATTCCTTTCGTCTATCTTCTTAGCTAGTCCAGGGTTTCTTGTTGGGGGCGAGATGTGAGGTTGGTTCCACACCAGAGGGACTTGGGGGGTTGGCTTTTTCCCAGGGGTAGTTGGGGGTGTTTTCTATGCCATAGCGTAAGCTGCATGTAGGATTTTGTACCCTAAAACAATAATCATATGATTCAAAAAGAAAAAAAGAAAAAAAAGAAAAAACTAGGTACAAAAGACAGGCTCCGCGCCCTCTATTTTCCTCTCGCTTAAAATACTTTCCGCATTCGGCCAACATAAACCTCAGGGTTTGGTCTTTATTTCGTCATGATACATCTATTTTGGCTTTTCACTTGGGCTTCATTTTCAAGTGAAATATATATTTCACCTTGGCTGAGAGGATTTGTATTCTTGGAAAGTCAAACTGGTAGTTTGACATTAGTTTCTCTCTCCCCCTTCTCCTTGTCCTCTGGCCTGGCCTGTTGGCCTTGTCCTGATGTCGTCTATCCCTCTCGCTTCCACGGAGGCAGGGCCAGCCTCGGCTGTTGGCCCTCGTCGCTGTGCCTCCTCTTGCCGGGACCGTAGGGCTGGTCCAATCTCTCGTTTGTCATCATCCCAGTCCAGTCATGGCTCTCTCTCCCGGGATGCCGACAATGTTGCCAATATTCTTGGGCATGCTGACAGGCTCGCTCGCCTTGACCCGGCTTTGTTCCCCACAGCCAATAATGCCAGCACCGCTACCTTCCCTGATGGTCAGCTCGCGATGGCCCCTGTTCTCTCCCAACTTATCGCCATGGTTAATGACCTTGGTGCCTCTGTTACCTTCCTGACTTCGCAGGTTGAGACCCTCACCCCTGCCCAGGCAGAGCGCTCAGCCACCCCCTCTCCACCAGCCACATCCAACCTCGAGGCTTCCCTCAAGGATTTGTCCTCTCGTGTTGCTGCTCTCTCCTCACACCGTGCCACACAAGTGGGAACCCCACTGCCTGAAGCGCCACCTCCTCCCGCCCCTGCTGTCTAAGCTAAACTTGCTCAGGGGAAAAAGAAACTCGCCACCCGCCTCTCGTCTCGTACGGTCGCCGCCCTGGATTTTGCCTTCCTTTTTGAGGGGAAATGTTGTCGCAACCCGGACACATAGGCCAAACGCCACCCAGACTCACCCCAAGCACCTATCCTTTTCGCCTCTCGTCATCCCTTGTCAGAGGAAGCCAACTTTACACTGAGCGATACACAGCCACCTTACTTGTCTATACCGGTCCCCCCCTGGTTTCACTGTTTCTGATGCCCCGCAGCCGCAAGAAAAAATCTGGGCACAGGTTACCAGGAAGGGCGGTATGGGCAAGAAAAACGCCACTGCAGCACAAGTTGCTGCGGCAGGCAAGAGTAGTGTCCCCGAATGACCCCCACCGCTCGCAGCTGCTCAAAATGGTTTCTTTGCTCCGCGCACCTCCACAACCCTCCCGAACGATTCGTTCATCATGACTGCTACCCTTTGAAACATCATGGCCACTGTGCTTGAAGAGGCCAACTGCTCCCTACCCCTCTCCCTTACTGCCTCAGTCAATCGCAAGAGTGCTGTTACTCTCAGAGCCAACCCCTACACCCCGTCTTCTGCTTACTCCCCATTTCTTGATGCAATGACTAAGAAGCTCAATCAGAGATTCCCTGTTGGAGACAATCCGTTTCAGGTTTTTAGGGAGGCACATACAAGTCTCGAGCTCCTCATTCATAAACTTCCTCTCTCTATTCTTCCGCACGAGCCTACTCACCTCTTCCTTTCACTGCTTGAATCAATTAGAAATGCTATTGACATCCCGATAGTTGGGGCTTGATTCCTGGAGTCAGATCGGGCTACAAGGGCTGAGAAGCGCACAACCTCGGTGGTGGTGGCAGTTGACCTACTTCATGTTTCCCGGTTCAGCGAATCCATCCAACATTTCTCCCGCGGCCGGACGGTGGCTCCCACCTACTCTGCCTCCAAGTCCTCGGAGTGCCAAAAGTGCTGGCGTTTTGGTCACTCTGCTCCTCAATGCAAAGAAGAGGCAGAAAGCTTGGCCGATCTGCACTCTCTTCCACCACCGGTATGCCCACAGATGTGCTAACCCAAGCTGTCCGAAAGGAGGCTTTGAGAAGTCTGTCGTGGGATGCTGCAATGCCTCCCCTCCTCTCTGTCGCAACTGGGTTAGTCAGCCAACCTCTTTTGATGGCACCTGTCCCATCCGCCGCGAAATCCACTCCGCTCTCGGTCCTCTTAGGGACCAAAACATTCCAGATGCCCCCGATGCGGGCCTCGCCCAAACCACCCGTCAGGGTCCAACTGCTCCCTCAACTGTACCGGCTAAGCCAGCCAGGCACTGTCCTCATTTCCCTGCCTCAGGCGACTCTAGTCAAACTGAGACAGTTAAACTCGTTCGCGACGCGTCCACCGAGCCTAACCTAGCCGCTCCCCTCCCCTGCAGGAACCTCTTTGGTGCTGGCAGCACCCTCTTCAGAGCTAGCACCGGTGCCGACTGGAGCGAGCCCGCGCCAACCGACGTCCACCTGGATCTTTAGATGTCGTCAAGCCCATTCCCAACACAGAGCCCTTCACCATTTCAATCATCCCCGTATCCTGGTTGTTTAAATTGTTCCATTGTTCACCATAATTGTCTCAGTAGCAGTAATGTTTTTCAAAATCTTTTTAGTTTTTTTACTACGGTAGAAAGTTCTCCCATATTGTGGCTCTTCAGGATATTCCTCTCTGGAGGAATTGTCCTCCTGTTTGTCCCAACTATAAATGTTTTTTTCCTCCAGCAGCTGACAGCTATAACGCTCGAGTTGCAACTTATGTTCACGAAAGGCTATTAAGTGTTATTTCTATTCTTCCATTGTTTTTTGAAAGGGGTGACCTCATCGGAGTGAACTTTCACTCACCTGAGGCACTTTTTGATACTTCTCATAATTTGTTTCATTTGTATAATGCTTACTCTATCCCTACTGGTCACACTAGATCAGTTTCTCCTGTTGATTTGTTTCCCCAGCATGATTTTCCTACACATGTCCTTGGGGAACTCAACATTCACCATTCCACTTCTGACCCGACTCGTTTGCTCTCCAATTACCATCAGTTTATAAGTTCCCATTATTTCAACAGGGCATCCACTCAGTTGTTTTCTCTCCTCAAAACACCAGCGGGATTCACTAGGTTCCCGTTCACCTCCAATCATCGTCCTGCAGTTCTTGACTTGTCCTTTGCCAACACAGCCTTGCTCCCTTATTTCTCCTGCTGGAACCCCTCCCTCCGGCCAACCAGTTCGGATCACACCGCCCTCACAATCATTCTCTCTACTCCGCTCCTACAGCCCTTGCCCAAGGGCCTAAACTGGACATACACGGATTGGGATCACATCTCACCTCTGCTCACCGATTTGTCACTCACGGCCCCCCCTGCGCTCCCCACTCCACACACACTTGACCGCTGGTTCGACAACAGCCTTGCCAAGCTCACGCACCTTATCACCTCCAATACCCCAACCAAACCCCCATCCTCCTACTCTAAACAGTGGTGGACTCCAGAACTTGCACAGCTACGACACATTCTTCACCATACATCATGCCTCATGAGAAAGAATCCGTCCTTGCCCGCCCTGGCCCATGTGGCTCGGAACACGTATTTCAAGGCTATCCAAACTGGCAAGAGAGTCCACTTGTTGCAGTTTCTGGCCAACTTCGACTCGCAATCAGTCTGGGATGCTAGAAAGATTGCAGCTGGCAGAGCCCCGGATCGTTTTCCCACACTCGAGAACGCCTCCTCCCCCACCGGAATTAACAATACACTTCTACAACATTTTTTCCCTCCTAGACCCTTTCCTCCTCCTCCCCTCATCCTTCCTGCCTTTAAGGACGTCCCCCGGGTTTTGCCATCAGAAGTGTCCTCCGCACTTCGCAAATCCTCCAACATGTCAGCCCCTGGCCCAAGTGGTATTCCTTACTCTATCTGCAAGCACCTCCGTAAGGCCACCGAGTAGCTCCTTCAATCTCTGTTCACCCCCCTCCTCACCCAGAGGTACCACCCCCTAGCCATGAAGAAGGCCAACGGCATTGTCCTGGATAAACCAGGCAAACCTGCTTACCGTACACCTGATTCCGTTTGTATCATTGTCCTGCTCGAAACTGTCTCCAAGATGCTCGAAAGACTTTCTGCTCATCGTCACGCCTCTGCCGCCCGCTCCCTTGGCCTCTTACACCCCAATCAGTGTGGGTCCCTGGCCTGTCTGGGCTACTTCGACGATGTTGCTACCCTCACCCACGAAGTCCGCCTCCGTCAGGCTGCTTACTTCAAAGTATCAACTCTTTTCCTGGATGTCAATGCTGGTTCTGACCATGTCTGCGCAAATAAGGTGGCGATTATCCTCACCAAGGGAGGTGTCTCCGCCTACCTGTTTGCCTGGATCAAGTCTTTCCTCTCCAAATGCCAGTGCCAACTCATATTCCAAGGCGCGCCGAATGTTTTCAGCCCGGTCGCTGTTGGCACCCCTCAAGGCTCTCCGAGTTCTCCTCTTCTTTTTGTGCTTTATATAGCTAGCCTCCACCCGACTATCCCTCAAGGTCTGGCAATTTCTTATGTCGACGACCTCACCATCACAGTTGGCTTGCACTCGGTACGTTCGAATATCCGCGCTCTTCAATACTCCTTCGGCATCATCCAAAGGCAGGGTGCCGACCTGGGGTTGGCGTTTTCCGTCCCCAAAAGTGACCTCCTCCAGTGGAGAACTCTGAAGGACCGTTCGCATGTTTCCTTTGGCCCCATTGTCATCAACGACATGCTTTTTCCACCCTCTCAAGCGGTGAGGTGGCTTGGCTACGGCCTCATCCCTACAATACACTCTTCCGCTCATTTCCTAAGACGGCTGGCACTTGCCAGAGGCTCTTTCGCTACAATGCGACAGGTCATTGCAGCTGGCTAGGGCCTCTCCTCCTGGTGCAACAGAAAGTTAGTTTTTGGCGCCAACCTTCCCATTCTCAACCTATGGCTGCGACCTCTTTGTCCCGGACTCAGTCACTCTTAAGAAACTCGACTCTTTCTGGCATAGAGTGCTCCGGTGGTCAACTAATTGTTTTTACACCATTGACTGCGGTCCTCAATATCGGGAAGCCTCACTACCCCCCATTTCCTCTATTTGCAAACACAGCCGTCGGTCAGCTGCCCCACACTTGGTCTGCGCCCCTTCGAAAGTAAATCCTGCCACCGCCCGGATACCCCAGTCTTTGCCCACCTGGGACCAGGGTCGTTCTGTGGACAATCATCTTTTCCTCCTCCGAGGCTGCTCCAAAACCGTCCACCTTACTTCATGGCTTTGCCCGGGTGTCAATTCCGCCAAGCACCTTCCACTAGACTCCTTAAGTCACAAAGTTTCCGACCTTCTTGTGGAGATCCCTATCGTCCCGCTGGCCTCAACCGATCTCATATCGCTCCCACTGTTGAGGGTACCTTCCGTCACCTACCAAGCCCTCAGAGCTCCTCTGATACATTCACTCCTCGCTGACTGGCTCGAGATAAGTCCACCAGTGCCGCTTTCGTATCCTTATAATGCCTGCCTCACTCCCCACGCCTTTACTGGCCTTCCTCAATTTATATGTGGCCGCATTCACCAGATGCGCACAGGTGCCAGCCACCTCGCCGGACATATCTCCTGGAGGAAGAGGGACTCCAGCACCCTCTGCCGGTTCTGTGTGGAAGACGATGAGTCCTTCCAACACGTGCTTCTCCTCTGCCTAGCTAAGGCCCAGCCTCGCCTCACCCATCTCTCAGGTCTGGATGACATTGGCCCTGACAGGCCCCTCTGGCTCTCGGTTCCCCTCCTCAGGGGGTTAGCTGAGTATCACTACGCTACTCGCACGCACTTTCCTCCAACCATGTTGCGTAATTGAGCCAGTACTGCCACTCCTGAGCTGGGATCGGACTCCCGTATTGCTTAACATCTTGAAAACTCCCTAGCTCAGCCCCGGCCTTCTGGGTATTGCTACTTCAAATTCCCCTGCTCACGTTTCTCCTCAGGGTATTTTCTATACAGGTTATAAGTTTACTTTGTTCCTAGTTGACTGCGGCAGTGGACAGGTAGGGCGGGGAGGTTTTATTACTTTTGAGTGTTTTTCATATGAGTTATAAGGAGGACTATACTTTACTTTTCTTTTGTTAGTCATCAATGGCGATGCAACAGGGTTCTGATGATCCCGCCTGGAGAGCTTTTTGCACATAATGTTGGATTTTTGTTATTTCCTTTGTTAGTTGTTGGAATTAAGGTTTTTTATATACCATAACGCGAGCTGCCTGCAGCATTTTGTACCTAAATCAATAATCACATGATTCAAAAAAAAAGAAAAAGAAAAAAAAGAAAAAAAGTACAAGAACTCCATCCTCCGTCTCCTCTACACACCCGGTGATTGAAATCTCAACACCACGAGATTATCACCACTTTTCTAAACTCCACCCCCCGTTATGGGTTTGCCTTACGGGGTGCAGTGCATCTCCCCTCATCTTCTCCTGCCCTTAGGTTTATCCCTTTGGGCTCTCTTCTTTCTGGGTTGATGGATGTCATCTTCTTTTGATGATATTTCCTCTCCCTAGCCCGCTTTTGCTCTGCCTTGCTTAGTGCATTTGGACAGTCGGCGACACTGTGCTCAACGCCTATGTCACAGACGGCCGGGAACACCATTTGCAGTAATGGAAAACATCTCAACAGGCTACTGTCGATTTCCCTGTTCTCTCTCTTCATTGAGGGGCTGCCTAGTCCAGACATGAACACGATTACCCATAGTTTCTACGGCAATGAGTTGGGTCTACCCCTTCTTCTCCACTTCTCCTCACGGTCGGATCGGCTGGCATCCTACTGCTACTTCACCTTCCTGGCTGGTACCCACAACTACCTTACTGGTATCCATAACTACTTCTTCATCTTCCGGACTTTGACCATGGTCTATCGCGCCTTGCCTCTGACGGGATGGTATTGCACTATCTCCTTTCTCTTTTCCAGTGTTTTGCTAAACACAGCGGGCCATGCAGGCCCCCCCAGGGCTCTCTTTAGCCAAGCCTGGCCACCCTCGCGCTGAGTGTGCAGGGACTTCCCAAGTGGTTACTGCTTTGTTTGATTTTTGAGTTTTCTTTTTGTCTGGATGAGTGTCCCATGGGTTTTCCTTACTCTTCCTGCTTGTTCATTGATTTGATTCCTTTTGTCTATCTTCTTAGCTAGTCAAGGGTTTCTTGTTAGGGGCGACATGTGCGGTTGGTTCCATACCAGAGGGACTTGTGGGGTTGGCTTTTTCCCAGGGGTATTGGTGGTTTTTTTATGCTATAGCGCGAGCTGCATGCAAGATTTTGTACCTTAAAACAATACTCATATGATTCAAAACAGAAAAAAAAAAAGAAAAAAAAGAAAAAGAAAAAAAGAAAAAAAGTAGAAGAACTCGCATGCAGCGTGAGCTATAGCGGAAACAAAACTATACTACTGGCAGCTGGGAAAAGCCATCATCCCAAGTCCCTCTGGTATGGAATCAATGGTACATCTCGTCCGAAGAATGCTCACCCCTCCTTCACGCAGAAACAGAGAAGATCCGAAAAAAACGGAAAATCCCGAAACAACAGAAAAAACACTTGCTATAGACTCCGGAACCGAAACAACATAAATCTACCCTAAACGCTAGAAGCAGTGAAAGACTACTACGAAAGGAAACCAAACAGAGGAACAAAAACAAGACTCAGAAGGGGCCGGCCAAAAGTAGCATAGACGAGCGCTGGCGACCAAATCAATTACTCCGAGCCCAAGGCATTGACATCGACCAAGGAAGTAGTGCGATACCATGGAAGAGTGTAACCGAGGATGCGACCATGGCAGCCGCAGTTGTCAGAGGCATCACCTAGGAGTAAGGTACCAGCTGATGGAGTGGACTGTAGCTGTAACCGATCAATGGGACGAAAACTGGGGAAGTGAACGGGGGGGGTAGACCCAAACACTAGAAACCAACAACTAGCACAACCGCAGCCAATGCTTTTCCGACAGCAAGGCGAGAGATGCAGCCATGACGTTACTATCCGAACTGTTCCCCGATAAGACCACATAATCACAATGGTGGAGTACTTTGCAAGGGGCTTGGAAGACTGCAACGCCGACCGTAAATGAAGCAAGAGGGGTTTCCGACCGTGCAAAAGCTAAGCGAGGTGTAAAGGTGATGCGGGGAAAACGGCAGTAACCAACTTCATCAGCGGGGGTCAATCATGAATGAAGGCAAGAACCCCAAGGAGGGGGGCCCAAGGGGCCAGAAGAAAGAGGGGAAGAGATAGGGTCACTCCCCTAGGCAGAGGCCATCAAGGGGGAGAAGAGGGGTGGTGGGTGCACCATGATGATTTCCCTGGTGTTGCGATTTCAATTGCCTGAGGTGTAGAGGAGCTGGTTCATGGGTCCCACGACTGTGACTTCTTATTTCTTTTGTTTCTTTTTTGTCTTTATTTTTGTTTAAATCATATTTTCATTGTTTCTACCATACAAGAAATGACATGCATCTTACCGATATGGCTAAAACAAAACGGAAATCAAACAACAAACCACAAAAGAAATAATCGTCTATGGAATCCCCCAATGCGACCAATATCTGTCACAGAACAGCCTAAGTTAACTAAGGAAACGTTTGGACTGCGGACGGGACTCAAGGACTTGGGGCAGGCAGGGGAGAGATGGTGAGGAAAGGATTGGATGACGGAGGGCGGAGGGAGCGAGAGGCGGCATCCCAGGGGGGAAGGACGTTGCGGTCATGTGTATATACTCACCAAGTCCAATAAGCCTTTGCTGGTTCGACCAGATTGGGGCCTCATGACCAAGATCTGAGACCCCTTGGAGGAGGCGGGAACTCGACTGGGCCGTTGGGGGGCAGTGTAGGATGGTGTGCTTGAAAGACTAGGGGGCATTAGAGCAACAAGGGCAGGTTGTGTTGGGATCAGGGTTCTCCCACGAGGTGTATGCCGCCATGTAGCTCTTTCCTGACCACATTTGGTGGATCTTGCCGGCAGTGAACTTGCCCAGCCCCGAAAAGGGGTGAGGGCACAGAGCAGGGGGACACGGGTAGTATACGGGCCCATGGTCCGAGCCCCAATCAATGAGTAGGTGTTGCTTGGCCTGGGCCTTGAGCCTTGTGTAGGAGTGGATGACCGGGGGGACAGGGGGGGAGATAGTACATAAGGTGGAAGGAGATTGGGGGGAGAGTGACTACTTCCGAGACGAGGGGAGCAACCATGAATGCCAGGACAGTGAGTGCGTTGTGGTGGTACCTGGGGTTCCTGGCCTTGTCTGTAGGACAGTTCCAAGAAAGGTTGAAAAAAAGGTAGGGTTAGTCGGTGTTTCATTTCTGGGGGAGGCACTGAGCCCGGAAAGGGGAGAAGGTGGGAATGGACCTTGGGAGCCCTGCCGTAGTGGGGTTAATCTCCGGAGGGGAACAGGTGAGCCTAAGGCCGGCAAGACAGCATTGGTGTTGAACCGAACACAGAAGGGGAGGCAAGCATGCCTCTCTGTAGAGACACACTGAGTTCGTGGTTGAAAAGCAGTTGGTAATCCACCTACACACCTGTCACCACAACATGGACATTGGATTCATCATGGTGGGAGGTGGTTGCCATATAGCTGAGCCGTAAAGGAGAATGGGATAGAACAGAGAATTTGCGAGTGTGAGACAGAGGTGTGGGGGGAGACCAACCCCTGGGGATGAGAGGCGTCTGATCGTGGCAAACACAGCGTTGGCAAGGGAGAGCCTGCGAAAGAATGGGCCCAGGGGTCAAAAGATGGAGTGAAGAGGAAGACGAGCCACCTCAGGCAGGACTAGGGGTATAAAACCTGTCCCTCAAGGTGCGCAAGAAGCCGGCAGGGGGCATCGTTTTCCCTAGGAGTCCTCCAGTGGATGAGTTCTGTCTTCGGGACAGAAAAGAAAATGTTGCACGGGGACACCCTGCGACTGCGTGTGGAGGAGGCCTTTTGGAGGAGGCAGACGTTAGTTCTGTCAGAGGGGAACGCAACCGTGACGGCGAAGTCGTCCACGTAGGAAATGGTTAAACTGCTGGGAATATCGGTATGGAGGGAGAACACCTATGTGATGAACAGGAAGGGTGAGATGGTGGAGCCGTGAGGGACTCCGACAGAGACTAGGTGCAAGGTACGTGGGGAGCCTTGGCAGGCAAGGCAGCAGGTGCGTTCCCGAAGGAAGGAACCCATCCAGTGAACCAGGTAGGGGCTTACCCCTCTCCGGCAGCGGAGAGAGAGCAGGACAGATCACTCCACATTGTCGAAGCTGCCCTTTATATCCAAAAACAGGGTAGAGAGTTTGTGCCAGAGTAGGAGGAGGGATTCAACAGGTTGTTGCAGGATGAGCGCACCGTCTACAGTGCTCCTCCCAGGGAGCGAGCCACAATACAGGGGGTGGATGAGACCGCAAGTAAGGGCCTGAAGTGAGAGCATCGAGGCAGCTACCCTTTCCAGGATCTTTGAAAGGGTACGGAGAAGGACAATGACTCAGAACGAGGAAGGGAAGTCATAAGTTGGCTTGTCCGGTTTGTTGAGGACGATCCCCAGGGTTTTTTTGAGAGACGGAGGATGGAACCCATGGGCTAAGAGGTGGCCCAGGAGGGATGGCACGAGGAAGGGTCTGATGGGGTGGAGGGACTTCCACACCGAATACGGGATGGGGTTGGGGCCAGGGGGGGAGGTGTTCGAGGAGCAGGGGAGGGAACTCGACACCTCTTCTGGAGTAAGGGGTCAGTAGGCTTCATGTCATGACAGTGTGAGAAGGGGAGGCAAAGGTGGTCTTGGCGGAAAAAAGTGGGCCAGGAGAGTCTGGGCGACCTGGGCAGGGTTATCAGCCTCAGGGAGGTCAGGGAATCCCGCCGGGCCAGCCAAATGCTAATCTTTTGGCCGTCCAGACGGAGTGCGGGGGTGGCTGAGGAGAGGAAATCTGACCAGTGGGGCCTTTTGGCTGACGCTATGGCCTTGAAGTAAGTCCTTCTGGTACTGTTCAGGTTATCCAAGTTGGTAGGGGATGGATGCTGACGGGACAGACTGGCCATCCTATGGTACTCCCTCCTAAGGGAGGAAAGGCGTTGGGACCAACACCGTTTCCAGCGGGAGGACAGTTGTTTTGCAGGCGCGTAAGAGGTAGGAAGAGTGGTTAGACGAGTGAAGGAGATGTCAAACCACCTTGCGAGAGCGTTGGCTGTGGAGCGGGCAGGGCAGGGTGGCAGGGAGAACTCAGGGATATCGTCCTTGACTGAGGACCAGTCCATTAAGGCCCAGTGAGAGTGTCATGGGCGGTAGCATGATTGCTGGAGGCTGGAGGGTGACGACTATAGGGACATGGTCTGAGCCTGTGGAAGGGAGGGGGGTGTCCCAGGAGGAAATGAAGTGCGAGTGAGGGGTGTTTGAAAAGGCAAGAGCCTGCACAGAGGGTCTAGAGAAGGTGTTGAAGGGGAGACGGGTGTAAACCCCAGGAGTGTTAATTATTATTATTATAATTCATTACACTTATGGAGCCCGAAGGCTATGAAGCAGTAACTACCATACATAAACGACACAAAGTGTTGGTCCGTGATAACCTTCTCCAAAATGCTAGTTGCAACTTTGCACTGCCCCCCCCGGCATAAGCACTAAGAAATCATCCCCTGAACAAAAGAAATCCACCTCCCTGCCTAATTCCTAACAAAGCAAACGAAATACATGTAAAGAAACCTAGTCAGCCCTGTTCCTCCTCTCAGTTGCTTCCTGGTATGCGTTGAGGTATGTTGGGCATTCTGTGAAGTCAGCCTGGTATGGGTGTCTGCAGTTGCTGCACTTGAGGGTGGTATGAAGGCACTGTTTACCCTTGATAGGGCAGTCAGAATGGCCACAGGTATGGAGGTATCCTGGATGCTTGCCAGCACAAATGTTGCAGTGGGTATTGTTTGTCCACTTGGAGGTATGGTGTCCAAAGGCTAAACATTTATTGCATTGAGCGTCAGGTCCAAAGGTGAGGTACTTCTGAACATTGAACTTTCGGCCGAAGATCGACAGGCCAGTGGTGATTGCCTTGGTTGCTGCATCTTTGCCCGAAATTGTAACAACAATGGTGGATACTCATATCTTAGACCGTTGGGTCTCTGTGGTTAGCCATCTAGGAGGGCAGGGAAGGTGGGTACCAGTGTCGAAGGAACTGGTAGTGGGAATGCCATGGATGATAACCTTGTGCCAGATTTCCTCCTCCCTAAGGCCGGTTCCTTCAGGTATGGTTGCTCTGATGGCTTCCTCACTGGCAGGGCGGTGGGACTTGAGGACACAGAGGGCGGGGGTGTTGTCTCTGATGATAAGCTTGATGTTGTGGTTTGTGGTGAACTCTATGGTGGCAATAAGAGGTTTCTTAATTGCAGAGTTGATGGCATTGCGAATGGTGAGGTTGTTGGTGTTATCTGGGAGTGCTGTGCCATTTCTCTCAATGACAATGGTATGGTCGCGTTTGGTTAAAACAGAAGGGGTTGCCTTATTGCTTGGTAGAGAGGTAGTGGAGGGGGCGGCAGGTGCTCTGGCCACCTTCTGGGCCCATGTGAGGGTAGGGAGTGGTGCAATAGGTCTGGATGGAGGCGTAGTTGTGGTGGTGGCAGCAGGCTGTTGGCTCTGTTGTTGTTGTAGCTGGGCTGTAAGGGTGGTAATCTGATCTTTGAGGTTCTGAGTGTCCTTGATGTGACGGTCTTGAACAACTTTCAAGTGGTTCTCAGGTGCTTCAAAGGTGGTAACAAGGTATTGGTAGCAATCAGCCAAAGATTTGTTCCGATTGATAAGGGCGCTGGTTTCTTCATGGAGGGATTCAAGGGTGGTATGCTCGCCATCATGAGCATAGACAGAGGCTTGGGTGGTAACAGTCTGGACAGGAGAAGGGGAGTATTCTTCCATCCTGGTGTCCACAGGGGAGTTGGGGGCTTCAGAGCGGCGGGGTTACAATGGGGCAGCAAGACGGTTTACTCTGCCCTTCCCTCTTCCCCTTTGTCTATCAGACATGAGAGAGTAGGTAGAATGGACTCAGTCGATAGAGGTGATAAAAGAACAAATAATAGGGGATGATTTGTTGATAAAAAGTCTTTGAAATGAGGGGTGAGGCGGTGAGAGTTGGTTGTTGACCAATGAGGTGAAAGCTCGGCGAAAGATTTGGTGTGGTTTTTTCTTTCACTGAGGTTGTAACGGCAACGGAGTCCCCAAAGCAAGAGCGGTATGGGAAGGGGAATCATGATTAAAAGAAGAAGAAATCCATCAAGCAAGGGAGAACAGAACCCAAGGTGATAAGCCTAAGGGCAGGAAAGATAGAGGGGAGATGCACTCCGCCCCCTAGGAGAGATCCATGGCGGGGGTTGGAGTTTGGAAAAGTGGTGATAACCTCGTGGTGTTGAGATTTCAATCACCGGGTGTGTAGAGGAGACAGAGGATGGAGTTCATATATCATTTTTTCTTTTTCTCCGTTCCCCCTTCCCTTTTTTCTTTTTTTTTGAATCATGTGATTATTGATTTAGATACAAAATCCTGCATGCAGCTCTCGCTATGGCATATAAAAAACCTTAATTCCAAAAGAAAACACAGGAGAGAACAAAACTCAAACAACAGGTGCATAATCTCTGCGAGTGGGATCATCAGAACCCTGTCACATCGCCATCGATGATAAATTAAATAAAGTCTAGTAAAATCCTGCCTATAACTTATAAGAAAAACATTCACAAGTAATAAACAACCCTCCCAGCCCCATTTGCTCACTGCAGCAAACAATCAAGAACCGAGGCAAATCATAAACTAAAAAGAAAATACCCAGAAGAAAATCAAGCAGGGGAATTTGAGTAGATATACCCAGAAGGCTGAGGTCAAGCTAGGGAGTTTAAGTTATGACCAACTGTCTAGGACTGATTCAGTGTCAGGGGTAGCAGTACTGGCCTGAATATAGAGCATGGCTGGAGGGAAGCACTAGCGAGTAGCGTAGAGATACTCAGCAAACCCTGTAAGGACAGGAAGTGAGAGCCAGAGAGGAGTGTCGGGGCCAATGTCATCGACACCTGAGAGATCGGTGAGACCAGGCCGGACCTTAGTGGAGCAGCAGAGCATTGTGTGATGGAAGGTCTCATTATCTTCCTCACTGAAAGGACAAAGGCTGCAGGAGTCTCTACTCTTCCAGAAGATATATGCCGCAAGGTGGCTAGCACCTATGCGCCTATGGTGAATGCGGCCAGATATAAAACAAAGAAGGCCAGTAAAGGCGTGAGGAGTGAGACGGGCCCTGTACGGATATGACAGGGGTACTGCAGAGCTCATATCGAGCCAGTCGGCGTGGAGTAACAGTTCCAGAGGAGTTCTGAGGGCTTGGTAGGTGACACAGGGTTCCCTTAGAAGTGGCAGGGATATGATGTCAGTACAGGCGAGCCGGAGGATGGGGACTTCCGCAATAAGATTAGAAATATTGTGACAGATGGAGTCTAGAGGCAGGTGCTTGGCGGAGTTAACGACCAGGGGGTCCTATGAGGTAAGGTGAATAGCTTTGGAGAACCCGTGAAGAAGAAAACGATGATCCTCCGCAGAACGGCCATGGTCACAAGGGGGTACAGACTCAGGTATCTGAGTGGTAGAGGGATTAAATTGTGAAGGAGGGCAGACCAAGTGAAGGGCGGCTGACCAGTGGTGATGTTTGCAAATTGAGGAAATGGGTGGTAGAGAGGCTTCCTTGTATAGAGCACCACGGGCGGTAGTGTAAAAACAATTAGTTTTCCACTGAAGGACTCCATGCCAGAAGGAGTCGAGTTTCTTTCGCATAGCTGACTCTGGAGTAAAAATGTCGCAGCCATAGGTAAGCATAGGAAGGATGGCGCCAAATACTAGTTGACTATCGAACCAGGAGGGGAGGCTATTGCCGGCTACACTGAGCTGGCGAATTGTTGTGACAGAGGCCTGAGCAAGTGCCAGCCATCTTTGAAAGTGGATTGATGATTGGATTGTAGGGGTGAGCCAGTAGCCAGGCCACCTTACAACTTGAGAGGGTGGGAAAAGCATGTTGTTGATTACTATTTGGGCAAGGGATACATATGAGCGGTCCTTCAGAGTTCTCGAGTGAATGAGTTGAGTTGTGGGGAAAGAAAGAGTGACCCCCAGGTCGGCACCCTGCCTTCGGATGACGCTGAAAAGGTGTTGAAGGGCACGGATATTCAAACATTCACAGTCTGAGTTGACCGTTAGAGTAAGATCATCAACATATGAAATCATATGACCTTAAAGGATCGTCTGGTAGAGGCTAGCAATATAAAGCACAAAAAGAAGAGGAGAAATTGGTGAGCCTTTAGGGGTACCAACGGAGACCAGGAGGAACACCTTAAGGCCGCCTTAGAAGATGAGCCGGCATGGGCATTTGGAGAGGGAGGACTTAATCCATGCTACGAGATTGGCGGAGACACCCCCTTTGGTGAGGATGCCAGCCAGCTTGTTGGCACATATATTGTTCAAAACCACTGTTGACCTCCTGGAAAAGAGTTGACACTTTAAAGGAAACAGCCTGAGGTAGGCATACTTCATGGGTGAAGGTAGCAACAGTGTCGAAACAGCCAAGACCAGCGAGAGACAAGCTCTGCTTGGGCTGTAAGAGGCTGACGGAGTACGGGGCTGTGGCATGACACATGGCACAAAGTCTTTCATGAATTTTGGAGGGGGTTTCGAGTCCCACTATGATGCCAAAGGAACCAGGTATGCGGTAACCATGTTTGCCTTGTTTGTCTAGGACGATGCCGTTTGCCTTCTTTATGGATAGGGGGTGATAACTGTGTGTGAGGAGAGAAGTAAGCCGAGATAGGAGGAGCCGCTCATTGGCCTTATGGACTCGCTTCCAGATAGCCTAGGGGATGCCACTGGGGCCAGAGGCAGATGTAATAGAGGATTTTCGCTATGCTGAGGACACTTCTAATAGTAAGACAGGAGGAATGTCCTTAAATGCAGGAAGGATTAGGGGTAGGGGAGGTGAGGGTCTGGGAGGAAAAAAATGTTGCAGCAATGTATTGTTGATTTCAGTGGGGGAGGAGGCATTTTCACGTAGTGGGAAACGGTCTGGGGCTCTACCGGCTGCATTCTTTCTTGTATCCAATACCAATCGCGAGTCGACATCAGCAAGGAATGGGACCAGTGCACTCTCTTGCGGGATTGGATAGTCTTGAAATACGTGTTCCATGCTAAACAGGCCTGGCGGGGAGGCCTGTGATACATGCGGCGTAGCTGTGTGAGTTCTAGAGTCCACCACAGTTTAGAATAGGAGGAGGCGCGTCTGGATAGGGGTGGGGAGAGCCAGGGGAGCAGCAAGCGTCATTTCGGGAAGAAGGCAGATGTAATCCCAATCTGTATACTTGCAGTTATGGGCCCAGGGCGGGGGCTTCAGGAGTGGAGTGGAAAGCACGACTATGAGGGTGGTCTGATCTGAACCCGTCTGCGCGAGCAAGGGGTTCCAGGTAGAAAAATACGCAAGCAATGCATAGTTGGTAAAGCACAGGTCAAGGACTGCAGGGTGGTGGTTGGTGGTGAAAGGGAACCTAGTGGAGACTCCTGGTGTGTTGAGAAGAGAAAAGAACTGAGCTGAAGTCCTGTCGAAATAGGGGGAGCTTATGAACTGATCATAGATGGAAAGAAATCGAGTCGGGTCTGAGGTGGGGTGAGGAATGTTGAGGTCCACAAGGACAAGCGTCGGAAAGCCATGTTGGGGAAACAAGGCAAGGGGAGAAACTGACATATCGTGGCCACTAGGGATATAGTACGCATTGTACAAACGACACAAATGATGAGAAGTATCAAAAAGTCCCTCCGGGGAGTGAAAATTCACTGCCATGAGGTCACCCCTTTCAAAAAACAATGGAAGAATAGTAATAACACTTAATATCCTTGTGTGAACATAAGTTGCAACATGAGGCTTATAACCGTCAGTTGTTGAGGGAAATAAACATTTATAGTTGCGAAAAACAGAAGGACAATTCTTTCAAAGAGGATTATCCTAAAGGGCCACAATATAAGGAGAACTTTCTACTAAAATTAAAAAACTAAAAAGAGTTTGAAAAACTTTACTGCTACTGAGACAATTATGCTTGGGAAGCAGGAGGGATATTCTTTAGGGCAAGATGCGCGGTTGGTTCCTTATCAGAGGGAGTTGGGATGATTGCTTTTTCCCTAGCGCCAGTAGTATTGTTTTGTTTATCCCAGAGCTAGCGCTGCACGTGAGTTCTTGTACTCTTTTTTTTTTTTTTTTTATGAATCATGTGATTATTGATTTAGGTACAAAATGTTGCATGCAGTTTGCGCTATAGCATATAACAAACCTTGATTCCAAAAAACAATGGAAGAAAGGAAATAACAAAATTCAAACAACACGTGCAAAATCTCTCCGAGTGGGATGATCAGAACCCTGTCGCATTGTCGTCGATGACTGACAAAGAAAAGTATAGTAAAATCCTCCTTATAATTTACTAGAAAAACAATCGCAAGTACTAAACAACCTTCCCAGCCCCATTTGCTCACCGCCGCAAACAAACAACACCAACAAAAATGATAAACTAAAGAGAAAATACATAGAAGAAAATCAAGCAGGAGAGTTTAAGTAGCAATACCCAGCAGGCCGAGGCTGAGCTAAGGAGTTTTAGTCAAGACGAACTATCTGAGGCAGACAGCCTCAGGGGTAGCAGTAGTGGCCCAAAGATGCAATATGGCTGGAGGAAAGCCCGTGCGAGTAGCATAGAGATACTCAGCAAACCCTCTAAGAAGAGGAACTGAGAGGGAGAGAGGAGTGTCGGGGCCAATGTCATCCACACCTGAGAGATGGGTGAGGCAAGGCTGGACCTTAACAGGGGAGTGGAGGATCGCGTGATGGAAGGACATCAGCAAGAAAAATCAGTTTACACCCTATGCACCCTATGCTTCTGAAGGCATCGAGAGACAGAAATGAGGGACGAAAATTGAAAAATGATAATTTGCCAAAACGCGTTAGCTGACTAAATAATATCCTATTCAAAGTGTCTATATTTAAAAAATGACCCCTATCGGACATAATTAACATGTCCATTTTTGCTGAAAAGGAATTGAACAAGTTATCAGGATGCGCATGGATGCCATAGGAAGACTTCAGATGTCTTCCAATGTACCACAGGCTCTTCCCAACATAAACTCTACTTCAGGATGCAGAATTTAGATTTTTTCCTGATGGACTCATCGACTTCCTCGCAAAACAGGCAAAGGGTGCTGGAGTCTCTACTCTTCAAGGAGGTGTGGGCAGCCAAATGGCTAGCCCCTGTGAGCATCTGGTGGATGCGGCCACGAATGAACTGAGGAAGCCCTGAAAATGCCTCCAATGTGACAGAGGCACTGTATAGCTATGGCGGGGGAACTGGAGGGCTCATATTGAGCCAGTCGTCGAGGAGTAGTTCTTCCACAGCAGCTCTGAGGGCTTGGTAGGTGACAGAGAGTTCCCACAGGAGTGGCAGGGTTATGAGATCAGTTGAGGAGAGTGGAAGGATGGGGAGTTCCGCGATAAGGTTAGAGATATCATGACACATCGAGTCTAGGGAAAGGTGCTTGGCGGTGTTAACAGCCTGGCGGTTACATGAGGTAAGAGGAATGGCTTTCAAGAACACTAGAAGGGGATAACACTAATCGTCCACTGACCGGCCTTGGTCCCAAGTGGGCATAGACTCAGCTATCAGGGCAGTAGCAGGATTGAACTGGGAAGGGGGTAGACCAAGCGGTAGGCGGCTGACTGGCGGCGGTGTTTACAAATTGTGGAAATGGGTGGTAATGAGCCTTGCTGCTAAAGAGAGCCACTGGCGGTGGTGTAAAAAGAATTAGTTGTCCATGGAAGTACTCCTTGCAATGAGTAGAGTTTCTTGAGCATAGCTGAGTCCCGGATAAAAAGGTCGCAGCCATAGGTAAGGATAGGGAGGATGGCGCCCAACCCCAGTCTCCTATTGCACCAGGAAGAGAGGCTGCACTGAGCTGGCAGATTGTAGTGAACGAGGCCTGAGCAAGCACCAGCCTTCTTCGGAAATGGATGGAGGATTGGATTGTAGGTGTGAGCCAGTAGCCAAGCCACCTTACAGCCTGAGAGGGTGGAAAGAGCATGTTGTTGACCACTATGGGGGCAAAGGAAACATCAGAGCGGTCCTTCGGAGTTCTCCAGTAAATGAGTTCAGTTTTGGTAACTGAAAAAGCGACCCCCAGGTCGGCACCCTGCCTTGGGATGATGCTGAAGAGGTGTTGAAGGTTGCGGATATTCGCAGGTACACAACGCAAGCCCACTGTCCGGGTGAGATCATCGACATAAGAGATTGCAAGGCCTTGTGGGATCGTCAAGTGGAGGCTGGCGATGAAGAGCACAAAGAGAAGAGGAGAAATGGGAGAGCCCTGAGGGGTAGCAACAGCGACTGGGCAGAAAGCCTTAGGTGTGTCTTGGAAGATGAGTCAGCACGGGTGTTTGGAAAGGAACGACTTAATTCAGGCAACCAGATAGGCGGAGACCCCCCCTTTGGCCAGGATACCAGCCAGCTTGTTAGCACAGACGTTGTCAAAATCACCTTTCACGTGCGGAAATAGAGTTGACACTTTAAGGGAAGCAGCCTGAAGTAGGCCTACTATATGGGTGAGGGTTGTTTCAGTATCGAAACAGCCAAGACCAGTGAGAGACCCACACTGATTGGAATGTTAGAGGATATGGGAGCAGGCGGGTGCAGCGAGACGAAGGGCATAAAGTCTTCTGAGAATATTGGAGAAAGTTTCGAGTAGGACTATGATACGAAAGGAAGAAGGTGTGCAGTAGTCCAGTTTGCCTAGTTTGTGCAGGACGATCCCGTTTGCCTTCTTCATGGCTTGGGGGTGATATCGGTGGGTGAGGAGAGGAGTAAACAGAGATGTGAGGAGTGGTTTATTGGCCTTGTGGACGCGCTTCCAGATAGAATAGGGGATGCCAGTTGGCCCAGGAGCGCAAGTATGAGAGGATTTTCGAAGAGGTGAGGACACTTCTGATGGTGAAACTGGAGCAATGTCCTTAAATGCAGGAAGTATGAGGGGTGGAGGAAGTGAGGGTCTGGGGTGAAAAAAATGTTGAAGAAGTGTAATCTTGATTTCGGTGGGGGAGGAGGCTTTTTCAAGTGTGGGGAAACGGTGTGGAGGTCAGCAGGCTGCAATTCTCCGAGTATGCCATACCAATCTTGAGTCAAGATCAGCAAGGAACTTGGACCAGTCCACTCTCTTGGCGGATTGAATAGCTTTGAAATAGGTGCCCCTTGCAAAGGGGGCCTGGGCGGGGAAGGCCTGATTCTTTCGCAAGAGGCGTGTGGTGTGGTTATGGATGCTTCGAAGCTGAGTGTCGGGGTCCACCACGGCTTGGAGTAGGAGGACAGGCATCTGGATGGGGTATTGGAGGTGATTAGGTATGTGATCTTGGTGAGGCAGTTGTCAAACCATAGGGCAAGGGTGTGTGGGGTGGGGAGAGCTGAAGGGCGGCGAGCTCCATTGCGGCAAGAACAGGAGAGATGTGGTCCCAATATGTGTATTTCCAGTTTAGGCCTCTGGGCGGAGGTGTCACAAATCGTGACTAAGCAAGACGGATTACACATGACTAATAGTTATTAGTCATAAGGTATGTTTATGTTTCGCGCAATGCAGTCAGTTGACTCATAGTTCTTATATGACGGGCACTTGCGTGTTATCGTTATGTTATGATTGGTTGATGTTTCTATGAGGCACGATTGTGAGGCATAATGATGTAATGACTTTGGCGCATGACTCACATTATGAGTCACGAGTTTCACTCAGGTGACGCGCTATACGCACCTGACATGTTTTATGTTTTGCGATTGGTTTAAGGTATGTTGCGCAGTGACTCATAGGAGTCATCTGATAGATTTCGGGCATGACTCGTTATGAGCCATTGGACTACGTGACTCGAGTTATGAGTCACCAGTGTTAGCGTTGTTGGTGTGAAGAGTCTATATAAGGAGGAGACTCAGTCACAGTAGTTACCATCCTCCGTCTCCGCTACACCTCCGGCGATTGAAATCTCAACACCACGAGAAATCATCATCACCTCCATCCACCCCCCTCTCCTCAGACACGCCACATTGCCTCTGTCTGGGTGAAGCCATCTCCCTTCCCCGACCTTTGGATCGGCTGGCACCCTACTGCTCGTGGCTCTACGCCCACCGTCAGACCTCTGCTCCCTTCTGATGTCATAGGACTAGGGGCGCATGTTTAAACCTTCTCTCCGCGTCCTGTTTCCCAAAATAGCTGACCGGATCTTCCTCCGACTGCCACGAGCCCTCCTTCGCTGGGCGGCACTTTCCTCGAACTCGGTTGCTTTCCTGAGCCTCGGCTGGGGGGGCTATATGCCCCCGGGAGTTACCTCCCCTGGTTGTGTCCCCGAGACCCATATTCAGGAGTCCCTATTCCTTCGGGAGCTGGGCCCGGTGGGGTTTTACTACGGTTTAGCTTATAGGTGGTGGACTTGGGGGAGTGGATTTGTTTTCCTTTGTTGGTGGTGTCTACTGTCGGTTGGGGATGTTTTTCTTTTAGGCTAGGCTTTCGCGGGGGTTATTGGTTCGTGGATTTCAGGCCCGTGGTCTCATCTCCTTGTAGTTTCTACCCATGGTACCGGGCGGAGGATTCTTTCTTTGTCGGGCAGGGTCAGAGGGTTTTTGCTTGGGGATAGCGGGAAGGACTGTAGTTGGAGGTTTTGGTCCGCATGGCTTACGTTCCAGCCGTGGACCCTTGTACCTAACACCGTGGGATGAGCACATTTGTGCATTTTGCCCCGAGAGAAACAATAAATAAGCGAGATTAAAAAAAAAGAAAGAAAAAGAAAAAAAGAAAAAAAAAGAAAAAAAAACAGTGACAGTAGTTACCATCCTCCGTCTCTGCTACACCTCCGGCGATTGAAATCTCAACACCACGAGAAATCATCGTCACTTCCATCCACCCCCCTCTCCTCAGACACGCCACATTGCCTCTGTCTGAGTGAAGCCATCTCCCCTCCCTCTTCCTTTCCCTTCTGATGGTCAGGCCTGGCAAGCTTGTTCCTAGGGGTTGGTTGAGTTCGCCCTCACCCCCTCTTCTCCGGGCTCGCTTAGGCAGCCCCCCACGGTCGGCAACCCCTCACCCGTCAACGGTTGGTCTTTAGTCTCGGTCGATCGATAAAGTAGTTGCCACCGGTGGCACTGGTCTCTGGTATCGCACTGTCTCCTTTGTGCTCTGCTGGTACGGTCGGACTTTTCGAAACATCGTGACACCGTTTCCGTCAGCCTTCCTCGCACTGCTGGTGTCGGTCAGCCCTCCGCCCTCCCCCTCCCTGACGTTTGGATCTGCTAGCACCCTACTGCGCGTGGCACTAAGCCCACCCTCAGACCTCTGCTCCCTTCTGATGTCCTCGGACTATGGGCGCATGTTTAAACCTTCTTTCCGGGTCTTGTTTCCCAAGATAGCCGACCGGATCTTCCTCCGACTGCCACGAGCCTTCCTTTCTTAGGCGGGATCCTCTCGAACTCGATCGCTCTTCCTGAGCCTCGGCTGGCGGTGTTATTTAGCCCCAGGGAGTTACCTCCCCTTGTGTGTCCCCGAGACCCATCATTCAGGAGTCCCTATTCCCTCGGGAGCTGGGCCCGGTGGGGTTTTACTACGGTTTATCTTATAGGTTGTTTGATTTGGGGAGCGGGTTTGCTTTTCTTTGTTGTTGGTTGTGTCTACTGTCGGTTGGGGATGTTTTTCTTTTAGGCTAGGCTTTCGCAGCGGTTTTTTGTTCGCGCCTTTCAGGCCCGCTTTCTCATCCCCTTGTAGTTTCTACCCATAGTACCTGGCAGGGTTTTTCTGTCAGGCAGGGTCAGAGGGTTTTAGCTTGGAGGTGGCGGGATGGACTGTAGTTGGTGGTTTTGGACTACGTGGCCCATGCTTGGTCGCTAGTCCATTGTACCTAGCACTGGGGGAGTGGGCACAGGTGTGCATTTCCCCCCCGATAGAAACAATAATTAAGCGAGATTAAACAACAACAACGGTCACCGTAGTTAGCCCCCCCACTCCTCACTGGGCCCTCCTCGACCTGCAAGTGGTTGGGCAAGCCCTAGACAACTTCACCTCACTACCCTGTCCGACAAGGCCCACACCGAATTCTCTTAGCAGCTGCTTTGACATCTCCTCCACTCGCCTGACCTCACTCCTAACCTCCAATGCCCTGGGCAGGGGTCTGTGCCCCCGCTCTCAACCATGGTGGTCCCCTCGCCTCTCGTCCCTAAGAAGGGAATACCACAAGTTTGCAAGGATCTCCTGCCTTGACCCATCCCCCCTCAAGTGGAGCAATGTCAAGAGCTCAATGACAACATACTTTAAGGCCAATCCCTCGGCCAAGAAGGCTCACTGGTCAGACTTTTTATCATGGGCGACCCCACCCTCCTTCAAGACGGCCAAAAGGTTTGCGTTTGGCCGCATACCGCAGAGGTTCCCGGATTTGCCGGGGGCCACTGACCCATCTGAGGTACCAGAGACACTCCTTCATCATTGTTTCCCGCCCAAAGCCCCTCCTTCCCCACTCCTCCGCCTCATACACCACAAGGACTATACTCCAGTCACCTCTGAGAAGGTATCAAGAGCCCTTGCCAAATGCTCGAATACCTCCGCCCCCGGTCCCGACCACATCCCGTACTGGGTCTGGAAGTCCGTCCCTCGCCTGAAACCCTACTTGCTCCCCTCCCTCCTGGACCCCCTGCTGGACCATGGTTTCCACCCTCCCTCCCTCAAGAAAGCACTTGGTATCGTCCTCAACAAGCTGGGTAAGCCCTCCTACGACTCACCTTCCAACTTCAGAGTCATTGTCCTCCACCGCATGCTTTCTAAGATCCTTGAGAGAGTAGCAACCTCCCGCCTCTCAGCCCAGGCAATGACCTGCTCCCTGATTCACCCCCTCCAATGTGGGTCCCTCCCTGGGAGATCCACACCCGATGCTGCCCTCATCCTACAACACCACGTTGAATCCTGCCACCGCCTCCACTATATGGTCTCCACTCTCTTCCTCAATGTGAAAGGGGGTTTCGACAACGTGGAGTCTCCTTCCCTTCACTCTCTCCTCGGCAGAAAGGGGGTCAGCCCGTATCTGATTGAGTGGGTCGGCTCTTTCTTCTGAGACCGTACCTGCTGCCTGACATTCCAGGGGTCCCCTCGCTCATTTGCTCCTGTCTCAGTAGGTGTCCCTCAGGGCTCCCCTATCTCACCCTTACTGTTCGTCATATATGTCTCCTCCCTCCATCTGGAAATCCCTCAATCACTTAGTATCTCCTACGTCGATCATTTTGCTGTCACCCTTGCCTCACCTTCCTATGGGACCAATGTTGGCATTCTTCAGAAATTCTTCTCATCACTGTAGAGAAAGGCCTCCCCGATCAATATCTCCTTCTCCGTTCCAAAAACCGAACTGATCCACTGGAGGACCACCAGGAGCAATGATTGACTGTGCTTCCTCCCGGTCGAGATTGAGGATCAGCTCTTCTGACCACAGACCTGCCCGAAGAGGCTGGGCTTTATCTTCACCCCCTCCTTTGACCCAAGGTCCCATTTCTCCAGGGGGTACACCATCGCCAACGCCGGACTAGCCACGATTCGCCGCCTCTCCCCTCTGGGTATGGGCCTTCCCTGCCACCACTGTCTCTCCCTGGGACGCTCGCTTTTGGCCCCAATACTCTTGAACGGGTCTGCTGTTTGGAGCCCCCCACGGCCATCATGAACCCAATGTCCGTTTTTCGGCATCAGGTCTGTACGTGGATGACCGACTGCTTTACCACCACCAACACGATGTGCTTGCACAGGGAGGCCTGTCTCCCGCTACTGCCTGTTCTCGTACCCCACCAACACTGCCTTGCAGGCCTGAGGCATATTTCCTCCCCCCCGGAGAGATACCCTGCCTCTGCACGCCTCCCTAAATCTGTCCCTAGCTTCCCACCTCACCGTGCCCCTCTGGTGGCCCGTGGGCAGATCACCTCATAACCAGACCTGTTTTTTAACCTTGACCCGCGGTCAACCGCGGTTAAGGTCAAGAATCCAAGATACTGCCACAACGGGATTACTGCTTTGGCTAATTCGGCCATTCCCCTCGTCCACGACTTGGTAACTCCACCCCCCATCTCCCTCGATCTGACGGAGTACCTCACCCCTGTTCCTGGCATGGTCCTATCGTATCCGCGCCTCAAGCTCCGAGCCAAACAACTCCTGCTCTCTGACTGGTCTGCCATCCCGGCCCCCTGTACTACCCTTATCCGCCCTCGACACGCCCCCATCCCTTCATGGGCCTGGGAAGGTTCATTGCAGGGAGGATCCACCAGATGCGCTCTGGATAATATAACCTCACAGCTCACCCCTCATGGGACAATCATGATGCCGACACATCCTGCCTACTGTGCTCCAGGGGCTCCGCAAACCTTCGAGCATGCCATTCTATCAGGCCCCTCGTCCGCCCATCTGAGATCCCGCCTCCTCTAAAGGGTCTCGGACTTGGCACCCGAGGCCCCTCTGTGGTCTGACCAGTAGCTGCTTATTGCCCTGGCTGAGTTTATTCGCACCACCGCCACTGACCTCCCCCCCGGGAGGCCTCCGCTCGCCCCTTCTCTCCACACGCCTCTATCCAATCCACTTTTTCCCTCTACCACCCCACCCGCCCCTGGCCCTTGAGGCTCGTTGGTGGCTCTACCCATTTCTTTGTTTTAGCTTTCGCTGCATTGCGACGATTATTGGTCGCCCTGGGGGAACTGGTTACAGTTGTTTCGTTTGTTGATTGTTAGTTTGATTTTCGGTTTTGTTTTGGCCATATCGTTCAAGATGCATGTCATTTCTTGTACTGTAGAAACAATGAACATATGATTTAAAAAAAAAGAAGAAAAATAAACAGTCACAGTAGTTAGAGCTCTTCACGCAACCATCTAAGTAATACACCACTCAGATACTGGGGCAAGGGCCAAGCCCATTGACAGTGACCTTCCACAGGTGCAATATGTTCGAGATACCTAATGGTCTTATCTCTATACTACCTCGCCTGTATGCGAGAACTCTATTCCTACACGATAGAACTTCCTACGATCACCACACCTATGATGAACGCAACATGCTAGTCTATGAGGATAGACTAAGTAGGCTACATAGACTATACCGATTGTCTATAATAGTCACGATAGTCCTTTCCCGTTACGAACACCTGAAGGGAAGGCTGGTTTGTTACAGGAGGCTTCAAAAGCGGAGTGGAAAGCACAATTGAGAGGGCAGTGTGGTCTGATCCAGTAGGCGGAAATGAGGGGTTCCAGGAGGAAAAATATGGAAGCAAGGCAGAGTTGGCGAAGGACAGGTCAAGGACTGCAGGGCAGTGGTTGGCGGTAAAGAGGAACCTTGTGTAGACCGCTGGTGTATTGAGGAGAGAAAATGACCGCGCTGAAGCCCTGTCGAAATAGGGGGAGCTTATCAACTAATCTTAGTTAGAAAAAACAGGGAGTTGTGTCCGAGGTGGGGTCATGAATGTTAAGGTCCAAAATAACAAGTATTGGAAAGTCATGCTGGGGGAACAAATTGAGTGGAGCAACGGACCTGTTGTGACAACTAGAAATTGAGTGCGCATTGTACAAACAAAACAAATTATGAGAAGTATCAAAAAGGCCCTCACCAGAGTGAAAGTTCACTGCCATGATGAAGCCCCTTTCCAAAAACAAAGGAAGAATAGAAATAACATTAAATAATTTTTGATGAATATAAACAGCAACACAAAGTTTGCAGCCATCGGTTGCAGGAGGAAAAAAACATTTATAATTGCGAGAAACAGGAGAAGAATTCTTCCAAAGTGGGACATCCGGAAGAGCAACAATATGAGGAGAACTTTCTACAGAAGTAAAAAAACTAAAAAGACTTTGAAAAACATTACTGCTACCAAGGCAATTATGCTGAACAAGGGATAGATTTAAACAACCAGGGTAATGAACAGATTGGGATGGTGGAGGGCTCTGTATTGGGTCAGGGTTTGACGACATCTAAAGTTCCATATTGACCTCGGTCGGTGCGGGCTCGCTCCAGTCGGCACTGGTGCTAGCCCGGAAGAGGGTGCTCCCAGCACCAAAGAGATTCCTGCTGGGGAGGGGGGTGCAGTGGTTAGGCTGCGCAGATGCCCTGCGAACGAGTTTTACTGTCTCGCGTTGGGTGGATTTGCTAGAGGGAGGGAAGCGGGGGATGTGCCTGGCTGTGCCTGGCTGGAGTAGCTGGTACAGTTGGGGAGCAGTTATACCCTGAGAGGTGGTTTGAGGAAAGCCCGCATTGGGGGCATCGGCTATGTCTTGGTCCCTTGGTGGGCAGAGAGAGCAGAGGATTTCGCCACAGACACGACAGGTGCCATCCAAGGAGGCATGCTGACCACCACAATTAATGCAGAGAGGTTGGGAGGCATTACAACATCCTACAACAGACTTCTCAAAACCTCCTTTTGGGTAGCTTTGGTTAGCACATCTATGGGCAGAATGGTGGTGGAGGAGAGTGCAGATTGGGCAAGCTTGTGCCTCTTCTTTGCATAGAGGAGCAGAGTGACCATAACGCCAGCGCTTTCTGCACTGCGTGGACTTGGAGGCAGATTAGGTGGGAGCGACTATGCGAGGGCTGGAGAAAGGTCGCATAGATTCACCGAACAAGGGGAACATGAAGTGTGTCGAGCGCCCCAAGTACAGAGGTTGTATGCCTCTCGGCCCTCTTTGCCGGATCTGACAGGAGCAATCTAGCCCCAAATAGGAGGACCTCAATAGCATTGCTGATTAATTCAAGTAGTGAAGGGAAGAGGTCAGTAGGCTTGTTTAGAAGAATAGAGAGCAGAAGATTGTGAATGAGGAGTTCGACACTTGTAGGTGCTTCCCTAAAAACCTGTAACAGATTATCTCCAACAGGGAAACTCTGATCGAGCTTCTTAGTCATTGCATCAAAAAATAGGGAGTAAGCAGAAGACGGGGTGGGGTGTATGGGTCGGCTGTAAGAGTAACAGCCCCATTGCGATTAACCGAGGCAGTAAGGGAGAGTGGTAGGGAGCAGTTGGCCTCTTTGAGCACAGTGGCCATGATGGCTGGGACGGTGGCTGTCATGATGAACGAATTATTAGTGAGGGTTGGGGAAGTGCGCGGGGCGCAGAACCAACGTTGAGCAGCTGGGCGTGGTGGGGGTCCTCGGGGACACTACTCTTGCTTGACGCAGCGACTTGTGCTGCACAGGTGTTTTTCTTGCCCCTTCCGCCCTTCCTGGTAAGCTCTGCCCAGGTTGGTTTTTGGGGCTGCGGAGAATCAGAGACTGTGAACCTGGGTGGTGGACCAGTATGGAAGAGTGAGGTGGCTGGGTATTGCTCGGTGTAGAGTGTGGGTTCCACTGGCTCTGGGTGATGAGAGGCAAAAAGGATAGAAGCTTGAGGTGAGTGCGGGTGGCATTTGGCATATGTGTCCGGGTTGCCATACCACTTCCCCTCGAAAAGGAAGGGAAAGTCTGCGGCAGTGACAGTACGAGGTGAGAGGTGGGTAGCAAGTTTCTTTGTCTGCTGTGCTGGTTTGGTTTGGACAGCAGGAGCGGGGGGAGGTGGGGCTTGAGGGGGGGTGGGAGCCATCTGGGTGGCACGGTGGGAGGAGAGAGCAGCAACACCAGAGGACAAATCCTTGAGGGACGCCTCTAGATTGAGTGTGGCAGGTGGTGAGGGGGTGGCTGAGTGCCCTGCCTAGGCGGTGTTGAGCATCTCAACCTGTGAGGTCAGGAAGGTAATAGAAGCACCTAGGTCATTAACAATGGCGATCACTTGAGCAAGAAGAGGAGTGATGGCGCATTGACTATCGCGAAAACTAGAGGCGGAGGCATTGTAGACAGTGGGGAAAGAACGCAGGACAAGGGGAGCGAGCCTGGCACCATGCCCAAGAATATTGGCCACATTGCAGGCCTCTCCTGAGAGAGAGGCATGACTTGACTGGGACCACAACAAGCGGGAGATTAGATCAGCCCAATGGTCCTGGCAGAAGGAGGTTGAGCGAGCAGGGCCTGAAACCGAGGCTGGTCCTGCACCAGTGGAACCGAGAGGGGTAGACAACCTCAGGGCAAGGCCAGTGGGCCAGGCCAGAGGACAGAGAGGAGAGGGCGAGAGAAAGTAAAGTCAAACTACCCGTTTGACTTTCACTGGATGAACAATCCACTTAGCAAATGTGAAATATATATTTCACTTGAAGATGAAGCCAAAGTGAAAAGCCAAAATAGGTATATTGTGAAGAATAAAGGCCAAACCCTGAGGTTAACCTTGGCTGAATGCAGTAAGTATTTTAAGCGAGAGGAAAATAGAGGGCGCAGAGCGTGGAGTTCTTGAATTTTAACAACGAATACATAATACACATTAACAACAACAATAGTTAGAGCTCTTCACGCAACTATTTATGTACTTTCTTTAAGATTAGTTTTACTGGTTATGTTATAAATTAAATATTACTACATTTTTTATCCTCAAAACTTATTATCATATTAAGATATAAGTCTCAAATGATAAGAAAGCATATATACATAATCGCTATTAGATAGCAGACAAGACATGAAGAACTATAAGAAGGCTCTACCAAGATAATTTAAGATTACCACCATCTTAAATAAGCATACAATTTCCTCTTTTCTTGTTGTTTACAAACCCCTCTCGTAGAGATTACTATACTTTGTCTCTGCCGGCTGAGCTAGTCCTCCCCAACCAAATGTGGCTAATTTGAGGCTATACAGATGCCTTAGGTTTGATTCAAACAGTCTACAAATATTGGTTACCGGATGAAGAAGCTTGGATCATTCTTTTCTTTTATGTGTTTTTCATTTTCGCTTGTGGCGTTCCGCGGATTGTTGCTGTTCTTTCCAGTCTATTTCTGATTTAGATTAGCCAAACGCGGACAGGCTGGTCAGCCCCAACCCAATGTGGCTAATCTAAACCTACAAACTTCAGATCCCATATGAAGAGCGGAATCACAGATCTTTTCTTCAACTATTTTTCATTTGATATTTAGATTTGGGAGCTTTGCCAGCCGTCCTCATCCGGTTGTCTCTTTCGCACATTTCGGTTTTTGGTTAGCTTGCTGCCCACTGAGCGGGTTTGTCTGCACCCAATGTTGGGAGTTAACGCTGGTGCTTTTTTTTGCGTGTTCTTGCTTTAGACTTTCGGTTTGCATTCTTGTTTCTTTTAGAGTGTTTTGTTTTCTTGCTTTATGAGTTTGCTCTTAAAGCTTTGTGGACTATTGTCTATTCTGCTCCGGCTTTTGTTTGTTCTGGGTTTAAGTTCCCAAGTTTTGCGGACTGGATAAAAGTCTTTCCAGCCATTTTGAGTGTTGCGCCTGAGCAGCAGCATCTTTGATAATGGGTCTCTCAGCCTCAGCGCGCTAGCCTTAATCTCATATGTTACAGTCCGCTCAGCATACCTACTCGAATTAGAGTAGTCCGCAGATTCCAATAAAGCCTTGCTGCTACATCATGAAGCTTAAATACCTAACTCTCACATTGTGAGTCCGTGAAGTAGATGCAGGAACAAGTTGACCTCAGATTCAAATTCCCATAGAAGCTGCCCATTCGACCCTGCTGATGGGCCTACAATATCAAATCTCAAAGCCAGTGACAAGCAGTGGACAATCCTAGCACTTAAAGTAGGCAGTTTAGACCCTTCCTATCAGCTACGTTCAATCACCATATCATCTCTTTAGCCAATACTGATTTACTAACACCATCTATTCTATAACTTCAATCACTATGATTCAATTTTATCACTGTTCACCGGCACAATATACCATAGCACTGGCGGCCTAAGGACAAAACACCTCTGCTAAGATGGGGCACAGAAATCCAAAGGAGGTCTGTGGCGGACACATCAAGAAATCTAAATTTAAGGACAGCTTAACTATAATTCCAGCCACTTCTGCATCTCTTATCTCTGGCGCGACTGAAAGTGGCGGAGAGGGTGCCATTTTAGTACCGGCTTCGTCATGACTCGAAGTATGCCAGCTTCCCCTTATGGACAATGGGTGTCGGCTAGTAGAGACAGTACTGACTCACAAGACGGTGAATATGTGAATGAACATAGCCACAGTCAGCAGGATGAGGATGAGGACGGTGAGGATGAGGACGATGAGAAGAACAAATTAGAACAGCATGAGGAGAATGGGAATCTTTCATCAAGCTGGGAGGCACAGAAACTGATTGGGTATGGGTTGCCTGAATCACATCCATTGATACTTACAATCACCCCCGGATATACGCAGAGTTGTGAAGATGAGAGTTGCCATAGCCAGGGGGCTCCTGTTCTGGTATCTATTAGCCAAAATTGTTTGATAACTAGGATCCTCCGCTGTTAGCCGACTATCTTGAACTGGCTGGAAACGCCTGCCATAACTCCAAGCCACTCAGATTCAACGACACGAGAAATGCACCTTGTAGGTGCACTGTAGACTAGCAGCAGGCGAAGTATACCCATAGGGCTTGAGCGTAGTATTGTACTCAAAGCCCTGGACCTGATGTTGGACTGGATAATATTCGTAAATCCGTTTCAAGATGTGATTACCTTGAACAGGGTGGTTGCAAGGTGTTGGAATGATATGCAGAGGGAATTGAAATTTCCCAACTTTGCTGATACTACTCCAGCGTCCAGTAATCAGGTGTGTTGCCCTTAATAAATAACCTAGAACTTGTTTTCCTAACTAATAGAGAGGCCCACGGCTGGTGCTTTCATGGTCCGGGCAAAGCAAAGTGAAGAGGGCTATACCTGGGCTCTATAGGCTAAAGATAGAGGATCCTGCAGGCAGTGCACGAAGGGTAGCATGCTTATTAGTGGAGGACAGATTCATTTGCCCACCTGACAAATATGAGGTAAAGTTGTTCAATATTGCCGCGGACTATTCTGACCCTCGGAAGACTGAATCTAATTTAGAGGACAGGCAATTGCGCTTAGATTCCTAGCGCCACAGATTCCGGGTGTCATAATTGACCAGTTTTATTCAAGCCCGAAAAGAAGAGGCATGCCAGATGCCAGATTCTTAGGTAAGGTCGATGGCCCATTTATCTCTCTGACAGCAGCCATCCCTTGCCATTGGCTGCCATTCTGGTGGTCTGGAATCTTTGAGGATAAGGTGGCTGTTACTTGTTCTAATGCTCAAGGTAAGATAAAAAACACGGACTTGCGGTTTTCAACAATATCCGGATCCCATTAGGCCAAGCCACGCAAATACTCTTCAAAACTGCAAGTGCACGGGGCACGCGATAGGGACCTTTGCTGCTAGGAAGACAGGTCTGCTGGAAGATCCAATTCAGAGATGTGAGAATAAGGGTGAGCAATTCTGGAGTCTAATAATCGAGGGTATTAGGACCTCTTGGGAGGCCAGAATTTCCCAGGAGTGGGCAAAGCATGTTGAGAGAACAGAAGGATAATACAATGATGACAAGTCATTGAGGTGGGAATTCGGAATTGATCTGGAGGCAGAAGTATCAGAATCGACCACAGATTGCCGTGTTGGCCTCAGAAGACAACATCGGCAGCTGGAGCCACAAAGGCATCAAGACATAGATCTAGGAGGAGTAGCCGAGGCGGATCCACCTTTGCAGGCCATAGGAACTGACCTGGAGGACGAGGAGGAAGGTTGTTTTATCACTACTCTTTGATGGTGTATGAATTGTTGAATGGAATACAATGGATCGTATAGCTGGCAAATGTATCCGGAAGGGACAATTGTTATGGGTAGAGTTGTATACAAGTGGGTCCTCAGAGTCATGAGCAGATAGAGTATCAGAATGTGTCGGGTGGATGATGATAAGCTGCACAGGTATCAATAGGTCATCAGGTGGGGGCAATTCTAGGCTTAGAAGGTAGGGAAATGTGTCAGGCGGATGGTCAAAAGCCAGGAGCTAGCGGTAGGACATCCGGTGGAGAATCAAAGTGAGAGGCGGACTGTAGCATGTCCGGCACAAGGGATGGCTTGAGGAGAACTAGCGAAGCACGAGGGTGAAATGGGAAAGAGTAGGAGGACGTCCTCCGGATAAGAGAGGATAAACAATGTGATGAGAGGGTAGAGAGTGATAGGGTAAAGACTGGGGGAACGTCCGCAGGACCCAGAAGTACATAAGAGGTGATCAGAAGGTAGTGGGCAAAAAGGCCTGGGTGGGGGGGGGTCATGAAAGGAGCAGGGTGATAGGAATGCAGGGGACAGAGTCCGCAGGGAAAGAGTCCGCAGGGAAAGAGTCCGCAGGGAGCCCAGTGTCCTAGGAAGAAAGCTGGTACGAAGGGGTAAACAGGGCAGGCTAGGAAAATGGGGTTTTGCGATCGCAGGATGTCGGGAAAGAGGTAGCGTGTGACAGGATACATTCGAAGATGAAGGGAGAGAAGCTATTACACTAGGGTCAGGGTTGCCGGGTAAGCTATGTCTGGCTACGTCCGGTGTGTCCAGATGTTGGCATTTGCGCCTACCGCATCTAGACATAACCTGTTGCATCCAGACAAAATGGGCATTGAAATCCGCATCCAGAACTGGAGTTTACCATCTTATTATTTTTGTTATAGATCATTACACTTATGGAGCCCGAAGGCTATGAAGGGGTAGCTACCATCCATCTGGGACACCCATGTATCCAGTCCATGATCCGTCTCTTACTCCATGATAGTGTCCACTTTTCATTGGCCCCCCGGCATAAGCACTAACAACCCCTTTAACCTAGGCAATCCTCAACTCCGCCAACTGCCTCACCAAGAGTAGGAAATACATGTATAAACCTAGTCTGCCCTATTCCTCCTCTCAGTTAGTTCTTGGTATGTGCGCTAAGGTATGTGGGCATTCTTTGAAGTCTGCCTGGTGTAAATCTCCGCAGTTGCTGCATTTGAGGGTTGTGTGGAGGCACTGTTTGCCCTTGGTAGGGCAGTCAGAATGACCGCAGGTATGGAGGGAGGCTGGATGTTCTCCAGCACATAGGTTGCAGTGGGTATCGTTTGTGCACTTGGAGGTATGGTGTCCAAAGGCCAAACAGGTGTTGCATTGAGTGTCCGGTCCAAAGGAGCGATATTTCTGAACTTTGAACTTTCTACCGAAGAGGGACAGGCCAGAGTTGAGGGCCTTGGTTGCTGCATCTTTGCCCGGAATTGTAAGAACCAGGTGGATCCTAATTTCTTAGAGGCTTGGCCTTTGTGGAGAGCAATCTGGAAGGGCGGGGGAGTTGTATGCCAGGGCTGAAGTCTGGCACTTCAGATTGGACTGTGTTGAAGGAACTGAACATAGGGATGCCGTGGATGATAACCTTGTGCCAGATTTCATCCTTCCTAAGACTGGTTGCTGCAGGTATGTTGGCTCTGATGACTTCCTCAATGGTAAAGCTGTGGGCTTTGAGGATGGAGAGGGTAGGAATATTGTCTTTGGTGATAATCTTGATGTTGTGGTTGGTTGTGAACTCTATTGTGGCAATAAGAGGCTTCTTAATTGCAGAGTTGATAGTATTGTGGATAGTAAGGTTATTGGTATTGTCTATAGTAAGGTTATTGGTATTGTCTGGGAGTGTTGTGCCATTTCTCTCAATAACAATAGTGCAGTCGCGTTTGTGCAAAACAGAGGTAGGAGGCTTCTTATTTTGAGAGGAGGTAGGGAGAGGGGCAGGGGGTGCTCTGGCAGCTTTCTGGGCTCAGGTAAAGGGAGGGAGAGGTATGATAGGCCTTTGTGGTGTGGGGGTGGTGGTGGTTTCTGGTGGTGGCTGGCCTTGAAGGCATTGGAGGTGTTGGATTTCTGAGGTCAGGGTAGTGTTCTCATCTTTGAGGTCTTGGGTATCCTTGATGTGACATTGTTGAACAGCTTTCAAGTGGTTTTCCAGGGCCATAAAGGTGGTCAAAAGGAATTTGTAACAATCAGCCAAAGACTTGTTCTGATTGATGAGGGCGTTAACTTCCTCCTGAAGCAATTCAAGACTAGTAGGCTCTCCATCATAGGCCGAGACAGAGGCTAGGGTGGTAACAGTCTGCACAGGAGAAGGGGAATCTTCTTCCATCCTGGCGTCATCAGGAGAGGTGGGGGTTTCAGAGCGGCAGTGGTTGAATGGGGGGGCAAGGCGGTTTCCACCCCCCCTTCCTCTGCCCCTTTGCCTACTAGACATCAGAGGGTAGGCTGAAAGGACTCTATTAATAGAGGTGCTAAAATAACAAATAGGCAGGGATGATTTGTTGATAAAAGGTCTTTAAAGAGGGGAATGAAGTAGTGAAATTGGTTGTTAACCAATGAGGTGAAAGCTCGGCGAAAGATTTGGTGTGGTTTTTTCTTTCACCCTGGTTATAACGGCAACAAATCATAGGTTAGCCAGGGGTAATCTGACAGATCTTCATCACCTCCCAGACATAGAATTTCAGGAAAGGGTTGCCGGCTTCAGGCGATTGAGCCCTGCCTGCGATCAACTCACCAGGACATCTTCTGCAAACAACTTTCACTGTATGCAGGATGCTGACAAGGCAGTAGTTCAACTTCTTAACGAGTATTGCATGAAGTGGACTAACATTATCAAGAGGCCAGATAGGAGGTGTCCACAAGTGCTAGGGGTCCCTCCAGCCCAGCTCCCAGTCCCGGACTTATTACTCTCAGCTGATGCTCCTCCTGCCACCCAGTGGGGTCTTGCAACACCTCTACCGAATCCATGTACTGGCACAACAAATCCCCCTCCAGCCCATGCCCCCAGGCCTCCTCAAATCCAAGCAACTGCTTTGGATGCCAGTCCATACCACAACTGCTTTGGATGCCAGTCCATACCACAACTGCTTTGGATGCCAGTCAATACCACAACTGCTTTGGATGCCAGTCCATACCACAACCCTCCTCCCTTGCCAAATTCCCAAGTGCTAATCCAACTTCCATTGCCAGGGTCTTGCAATCATGGTCCCTCAGGCAGCTCTATACAGAATATACCTCTCCCAGCCAAGCCCTCTATCAAATTTCGGTTGCGCTCATGCATAAGCTTAATCCACATTAAAGGCGCTCCCACAGGGAATAACCATCTGCAAATGCTTTCTCAGGTCATGGTGAATAACCTGCAATAAAACAATCCTCCTCGGTCAACAGCATCTGCAAATGCTGCTCTGTCCGCAAACCAAATCCGGCCACTCCCGACAATTCCCCAAGGGCCAATCCAACCTACCATCACTGTGTTTGAAAATGCTGGTCCATCAGGAAGTGCAACCCAGAATATGCCTTGCCAGTGATTCCCCCTAGGATATGAAGGTTGCGCTCGTCAGGGGTCACAATCCCGAAAAAAGCTTCTCCCCTGGTGAATAACCCTCCACAAACGCCACCATCCGCTGCTCTAACTATCCCTTGTATGTATGTGCCAGCAAATTATGATCCCTGGGCAATTCGCCATGCCCAAAATCAGCCGCTTGTAAGACATGTTGCGCCAAAATAGTCAAATATATGGCAAATAAGTGAGTTATTTTCGGTATTATCTATCAGATTTGTGTTGTAACTTACTGATTTGCGATATAGACTGGAGCACTCTACTTGGCAGTCTCGGAGCCCTGCGCATTGTTTGGCAACAACATCTGGTTCATCGTAGCAGGCACCATACTCCAATTATCATATTCTCTATTAGCCCTCTCGTTATGTCAATGGTGTGGATTTTGCAGAGTTAAATTCAGATGACATTGCGGGGTCATCTTCAGCATTTTTAAGATGTGTATCCTCAGACACCATTCACTCCATATTTAGCATAACAGGTGAAGGCGGGTATGAGCTTCTTCAAGACCCTACACACTCTTTACATTATACCAATTATATTTTCATTCAGAGTGATAAAGACATACATACCTGGCTCCAGTCCAATCAACCTACCGAGGACAGACTCATCCTTGTCGATTGTTAGTTATTTCCTAGCGACTTCAACAAGATCACCTACACCTCCAGAGCCGAGACAAAGATACCTACTACCGGATGCTGTCTCCAATTGGGCAAACACCACCGCAGGAGGTAAGATCCACTGGGAAACTCAACCTAATGTAAAGATTAATCTGACTAGCGGTGCAAAGGCCAGTGGATCACAAAACTCACAAGACTCTCCTGTCTTTCTTCCAGGATGGTTGACATTATCATCTACTTTCAGCCACCTTAGATTCACTTGAGAGCAGGACTGTCAGTATCACATCTCATATTGATCAAGGCGGCTATTTCCCCAGATTTTGCATGCTACTCACAATTAAATGGGATGCAATGATGAAGGTAGATTGCATGTGGCAACATATCTGGAGTCTGACAAAAAAGCTAACAACAAGTTCTGGAAGTGCTGGGCGCTGTTCGCAGTCGAGAACTTGGACAAGTGCATGTCCAACAGGCAGAGCCAGATTGCTTTTGCTACAGGATTATTGAAAGATAACCAGCTTAGGAAGCACCAAGTGGCTTTCAAAAACAATAGTATTCATAAGACTGAGATTAAGAGGTTATGTTTGAGTTTGGCCCTGAGACATTGGAGACTATTACCGTACCTAGCTCAAGCCTGGGTCTACCAAGACCCAGTGTATTAGCATTTGATATTGATAGATTTCATAGAGTATATAGACTTCAAATACATTTCTTATAGCATGTCATTCAAATCGCAGAAGTTTGTCTTCATCAGCATAATGTGAGGTTGAAGTTGTGTTTGACCTGTGATGTATGGCAGGGTTGACATCTTTGCCTTAACCCTTTGCAGATGGCCAGACACATCGTAGTATGTAACGTCTCTTGACATTGCACCTAGGATCAGACTTAAAAATGTATTTAATGATACCGAAAGGTAGGTATCCTCATCAATGATTATTGTTATCAACTGAACGATTTATTGTCTACTATCTGAATGCTCTCAATTCGCAATCGGTTTACCTTTCTACAATTGTTGTGAGTCTCACAATACCTTGCAACAAAAGTGTTCTATACCCTACTCTACTCTCGCATGTACAAGTACAGTATATACCCTGATGATAACAAACAAGGAAGAGCAAGTACAAACCCAATGCTCTTGCTCTTGATGATGCCTATAAATGGACCCCTCATGCCACAGGATCCACCTCTTCGTCTTACATCCAAACACACCACATCTGCCTTTGAATTATTCGAATACACCTCGGCGCCCTGCATCAGGTGAGATCTCTACATCAACCACATTCTATACCCTCCCTCTGTGCCTTGCGTGACATCATGTCAAGAGCCCGTTTTGGCCAACATTTTGTTTGAAATGGTAGTTTGATTCAATTGATTCTTCCACGGACTAATATACCTCCAGGGCCTAGCGAGATGTCAATTACACAAGGGAATGTAAGCAAACCGCCTCTCCTACCATATGAGATGATCATTAATAACTATCTTCATCTCAGACATCCTGTTGTGCAGCCTCGCGTACCTGTAGTTAAGAGAGAAATATCAAGAAGAACTCTAACACATTCTGTAGCCCATCACCCAGGAGAAGAGGGATCGTAAGCGATCATCAAACTAAACCCAGATATGCAATCATAGGATAGACAACTGACATTTGGATGGATATAAGGAACAAAGATTTTGAACCTGGTGAGCATTCACACTTCCAGCAGGCTATCGGGAATTTGGTAGTATTTATAACCAAACTCTATAGTAATCTGAATCAGTTATACCGACAATCTAACTGAAACTAGGACTCGATATGGCGATATTGTGTACATGAAATCATGATGTGGATTCAAGTATCCTCATGGCACATCTGCAGTCCATGCTACATGGCACAAGTAAATCAAGGTCCATATCAGAGCTTGCTCCAGGGACCCTGGTGACATAACTTAATTGCAAGTCAACTGCATTATTTCTTTCGCTCGCAGCCTCTTGCAAGTTAACGAGCATATTGAGCTCACCAAAAGCCAGCACCTTGCAGAAGACACAGGAGCCCATCTGCCATTTGAAGATTCTGGTCAATGATTCAGCCAAGAAACTCCAGATATCAAATAAGAGCCAAAAGGCTAGGCATGATCTTCGTAGCGATGTAGCGGAACCTTCAAATAAGTGTTATCAATCATTATTCTTTTAGGGGCCTAAACTGGAAGTATACGGACTGGGACCACGTCTCTCCTCTACTCGCCAATTTGTCACTCACGGCCCCTCCTGCTCTCCCTACCCCACACACA
>Ga0307509_10000750_pt1 | contig 55520 bp, 35 predicted proteins | sample 10_EM_MG_FD_202245 | JGI IMG/M metagenome (GOLD analysis project Ga0307509, IMG submission 202245) | Populus trichocarpa ectomycorrhiza microbial communities from riparian zone in the Pacific Northwest, United States - 10_EM | ecosystem: Host-associated > Plants > Roots > Unclassified | place...
TTTCCTCGAGAGAACTTATTGAGTGAAGCTTTCAGCTTAACGATATTAAGTTTAACCGTTTTGATTCTTCGTGAATTATTTACTCTATCTTTATCTTCTGCTTTGAGTTTTGGTGCGGTCGCAACCTAAGAGTTCACCTCTCTATAGGGTGCCCCCGTTACACTAAGAGGGTGACAGTAGGTCTGTAACCGGTACAGGTTACTAGTTTAGGTATGGATTTGTTTTATGTATTTGTTTTAGGATATGAGTTCAGGAGACTCGTATGCCTTGTTAGTTTGTTTTATGTTTTGTTTTAGGATCCGAGCTCAGGAGACTCGTAAGCCTTGTTAGTTTTTGATTTGTTTTATGTATTTGTTTTAGAATACGAGTTCAGGAGACTCGTATGCCTTGTTAGTTTTTGATTTGTTTTATGTATTTGTTTTAGGATACGAGTTCAGGAGACTCGTATGCCTTGTTAGTTTTTGATTTGTTTTATGTATTTGTTTTAGGATACGAGTTCAGGAGACTCGTATGCCTTGTTAGTTTGTTTTATGTTTTGTTTTAGGATACAAGTTCAGGAGACTCGTAAGCCTTGTTATTTGATACTTGTATTGTTTCAGGATACAAACTCCGGAAGTTCGTAAGCCTTGTTTATTGTTGGATTGTTTATGGGTTAGGTATCGTTTGATGCCTTAGGATTTGGATATGATTGATGCGAGATAGATTATCGCAATTGTATTTAAAGACCTGTATCTCTCCGGACTTAGAGAGATCAGACTTCGACAGACAGAGTTTTCAATATACTTGGTTGAACAGTTATCTTCTATTCTGTTCGATTCGAGAATCTTTGAGCTTCGCACAGGCCTAAAGCACTTGGCCTTCTCTTAGTAGTTTCGATATAAAGTAATAGAAACTATTCGATTACTTGTTGGCGTCTCCGGTACTTGATCTCGTTTATACCACCGGTTTGGTTAGAGTAAATACCGATATCCCTTTGCAAGACCACTACCCCACGGGAAGCGGTTACAAGGTTCCTACAGTCACCTACAGATTGGCAATACCCAAACTGTACCTGCTGTTACTGGTACAGGTTACCCGTTTGAGTATGGATTTGTTTTATGTATAGTTTCAGGATACGAGTTCAGGTGACTTGTATGCCTTGTGAGTTTGTGTAATGTTTTGTTTTAGGATACAAGTTCAGAAGGCTTGTAAGCCTTGTTATTTGTTATGTGTATTGTTTCAGGATACGAACTCTGGAAGTTTGTAAGCCTTGTTTATTGTAAATTGTTTATGGGTTAGGTATTGTTTAATGCCTTAGGATTTAGATATGATTGATGCGAGATGGATTATCACAAGTGTATATAAAAACCTGTATCTCTCCGGACTTAGAGCAACGAACACCGCTTCTCTCCTCCCAACGATTGAAATCAACACCATGGTTTTTTATCGTTACTTTCTCCCCTCGCACTCTTAGTGAGCTGCACCCTCCGCACTCTTCGTGAGCTGCCTCCTCTTCGGTTGCGTCGCTTCGCTTCAGTTACCTTTGGTTCTCGGTTGCGTCGCGTTGCTTCTGTCGTACTCTTCTCCCCTGCCTCATGGTGGGTCTCCTCCTGTCTCGGGCGTCTTCCCTCGTCAATGGGTCGGTCGCAGTTTCGGGTTATCGTCGAAGTGGTGGCCACGGTGGTCCTGCTGCCTGATATCGCACTCCCTTCTGGCACCATCGATCAGTACGGTCGGCTTTTCGAAAAGCCGTGATCCTGTTATGGTCCTCCCTCCCTCGCACTTCTTGGGTTGTTTACTCTCGTGTCCCGTGTCTCGTTCCCGTCGCTCGGTTACAGCTATCTACACTCTCCTTGGAGGCATCCTGATGCCACCCCCTCCCCTCACCGTCCACCTCCCCGTGGTGGCGCCTCGGCTCCTCCGTCGTCGTATTGCACTGTCTCGGTGGCTGAAGTCGGCCTTGGTCCCGGAAGTAATGTTGGCTCGCGTCAAACTGTTTAGACGTTCTTGCCTCCCCCTTGCCATGCTTTGGTTTTCCTTACGGGTTGCTTTTATTTTTCTTTTGTTCGGTTGGAACACGGCTAGGGTTTTCCTTTCATTTCCTCCCCGCTTTGTTGTTTAGGATTTTTGCTAGTTACGTGTAGTTAGTAGATTTTCTTTTCTTTCGAGGTGGCTGGCGTGCGGTTGGTCTCAGACCAGAGAGACTTGGGGTGTTTGTGTTTTTTCCTTAGGCCGGTAAGAGGGGGTTTCACAGAGGGTTTGTTTACGCCATATCTCACCGATGCATGCGAGTTCTTTGTCCCTAGTTAGCTTCGCCCTATCGGGCTCAGCCGAAAACAAATGAATACATGACTTAAACAAAACAAAAAATCTCCGGACTTAGAGAGATCACACTTGGACAGACAGAGTTTTCAATATACTTGGTTGAGCAGTTATCTTCTATTTAGTTTGATTCGAGAATCTTTGAGCTTCCCATAGGCCTAAAGCACTTGGCCTTCTCAAAGTAGTTTCGATAAAGTAATAGAGCCTGCTTGATTATGTAACGGGTTTACTCCTGTCTAACGAAAAGGTACAATAGAGGGCTAGCGGTTGACAGGCAAGCACTAGGTCCAAGGGAGGCTTCAGAGAACTCGAGGGTAAAGAGGGATAATAGTTAAAGGGCAAGTGGAACTCTGAGATTGCTGTTCAACCAAGTATATTCTTAAAACATGAGTCTGCTGAAGTCTGCCGTTCTCCTGCTAGCCAGGAGATGAGTTTAAATACAAGAGTTCCTCCAGAGCGATATCAATCAGATATCCAGCAACCACGATCATTACCGGGCAGTGCCCCTTGTCCTGCATGGCCTGTGGTCCCACATGAAACCTAAGAGTCATAACACTGCCTCAATGCTATTGTCAGCTTACATGACCGTTCCTTCACTTATGATCCTAATTAAAACAATCAACATGCAAAACTAAACTTAACACAAGCTACCGGGCCTTAATATAGCTCCGAGGCTGTAAAACAATCAAACTAATCAAAGAAAGCAAAGCAATGAAATCAAACATAGGAAATCCTGGACTCCGCTTCTGTATACAGCTACCGGAACATGTATACATGTTACTGATTACTTGTTGGCGTCTCCGGTACTTGATCTTCTTGATACCACCGGTTTGGTTAGAGTCAATACCGATATCGCTTTGCAAGACCGCTACCCAAGGGAAAGCGGTTACACCTGCAGTCCTTACCTGTCATCTGTTGGAAATATGGCTAGAGTGCACAATCTTTACTACTATGTGGAGAATAGTGCGCAGGTGTGAGGGGATTGTATTGCATGCTAAGCGAGAAGGGATTGTGTGGTAAGAGAGCAGATTGGTAGGAGTTCTGGTTTTTATTTCATCTAAGTGAGATGGGCGGTGACCCCTATATTTATACAGGAAGCATACTCTCCATATAACAAAGAAAGGTAAGGGAAAACATAGTACAAAACATAAGTGTGAACCATGTTTGACCCGGAAATCCTGCCAAGATGTAACTGGTCACACTATAGAGAAGTGAACTCTCAGGTGGCGACCGCACTAAACACTCAAAGTAGAAGACAAAGATGAGGTAAAATAATTCAAAAGAATCAAGATGGTAAAACTTAATAGCGTTAAGGTGAAAGCTTCACTCAAATAAGTTCTCTCGAGGAAAGTTGGTTATCGAAGTAGAATGCCAAACACATAAACTTAAGTAGATATCAGATTTAAGCCTTTGACATTCACCACTACTCCGACCTTGTGCGAGCACCCTGTCCTGCTCAGGGCTGTCTGAGGTCTACCCTCCATCAGGGATTATCCTGTTGGAAGTATCAGACCAACTTGGGTACACTTAACTCCGTCAATAGGATAAGAGTTTCTGCAATGCATCTCCAATACAACCGTAGGTGGAAAACCTCTTCCTAATGAAGTCATACCAATGGCTAACTGTTATGAGAATAACCACAATCAATACCGAGGTGGCGGACTCACTGGCCCAGTAGTAATTTCGTCTAAACACACTATGCAGTCCATTATTTACTCTATGTGACTACTCAATATGATAATATAACATGCAAGCTCCCGCAGTGAGATGTAGCCGATGGTTGGTTAAGTGAGCGCTCCCCATAGCCAACCGCTCGGGACATACTCTACCATGATAAGACTCATACCTCTAGTGTAACCGGTACAGGTTACCAGTTTAGGTATCGATTTGTTTTGTGTATTGTTTCAGGATACGAGTTCAGGTGACTTGTATGCCTAGTTAGTTTGTGTTATATTTGGTTTTAGGATACGAGCTCAGGCGACTCGTAAGCCTTGTTGTTTGATACTTGTATTGTTTCAGGATACGAACTCCGGAAGTTCGTAAGCCTTGTTAATGTTTGATTGTTTATGGGTTAGGTATTGTTTGATGCCTTAGGATTTGGATATGATTGATGCGAGAAGAATTATCGTAAGTCTATTTAAAGACCTGTATCTCTCCTGACTTAGAGAGATTAGACTTCGCTAGACAGAGTTTTCAATATACTTGGTTGAATAGTTATCTTCTATTCAGTTCGATTCGAGAATCTTTGAGCTTCGCACTGGCCTAAAGCACTTGGCCTTTCTCTTAGTAGTTTCAATAAAGTAATAGAGTCTATTCGATTACTTGTTGGCGTCTCCGGTACTTGATCTCCTTTATACCACCGGTTTGGTTAGAGTCAATACCGATATCCCTTTGCAACTGCGCCACCCCCAGGGAGCGGTTACATCTAGAGTCTATTGACAACCCATAGTAATACTACAAATCAAGGGAAGAGGATCCCGGCTGGTTACTGAGGTATTTGTCCTGAAAGCACCCTGGCCTCCTTGGACTACCCAAGTACCACTAGGAAGACTACCCTACTACCCGTAGGCTAAGATAGACTCCTAGGTGCCGGAGAGACCACATATGAGTGACCCCCATATTGGCGGCTACCCATACTCCCATTATATATCCTGCGAATGACATTCAGTCGGACGGACAGCGACGACGTATATGGTCTGACGGCAGCTACTCCAATAACCTCTTTTTACTAGCAAACGAGCAACTTCACAGCCGTCTGTGTATGACGCACTGTTTCAATGCTGGGGCCAGAGAGGGGTGTTAGCAAAACCCACCCAAGTTCAATAGTATGTTCGGGCCACCCTTACGCAGGCGTGAGGCCTCCCCCGCACAGATGCGCCTGCGCCCATGAACATCTTAGAGCCCCTAGAATGTGAGTCAATCGACCTCTAAGTTCTAGGATGACTTTGCTGGTGAAGGTAGGGTAACATGGACTCCTCAGTAGGGTAACTGGGGTCCATGGGCATAATGGTCAAATTCCCAAGGTAGGGTAACTTTGCCCTCATATGCCTTTAACCGCTTCCGAAGTCCTCCTGTCAACACCTAATGTTGTCTTGGAGGCCTGTGTAACGTTCCCATAAATTCCTTGAGTTTATGCGAACTTACTCCTGAAAGGTTACCCTGCCTTGTAGAGTACCCAAGACTACTCAACTATTCCTTAGGCCTTGTCCAAGGTTTACCAGCTATTTGCATACTTAGTAGATGAGACCATCCGACCTCTGGTTACCACTTGGTATACCATTTGGGCTAAGGTGATACTCTTTGTAGCTATCTATAGTAGGGTCGTTACAGTACCTCTCGGAAGACTACCCTACTACCTGTAGGCAAAGAGAGACACCTAGATGCTGAAGGTGTAACAAACCAGCCTTCCTTGAGGTGTTCGTAACGGGAAACAACTATCTTACTATCATAGGCTATCGACATAGCCTATGTAGTTTACTTCGTCTATCGTTATAGACTAACAACTTGCGTTCGTAGTAGGTATAGGGATCGTAGGAAGTTCTATCGTGTAGGAATAGAGTTCTCGCATACAAGCGAGGTAGTATAGAGATAAGGACGTTAGGTATCTTGAACATATTGCACCTATGGAAGGTCACTGTCAATGGGCTTGGCCCGTGCCCCACTATCTGAGTGGTCTATTACTTAGATGGTTGCGTGAAGAGCTCTAACTACTGTGACCGAGTCTCCTACTTATAGACCCTTCACGCCAACAACCCTAACCCTGGTGACTCATAACTCGAGTCACGCGGTCCTATGACTCATAATGAGTCATGCCCGAAATCCATCAGATGACTCCTATGAGTCACTGCGCAACATGCCTTTAAACCAATCGCAAATCATAAAACATGTCAGGTGCGCAAAGCGCGTCACCTGCGTGGAACTCGTGACTCATAATGTGAGTCACGCGCGAAAGTCATTACATCATTATGACTCACAATGGTGAGTCATAGAAACATCAACCAATCATAACATAACGATGACACGCAAGTGCGAGTCATGTGAGAACTATGAGTCAACTGACTACATAGCGTGAAACATAAACATACCTTATGACTAATAACTATTAGTCATGTGAAATCTTCCTTGCTTAGTCACGATTTGTGACAGAAGGTACCATTTATGTGCAACCTTATATTTGGCAGTTACCCGCACTCCTCTTATATATCCTGCAAACGAAATTCGGTCTGACAGACGGCCACTACTTATCCTGTGTTACGGCAGCCTCTCTAATAAGGTCTTTTTACTAGCAAACGAGCAACTATGCCACTCTCTCTTCCTATGATGCACCGTCCCAACATCGGGGCCAGAGGGGGGTGTTGGCTCAACCCACCACAGTTCAATAGCATGTTCAGGCCACTTCTACTCTGGCATCTCACCTGTCTGTGCAGGTATGTGTGGGCCTACGAACATCTAGGAGCCTGTAGAATATGAGGCAATTGACATCTAAGTTCTAGGATGACTTTGCTAGTGAAGGTAGGGTAACTTGGATACCGCAGTAGGGTAACTGGGGTTCATGGGCAAAATGGCTAAATTCCCAAGGTAGGGTAACTTTGCCCTCTCATGCCTTTAACCTCTTTCGAAGTCCTCCTGTAGATACCTAATGTCTTCTCGAAGAATGTAACGCTCCTATAGTTTTCTTGACTTCATTCGAACTTACCCCCTAAAGGTTATCCTGTCTTAAAGAGTACTCAAGGCTACTCCATTGTTCCCTAGGCCTTGCCCTAGGCTAACCAGCTATTTGTATATCAAGTATACGAGACCATACCACCTCTGGTTACAACTTGGTATACCATTTGGGCTAAGGAGATAGTCATTGTAGCTACCTATCTTAGGGTCATTACACAAGAAAATCCCAATAAAATATGTGTAAATCTAAGATGGTGTGATGAAATAATTAGAAAGAATTATGTATGATATGACCAAGCCAGGTACATATAGTAATGCATAAACAACCATAAAAACCTGAATACCAGATAAGAAACACATATGAGAAAACCCTAATCGTTATCAAGAAATATTAATGAAATATACGCAATTATAACTTAGCTGTAGTAATGTCCGCCGTGTACAGGTAAAACTGGTAATACATACTCAGTAGAGAAATAGGTGATATGATCAAGGAGAATAAACAAATAAAACCAATCAAGAAAAAGATTCAACATCATCTGCAGTTCTCATCAATTACCTGTAGGGCCCGCCGATTACTTGTAGGGTCTGTCAATTACCTGCAGGGTTCGCCCTTCAACAGGAGTAACTTAGCAAATTGTGTCGCCTAAGATACCTACAGCCGGCACTGTCTATCCTTAGCAGTGATCCGGACAGATGCCAAGATCCACTTCCATCACGGGCGCCCTCTTATGTCCTGCCGTCCGTCCCTTTCAGACATGAAGATGGTGGAACTTGACACTTGAGAACACTGATATGACCTTAACTAGCTACTGGGACTGTTTGTCACAATCTTTCAAAAAGCTTGAGTACTGTGCTTTTTAAGGGTTGGTGGTCCCTGTCCCAAAACAGGAGCTTATTCTTGGTGTGTAGACACAAGTATCCCCCTATCTGCAATGAGTAAATATTGAGCACTGGCTTTCACGTCTTGATAATTACGCATGCTTTCTCAAGTAAAAATATTTCTGTTGGAGTACCCTCATCGTGGGATCAGGGTACACTGAGCAGAGTGAGAGTGGGGACAGTTACTATAAAATGTGACTGGCCTTTCCAGTATTTGTAGGCTAGTTGGTTCACTGTGCCCTAGACATCACAGAACTGTATATAGTCTCAGTTGCATCCCTCACCTCTCTCAACACAACAACAGATTGATCAAACATAGCTAGTTTCTTCTGATAGTCTTCTTTTTCTACAAGGTTTCTCATGGGGCTCACCTGACAGCAGTGTCCTAGTTCTGCTTCTACACAGGCAGCTATCCTGTTCACAACTGATTTCAGCATTTCCATCGTGACTTAAGCTCACACCATACTATATACATAGCTTCAAGATGCAAGAAAAACTGCAAAACCTTTGCTGGTAATTCTATTTAAATGGTATTAAATATAAGCTTTGTATTTTTGAGTGTTTACTAATGCTCCTGGGTAGAAAATTCTCATCCAAGATCCAATGATTTTCATGAGGAGGATTCTTAAGCCTGTGCTGAGGGTATCTTCAAAATTCTGGTAATGACCCCACGATAGGTAGCTACAATGACTATCACCTTAGCCCAAATGGTATACTAAGTGGTAACCAGAGGTGGTATGGTCTCGTATACTTAGTATACAAATGGCTGGTATACCTAAAGCAAGGCCCAGAGAACAATAGTGTAGCCTTGGGTTCTCCATTAGGCAGGGTAACCTTTCAGGAGTAAGTTCGCATAAAGTTAAGGAAACTATGGGAATAATCAAAGCTCTAAGGTGACATTTGATGTCTCCGGAGAGGCTTGCGAAGAGGTTTAAGGCATAAAAGGGCCAAGTTACCCTACCTTAGCGATTTGGCCATTATGCCCATAGGTTCCACTTACCCTACTGTTGAGCCCAAGTTACCCTACCTTCCCTGGCAAAGTCGTCCTAGAACTTAGAGATAAATTGCCTCATATTCTATGGGTTCTTGGATGTTGAGAGACACACATGCACCAGTGCAGAAAGGTAAGACACGGGAGCAGGGGTGGCCCGAACATGCTATTGAACTTAGGTGGGTTGAGATAACACCCTCCTCTGGCCCCAGTGTTGAGACGGCACGTCATAGGCCGACAGCTGCATAGTTGCTCGTTTGCAAGTAAAAGAGGTCATTGGAGCAGGGGCCATCACACTGTAGATGTCGTCGCCGTCCGTCCAACTAAATGTCATTCGCAGCATATATAAGAGGAGTATGGGTAACCACCAAATATGGGGTTACACATAAATCGTCCCTTTAGCACCTAGAAGTCTATCTTTGCCTACAGTTAGTTGGGTAGTCTTCTGAGAGGTACTTAGGTAGTCCCAGGAGGTCAGGATACTTTCGAGACAATTATCTAAGCAACCAGCTAGAAACTTCTCCTCTTGATTTGTATCATTACTTTGGGTTGTCAGTGGACTCTAGAGGTATGAGTCTTATTATGGTGGAGTATGTCCTGAGAGGCTGGCTATGGGTAGTGCCCACTAAGCCAACCATCGGCTACAGCTTACCAAGGGAGCTTGCATTTCAAAATATTGTATTGAGTAGTCACGTAGATTAAATAATTGACTGCATAGCTTGTATAGACCAAACTACCACTGGAGCAGTGAGTCCACCACCTAGGTATTCACTCCGGTTGTTGTCATGGCAGTTAGCCACTGGCATGACTTCGATAGGAAGAGTTTTTCCACTGGCTCTTGTATTGGAGATGTATTGCAGAAACTGATATCCTATTGACGGAGTTAAGCGTACCTGAGTTGGTCCAATACTTCCAGCAGGATAATTCCTGATGGAGGATAGACCTTGGAGAGCCCTGAGGAAGACAGGGTGCTTGCACAAGGTCGGAGTAGTGGTGAAGGTCAAAGGCTTAAATCTGATATCTTCTCAAGTTTCTGTGTTTGGCATTCTACTTCAATAACCAATTTTCCTTAAGAGAACTTATTTGAGTGAAGCTTTCAGCTTAACGATATTAAGTTTTACATTTTGATTATTCTTCAATTATTTACTTTATCTTTATCTTCTAATTTGAGTGTTTGGTGTAGTCGCAACCTTAGAGTTCACCTCTCAATAGGGTGCTCCCATTACAATTCTTTAGATGCTCACATCCACCTATTTTTCCATCCTTATGCCAACATACCTTTTGTAAAAGCAAACAAATACAGGTCTATGGCAATGGTAAATAGGAGGTTTCTAGCTATTACGGGATATCTAACTGGAAGAGATATTGAGCTAACTAGGCCATAGTTCGAGGGTACTGAGATATGTCAGGAAGGCTCGGTAAAGTAATTGGAAAGGTTTTAAAGTTTCTCGAACTTAGAACATTTCTTAATAACTTGTTATATTGTTAAGGTCTCTTGTCTATTATTTGATTCCTCTTCAACCACCGTGACAGAGCCCTTCTATTTATACTAAAGTCAGCGCTACTTTCCATTCTTAAGAACTTATGTATCTTCCAGTTGTTCGACTTTGTTCAGTACAGTGCAAACACCTTTTGACACTGAAAGTAATTGCCCGGCTCAAACTCAGAGAGTTTCCCGCCTAGTAATTTATCTGGGGGTGTCTCCACCGCACCAGTAGATAGTCTTTGATCTCTTCGTCCTAATGAACCATGGTTTAATATATGCAGCCCATAAGCAAACATGCCAATAGTTTTCATGGAATACTCTGTGATCAGTTCGGATGACTATCTTTCAAAGCAGCATGCATATATAGGCAGCTGGACCGGATATGTGATAGAGTTCAAGCATCTTATTGTACCAATAAGTAAATTACTTCAAGGAACATGGACTCCTATAGTTGCCTGAGTAGCTACCACAGAGACCTCCAGGTCAGTCCTACTTCGAGTGAGCTTTGGGGGTTTGGATATATAATCGTCCTCTTGAAGCTACATATTTCGTATTAATATAGGTGATCTATCCGCGTTTGTGTAACACTAGCTATGACCTTCTTAGGTCTAGATAAGGGAAAATCTACTCTGTATATCAAGGGAAATGAAATTGCAGGTTTTCTCAGCTGCAGCGAAAGCAACTTTTCTAAGTTGTGTATCTATAAATGATTTGTGTACTTCAATAAAAGTAGCGATATTTCTCTCATCAATTTGAATGTTTCACAGGTGCTGTTTTTCCTTATGCCTTTGTGATTTGTTAAATCACTAATAGTAAGCATGTTGGAAAATTTTTCATGGTATCCAACACTAAGATAAATACAATAAGCTCCTTAAGGATTGTAGTACTTGCTTAATTGCTATTGAAAAGGTGTACTGATACTTCATCTGGCCCCATTTAGGATCTCTATATGAGTAATCATGAGTAAGCAAGGCACATTTCACATTGCTAATACTTATTAGTTATACAGCCCCTAGTCTTCTGACTAGGGGCTGTAGGTATATTTATATTTCATACTATGAAGTCATTTGACTTATAGTTCTCATATGACTGGCAGTTGTGTGTCATTGTTATGTTTTGATTGATTGATATTTCTATAACTTACGATTGTCAGTCATAATGATGTAATGACTTTTACATATAACTCACATTATGAGTCATGAGTTTGGCTCATGTAACGTGGTTTGCTCACCTGATTTGTTTTATGGGGTTTGATTGGTTTATGGTATGTTATGCTGTGACTGATAGAAGTCAGCTGATGCATTTTGAGTATGGCTAGTTATGAGTCACAGGACCAGGGGACTCAAGTTTCGAGTCACCAGGGTTAGGGTTGTTGGAGTTAAGAGTCTATTTAAGGAGAGCCTTGGTCACAGTAGTTAGAGCTCTTCATGCAACTATCTAAGTACTTTCTTATACTATTCTTTCTATACAAACTCTTTACCTTTATCTCTCACTTGTATGCAAGCAACCTGGCTCTTAGTGTAAGAGCACTCTTGACCTTGTAAGACAAGAACACTCCGACATCTCTCTCTCAGGTGAGAAGAGATTAAGATATGATAGACTATAAGATAGTCTAACTACGATCAAAGAGACTATAAGATAGTCTAAAACGAAGAAACTTCTACATCTCTGTCCTAGGTAGGACAAGGTCACAAACACAGACCAATAGTCAGAAGACGGACCTAAGAAAGTCGTTACCTGTTGCAATTTGATCTCTATCAGGTAGGATTGTTACACACGATATCGATATGCTAGTCAAAGAGAATATAATTGCACTGGGTGAATATATGATACTCAAATTTAATTTCTCCAAAGTGAAGTGCACCCAGGATCTGAATGCAGCAGATGAAAGATTATCTATGAATATAATCTGGAGCCTTGAGAAATTCAATAAGAATTATCTTATATACCTTGCAGGAGAGGTGCAAGAGCTTATATCTGAAAATATCAATGATTACAATGAAGTTTCTAGTCTCAGAAAGCTTGTCTCATGCGCCAGTTATACATTATTGGAGACTAAAGGCAGAAGAGACACCAAACACCCACGGGCAAGAATCAAAGAGGTAAGTCATGAATCTTACTTGTTACTAGCATGAAAAACCCCCACATTTAGGCCTGAATTTATTACAGGTCCTCCCATTTGGGCAAACCACTATTATACAAAATTTTGATCACAGTATTCAGGTTCTATATACCAGTAATGTATATATAGGCTATGAAGCTAGACTAACGATCTAGAGATTTACCTCCTTACAGATGAGCATAATGTATTCTCCAATGACTATATGGATTTGCATAGCTCACAAAACTGGGATGAATCCTATGCCTCGTTACTTGTAAAGGATTTGTGGGTTACAGTGAAGGGAATGGTAGATCTAGAGTATAGCAAATAAAAGTGCTTAATTACAAGAATCTTGCTTGTAAGCTTAGCGAATAATACTCACACTAGTTCAGAATATCTTCAGGTAAGTTTCACATACAATTTACTTAATTTATTTTCCAGGTACCATTCCAGCATAGACTAGGTATGATTGCGCTATGCTCTATTGACCAGTGATGATTTTGACATCACCGCCCCCCAAACTCTGAAGTATCTCAGTGTTTCCTAGACATGTATACATTATTCCCTAGTGTAGTTTACTATATTCAGCAAGCACATGCACCTACACCAGATGGGGCAACTCTGTATTACTGAATACCATATATGAATTTAGTTGACTAGTTTAGTTTTGAGGATTTCAAGAGTAGGGCTCATGAAAATATTGAAGACACAACTTTGCATACTTTGCTCCTATATTGGGGAGTATTTACCTTTGATAAAGAACACACCACTAAGTTTCTCATCATACCAAACCCTATTGTGGCAAAACGGTTTGGTGTCGGCATCCTTTGGCACTACCAATTGCATGGGTCCATTCAAAATTCTGTTGAATTTCTTGCTTTCGACTGCGATATCATTGCCCCCCTAGCAGGCTACAAGAAATTAATAGTGGTATGTTATACTAAAGAAAGTGGGTATTCAATGTCAGAAGCCTATCACTATGACAGCTTTCATGTCACCATCCTGGAAACCCCAGGGCTAGATCCCAAGGTTGAGTACCAAGTTATCAAAGTGAGTAACCCACCTTTTTCACTCAATTTACCTCACAGTTTCTAATCAAGGATTTGAATACAAAGTCTGGTAGAGGACCAGAGCTAGTCAATCTGGTCATAACATCTCCAAGCTCTAGTATTGTCACTGAATACAATACAATCCTGATTGAATTTCTTGATCTTGGTCAAACTCACACTTAGGACGACAATGCTCAACTCATAAGTAAACAAAATGTCTACAAGGTGCTGAAGCTCAAGTTCAACAAGTGAGAAAAATTCAGAAAGGGAACCATACAAAGTGAGATCAAAAAAGAAATTACTCTGCAATTGAAGAGCTAAATTGTGAGCCAACAGGTTGGAAAGCTTGCTGGGCACTAGTAGTTGAACACACATTTGATTGTTGTTATTGGATCATGAAAACTCTTAGTCTGGGAAATGAGTGTTGGGGGTAACTGGATCGGCAAGCTTGTTTTGGCTCAGTCATGCTGTATTTTAAAAATTTCCCCTACTTATCTTTCAATTATTGTTTCTTGTTTGGTCAGTAGTAATGAGAGGCAGTTGGTTTTTCAAATTTTCTTGCTTTGTTCGTTCGCCAATCAAGATGCTAATATCTAATCCACTCATGCTTCCCAGCCAAGATTTGCCTTCCCCATTTGCCGTACCCAGTTTGGCAAGGATGTTCCAGCCAAACTGGTATAAGTGTGTACAAAGCATATGGCTAGTGTTAATCGTGGAAACTGGCCCCCAAGATATGACCTCTGCAATATCCCTGAATTATCACTGTTTTTCCTCCAAATGTCTGGGTACTTCTTGTCTGGGACTAACTTTAGTAGTTTATGCTAAAAATAAACCCTGCTGCTCGCGGACTAACCCTGGCACCCGGGTACTGGCAGGGCAGCATTTAACGTGGAGACACCGACTAGTTAAACTTCTTGCGTCCATCTCACCCTTTTTCTCTCTTCTCTCTTTCCTGCATCACCACTACCACGAGTCCCCGACCCCAGGAATTACCGTCCCGGAGCTCTCTCTCACGGCTCACCCCTTGCGCTGGATTGACATTGGACCACTGTGTAGTTGTGAGAAGCACGTTCCGCAGGGCGTCGGGGCCACACAATCTCTGGAAAATCCTGGAATACCTCAAGGCAGAGGCCTCCATGCGGGTATGGACGATGCAATGGAGGTAGATGACACCGGATAGGAGCTTCCCCCTTTTATAGGGTGATGATATCCAAGCGCAGATTTCTTCCAGGACATCGGTATCGCTCTTAATAGTATGGTTGAAGCCCGGAGTGTCGACAAGTGTTATTTTTGCTCCTTGATATAGAAATGAATAAGGTTGGACTTTTGAACTACCTTGTTTCTATCAGCACTGGAGTTTAAATTCCCCAGCAGGGGAATATCTTACAAGCATAAAGATCCCCGCTCACTTCGATATCCGAGATACCGGAGACTCCCCTGACGAAGTAGCCTCTACCTTCCCCTAACAATTGTCTTAGCTGATAAGTCGCTGGTTTTGGGTATATGTGGGTGATACCTGTCATTCCCATCACTGCGATTATGATTTCTCTTTCTACAACGTCCGTCGGTGGAAGCCTCAATTTTCGGGTAATCCGTGGCTTGATCCGTTTAAATGCTGCGCGGTAGGAACCCTCAGTGCTTAACCCATCTATGATTACCTGGGACCTTTCTGGCTGCTGGCGAATGGTCTCCCGTGGGATTAAATCAGGATCCTGGGGGGTTGGGGGAAATCTAGATGTGTGTCTGTCAGTGGATGGCGTGGGTAAAATTTCCTATAGCTAATTATACTCACGCCGGTAGGAAAGTTTCTAGAATCGTGCTTAGTATCTCTGCCTCGGATCTCTCGCCTATTGCGCTCGAGGTGTTGTTTACGATGAAAGGCTTATTGATTCTATATGTAATATATTGTAGCTTCGGTTGAAAGAGCTGTGGTTGTGGTTTTGGGAGCTAGAGTTGTAGTTTTGGGAGCCGATGGTATTAAAAGCATTGTTATTATCTCTTAAGGAATTAGGGTTAGGAGGGTAGTAGTAGGTGAAGGTGCGGTCTTGGGACATGTTCTTCGTTCTTCGGAATTGTGTAGAGGTTCTTCTGATGGGTGTTGGGTGAAAAAATTCTGGAGAGCTGAAGAAGAGCGGGGTTTGTCACGGTTGCCCCACCTCAAAGGACCTGCTCCAATCATCTTTCTCAAACTTTGTGAAGCCAACTTCACCGCTCTGGCAGGTATTATACTCAAGTACGATCGTACTTTCTGACTATGTGCTCGAATACTCGCCCGGCCAAATTGAAGTAGGACACCCAGATGTATTATTGAAGCGACCACCTGGCCAACTGTGAGTCCATGTAGGGCGGCGTCGCGGTGGTCACATGCCGTAGAGAAGAAAACCCTAAAATTACTGAATTAATTTCAGTGTTGTACATGACCTAGAAAACCATTCCATACCTATAATATAGCTCACCCTTGAAATTGGTGTTTTCCAATATGAGGTATGGTTCCGGCCGTCTATACTATGAACCAAAAATTTTGCAAAGGGGGAGGCCTTGGCATCAAAGATTATGTACATACTGTAGGTTCAACTCCTATCAAGTTTATAGTTTTTAGAGTTATGGTTAACCCGCAGTTATTTTTAAAAATGATGCCGAATTATAGATGTATGAGGTGAACTTGAGCCTCTAGGAAAACTGGTGGAAAAGGAGAAGACGGGGGGTATAGATACATTGGGGGTCGTGGAATAGTTTTTGCAGGGAATTTTTGGAAGAGGATTTTTTGCGCAGAGCTTTTGGTCCATATCTTTGGATACCCACAAATGGGATTCTTTTTGCTTCATTTGAGAGAGGGGCAAAATTATTTGAACTCTCATTTGGGGGTTGGTTGTGGTTGGACTCAAGTTTTGGCTTGGGGTCTCGTTTTCTGCCACTTCAATCATTGGTTGTTGTACAGCATTTGCTTCACGTAGTGAGTGTCTGGAAATAAGGATTAAAGAAACGCGTGGTAGAATATTTGTGCGTGTTAGAGCTCCCATAGAGCGTAAGGTATCCTGGTAGAATTATCTCGTTTTTCTAGAATTAATATTTACTGGTGTTGAAAATAGACAGAAACCGTATATAGAAATCAATTTCCTGTACAGCAGGAACCCCCCAATAGATCCGAATAAGAAAAATCCTTCTACACTCCCGCAAACCCCACTTTTCCCGCTCGCTTCCTGCCCCCCCTGGCCCCCTGGCCCCCAACCTTCCGATCTTGGGGAGCCTGGTTCATGCGCGTGGTATCATATATCACAAATTTCAGATCCTCGAAGCCCTTAGAGGTATCATAATAGTTGGCGAGAGTGATGAATTTTTGAGAACCGGTTTTGACAGGACCACTAGCTCTGCAGCGGTGGGGTCCTCCATAATAGGCAATGCAATTATTGGCACCCATACCTTCGAAGATATCCCCAATTGCTTTCACACGGACCTAGCCTCCGGCAAGGATGTAAAATTGAAAACGGATCGTGACATTGATTGGGGCCCGTCGCGAAATCCCTCGGGTCATCGATGTCGTGGGTGAAGGGCCATCCGATGTTATAGGGTGTGAATATAGACCTGAGGTGCGCTGTAACTGAGATAGCTTTCGAAGTGATAGTGATCACTACCCTCGCATGCATGCAAATGTGCTGGGGGTTTCCTTTTTGCTGTAGCCTTTTTCAGTTTCTCCTGGGCCTTTGCCTGCTCTTAGGTTAGGATCTTCCTCATTTCTTTGTCCTTTACCGCCCTCTGGCGTTCTCTCCCTAAGTGCTCCAAAATTTCCTCATCTTGCTTCTTGAAGGATCGGTTTCTCGTTCATGAATTTTCCTTCATGGGTCTCAACTAGTGTCATATTTTTCTGTCCTGAATATAGAGGGGCCTGGTTCCTTTCACATCAACCTACGGATCAGCTGCAATCCTGGTTCTCTAGTACCAATGAATTTCGCAACAAAGGAACCCTTAATGATAAGCTTTCCCCAGAAACCCCATCTAGGGGGTCTCCCTCGCGGCTGTCCCCTTGGACTTGAATAACCATGTAGTCATGAGGAGCATGTTCTGCAGGGGATTTGGACCACACAATACCTAGAATATCTTCACATACTTATTGGAAGAGCCATCCATGCGGACATTGGTGGTGCGGTGGGGGTAGATGATACCGGACATGAACCTCCCGTTCCTATAGTTTGATGACATCCAAGCGCAAATATCTGCCAGGACCGTGGTATCGCTTTTAGTAGTATAGTTGAAATTTGCGATTCCGCCATTTTTCTCTCTTTCTGCCTACCTTTCTAACTCTGGGGGCGTATAATGACCTGGGCATTAGATCTATGGAGTAATAGGGATCGTGAACCCCATATCAGCCGGCATCTAGAGTGCCATCCCCACCGGTAAGTGGTGGGCTCACTGTACCCGATTATACCGTCCCCGTTCTACAATTGAGGGGAACATCTGGCATATTGAAAATGCTTTGCCGTCATTAGGCGGGGTGGAAGGATTAGTTCGTGGGGCGAGCTATAGCCCAACAAAGCACAATATTTCTTCATAGAATTTTCTCGCCTTTCCGGGGTTCTTAATATTCGCTTGTACTAGAGCTGATAGAAACCATACATGGAAACTAGTTTCCTGCGTTGTAGGAATCCCCAAGGGATCCAAATGGGGAAAAGCTTCTTGCGCCCCTGCAAGCACCACTTTTCCCCGGCACTTCTGCCCCCCTTTGCTTCCAACCTTCTGATCTTGGGAAACCTGGTTCACAGGTGTGGTGTCGCACCAGTTTCAGAGCGAACGGGTATTGGGGCTAATTGCGAAAATGTGGAACTTTTGAGTGCCTCTTTTGATGGGTCAACCGGGCTTGGACGAGTAGGACGCATGATTTGTGGATAATGAAATATCTGTGATCTATCCAGTCACCATCGAATTCTAAAATTGTCTTTGTGAGGATATATGGAACGAGAGAAATGTTGGGTTTGTAATTGATCTTGATATTGAAGGGATCCTTCTCAAATTCGCTCGTGTCGTTGATGTCGTAGATCAAGCGCCCTTTGGTGCTATATGGTTTGGCTATAGCATTGATGTGCGCTGAATGCCCGATATGGTTTGTGTCAACAGCGATCACGGCTCCATTATTATTTTTGCTTTCCTCCCTCTTCTCTCTCCCGACTTTAAGTTTTCTCATCTCGGCCGCTTTCCGATCTTCACACAATTTCCTTTTCGCTGCTGCCGCTTCCAGTATCTCCTGAGCCTTTTCTCGCGTTAGTATCGCCTCTATTCCATCATCATCTCTCTCCTTTATTGCATTCTGACCTCTCTCTAGGTTCTCGTATTCTGTAGGGAAATCAATTCCTCGCTTATGAACCTTCCTGCATCTGTCTCAACCAGTTCCATGCTCTTTTCCACCATCTGATCTTGAATCAGGAGGGGTTTTGGATCCTTCCCCATCACATTGTTGACGAGAGCCAATCCGGATTCTCTGGTGCCCATGAATCTCGCAAGAGAAGCACCCTCAGCGATAAGACCTCCCCAGAAATCCCCTTCACGGAGCTCTCTTTCGCGACTCTCCCCTTGCACTTGATTGACGTTGCACCACTGTGTAGTCGTGAGAAGCACGTTGGACAAGGCATTCCGACCACACAATCTCTGGAGCATTCCCACATACCCCATGGAAGAGCCATCCATGCGAACATTGGTAATGCGGTGGAGATAGATGATACCAGACAGGCGCTTCCCCTTCCTGTAGCTTGATGACATCCAAGCGCAAATGTCTCCCTGGACCTCGGTATCGCTCTTAGTAGGATCGTTGAAGCCGGGAGTATCGACAAGTGTTATTTTTGCCCCAGCGTACGGAAAAGAGTAAAGTCGCACTTCAGCAGTACCTTACTTCAGTCAGTGCTTGAGTCCAAATCCTCGTGCAGGGGAATATCCTACAAGCGTGAACACAGTTGAAGCTGACTTCTATATCTGAAATACCGGAGACTTCCCTGATGAAGTAGCTTTTGCCTGCGCCTAAGAGTTGTCTTAGCTAATATACCGCAGGTTTTGGGCATGTGTGGATGTCACCTGTAACTCCCATCACTGCTATTATAACTTCTCTTTCTATACCGTCCGTCGGTGGAAGCCTCAATAATCGGCTAAGCCGTGCACTAATACGTTCTAATACTGTATCGTGGGAATCTTCTGGGTCAAACCCATCTGTGACTACCCGGGACCTTTCTGACCGCTGGTGAATGGTCCCTCGCGGGACTAAATCAGGATTCCGGGGGAGTGGGAGAAATCTAGATATGTGTATGTCAGCTGATAGCGTGGGTAACATTTCCTATATAGCTAATTATACTCACGCTGGTAGGAAATTTCCTAGAATTCTGCTTAGCGTTTCTGCCTCCGATCTCTCGTCTATTGCGTTCGGGGTGTTATTTACGATGAAAAGGTTAGTGATTGTATAGGAAATATGGTGGTTTCTATTGAAAGAACTGTGGTTGTGGTTTTGAGAGCTAGAGTTGTGGTTTTGGGAGCCGGTGGTATTGAAAGAACTGTGGTGGTAGGTGGAAGTGCGGTCTTGGGACATCTTTCTGTTCTTCGTTCTTCGGAATTTTGTAGAGGTCCGCCGGATGAGATATTCGGGTGCTGGGTAGGAAAATTCCTGAGAGCTGAAAAAAAAGTGGGGTTTGTCAGCGCTGCCCCACCGAGAAGATGCAGACGTGCTCCAATCATCTTTCCCAAACTTTGTAAAACCAGCATCGCTGCTCTGGCAGGTGTTATGCTACTAACTTTACCTACTTTCTACGATATGCACAAGTACAGTACCCGCTGGAAATTTAATGAATATTTAACTCAACCTAACCCGCGAAATAATCCCTGTCTTGTGCGAAAACCTCTCCTTGTGCCTTGCAGAATTATATCGCTTGGCATAGCGCTTTAGAGGCGTCAATTTGTTGGCCTACAGTAGCTGGCACTACTAGATGGGAGTGCCTGGCTTTAATTCGGCAGCGCGAGCCTAATCTGCTCGAGTAGTAGGTTGACTTAAGAATAACTTGGCAGCATGGGCCGGTAAAGGGGCCCTTGGAAGCTTGCCCTGGGGTATCTGCTAATCACATCTGCAACGCGAACATCATTATACTAAGCTCTGATACTTCAGTCCCCGATATCTGAGTTTCACACTTCATCTTTGTCGGCATTGTGAGGTATGCTATTCTCTCCAAGGATAATTGGAAGAATAGAGGTAGGAAAAGTAGCGAGACTGATGTAGGGAACATGTAGGATTAGGAACAGTTCAGCTGTGGTGGGTTGTAGTGGGTTAATGAGAAGGTTAGACTACCGGCACGCAATCAGAATTACGGTAAGGCTCCCGGTCTTGGAAGGTAACTAGTCTTTACAGTTCCTTGGAGCCTGAGCGTTATTCCCGACCCCCGCACTAGATATCCTTCTGCCTCCTGAGAATATATATGCGGGACTTTTCTCGAATTCTACTGATACCCACATCCAATCTGATCAGTTATAGTTTAATGCTTAGGCATGCAAACAGCAGGGAGCGTGTGAAAAGAGATATCAAGACTAACACCATTAGCCCAGTCCTCATAATGGAATATTTTCTCCGGCCACTGGTCCAGCGGGGAGGGCAGGGGACGGGCGTCAGAAGAGGAGCTAAGCCCCTTCGGATATCACCGGAAGCTGTACAATGCCAGTGGCGCAGGGAGTCTGGTCATATAATAGCAAGCTCGTAGTCGCAAAAAAGAAGATATCCAAAATAATAATTGGTAGACATTGCAGTGATCAAAGTAGGAGACCACCTCGGCTTTGCATCGAAAAGAATAGGCACTAGGCCTGACCTAAGCTAGATCGGCAAAGAGAGCAGGGAAGAAAGGGTGAAAAGCTCGTGGAAAAAGAGAAGGCGGGTGATATAGATCCATTGGGGGAGTGGAATGGTTTTTGCAGGGGATTTTTGGTATAGTGGATTTTTCGCGCCTAGTTTTTGGCCGACATCCCCGGCCATCCACAAATGGGATTTTTGTTTTGCTGATTTTGGGAGTGGGGCGAAATTGTTTAAACTCTCATTTTGGGGGGTTTATTACGGTCTGACTTAGGTTTTGGCTTAGGGTCTCTTTTTCTGCCGCTTCGATCGTTGGTGATTGTACAGCATTTGTCTCAAGCCGTAAAGTAGGTGCCTGAAAATAAGGATTAAAGAAACGTGTGGTGGAAAATTTGTGCGTATCTGAGCACCCATAGGACGTAAGGTATCCTGGTAGAATTATCCTCTCGTTGTCCTACAATTGGTATTTACTGGTATTGAAAATCGACAGAAACCGTACAAAGAATCCAATTTCCTGCCCTGCAGGAATCCCCAAATAGATCTGAATAAGAAAAAAGAGAAAGAAAAAGGTTATACGCTCCTGCAAACCCCACACTTCCCGCACACTTCCTGCCCCCTGCCCCTCTGACTCCCAACCTTCCGATCTTGGGGAGCCTGGTTCATACACGTGGTATCATATTGCAGGAATTTTAGATCGTAGAAGCCCTTAAAAGTAATAGTTTGCGGGGATGGCGAATTTTTGAGAACCAGTTTTGACAGGACCATTAACTCAGAAGCGGTCGAGTACTCCATAATAGGAAATGTAATTGTTGGCACCCATACCTTCGAGGGTATTCGCAAGTGTTTTCACACGGACCTCGCCACCGGTGGGATGATAAATTGATACTCGATGGTGATATTGATGGGGTATGATACTTCGCAAATTCCCTCGGGCCATCAATGTCGTGGATGAAGGGCCATCCGATGTTATATGGTGTGAATATGGATCTGAAGTGCGCTGTAACTGAGATATCTTTCGAAGCGACAGCGAACACAGCCATTGCGCTGCTCCTCTCTCTTCCTCTCAATTTAGTTAATGTTTTTCACCTCGGGTGCATGCAAGCGTGCTAAAAATTTCCCTTCAGCTATAGTTTTTTCGGTTCCACCTGAGCCTTTGCCTGCTCTTACCACAGGATCTCCATCATTTCATCGTCTTTCTCCAAATTTTCCTCACGTTGCTTCTTGAAGGAAATCAGTTCCTTTTTCATGAGTTTCCCTGCAGCGGTCCTAACTAGCGCTGTATTTTTTTGTACCGTCTGATCCTAAATATTGAGCGGTTGCGGCCACGGTTCCTTTCACATCAACTTGCGTATGAGCTCCAATCCGGATTCTCTGGTGCCCATGAATCGCTCAGGAGAGGCGCCTCAACATATAAGTCCTCCCCAGGAACCCCCGAACCGGAAGTCGCGTTCAAGACGCTCCCCTAGGGCTTGATCTAATTGGGACCACCCCGTGGTTGTGAGAAGCACGATCCCCAGGCGTTTGTGACCACATACATACCTCGCGGAAAAGCAAGGAGTTCCTAACGACAGGGCGGGTGCGCCCCCCGGGGTTCCTATGGACAGGGGGGCCAGTGACAGCGGCACGCGTGATGGGGTGGAGATAAATTATACCAGAGAGGAGCCTCCCCTCCCTATAGCTGGCTGATAGCCAGGAGCTAATTTCTTTCAGGACATCGGTCTCGCCACTATTGGTACCATCGAAGCCCGGGGTGTCGACTAGCGTTATTTTTGCACCGGCATAGGGAAAATAGTAGGCTTGGATCTTGGTGGTGCCTTATTTCAGTCAGCACTTGAGTCCAAATCCTCGGGCAGGAGAATATCTTACAAGCATAAGAATCCTCGCTCACTTTGATATCTAATATACCGGAGACTTCCCTGATGAAGTAGCTTTTACCTGCGCCTGATAGTTGTCTTAGCCGATACACTGTAGGTTTTGGACATGTATGGATGTTACCTATAACTCCCATCACTGCTATTATGATTTCTCTTTCTATATCGTCCGTCGGTGGAAGCCTCAATATTTGGCTACGCGGTGCACTAATACGTTCTGATGCTGCGTCGTGGGAACCTTCTAAGTCAAAGCCATCTGTGGCTGTCTGGAAGCTTTCTGACCGCTGGTGAATGGTCTCCCGTGGGACTGAATCAGGATTCCGGGGGGCTGGGAGAAATCTAGATATGTGTCTGTCAGTGGATGGCGTGGGTAGCATTTCCTATATAGCCAATTATACTCACGCTGGTAGGAAAGTTTCTGGAATTCTGCTTAGTATTTCTTCCTCGGATCGCTCGTCTACCGTGTTCGGGGTGTTATTTACGATGTAAAGATTACCGGTAGTGATTGTATAGGAAATACGGTGATTTCTGTTGAAAGAACTGTGGTTGTGGTTTTGAGAGCTAGAGTTGTGGTTTTGGGAGCCGGTGGTATTAAAAGAACTGTTATGATCTCGCGAGGAGTTAGGGTAACCAGGGTAGCCGGTGGAACCGCCGAATCGGGGCATTTTTCTGTTCTCCGTTCTTCGGAATTTTGTAGAGGTCCTTCTGATGATATATTCTAGTGTTGGGTGAAAAAATTCCGGAGAGCTGAAGAAGAGCGGGGTTTGTCACGGTTGCCCCATCTCAAAGGTGCGGACCTGCTCCAATCATCTTTCTTCAACGTTGTGAAACCAACGCCGAGGCTCTGGCAGGTGGTATTCTACTGAAGTATTTTCTGAACATGTACTCGAGTGCAGTACTCGAGTTCTCGAGGACCCCCGCGGTGGATGGAAGCCACACACTCTAATGTAGCAGCGACAGCCTGGCCAACGGTGAGCCCAAAGTAGGGAAGCATAGTCGGTGATCACGTGCGATACAGAAGAAAACCATATAATTACAGAATTAATTTCAGTACTATACTAGTACTGTACATGACCTGGAAAACCATCGCATACCCATAACATGGCTCACCCTTGAAATTGGTGCTTTCTAGTATGAGGTATCATCCTTGGGAGTTCCTCATGAAGTGTTTGATGGATTACTGCCTAAGCAGGAGTTTCCCAAGTCTTCACGGGTGCCAGTTTGGCTCCATATACTACAGCCTATTTTCCATGATACATACAAGTACTTGTACCCGCTAGAAAGTTAGTGAGCGGTTGGCTTAGGCTACCCCGCGAAATAAACCCTGTCTTGTGCGGAAACACCCCGCTTGCGCCTGGTAGAATTATATCGCTTTGCTTGGCGCTTTGGGGGAGTCAATTTGTTGGCCTACCCTCGAGTACGAGTAGTTGTTGCTGCTGCCGGTTGCCGGTACCATAGCTGAGGGTATCTCACTTTCAATTCGGCCGGGCGAGCACAATCTCCTGGGCTCACAGTGGAGTTCGAGATTAAAAGCACAAGTAAAAATAACTTGGCAGCAGGGGTTGGGGAAGGGGACGTCAGAAGCTTATCCTCTGATATCTGCTGATCACACGTATCATACAATACAACATGAACCTCATTGTATCAAGCTGCGGTACTTCAACCCCGTGTAGCAAAGTTTCACACTTCACCTTTGTCGGAATAGTGAGATAAAGTTAGACTGTTCTCTCTTCAAGGATAATTTGATGAATGGAGGCGCGAAAAATAGTAAGACAGATGTAGGGAACATGTAGAAGTAGGAATACCGGTAGGTCAACCGTGCTGGGTTGCAGTCGGTTGATGAGAAGGTACCCGGTAGGAAAATCAGAATTAGGATGAGGCGGCCGGCGCGAGAACTTAACCAGCCTATACAGTTCCTACTATGATAGTCTAAATATAATTCTTAACCCCCGCAGTAGGTATCCTTGTGTTTCTCGGGAATATCTATACTTGTTACAGGCCATAAGTACCCGAAAATGGGGGGATCATTTGTACTTGTATCGGCGCCCAGATACGCACAGATGTTTTGCCATATATTTCTTTAATCCCTCTTTTCGGGTACTTATGACCTAGGACAAGTATGATACATTACTCTTTTTTTTTGGATTGTGTCGATACTTAATCTAACCCAATCAATCATAAGTTAACGCTAACGCATTCAAACATCTTGGGGCAGATGCAGAGTGGCGTCAAGACTAACACAATAAACCCAGCCCTCACAATGGAATATTTCCCCCGGCCCCTCGCTCAGCGTGGAGAGCGGCTGCGAGGGAAATGGAGAAGAGGGGGACTATTTATATCTTAAGCATGGGGCTAGAATCTTCTTTGCGGGTGAATCTATGGTGACATTTTTGGCTATCCGCGTGTGGGGTAAACTTGTCGCTTTCACTGAGTTTTGTGTTTCTAAGTTTCCGATTGGATGGATACAGGGTCGGTTATGACTTAGTTGGAAGCCTGAATCGAGTGTCTTTCTGCTGTTTCGATCATTGACACATGTGCAATACCGACTCTTACCTACATATCATACCTCAGGCAATAAGTGCGTGAAAACAGGGATTAAAAAAATATGCTGTATGATATCGTGAGAAATCTGTGCTCATCTGAGCTCTAATACAGAATACACCCTCCTAATTTGCCAATTTATCGTCTGGGACCCGTATTGAGTGGAACATAAATATCCTCTAGCGAAGGAATCTGGCAGTGATTGAGAGAACTCGAATAGAAGAAAAATGTCCCCTGGCATGGGAATTCCCCTTCCCGGTTCTGCGGGGAGAAGACACTATAAAATTAGCCACAATATTTAAATTTTTATGCTAGGGCATGTGGCATGCCCAGAATGGTACAATATCCCAATCCTGGGATGATGTATAAAAGTATAGAAACCTACTGTTCCCCTATTTAGCCTTCCTTCTGTCTATCTTATTCGGAGAAAGCATACCATAGTACTCTGGTTTTCAAGCGCATGTGATAACTTGGACAGGAATCCTGAGTGCCCATATCAACCGTTATTTAGGGTGCCCTCGTCCACTCTCAGAGACGACCGTACTACTGTACTCGGGTACCAGGTTTAGTCCGTGAAAATTGCCAACGAATGGTCGTATCCGGTATTAAACTAGGTCTATCGATTGTGAAATAAAAGGAATTCGTGAACTCTTTAAGTTTTTTTTTTTATTTGCAAGAAAGAAGTGGTATCTATGATGGTTTAGCCAATACGAAGGTGTTCACGGATTGAGCCCTCCACCGCCTGTATTGTCCCAACTCTACCCTTAGCGGCGAACACCAAGCGCAAGGAGCGGCTTGCCGCCATCAGACCAGACTGAGTGCAAGGCTTGGTTGGCAGGGTGAGCTGTAGCTCAACAGAACACAAGGTATCCTCGTAGAGTTCTCTCGTCCTTCCGTGGTTCTTAAAATTTATTCACTTATTCACTGGTATTGAAAATAGTAGAGACCGTACTGTACTGTACATAAGGGCGGGCTTCTTGCAATTGTAGAAATTCCCCAATCGATCTAAATAAAGGAAATCCTCTTCGACTCCTGCAAACACTAGTTTTCCCCTGCGCTTTTCATCCTCCTTCTAGCCTTCTGATCTTGAGAGACTTGGTCCATACACGTGGTATTGCACCAATTTTAGGGTTTACAAACCACTTGGGTGAATGCTGTGGGAACTTCAGTAAGAAAACACGAAAGAATGAGGGAACAAAAGTGCTATTGCAATAGGCTTTAAGCGCGGCCGGGTATGGAGGGATGGTGGACTGGTTGGCTACCCCCCCCCCTGCTAGCTAAGAACAGGACAGAAGGTACGATACTGTACATCTCTCCATCGGTTAACAGTACCGAAACCCCTCGGTACTCAATAAACTCTAAAAAAACATACTAAGCTGACAAAGCCTGACCCCTAGCGATCCCAAGATTTCCAGAACCATCCTGATATCTCATGATCCTCCGTGGTCCCTGAAGCCTATGCCCTGCCAGCGTGCCGACTCCCGTATGCATAATGACACGGGATATGAAAGAAACATCAGGAGCCAAATGCACGCGATACCTAATGCCCAATGGCAATGAGTATTAACAAAACCAAAAACCAATACCCGATGCTGCTAGGCATAGGTTGTGAAAATAACTACCCGCTGCTATAGAAGTGCTTAGTCGCCGCACATTACAAAGTTAGATGCCATATAACCGTATACCTACATATCTGGGCAATTGCATATCCGTATAACCACATAGCCGCATGCCTTATAGGCAATCCAACAGCTACTTGGTGAAAATGTAGAACTTTTGAGTGCCCCTTGTGACAGGGCCACCGGACTTAGGCCGGTAGGATGCGTTATTGTGGACAATGTAATTGTCGGCGTCCACCCCTTCATCAAAGCACTCTGCCAGTGTCTTTGCCAGGATGCTGGGGAAGAAAGAAGTGTTACGTTGGTAATTGATCGTGATATCGAAGGGGGCCTTCTCAAATTCGCTCGCGTCATCAATGTCGTGGATCAAGCGCCCCTTGGTAGCAATCGGTGTGAAAGTACTGAAGATGTGCCCTGAAACAGAGACATCCTTTGTAGCAACAGCGATCACTGCTCTTTCATCCTTCTCTCTTTCATCCTCCCTCCTCTTCTCAGCTTCTTCACATTTTCTCATCTCGGCCTCACTCAAACCGGCCAACAATTCCCTTTCGGCTGTAGCTTTTTCCAGTCTCGCCCTAGCCTTTGCTCGCACTTGTGCCAATGTCTTCTCCATTTCATCATCTTTCTCCGCCGCTGCATTCTGACGTTCTCTCTCTAGGGTCACCAAGTCTTTCTCGTATTTATTCTGCAGGGAAACCAGCCCATCGTTTATGAACTTTCCTGCATCGGTTTCTACCAGTGCCATCCTCATCTCCGCTATCTGATACTGGATATGGAGGGGTTTTGGTTCCTTTTTCATCAATTTGTAGATGAGCTCCAACCCAGATTCTCTGGTGCCCGTGAACCTCTCAAGAGAAGCGCCTTGAGAGATAAGTCCTCCCCAGGAATCCCGATGCTGGAGATCCTCTTCCCGCTTCAATCCTCCCAGGTGATCGACATTGGACCATTGCGTAGTTGTGAGAAGCACGTTCTGTAGAGCACTGGGTCCACACAATCTCTGGAATATGCCGAGAGTCTTCAGGTGTGGGCCGTCCCGGGGGTCATCAGTGATGCGGTGGAGGTAGATGATACCGGATAGGAGCCTCTTCTCCTTATAGCTTAATGATGACCAAGCACAAATATCTGCCAGGACCTCAGTATCGCTCTTGGTAGTATTGCCGAACCCCGGAGTATCGACTAGTGTAATTTTTGCACCGGCATACAGAAAAGAGCACGACTGGACCTCGGAAGTAGCTTATTTCTGTCAGCGCTTGAGTTGGAATTCTCCGGCGGGGGTTATCTTACAAGAAGGAGAATTGCTGCCAGCTTTGACATGTGGAACTTGAATACCAGAGACTTCCCTGATGAAGTGGCTTTTACCTGTGCCTGAAATTTTTCTTAGCTGATACGCCGCCACCTTTAAACACTCTTGGGGGTTACCTGTGAGTCCCATCACTGCAATTATGATTTCTCTTTCTGGGTCATCCACTGGTGGGATTATAGAGCAGGGTGGCGATTCAATCTTGGGTGACTGCATATCCTTACTGGGTTTCCCATGATCTACATTGTCGGTAGGAGGAAAGTGTTGTTGGGGTGGATTATTTGTTGGGGTCTGGGAGAGCGTGGAACGGCGAGTGTCAATGCCCTGATATCGGGGTGGGGGACCTTGGGGAGTCGGTGGGTTGCTGGGTTCGGCATTGGATTGGGGTCCCCGACTAGCCATGCCTGGGGCACTAGGGAAAGGGAGTGAAGCTAAGCCATATTCTTGGTGCCCGGTTAACAGATGGCGGTCAGGCTCCATGTGGGGATAATCATGGGGTTGCGGATAGCCGGGAATTGGGGGATGGTGGAATGTATGAGGGTAGCCAGGAGCTGGGGGGTAGCAGTGAGCTGGGCAGTAGCCGTGAGTTGGAGGATAGTTGGTTGCCAGGTAGCCATACCTTGGTCCGGGGACGGGTATCGGTGGATCATTAGGCATTTGCTGATGGTTGTGCATTTGCGGGTTGTCGGATATTAGTGGACTGGCGAACATCACCGGGCTGCCGGAAGTCCCTGGGTTGTCTGATATCTGCGGGTGACTTGGCAGTCCGGTGCCTGGGCGGGGCGGTGATTCAGCTAGATCATCTCCTGAGTCCGAACCGTGGGAGAGTGGTGAGTGGTAGCGGTGTGCCGATGACTGGGGGCTCATTTCAAGACTGTGTGATTGCTCGGGTGTCTGATCTTAAGGTTCTGAGGTTTGAAGTCTTCTTATGTGAAGTGAAAGGAGAGGGCTCTAAGCTATCAACACTTAGGAAGCAGCTAGGTTCAGTTTTCTAGAAGCTATGAGGATTTCATGGTGCCGGCTTGCAGAAACCAGGGCGGCTGAAAGATTGGTGTGAGTGCTGAGTAATCATGCTAGGATTCTAAATTTGGTCTGCTAGCATTTGGACAAACGCACATTAAGGAATGATATCATGCGGTTTCGGGTAGTTATGAGGCGTAGTGATCAGGGATGATGAGAGAATATGTTCCAAAGTGGAGTTACCCGGCTCTTGGCAAGGCTTTTTGGCAGCGGGAGGGCAGTTTTAGTGTTGGCATTTAGCCTACTCCTCATATAAAATGCAGTGGCTTTAGAGCCCAATAATATTGCGACCAGAACCTATATCACTGATCTCAAGCGGCAAGTCCTGAGGCGGCCTTAAAAAGGCTGGGTCAGTCTGGTGGAAACCGCACCAGGGGCCGCCGAAGCAGGGAGGCACCCAGGTAAACCTGCTAGATACCTACGGTAGGCCAAGCCCCGCAAGCAGAGCCGCAAGGTTGTTTAAATTTCAATTTGGACTGCATGAACCTGCAGATGCCTCGGTAACCTGCAGATAGAACTCTCTGTGGATTGCATGCAGACTGGATTTTCATGTTCCTCATTAACTTTAAGCTTATTCGCTCGGTGATCAATTTGGTAACACAGAATAATGTAGGACACACCACCGAGGGAGCCAGGAAAGGGGTATGAGACAGCGGGTAAAGTTGCTATAATACTCACCGACTATCAGACTTCGCTGGTAGAAAGAAGCTGCCCTAGCGCCGTCGAATGGCCAACACCCCAACAGCTCGCCTTTCGAGATCGGCGAGAAATAGCATTGACGGACGGCTTACCGAAAGGCCGCCCAGATATGGTGCAAAGAGCCCCTAAGGTGAGTCCTCTAGCGGAACGTGAATCTCGAGGTCACCGATCCGAGTTGAGGCAATAATTGCCCATGAGCCAAGTGAAATGATACGCCTTCGGGTAGCAGGTAACTTGACATAATAAGGGCCAGTTTACCTAACCGCCGACCTCGCACCCAGCTATGATTCAAGGAACGCTAAGAGTTCGGGATTTTTCGTTCGCTATTGCGAGGTCCTGGAAGAAGATCCTATAGCGAAGATCGTTTGTATGTGTGTAGGGGGTGAAAATTCTCGGAGGTTCGTTCATAACAGCGAGCATTCTAGAATGAAGGGTTCTATTATTATAAGTCAGCGGGGTGCGACTGTATAACACCTCTAAAATTTGGGTGACAAAACCAACGTAGACGGTGGTGTCTCATACGGCATCGTTTTCCGATATACAGTGCAAAAGTGGTTACTCAATTTCCTACCGTCATAAATCTTTGTTTCTAACAGGTCAAGAGGTGACATTGTCTTGGAGGATCTGCGTTTGGAAATCGCTTGATGCTGGGTGGGACACTACGAGAGGTAAACACCATCTGGTTACTTGCTCGTACCCGCCTAACCATCACGAATCCTTTAGTATTCCTCATCGTTTCAAGCTTCTAGACGGCCATCTATTGGCAAACGGGCCATAAGTAGCTAAATATTGCAGGTAGGGTCTTGTTATTCACAATCCCCTCAAGAATTCTTCCCTTATGGTTCACCAGAGTTCGGACCTCCACAAAACATTCTTTGTGTGCTTTTATGAGAAAGACCCGAAAATTGTCAACAACCACAAAACTGGCTGAATGGTCCTGGGCTTGTAGTATGTAGAGCACACTGTAAGCTTGTTGAAATATGTTTAATTTTAAAATTGCAGTAGTATTTGATCTATGATAATTATTTTTAAAAAATATTATACACTTCACTTATCGGTCAGGCAAGAAAGGAGCCGTACTTCACAAAAAATAACAGGCAAATTCTGGTGTTGACTGCTAGAGGAAACTAAATACATGGGAAGAATTCTACAAGCTATAAACTGAACCTTACCAGAATAACAAAAATCTCTTTCATCCCACCAACCTGACTGCATTAACCTCTATAAATAGGAACTCATAAATCCCCCCACCGTTATCTTGTGCGGGGGATTGTGGACGGGCGTGATCACGACACGTGCATCCTGAGCCCATGCGATTCCCTTCGCTGGTGTGGGTTCTTGTCAGGGGCAACTTCTATGAGCGGTATTCTCTGAAAGGGAAGGAAGAGGAGTGATTTCCATGCAGTGCTCCTAAGTATCAGATGGTGCAATGGATACCGCTTTGAATAACTGTAGCAGCTCACCCACAATCTGATAAGCTTTCGTAGCCGGGAACAGAAGCCGTGTTAAGCCTTCTTCTCTTTCGGCTGGCTGGTATCGAGGGCTTCCACTGGGACAGTATTTTTGCCACTCCGTCGTTTCTACGCCGAGTGGCATGTGAGAGGGGGGTTCGGCCATCATTATCCGGTGTGTCTGGGTTGACCTCCTCTCGCTCGAGTAGTGTCCTTACCACTGCCTCAAACGCATCCGAAGGCATATGACCAAGAAAATCCCCTGCAGCATGTGAGAGCGGTGTTCTACCATTGCTATCTGGCCTGTCAGGGGTGACCTCATTCCGCCTAAGTAGTATTTTAACAATACCCTCTCGTCCACAGGAAGCGGCATGTGAAAGCGGTGTTCGGCCATCATTATCCGGCTTGTCTGGATTGATCTCCTGCTCGAGTAGAATTTCTACCACTGGCTCAAATTGACTCGAAGGGAGATAGTGGCAACTACTCCCAGCGGCATACGAGAGCGGGGTCCGGCCGTCATTATCTGGTTTGTCGGGATTGATCTCTTCGCACCCAAGCAGTAGTTCCACCACTTCCTCACGTCCGTCTCCCGCGGCATACGAGAGGGGTGTCCTGCCGTCATCAGCTGGCCTGTCAGGCTCGATATCTTCTCGCCCAAGCAGAAGTTCCACCACTTCCTCACGTCCTTCTTCCGCGGCATACGAGAGCGGTGTTCGGCCATAATCATCGGGCATGTCGGGGTCGACCACTTCTAGCCCGAGTAGTATTTCCACAATTCCCACGTTTCCACAGTTTGCGGCATACGAGAGAGGTGTTCGACCGTCATCATCTGGCTTGTCGGGCTCGATATCTGCTCGCCCAAGTAGTAATATCACCACTTCCTCTTGTTCAAAGAAGGCAGCATGCGAGAACGGTGTTCGGCCAACACTATCTAGCCCGTCAGGGTCGACCTCTTCCCTCTCGAGTAGTAATCTCACCACTTCCACCTGTCCCCACTCTGCAGCATGCGAGAGCGGTGTTCGGCCATCATTATCGGGTATGTCAGGGTCGACCTCTTGCCTCCCGAGTAGTAATATCACCACTTCCACCTGTCCCCACTGTGCAGCATGCGAGAGGGGTGTTCGCCCATGATGATCTGGCTTGTCGGGCTCAATATCTGGTCGCCCAAGTAGTGTTTTCAGCACTAGTTCACGTCCTCCCTCGGCAGCATGCGAGAACGGTGTTCGGCCATTATCATCTGGCATGTCAGGGTCGACCTCCTCTAGTAGTATTTTCACCAGTTCCTCATGCCCCTTCCAGGCAGCCCATGTGAGCGGCGTATACCCCCGAAAGTCCTCCCCCCTCACATCGCAACATCCCGTCTCGGTCAAGGCAACCACAATCTCAACAATTCCGAAGAACGAGGCGCAGTGCAGTCCAGGGAATCGAGACATGTGATTAGGATATTCAAAACGCAGAGAGTCTTCTGATCTTAAAAGAAATTGGGCGGATATGTGGCCATTATATTCCTGGAGCAGCTGCAAGGCGAGCGATATTGAGTGGCCTGAGAGTTCCCTTTTCGCATGGGCTCCCCAATAAAGGGAGCAATATTCTAGAAATGTGCCCTGGCTGTCGGAATAGGAATCAGCCGGAAGGGCTTTGATCTGTTTGGAATTCAGATATGTCAAGCATATTTCTGCCATTGCCGAGTGAGGTCGACTAAAAATATCGGGATGGGCCGAAAGGTACTCTTTCAGAGTAAAATGGATTAGGCGGGTAGTTGATGCTTCCTTATCCACAGTGATAAGCCCGTGGCAGCAGCCCACCAATGTCGTTATGGAAGGGATGTTGCCGGCATTAAAATCTGTAGAGCCAAGCTCGATTGCTAAGGCATAGCAGAGCTCGTCCGCTCTCAAAGGCTGTTCCGCATGACTGATCCACATCAAAGCTCCCATCCCCAGTCTCGATTTATCCCCACCCTGCGCATTTATCCGCTGGATCGTCGCGCCATAGACGTCGCCCAACCCCAATCCATCTGTCAGTCTGCTGAGTCTTTCTCGCCTCCGATATATTGTCGATTCTTGCAATATTGCCTCGATATTGAGGGAAACGAGCAGAAACCTAAAGATATATATGTATTAGCGGGTGAAACGGACCGCAATTCAGAGCATCATGACCGCTACCCACATTTCTGATATACTTCCAGGAATCTTCTCCAGAATGTCGGCCTCCAGACTCTCATCCATCGCATCCGGTGTTTCGTCCTCGCTCAGCTTGACACGAAGGAATCTGCTGATATCGTCTCGAGTAGGGCTAACAGATATACTTGTCACACGTAAAGCAAGGCGCCTGGCGATCTCAGGGCAAATATGGGGCCTTCCGGTGACGAATATTCGGGCACCCGGGGACTTGTCGAGAATTTCTGTCAATGAATCAAACAGCCGATATCGCTGCACAGCGGTACATTCGTCGAGAGCGTCAATGACCATATATGTGCGCTGTGAGGAGGTGAGGAGTTTGAGCAGTTTCACGATATCGCAGAGTTGCGGTCTGCGCCCACTAACAGCCTCTTTTTGCTCTCGCAACGCCCGCCATATTTCCTCCGGAATGTTTCGCGCTCCGCTGACCATCTGCTTTAGTAGGGAGCCCAGCATACTGGCCGCTGACTGCTCCTTCCGTGCTGCAAAGTCGAAGTAAAAACAAGTAACGGCCGTGTGCTGTCCTCTAGTCAAATCGCACAGCCAGTCCACTACCAGCGAGCTATGATTGCGACTTGTTAGCACGGGTTCACTTCCCATTCAGCAGAGTAATCCGTGTTACCTGAGAAATGTCTTGCCAGCTCCGGGATTTCCATAGCAAAAAAGAACTGCGTTGTGACCTTCACGTTCCCCACCCGATCCGCACCATGTTCTGAATTCTTCAGTCTCCATAAGCCATTCCCCAACATTGTTGACACGGCGCTCTTGAATATCGCAGTGCCGTAAGCCGGGATCCATGAGTGATAGCCAAGTTAGGATTTCTGGTCGATCATCGGCTACGGTACAGTTGTTCCACACAGTAATATTAGTATTATTGGAGTTTGTAGTATTTAGGCAGTTCGTGCTATTAAGGCAGGTATTTTGAGACATCTCCGACTGTTTATTGGTTGCTTTGTTGAGGGGGGAGTTGCTGAGCAGGGTGGTTGAAATATTCTTGTAAGCGGATGAAAGGCGGAGCGGAGCCAAAGGAAAGGGGGTTCTGTTCAAGCAGCCTTATGGGTCCAGCTACCGTACTCGAGTAGATAAGGGGAAGCCCAGCAGCATGAGGGGGAGCCCTTAGCGAGGCTTGGCGAATCTGCGCAAGCATCATAGCTCAGGTCGATTCGTAGTGAAAGTGGGCTTGTTTTAATGCCAACCCTGGGAAGAAGAGTGCTGCATGGCCAAGGGTTCCTTCAGCCTGCTCGATTACTCAAAAGCTCAAGGGACATACCCGTTAGGCGAGGCGAAGCGTGTGAAACCAAGATTACCGTATCATTAGGGGGTCTCAGACCGGTGGTTCAGGTCCGGGATGCGTACTGCTGTTCTAGGTGGTTCAGTGTACGAGTAGTATGGTGTGAAACCTCCCCGGTACAGATTAAAGGTTTAGTACCCGTTTTGTCTATTTGATGATCAAGAACTAAATCTTTACTAGCTAGCTTTAAGGAAACTAGCATAGTAGCGCTTGATAGCTCATGAATATTCCTTCTTTTGTGCAAGTCAACAGTGTACCACCAACCGCCAAACCATCAAACCATCCTGAGTACCACCTCCAGAGCCGGTACTAGTACCGCGGTTCATTTTTCCAGTTCATTGTTCGTGAACTACAAACCACCTCTTTGAACCGTGGTGAATCGGCGGTCTGAGACCCCCTATTGTGGCTTCTGTTGGCATTACGGTACCGTATTACGGTAGTCTACCTTGGTATCATACTCGAGCACCAGTACCCCATCCTGGCCGAGGCTTTGTGGAACGAACATTGCGGCTCTGGTGAGTACTTTCTGATGATTGTACCGGTAATACGGTACGGTACTCGAGGACCCGCACCGCCGAATTGAAGCCGGACACCCTCATAAGCTAGTAGCGGCCCTCTGGCTAACAGTGAGCCGTTCAGGGCAACATAACCGGTGATCAGCGATACAAACGAAGAAAGAAAGTTTTACACAAGTGATTTCGGCACTGTGCAGTGCATGACATGGAAAACCACCCCATGCCCATATTCTGTAACATAGCATCTAACCCTTGAGGCTCCCCGATATGACTCCTATTATCATAGTAGATCTCATCCTCCAAGAGAGAGAGGGAGGGGTACAAACATCGCGTAGTATTAACAGTCAGTACGAGGCTGTCGACAAAAATCACAGGAAGTGTAGGGTTTTCCACTGAGAACTGTCGGATTCACCACCCTCCAGCTAATCCTCTAGTAAAGCAACCCAAATCAATTCTTCATCTACATGCAAAAAAATTCCCCGGATTTTACTTTCGGGCCCTTTAGAACTCTTTATCTAAACTCACTGAGAAATTATCAAGAGAGCTATAGCTGGTACATTGATCTGTAGGCACTTGAGGAAACACTTGAAGGAGTTTTGGACCATAATATCAATTTTTGATTTTTTTCCGCCTCAGAATGTATTAAATGGAATGCGAAGTAGACTGGTTTGAGTGGTACATGACATTTTACAGGGGATTTTTGTCGCCAGCCTGTAAATTACCGTACAATTACAGTTGCTATAGCAATCGCAATTGCGGTTATGACTATCGAATTTTGTGGGGGATTGTTGTTGGACCCTTTGGCTCAGGGCTTAATCTGGCCGCGTATAGGGGGGCATAACTTTTACAGCCTGTCTTCGCCGACCGGCCTGGTACCGCTGGATGCCTTTCCTCGTTCAATGGTAGAGTAGCGCACTCGGTGGATATAGTGATGGAGCCATCTCCTGTAGTAGTGATAATGTCAAGCTGCGCCACATTAGAGAAATAATGATCAGTATCATCATTGTTAGCTTGATGCCCCAACAGGCTGTTCTATTGACTGGTCTCTTATAATGGAATATTAGGTGAGCCGAGGTTGGTGAAACACACGCTGCGGGAAACTCACTGGTTTGTTGATTCACTACGGCTTCTGCTTCGGGTAACCTTCCATTAGCAGCTATCGCAAGAACTCGGATTGCACCTCGCACTCAGACATCCAGGGGCCCCATGCTAATGGAAGGGGAGATTCACCTCGAAGGAAAAACTGACATTTGGCCCTCCGCTAAGACAGACGAAACGGAAAGCTTCTAAGACCCTACCGGGGGAGGCAGCAACAACCTCCCGGCGTGAGATTCAATTGAGGTCTTCCACGCCATAGAAAGCGCCCTACATAGCGAGCGATTTGGAAGTCTTTCAGCAATGTGATTGGCTAAATCCCGGTCCGGATTTGGATAGTGGCTAGTATCCGGGTGGATGGCTCGCTATACAGGGCGCTCGGTATAGCGTGGAAGACGCTATTCTAGTTCTTCTAGTATTCCCGGGCTTCTCATTATGTTTGAAGTCATGCTATCGGGGAGTGATAGTATAATAATCCTAATGGTAGCACCCTATGTCAGCAGCAGAGAGGAGCGTAGGCAACAGGACACATGATGGAGGAACATCGAAGTATGGACGGGTGAACGTTCTAGGACATATACAGTCTAGTGCTGATGTATAGGGTTACACAAGTAGAGTTTTCACTACTCAAGGTGAACCGTAGCAAGCAACCTCTAGAGAGAATACAACCAACGACATTTTCTCCAGTCATCATGCTTGCGCGATTGTGCCACCACCTCAATCAGGGAGCACCTAGACCATTTGCGATGATACCGCCGCTATTAAAGTCGGATTATAGCTGCACTACCTAGCTAAGAGCAGAATCTAGTGGGTTCGGAGGGATGCTCTGATCGCAGAAATAAAAATAACTTGGTAGCGGGGGCCGGGGAAGGAGCCGGGGAAGGAGCCATCAGAAGCTGACACTTTGATATCTGCTAATAATATGCACAATATGAACCCCATTATACTAAGGTCTGATGCTTCCACCTCCTGTAGCTGGGTTTCGCACCTCATCTTTGAGGGCATTATCAGGTACGATACTCTCTCTCCAAAGATAACCAGAAGATTAGAAGTAGGAAAGGTGGCAAGGCTGATGTACGGGTCATCCAGGAGTAAGCACAGGTCAACTGTGCTGTGGTGCAGTGGGTTGATGAGAAGATTACAGGGGAGGGGGCAATGGAAATTATGGTGAGGCTCCCAGTCTTAGAGCACAACAAATCTTTATAGTTTCTTTGAGTCTAAACGTGAACCCCACCCCACAATAGATTTCATTGTGTTTCTTGAGAATGTCTGTGCAGGATTTCTTCCCAATTGTACCGATACTCACATCTGATCTGAGTCGACGTACAGTAGTTTAATGGTTATGTGTCCAAACAGTTTTTTGCGGGAGGAAGGGGCCAAACGTCAAAACTGACATCTTTGTAAACACGACCACCCTAGGAATAAGGTGTTTTCCTTCGACCTCTCCCATACCGGCTAAGGTGAGAGGCGAAAAGCGCCAAACCCCCTCGCACCGAACTGAAAACTCTCTGGCGCCAGTTGAGATGGTGAGTATAGACATAGTAAGCGAGTGGTTGAGTGAGACACAAGATTGCTGGGAAATATTTAGAAATGGTGGGACCCATTTAGAAGATGACCCCAATTTCCATACCGAAAAGGGTAGATACTAAACTTAGTATAAGCTAGATTAGCAGGGATAAAGAGAGAAAGAATTGTGAAAATGGGGAATGGAGAGGAATTGCTTTGGCGGCAGGTTTCCTGCTGGTTTCAAGTGTTGGACGAAATTGTCATCTACGTTCATATGTGTGAGTAAGTTCCAGATTGGGGGCTGGTGGATACAGGGTTTGCTCTGGTCTGGTCTAACTCCCATTTTGGCACAACAAATCTTTCTCTACTTTTTGGGTCATTGGCTCTTGCAAGATCCTTGGCGGCAAAGTTCGTTCCCCCCCCCCTCATTTTGCACCGAAAACGGCCGACTTTAAAAACTCCCAACTCACCCGAGAGCAATATAGAATTATTGGAATCAAGATATTTTGCAGGCAATTATCAAGACCTCCTGGGCGCAAATTGTGAGAAATTTCCCACTTCACCGTGAGGGCCAAAGGATTAGGGCTGCGATTGGATATTGTTGCAATATATCAGGCCTTTTAAAAGTATTATGGGGAACTCGCAAAGATCAGAAGTACCTTTTGCCTACTATCATTGTTTCTGGTATTGCGCCATTGGCATTTACTAACAGGGCTTGTCAGGTATAAATGATAGTATCTGAGTTACAAGGCTCAAAAGGCTCCGGAGAATTTTATCATGTTTTTATAGCTAAACAATAAGGCTGAGATTTTGTGGCGTGAAAGTGTCCATTTTTGGTGTAAAATGGGAGAGGGATCTACGACTTTTTCTCCAAGATCGGTGAGCATTTGTCTCAAGACATATGTGCTCGGAAACCAGGGTTAAAAATTTATGCGTATCTGAGAGTTAGTATAGAATATATTCTTTACTTTCTGGCACTTGTATAGCTTGGGACAAGTAGCGATAGGGACCTAAATTCAGTGTTCTCAATGGTCTAGAACCTCCGTAGGGCCCGGAGGGACGACTGCCAAGAGCCCTGGGCCGGAAGGGGCGGCGAAGGCACTCCGTTATCGTCCGGGAACTTCAGAACCGCTGGCCCTGCAATGTAAGACAAATTGGCGTAATGGACCGCGCGGAAAGGCTGGGACTGCGGGGGACTGCGGGGATCGCGAGGTAGAGTTTTTTCTCCATTCAATTATTTAGTGTGCCAAACAGAAGTAGGAATATGTGTAAAAGATAATAAGAGAGGCGGGTTATCCTGTTTTAATCACTGGAGGGAATAAACTCTTTTATGGATAGTGTACCTCCAATATTCCATGATTGCCAGAAGTGGAACATACATAGGAAATACGGTAGACCCTGAAAATAGCAATGAAGCACAAAATTCATCTCCCAGATTCCTGACGTCTTCTCGTGTACAAGAACCTGCTATGAAGGGAGTCCATAGCGCAATCAACCACAGCAACTCTACAACCCCGGCATCTGTGATAGCCACTAGGTTGCATTTCCATCTCCGGTTCCGCCAGTCCGGACCGGGTTACAGTAGAGGAAAGAAAAGCGACAAGGAAGGACACCAGAAATAAAGGAAACAGTACGGCAGCAGATATTCCTAAGAGTAGGATATAAAAAAATGATAGGAAAGAGTGAGTGATCTTTGGTGATTTGAACACTAGGGGCAATAAGGGGACTGCAGAGGACTGCAGGACTGTAGGTGAAGACAGGGACGACAAGTATCAGACATTTCCCCCGGGGTGCCGTGGTGCCCCTAGTCCTTGGGTGGGTGGCAGGGGAAGTTTGGAAAAAGGCCGGATGGGAGGACACGACCTCTTCCACCGGGGTCCGCTTTCAGGACGGACGGACTGCCCCATTGAGAACACCGCCCAAATATCCTCCGGCAATGAAACCCAGCTGTTACTGTAAGAACTCGAATAGCGGAGGGATGCTAGGGCGTTGGAGTTCTCATTCTCGGCTTCTCTGTAAAATCTCAGTTATAACGAACTCGTTTGTACTGGTGGTGAAGAGAAATCAGACCTCCGATTGATAGAGAGCTTGCGAACGGTGCTCAGATAATATACGGAAGCGTCTTTGGAGATCCTCTTGGACCATTCGAAGCTCTAGAAACTGCTGCATGGCCCGTCTAGGTATGTTCATTATACCTGAGATTTTACTGTATCCAAGGGGGAAACACTGGAGGCTTAGCCGGCAGATTTAAAATTTTATCGTAGGGAATTTGTCTGGGGGCTGCGTGGTGTGGTAGCAGATACTAAGCATTATCGTGCTGTATGAGAGCATATTCTAGAAGCACACAGCCTCATTCTCTCCTCGTCCCTCTGATCTTTCTCGGTCGGGGGAAATGTGGTGATCTGGGCCCCAGACGAATGAGGCAATAGGGATTGTGAGTGCATATACCACCGATTATGTAGGATGGACTCACCCTCACAGAATACGGGAGTTTCTGTGTTGGAGTACATCCCAGTTCTACAATTCGAGGCGAACATCCAAGGGCTTAAAACACCTCGCTGTCATTCAAAAGGCTGCAAGGCTTGGTTGGTGGGGCTGGGTATATGCTAGGAGAGTCAGAACTATGGGGTTACGCCCTTTGTATCTTTGTATCTTGGGTCATTTTAGTTATTCTGGTCAGGGGGTTTGCACCTCTAATATGCTGCGGTGGGGGGGGGGGAGAAGTTCCCCAAAGAAGACGAGCTATCGTCATATATATAATTCTCTCGGTCTCTTCATGTTCTAAATATTCACTGACATTGAAAATGGACAGGAACCGTACATAGAAACTAACTTCCTGCACTGCGGGGGGTCCCTGGATAGATCTGAATAAAGGAAATACTCTACACTCCTACAAACCCCACTTTCCCCCCATACCTCTTGCCCCTCTTACACCGAACCAGCTGACCTTGAAAAAGCTAGTTCATCCGGATGGTGTCGCACCAATTTCAGAGTGAACTGGCATTGGGGCTAAAACTTTGTGGAAATGTGGAACTTTTGAGTGCCTTTTTGGATGGAACCACCGGGGTGGGACCAGTAGGATGAATTATTATGGATAATGTAATTTCTGTGATCCACCCCGTCACCAACGAATTGTGAAATTGTCTTTGCGAGGATAGTCGGAATGAGAGAAATATTAAGTTCGTAATTGATCTTGATGTCGATGGGGTCCTTCTCAAATTCGCTGGTGCTATCAATGTCGTTGATCAAGCGCCCCTTGGTGCTATACGGTATGGCCAGAGAGCTGATGTGGGCAAAATACCCGATATCGTTCACGTCGACGGCGATCACGACTCCATCATTATTTTTGCTTTCCTCCCTCCTCTTGTTCTCGGCTTCACGTTTTCTCATCTCGGCCGCATGCAGGTCTTCTAGAAATTTCCTTTCGGCTGCAGCCTCTTCCGCTCTCTCTTGAGTCTTTTCCTGCTCTTGCGCTAGTATTGCCTCCATTTCATCATCTCTCTCCTTTATTGCACTCTGACGTTGTCTCTCAAGGTGCTCCACGCTTTTCTCGTATTTCTTCTGTAGGGAAATCAATTCCTCGTTCATGAACTTTCCTACATCTGTCTCAACCAGTGTCATATCCTTGTCCACCATCTGATCCTGAATCAGAAGGGGTTTTGGTTCCTTTCCCATCAACTTATTGACGAGATCCAATCCAGATTCTCTTGTACCCGAGAATCTCTCAACAGAAGCACCCTCATCCATGAGCCCTCCCCAGAAATCCCCATCCCTGAGCTCTTTCTCTCGACTCTCACCTAGTGCTGGGTTGACGTTGGACCACTGCGTGGTTGTGAGAAGCACGTTCTGCAGGGCGTCGGTACCGCACAATCTCTGGAACATCCTGAGATTCTTCAAAGAAGAGCCATCCATGCGGACATCGGTGATGCGGTGGAGGTAGATAACACCAGACAGGCTCTGCCCCTCTCTATAGCTTGATGACATCCAAGCGCAAATGTCTGTTAGGACCTCGGTATCGCCCTTAGCTGAGTCGTTGAAGCCGGGAGTATCGACAAGTGTTATCTTAATCCCCGCATACGGAAAAGAATAGGATTGGACCTGGGTAGTGCCTAATTTTACTTAGTCCTTAAGCTAAAATACTCCAACAGGGGACTATCTCACACGAATGAAGACTGCCGCTGACCTCGATATCTGAGATACCAGAGACTTCTCTGATGAAGTAACTTTTACCCGTGCCTGACCCGTGTTAGCTAACTCATTGTCTGTTTTGAATACTTGTGGGGTTTACCTGTGACTCCCATCACTGCTATTGTGATTTCTTTTTCTGGATCGTCCGTCGGGGGAACTACGGTGGAGGATAGAGTTGACTCTGCAGGTGGATTTGGAGGAGCCGGGGTGTGGGAAGTATGAGGTGGAGCCGGCATTCCCGTGTTAGGTGACTGCATATCCTTATTGGGCTCCCCACTATCCATATTGCCGACGAGAAGAATGTGTGATGGTGCGGTACAGTACTATTTGCTGGAGTCTGGGACGGTATGAAATGGCGAGTATCTCTGCCCTGATCGCTTGGTGGTGGATATGGAGGAATCGGTGGGTTTCTGGGATCGGTAATGGGCCTGGGGGAGCGCAGACTCTGCACCGCTGACTGGAGGATTATTTCAAGACTATGAGGCTTTTCAGGTGTCTGATCAGTGAAACGAAAGGAGTGGGTTCTCAGCTCTAAACATCTATGGGGCAGTTGGGCTTATTATCCCTAGGAGGGATGAGCGGGTTTTATATTAGTATGTATGGTTAGAATTTTCGCATTATTTTGCATGGGAAGCGAGTTATCGAATTCTGGGAGTGAGAGAGAAGCGTTTACGAGTACTCGGAATTCTCCGACGTTTGTGAGCACGGCTGGGTCTGCATATATTCACCTATGCCAGATAGCCTAATGATATTGGTGCTAGCAACCCATGAACATGGAATCTGTGACTTAGATTCTAGCGCTGTGTCCGAGAGTTCTCCTCACTGAGAAATACCCTAAAAGGTACTTATATTTTGGTCTAATACAAGCCCAATCGGCTGCATATGCGGACCCAGTAAAGCAGCGAGGACACGTGAGTTTCCTTGTGACAATCAAAAGTTCCACTTGGCCAAAGTTCCACCCCACTACCGGTACTGCTCCCTGATCTACCAGGCATTTAACTACTGGGAAGAGAGAACTAGAGACCTATGAAAGGCAAAACCGCACATGATGTATGTACCAATAGGATTGAATGCGCGAGTACAGTTTCAGCTAGATATGATATAGCCACTACACTACCTCCACGCTCTTCTGCATCTAGTCTTTTTACTGTAGGTGTTTTCTTATCTTAAGTTGGGTTGGAATTCCATTTCCATTGATGTACAGTGCCATAATTCTTTTGTGGTCTATACATAAATTTACAACATGTCATTACTGAGGGATTTTGTGCTTCTCGTTTTTTGAGGCGACCATTAGTAGATAGATTTTTTTCTTTCCTGTTCCCGCCATCATGAGGGGTCTTTCTTAGCCATCAAGAAGTATTCGCAGCTCTATACACGCTCAAACTTATGTTGTGAGAAGTGAAGCAAGTCACTGAGAAACACTTCGCAAGAGCTTACGAAGACTCGACAGAGGGTACGGTACAGTACAGTACTGCATCAAAACTGCACTTGTCACATCTTTGGTACGGTACTGTCGCAGGTCTTCTCCGGCGTTCTTTTGGCTTCATGCGAGAGCGAGAGCACCTTAAGGAGAAGGATAAGCCAAGCTCACTCCCGCACAACCAACGATCGACCTAATCCCAGACGTAGACAGAGCCTACTCTAACCCAAAGACATAACCTGAGTGGGTAGCCGTACATATAGTAGACTCAATAACTGACCCTCTCAATGGGTGTCAACGCAGTTTCCGGAACCCACAGAACTAAAAACACAAACGAGAATCACCCGCCGACTATCTTGTCTCCTTTTAACTCTTACAGACACCCCAACCCACCTTTACCCTACCCCGCCTCCGATCAATAGGCTCTTGCGCACGCCCTAAGTACACGGCATCCTTGTAGAATCCCCTCCCCTGAGTTCGCAATATTCAGTGACATTGAAAATGAATTGAAACCACACATAGGAACCAACCTCCTGCACTACAGATATCCCCTATAGTCTAAATAAATATAAAAAATACTCCTGCCCTCCTGAATGTTCCACCCCCCTCCCCGCTACATCCCTCCACACCTATCTCTAACTTTCTGACCATGAGAAGTTTGGTTCATACACCTGGGTTACACTAACTTACAAGCACACAAACCACGCAAGTTAACATTTTGCGAAAATGAGAAACTTTTGAGAAGCTCTTTCGATAGAGCGATCAGGCACACACTGGTAGTATCCTTCATTGTAGATAATGTAATTGGTGCCAATCATCCCCGAGCCACCGAGTTGTGCTGCTGTCTTCAGGGCAAACGCAAGCAGGAAAAGGGGATTATATTGGAACCTGATCTCGATGTTGAAGGGCTCCTTCACAAATTCCTTCGCGTCATCCATGTCGTAGATTAAGCGCCCTACTGTTTGATATGGTGTGAACAGAGCTTCGGTGTGCGCCCTGATGTCCCTGGAAGAAACCGCAATCACTGCCCTATTATTCCTCTTTCTCTCCTCCTCTTTTTCCTTCACGGCTTTTTCAAGTTTTCTCATCGCATCCGCATGCAAACTTGCTAAACGTTCCTTTTCGGCTGCCACCTTTTCGAGTTTCCTCCGTGATCTCGCCAGCTCATCTTCCAGGATCTCCTTGAGTAGGTCATCCCTCTCCTTTACCGCTTTCCGAAGTTCGCTCCTTACATCCTCCAAGTCTTTCTGGTATTCTTTCTGCAGCAAAATCAACTCGTCACTCAAGAATTTCCCCACACCGGTCTGGGCAAAGTCCACCCCTTCATCCTTCAGCTCATCCTGGACACGGAGTGATCTCGGTTTATTTCCCATCAACTTGTCGATGAGCTCCAATCCGGACACTCTGGTACCCGCGAATCTCACAACAGAAGCACCCGCAGTAATAAGTCCTCCCCAGAAATCCCCATCCCGGAGCTCTTTCTCGCGACTCTCCCCCTGTGCTAGGTCGACGTTGGACCAGTGTGTAGTCGTGAGAAGCACGTTCTTCAAGGCATCTGGACCACACAATCTCTGGAACATCTTCACATACTTTATGGAAGAGCCATCCATGCGGACGTTGGTGATGCGGTGGAGATAGATGATGCGAGACAGGCGCTTCCCCTCCTTGTAGCTTGATGACATCCAAGCACAAATGTATCTCAGGACCTCGGTATCGCTCTTAGTAGTATCGTTGAAACCGGGCGTATCGACCAGTGTTATTTTTGCCCCTGCATGCGGAAATGTGTATGGTTCGACCTCGGCAGTACCTAATTTCTGTCAGCGCTTCAGTTAAAATTCTCCAGCGGGTGACTATCTGACATGAATGGAGACCTCCGCTGACTTTAACATCAGAGATACCAGAGACTTCCTTGATGAAGTAACTTTTGCCCGTGCCTGAAACTTGTGTTAGCTGATGTACTGCCAGTTTTGCGTGCTTGTGGGTGTTACCTGTGACTCCCATCACTGCGATTGTGATTTCTTCTGGATCTTTTGTTGCCGGCATTTTTGTGTGGAGTTACTGGATACCCTTCCTCCTTTCCCCGCGATGTGTACTTCTAGCTGGAGAAAAGTGTAGTTGAGCTGGATTGTTTGCTGGGGCCCTGGCGGGTGTAGAATGGCGCGTGTCGATGTCTTGGTATTTCTGCGGCGGACCTTAAGAAGTAGGTGGGTTGCTGAGTTCAGGATTGGATTTGGGTTCCCGGCCGGTCGCTCTTGGTGCACTCGGGCGAGGGAATCGCGAGGCTGAGCTATATGCTTGGTACTTGGGTGACCGATGGTGGTCATGCTCCATGTGGGGATGGTTTGTAGTGTAGCGGATGGCTAGGCATTGGTGGAGGTTGGAACGTGAAGGGGTAGCCGCAGGTTGGGTGTCGCTATGAACTGGGTAGTATCTATCAGTTGGGGGATATCCGTGGGTCACTTAGGTGGGAAACCATGCCTTGGTCCAAAGTCGGACATTAGTGAATTATGATGTATTTGCCCATTGCTGTGCATTTGCCGGTTGTTGCTCGCAACTGAATGACTTATGAAGACGACTACTATTGCATACCACCAAAATTCAGCCTTTTGCCCCGATTTTGGTATCATGCAACAGTAGTTGCGTTCACAAACGCCATTCAATTGCAAGTATACTCGCGGCGAGAATAACCCCTGAGACAACTGGCCCAACCACTATCCGCCGCGAAATTCAATCATCATGATAACCACAAGACCTGTAGTGATTACAATTACAACCACAGCTACAGCCCCTAGTCAGAAGTGTTCGTGTTCCGAGACATGTTTACAGTAATTGCGATTGCGCAAGAGAAACAACAATGCACAGCTTGACGAATGAGATATTTTAACAATTTAAATTTTCCTGAGCCCACCCTACCATATCCTCTGACCCACACAATGTTGGCAAATTGGATATTTCATTGCGGCGCTCCGACGGGTTCTGATATTGCACCCCCGAACAGGCGAATACAGCTTCGTGGGATAAAACTGGCTCCGTCCCCCACAGTCGGTCACAGCCCCCCAGAGCCCCCCACGGTCCCCTACTTGAGTGAGCTCTACAGCCTCACACCACACCTGAGCAGGTCCACCGCACTACCCGGAGATGGCCGTTCTGCATCTAGTCCCTCCACCTGTTCCTACCGGCCCCCGGACAATTAGGGACACTGGTTCTGCATCATGCGATGGATTGTATAACAATTCAGGGAGTAGAATTACATTATAAACTAACTCATCACCTAGTGTCCTTCTGGGATCCTTCTTGAATTACCTGGTAATTTAATCTTCTGTCTCTGTCATGATTGCCCAGAAAAACTCAAGCATGATAAAAGATTTTTGCTAAAACCAAGTGTCCGGCAGCCCAACAACCTCACGACAAGCGCTCAGGCAGACAGGCTCCAAAGATGGACTAAGTACTATGTCAACTTGTCGAAGGGTTTGTGGTGGGAGGCCTGAGCTTGGGAAAATGGAGCGCCCCCAATGGATTTCATTTTTTTTCTTTTCTCTTTCTTTCCCTTTTCTCCATATCAATTATGATAATTATCAAGATAGAGGATAACTAGTTGCGGGCTCTCACTTGTGTAAGTAAATTATTCTATTAACTGTATTAATGACCATGCTCACTCTCTCTTGTGGTTTCTTCACCTGGTTACAGGGCTCCCAAGCTGTATAAATTGACAAGCAGCCGATTGAAGCCAATGAAATAAATAGTGTTGTGAATAAAGAAGGAAAAAAAAGAATGTGAGAAGTAAGGAAAACATAATGAATTAGGCTAGGCTTGAACCGGAGACTAGCTGTGTGTTAGACTGGTACAATAACCAACCACACTACGAAATCAACTACATCCTAGACAAGAGTTCACCAAATACAACGATAATATGAGATGCAATTGGTCATGTTGGTAGGAAGAACACATACCGCATTAACTAGCAACCATTGCGTCACATTCAGAGGTCTCAGAAGACTAGTGCTTGCTATAAAGAATTAACTTATGATGCTTTATTTCAATTTTGAGAAAAAACAGTGATAAAAATCTTATTTAAATGGACTAGTGCCACACCACTGTCACCAGTAGATGTGGTACTGTATAGTCCCCAGCTGCCCTGAGTGAGGCTTGGCAGTAGAGAAGGGCACATTAAACTAAACCTGTCTGCTAATATTTGTCAAGCCTCACTGAGGGTGTCAGCTCACTCAGGTCAGAGGTCTATACTCAAACGCAAGTCACATCCATGTCTGACAGCTTGACAGTAGGGGCCCTCTGGTATAAAATGTATTTGTTCTGCTCCACTTAATGAAGGACACCTACACCTGCACCCTCCCACTCTTTTATATGTGTCTCTCCTCTTGCCTTTAACGCCTATAGTGCTTGATCTGATTTCTCTTTACATCTTTTGCTTTTCTTGCTTTGGAATAAACCACAATTAAAAGTATTCATCCTGGAGGACCAGGTAATTACCACGGTAGAAGAAATTGACAAATCTCGAGTTGCTGCAGCTTGAAGCACCTCATGGGCACATACATACCACATATCATAGGGGATCATTCTGTGGTCACTTAATTGGGTACTGGTGGGCTTGCTAACTATTTAATTCACTCTGCATACCAACTCTCACAGATGATGGCCACTCAACAGTTTTTGAACTATTTGATGATGACTTCCAGTGAATTTACCTTTGTCTCAACCCAAGTTGGAAGGCCTGCCGTCAATCCTGGAAATGACATCCTATAGGCTATGGGTGACTTGTTACAACATATCGATAATCATTTGATGAATATTGTATATGCTATCAAAGAGTGTTTTAATGCAATAGAACAAAGTTTCAGTACTCTACCATAATCTTTATACTGTCTAACAATATTTTGAGATAATCAGTGGCTACTGCAATACTGTCGGTTGCTGCTTTAATGCCATTGATGGGACTTTACAGATGTTCAACAACTATTTTAATAATTTTGACCAGCCTTCAAGACCATTGATCACAATGTTGGTGTTGCAGAAAGTTATTTCAGCTGAATCAGTCTGTCTTTTAGTTGTATTAGAAACAATTTTGAACTGGTCAATAAGCATTTAGATCAAATTGAAAAGCAATTGGAAGAAGAAGAATGTCACATCAAGTGTGTTGACCACTGCTTTGACCAATGTGAACTTCTGTTCAATACCCTTACCCTCTGCATAGATACAAGGTATGTGAAATATTATAGAAACATTCAGCCCCAGAGTTGAAAAACAGTTATTTCAATTTTTCGAGTTGAAAAACTTTGCTGTGTGTCATGCCTTATTGTATACAAAACTAGCAGATTAACTAGAAACTTCGCACTCAAAAAAAGCTTTTTCAACCCAGGAACTCAATGTATATAGTGTTCTTTTTATTATCATTTGTAATGGTGGTTCCCACACACATGACACAAAGTTTCTCATCACAGTTGTTGGAGGTATATATAAACCTATTATGCTAAAGTGAGTGATTGAGAGAAGGTATTTTTAACTATTATTCTTAGTATATCAATAGTATCACTCTAACTTGCAATGATAAGGAAAGGAGAACATACTTTGATCAAAAAGGAAGGATTCTCCAGATCACAGGTGGAAAATATAAAGTCTGCACTGTAGTAAGCGTAATGGAGTTGGTGCACAATATATACTGATTGTAACAATATAATTTAGTAGAGGTTAATATATAACATGTAATGACTCACTTACATTTATCCTTAACTATCTTGTAGTCTTCACTTATAAATAAACAATCTTATAGTTTCATATTATAATCACATCCTACTTGGAGGAGAAAGGTGTTGGTGTTTTATCGTGCAAGACTATCTTATAGTCTTTTGATTGGTAATTAGACTATCTTAATGTCTCATATCTGAAGCGACTATCTTATAAAAGTGAGAGATGCGTAGATCTACCTAGATAGACAAGGCCCCTGTATCGAAGTGAGAGGTAGAGGTAAAGAGTTTTGGATTAAAAAGATAGTATAAGAAGGTACTTAGATAGTCATATCAAGAGCTCTAACAACTGTGACAAAGTCCTCCCGTAATAAACTCTTGATACCAATAACTCTAACACTGAGGACTCATGATATTACTCACATGCTTCTATTACCTATACTCGAGTCATACCCGAACCAGCAGCTGACTCATATTAGTATCTGTGCAATGCTTAAACCAATCATAACTCATAAAACAAATCATGTGAGCAAACCGCATTTCTCAAATGACACATACTTGTCTGTTATTGTTATGTTATAATTGGTTCATGTTTTGGTGACTCAATATTGTGAGTCATCATAATATAAGAAGTTTTGCGTATGACTTGTAATTATGAGTCACCTGTTTCACTCAGGAAGGCAGTTTGCTCAGAAGATTTGTTTGATGAGTTAAGATTGGTTTAAGGGATGTTGTGTAGGGACTAATATGAGTCAGCTGATGGATTTCAGATATGAGCATATGTCAATCAAAAATCCACTCTCGTACCACAACCACAAATAATTTATTTGGGCTTAACTACCTAGCTAGTCATCTAGAATATATATTCAGCAGTTCTGAAAATATTATTAATGACCCAATGACCTCTGTTGAAGATTTTATCTAAAGAAAAAGAAAAGAATCTGAAATGCACTTTTTATTATCTATAATAACTCTTTCCAGCTAGCTATTAAAGTAAAAATAATTGCTGAAAGGCCAGTAGTTGTTAAGCTATTTAGCTTTCAAGATGACTGTTGCAAAATACTGTCATTGTAATATCCTACTTTTTTTATATAAAACAGGTGTGTTACATAATATTATTCTAATGTAATCAAGATAGTTTACACCCAATGTTTGTGGAAAACTACTATAAAATAATTAAAATAAATATCATTTTTTAATTCTATCTTCATATAGTAAGACCAGTGACATTAAACTATATTTTAGAGGTTTTAGAATAATATTAAAGTTTTTTTGGACTCTGTAGTTGATATTTAAAAGAAGACTTTAATAAAGTAAACCTATCTCAAAATATTTATACATGGTTACTTGGATTGCAAGGCATTTTCTTACTTACAACAAAAAAGACCGAGAGGTATGTTTTAATTGACACAAGCTCATATGATTCAAGTATAAGTAATAGAGCTACCATATAAAGAGTCACCAGGGTTAGGGTTATTGGTGTGAAGAGTCCATAAAAGGGAGAACTTTGTCACAGGAGTCAAAGCTTTTCACACAACCATCTATCTACTTTCTTACTCTATACTTTTAATCTAAACTCTTTACCTCTATCTCTCACTTGTATGCAAGTGCCTTGTCTATCAAGATAGACCCATATACCTCTCACTATTATATGATACTGCCTTGAGATTATAAAGAGAAACTATAAGATAGTTTCTTTATAAGTGAGGACTATCGGATAGGCAAGGATAGATGTAAGTGAGTCGTACTTATTGTGTGTTAACCTCTACCAGATAGGATTGTTATATTCTGTGTATATTGTGTACCAACTCTACTGCGCTTGCTACAGTGCAAATTTTATATTTTGGACCTGTGATCTGGAGAATCCTTTGCTTTTCATCTGAGTATGTCTTCCTTTTCTTCTCATTATGAGTCAGAGTCATACTATGAAGAGCCTATTCAGCAATACACAGTATGGAAATATACGGTAGTTGTGAAAACAGCTTATTTCATAATAGAAAGAATGACAGATACTCTATGAAAATATTTAAATCAGAGACAGATAGAGAATACTCCTGAGCATGTTTTCAATAAATGAGAATAGCAATCTGAGGCCCGACCATTTAGGAGTAGCAGAAATAGTGAGGTTGCAAAATACAATATGTCTTGTATTACAGTATTTTGCAACATTTCCATTTCCCCTTCTACTGATTAGGTCAATCAATACAATTGGTTGACCCTGCTCTTTTATATTGCCTCTTGCCTTTTGGCTTTACTTTAATTCCTATAGTACATAGTCTGATTTCTTGTTGTATCTTTGGCTTTTCCTGCTTTCGAAAAAAACATGTCACAAACCTTCATCCTGGACAACCAGCTTATTCTAACTGAGGAAGAAAGTCACAAGTCTTGGGTTTCTACAGTATGAAGCACTCTCAAGAGTTTATACATATCACATATCATAGAGAGTTATTCTTTAGTTAGTTAATTGAGTGCGTGTAGGCTCACTAACTATCACATTCACTCTGCAGACCAACTCTCTAACATGAGACAACCCAATGGAAACAGAATTGATTACCAGTCACCATTTTTCTAACCATTTGATGATGGCTAATAATATTTCTGCAATTTCGAGTAAACAAGCCTTGGCAACAACTAAGGCCAGAAGGCAGGACCTAAATGTTAGAAATGACAGCCTACAAGCAATCGGTGACCCGTCAAAACATAAGGATAGCTGTTTAATGAATATTGTTTCTAGTGTCGATGTGCAGTTTAACAAAATAGATGAGTATTTCAGTACGATGGACGAGTGGTTAAACACAATAGTGGAGTGTTTTAGTACCATGCAGGAGCAGTTGAACACAATGAATGAGTATTTGAGTACCATTGACAAGCATTTCAGTACCATGGACGGTCATTTTAATACTATCGAGCGATTTTTTAACACAATCAATCACGACTTCAATATAATCAATTCCAGCTTGAACACTATTAATAACTATTTTCAGGTGGTTAACAACCATTTTAATTATATTGACCAGGCTTTCAATAGTATTAATCATCATGCTCATGTTGCCGACAATTGTTTTACCAACATCAATCACTATTTTCATTATATTAGTGACTATTTCCATCTACTCAACAATTGCTTGGATCAAATGGAGAAGCGATTGGGAGGAGTTGACCTTTGTCTCCATCATGTCAACTACTACTGTGAAAAATGTGAAAACCTTTCCCATGCCATTACTCTCTGCCAGGACACTAGGTATGCAGAATATTAATAGAGACATTGAGCCCCAGGGTTAAAAAGCAGTTGTGTAGATTTTTTGAGTCAAAAAGCTTTGGTATATGAGATGCCTTATTGCATACAAAACTAGCTGATCAACTAGAAACTTGGCACTAGAAAAACACTGCTTCAACCCAGGGACTGAATACCTCTATTGCCCATTTTTTTGTTATTGGAAAAGAGACTACCTTTTCTACACAGTGAGTTTAATTTGACAGCCTATTTTGAGAATGAATGTTCTTGCAGTCCATGGCCCTCAATACATTCTTTTAAAACTCTGTGCAACCAGCCAATTCCTGGCTTCCCTCTAACAAGGGGAGTGATGAATGCTCTGAATAGTGAGCTACAAGCACTTCCTGGCTGCTGGCATCAAATTTAATAACTATTGATAGAAATCGAAGTTAGAGGGTTGTTGAATGGCTATAATTTGCCGACAATAGAGAATCTGACTCTGGATAAGCTTTGATTTACCCAGTATATTGGAATTACTCTGTCACCCCGGGTTTAAGAGACTCTGTGTGTTTTTTAATTATCTTGCCGATGGATTAAAACGATATCTGTGTTTTGTCATTCTCTGGCCCATGGCTTAAGAGGAGATGTGTGATTTTATATTTTTTATTGTAGCTAAAGCCCCTACGCACAAGTCTTGGTGATTTGACACAGTTACACTTAAAATCGTCCTTTTGAAGTGTTTTTTTAACCAGACTCCAATACTGAATCTATCTCACCAATTTTATATGCATGTAAAGATTATGCCCCACCATTGGCAGAGTCTCCTAACCCTTACCTAACATGTTGTCAAGATTGAAGTGTGGTAGTGAGCCGTTGCCGGGGTAATTATCCAAGCAAGATGATGATAGTAATGAATTTTGAGTAAGAGTAGAACTTTAAATGCTCGAAGGGCCTTCAGTCGGTAACTAGCACATTGCAAATTATTTATGGGATATTACTCAAACAAAATGACTTTAAATATGGAATATTGGAAAAAGGAGATCGGGTTTTCAAGGAGATATAAAAGGTTCAAAATCGAGGTTTTTGGCGTGAAATGAAGCAATCACCAAGACTTTTAGGTAGGGGCTTTATTAGCTACTAGTTAACTGCTTGCTATTTCGGTGGTGTAACCGGTACAGGTTACAAGTTTGAGTATCGATTTATTTTATGTATTGTTTCAGGATACGAGCTCAGCAGACTTACATGGCTTGTTTGTTTTATCTTTTTGGATATTAGTTCAGGAGACTTGTAAGCCTTGTGATTGGTTATTTGTGTTGTTTCAGAATACGAGCTCCAGAGGTTTGTAAGCCTTGTTGATTGTAATTGTTTACTGGGTAGGTATCGTTTGATGCCTTAGGATTTGGATATGATTGAAGCGAGATGGAGTATCCCAAGTGTGTTTAAAAACCTGTATCTCCCCAAACTTAGAGAGATCAGACCTCAACAGAAAGAGTTTTCAATATAATAGATTAAAAAGTTATCCTCTATTCAGTTCAATACTAGAATTCTCGCGCATTGCACAGGCATAAGGGACTTAGCCTTTTCCTACTAGTTTTGATAAAGTAATAGAGTCTACTCAATTACTTATTAACGTCTTTAGAACTTGATCTCCTTTTTATTACAGGTTTAGTTGGTGTCAATATTGATACACTTTGCAAGACGACAAGCTCACACAGGGGAAGCAGTTACAAAACTAAAGAGACAAAAAATAAGCTACTGATACTGATGCCAATCTACACTGGAAGTGGCCATGATTTAATTATCCTTACAGAGGCAAGAAAGACTCAAAGAAAAGCTAGATGCATCAAGATATATAAGTAACATGAAGTGGAGCCAGGGCAGATGCAGGACAATCATATGAGGCTAGATCGTATCATGAGTAAAAGCAGGATGAACCTCAAACCTGGTTGAATAGAATGTATTGAGGCATTTCCTTGCAACTCAGGATGCACAAGATGTGAGCCGACATTTCCACAGCACTCATGATGCACAGGATGCAAATCCGATGTCTCAGATACAGGGTATTTCTTTGCTGATGTTGTACTCTGTAGCAGGTCTACTCCTGTTAAATGAAAAGGGTACAATACAGGGCTAGCTGGTGAGGGCAAGCACTAGTTCTAAGGGAGACTTCAACAGACCTGGAGATTGAGAGATAATAGTTAAAGGGCAAGTAGGGACTAAAGAATTGCCATTCAACAAAGTATATTCATAAATCAAGAGTCTGTTGAAGTCGGCTATTCTCCAGCTAGCCACTAGATGAATTTAAATACAAGAGTTCCTCGAGACTCATAGTAATCAGATAATATGTAACCACAACCTTTACCGGGCAGTGTACCTTGCCCTGTATGTCCTGTCATCTGTTAGGCGGGAGCCTATCTCAAAGTCTTGCGAGATAACTCAGGCCGATAATCTTAATCGTAGACGGAGATTGTCTAGGAAGGCTCAATGATTCAAAATAGAGGTAGGTAGAGTGATAAAGATTTTTCTAGCGTAAAAACTTATATTGATAAGATCTCTTCTCCGTTGCTTGATTATGTTCAAATAGCTCGGGAGGCACCTCGATATTTATATGCCGCGTCTGGGTGGTCGCGGGCTA
>Ga0307509_10000751_pt1 | contig 55435 bp, 57 predicted proteins | sample 10_EM_MG_FD_202245 | JGI IMG/M metagenome (GOLD analysis project Ga0307509, IMG submission 202245) | Populus trichocarpa ectomycorrhiza microbial communities from riparian zone in the Pacific Northwest, United States - 10_EM | ecosystem: Host-associated > Plants > Roots > Unclassified | place...
GCCACGCCCCACGTAATCCTAGCTCCCGCCCTTTGAGGGCAGTATTTTAGTTTGTTTCCCGGGCTTGTCTGCAATATGTCACATCTCCAACCTATGCACAAATCCGAAGCGTACATTGGCCGTATATGTTAGTGGACCAAAGCGGCAAACTGGCTGCATGTCTTGGCTCAGTCACATCCTTCAGTCCGAGCCGACCGGAGCGCTCTTATCCAAATGGCGGGAAATCATTATTTTTGCATGAATTATAGATTACCTCGCTGTGGTACTGTGCGAAAAGACATTGCAGTACCCAAAACCCCAACAAGTTTTTCAATTAGTGGCATCGGCGGGCTTGTTCAAGCACAGTTTATTTTTATCCCCATCCAAAAACTTGGGGGGAACGAAAACGACAACATGAGGCTCCCCGTCAACTCGAGAAGAGGAGGAGAAAGAATGCTGCCAGATGATTGGTAATGAAACACTGGTGGGCCAACCCTCAATTGTTCACGTGCATCAATAACAGGCCTCTCCCATCACTGCGACCCCCACCCCCCAACTCGCCGGGAAGACACAGGTTTTGATTTTGACCGAGTGATTAGTAGTGAACCCGGGGCTCCAATGGTTGACGGGATGAGCCGATACATTGTTGTACCGTACAAATGATCGGTTAGACAACTCATCACTTCTCGCTAGGCAATATTACACCCCTGTCGCGTGATTGGATGCAAACCCTTGACGGGGCCATTGGCTGATAACGAGCGGGTTGCGGAACCCTTCCCCCATTTAAGATTGTTAGTAGCAATTATTCGTAGATAATATAGTTCCGCGATCGCAATCTAGAAACACAGGACCCAATGATATCTCTTTCTTTAAACTCGCTCTGTGAGAGCATCAAATGATACCTTCTGAAGTGATTGGGTGTTGTGCTGCTCGGGTAGCATGGGAGGTATCTGTACGGTACAGTACCGTGACGAATAGGGATACCTTATTATGAACCCCGAAGAGTTGCCTGGAGATGAACTGGGGGGTTATCTCACAGTTCCTGTTTCTTTTTCTTTTTCTTTAATTAACCTCCCCTTGTTCGATACGCTTGAACTATTTCGCCTCATATCTAGTGGGTAAGTAGACCTAAAGCGGAACAATAACCCTCCTGCGGGGTGAAGAAGGATAGCCTCAACACCGCCATCAACCGGGTTGGCCGATACATCACTAAATTTCTCAAAAAACCCCCTTCTTGGGCGGCTCAGATTCTTGGACTTCAAAGACTATTGATGCCCCCCCCTATCACCTAAAGAATTGGGGTATTCAATTGAGCCCCGGTCAACTTAAATCAAGCTAGGCACTAGGGCATTTCATATGGCCCATGTGTATTGGAGGGCATGGTTTCCTCCTCATCAACATAAGTAAGTAGAAGTGTTTATCAGGTTTCTGTAAGAATAGTTCTATGGAAACCGTTTAACCGTGGACAGATACCACAAGGGCCGTTGTCCAATATCTTTCGAGGACAGATGTAAACTTTCATCAAGCGTTAAATATTTCATCCAAGGATAGATACTCTTAATGCTAGTGTTTAGGGCTTGGCTGGTAGATGTATGAAATTTCCGGTGGCTTCTGGGTAGCAAGATGAATGTAAGGTTGTATTGTTTCGGGTGGGCTTCTTGATGGGAAAGCTACTCCCTGAGATGCCGTGGCAGATATGGGTTTTCTGTCAATGGACTCACTAGTGCTCTTGATATGGAAATGTGGGAAGTTCTACACTCCTGACAGTGTACACCAGGCGTTCCACTAAATAGAGGTCAGCGCTGGTGGGGTAAGGATTTCTGATGTAGTGCATCATGGGTAGTCACTCGTCGCTGAATGCTGGAGTCAGTAGGTGACTACGAGTGGAGGATAGCTCGAGATATGGGATATAAAAGTATGATTATACTTAGAGTGTGGGGGCTCCGAGTTGTTAATGGTGACCTATCGCGGGCAATTTGTTGAACGGCTAAATTGTTCCCGAGCAGAAGTCGGTGGGTGTTTGTGGTATTGCACGTGGTGAAGTCTCAGTGTATAGTGCCCACGGGTATCCGCGATCATAGGTATGGAATCATGGAAAGTCGATTCTTCGAATATCCATTTCCAAGGGGCCTCGGATTTCTTGAATGTCAAATGGTGCATTTCATTTTCTGGAAAACAGTGTCGCATTGTTGGATACTCTCGCCATCCTCGCATGAAGAACACCCTGTTCGTATATGGTTTTCTGCTCCTCTCAAATATGGTTCCTTTCTCCTCTCAAATGTTTCTTTCAGCCCTTTATCTTTTCATACTCGTTACCGGTTGACTTGAAAGCCTATTGTGTGTTCTTTCATTGTTCCTTTTGTTCCTCTCAGGATACTCCTTTGATACTCTTTGTTTTTCTTATTATGGGAACACAGTGGTAATGGCTGAACTCAATTGCTGTATTATATAGCTGAGCAATGGCTTTCTTATTATTGAAGGAACAAGCGTTGTCACGATAAGAGATCTTCACTACTTTCTGTTATCACTTCTTCGTCCAAGTTCCGTGCACATATTCCGATCGCATATTACAACACACGCTACGTTGGAAAAGGTCCCGATTTCAAATACAACATTTTGGGACAAAAAAAAAGCGTGCTTTTATTTCATGACCGGTGAAATCCCTTAATTACCATGAAAGAGCCCCTTATACCACCCTGATCCCCCTTTACCCAAGCCATAATAAAACTCCCCAGAAAACTCTAGATTTAAGCAGTGGTAGTTTTAGCAGCAGCCTGGTTAGGGTTGATCTTCTTCCCATCCTTGTTGTACCGGATACGCGGGGGAGGAGCACGGTTGCGACGACCTTCTCGGGAGCGAACACTGCGTAATTGTGTTAGCTGTCCACCGCCCACGAATTTGGCACGAGGTCTGCTATGAAACATACCGAACGATCTTCCCATGGATGGCGCAAGAAACACAGTATTGAAGTTTCAGGTACATCTTAGGAACGGTGTACTCGGTGAAGACGGAAGCGTCGGAAATATCACCTAAAGACCTAATAGTTAACCACCGTGCCTAGGTAGATAATAGAAGAGAGAAGTACGGATGGCGGCGGACTCAACCATATTACGGATGGTGAATCTCTTGATAGCCTTATCCTTGGGAGTGCATCGAGAGCAGTTTGAGCAACGGATAGGCTTGACGTGTCCGCGTCCCTTCTTGTTGCGGCCGCTGTTCGAAAATACCATCAGCATCTCCCTTAACCTCATCCTATCCTATTGGCCTCCCGCACACATGGCCCCCTTCCAAATTGCTAGGACCCTGCCACAGATCCCCGTAGAATCGGAACCGGATGGACGTACTTGGAGGCTCTCTTCTTGACCATGTTTACGGTGACGTTACTAAATTGAGATAACCACCAAAATTTTAATTTCCGTACAAAAACCGTCGCTAGAGCGGGTTTACTTACGGTGTGAAGAAGGTGTTTGGTTTGTTTGTTGGGTGAGCGGTCGTTCGGTCGTTGGGTGTGTAGTCGCGGTGAATTGAGAACTTGTCGGCTCGAATTTTAGGTGGAAGTTTAGGAGAGGGGTGGGCAGTTCAACGTGACGGTGGGAGGGGTTAAAACCCTATGTATGTCACATGATCTTGAGTTTACAAGTCCCGCCCTCTGCAACCCCATCAGCGGCCGAGGGCAGAACATATGTATCATTTAGGGTTTCTAGTTCCTACTTATTCCACCGACTCCTTATGGCTATTCTTTAGGAGATTTATACTTCGATTGGGGCAGTTGGGGTTGATATGATGGGATGGGGGTTGCACTTGAAAGGAGGGGTAAGTTAGTGGTCACTTTGTATTTGTCCCGCGTTTCTTTCAACCGTGAATTCTAGTCTTGGCAACCGCACAACTGCATACCCAAAGAAAAACTACGTTTGCTGAAAAAAAGGTTCCCCCGATTGTCAACGGGCCCAAATCATCAGCTTTGGCAGCAATCATGGAGACGCCTATAAATACCCTTATGGTTGAGGGATCTATCGACGGTATCTCCCAATTTCATTTTTCTTGTTCTCGAAATTAGGAGCCTGAGCTGGAAGCTAATAGTGGGGGGGTGGGGTGTCAGACCAGGTGCTCGAGATGGCTCAGTACCTCGAGACACGGAAGGGATCGCAGGGGCTTGTTGCTCAAATCAAATCGCAGTTTGAAGGAGAGGCCTATGATCTCGATAGTTGTTTGCGTGAGATTGTGAATGCTAGCAGCGCCCTCTCTACTGCGCCGGAGAGAGGTAACGTCTTCCCTTCCGGTCTGATACGCCGGGGAGATTTTATTGCTAAACATGAGATAGAATTTATTCCTGCTTATAACCTTCTTATCCACCTTGTCCGCTCGTCAACTGGGCTACCGGAGCTGTTGCCCACGATTCTGCAAAACCTCTCCGCGCCTCCTTCCACCTCGCCGACTAATGGACCCGCTCTTTTAGTGCACGCTTTATCAACCATCTTCAATGTTCTTCCCGCAAATAGTCCTTTACGATACCCGGTCTTCAAGGCAACTTTACGGGTTGTTGCTGAGTATGGAATGTACGACGTTTTGGCACCCCAATTGAGGAATATCGAACGATGGGTCGGGGAATGGGGGAGTTCTATCGCTGAGATTAGAGGTCTATATCTCACTATTGCTGACGTTGCTGAGAAGGCCGGCGATGCTGAGTACGTGCCCGTTCTTTTCAGATCATTTCCCCCTAAACTAACTCGCGATAGCCAATTCTATTCCTTTCTCTTCCGTACTTTACAAAGTTTTACTCCTGAGGAATCTACTGGCGAAGAAGCTCGAACAATTGCCGTACGTTTATTGAAAGCATCGGTCAATCTACCGAGCTGTCTTGAATTTGATGATATCATCGCCCTGGACGCAATTCAACAACTTTCTAACACCGATCCGGAGGCCTTTGCTCTATTGGAGGTATTTGCTGGTGGAGATCTTGAGGATTACGAGGAATTTAATGACGAGCACGATGGCTGGGTTGACGATAATGGTTCGCCCTACCATCTCTTCTTTAGAACCTGCTCTAACCATGAACAGGAATCGACCACTCTATTGCTTTCCGCAAAATCCGTCTCCTGACACTCGCATCTCTGGCTTCCACCGCCTCGAGCCGCGAGCTACCCTACTCTGTGATTGCCCGCCGTCTGCACGTCCCCAGTGAAGAAGTAGAGCTTTGGGTAATCGATGTCATTCGCGCAGGACTGGTAGAGGGCAAACTCTCACAGCTCAACCAAACATTTCTCATTCACCGCTCTACTTATAGGTCTTTCGGAAAATCTGAGTGGGAGGAGGTTGGTGTTAGATTGGATAACTGGAAAGCTAGCTTGAGAAACATCCTAGAGGTTGTCAGAGGGGCGAGGGAACAGGTCGTCGCTCAGGGTGGTGATAGTGTAGTGCAAACGGCAATTAATGGAGGGGGAAATGCTCTGCAAGTTGAGGGTTAAATTTACCGGGTGGTGTTGTAATCTAAGTCATGCTCGATACGAAAACAAAATGGGGGTTCTTGTTCACCGAGGGATCCACCGCACATGTAATCGTTAACTATCACTTGCAAAATTATTTTTGCCTTAGGTTGATAAAAATTCAGTGGTGTCCAGTTCAAGCTCATGTGAATTTTCAGCATCAGTATTATACATATCACAGGAGTTTCAGTGTGGTTCCGGGGCGTGTCGTGCTCGTTATTTGCCGAAGCAGATCACAGCCACAATGTACTAGTGCTCTTACTGTATCATACTTGGAGAGGTCGAAGTGGAAGTCCCTACCGGTATTTTGATCCTCCCAGGAAGCAAACGTTGTATCATACTGTATCATTATATTTTTATAATATTGTTCAGTTGCCCCCAAATAGGAAATGAATTTCAACTACTAGAGGCATAGGGGAGACGGAGGATGCTACTTCAGAATCTCCATCTTGTCTCTTAGGTTGACTTGTTTTGTTCACTATTTTCTATCCCACATACGTTTCGTTACACCAATCCCAGCTCTCCAGCCAACTGCTTTTGGGTCGCAAAACGGCCGGTTGCTGTGCTTGAGCACTATACTGTACGGTACGCGTGACGCACCCCCGCACACCTTTTCCATTCCCAATTCTAATAACACCCGGCAGAAGCAAAGTACAAGTATAGAGCCTCGCCCCACACCCCATGTCTCCAGCCCTGCGTTCCGTCTCCGGCAGGATCGCTTCAAGTCTTCAATTTTCTGTCCGCAACAGCAGTGCAACGTTCGCAAGACAGCACCTTCAACCCAGAAACATTCAGCCCCCGTCGGTTCCTTCTGCATTTCGCAGAACCCAGGCAAGAAATTACACGACGGGCCCCGGAAAAGGAGGGGAAACTGCTGGCTCCAAGAACCCGTTCCCCATCATCCCACTGCTTGCTATCCTTGCTGCCGGTAGCGGAGGATTCTACTTTCTTGTGCAGAGCCGCAAGGGTTTGTTTATCATTGCTCTATCCGTATTACTTGCCATCAGACTGATAAGGGCGTTAGAACCAATGGCTGCCATCGAAGAGCCATCAAGGAAGCCTAGGCTGACGGCTGGGGATGTAAAGAAGCCGGCTTTTGGACCGGGAGAAGTCTCAGTTATCTTTGTCCTCGGTTTGTTTTGGTGCCCTTGTTTTCGTGGGAAAGGAGGCAAGGCGAATGATTAATATGGTGGGTTGCTGATGGTGATTTAGGTGGACCGGGGGCTGGAAAGGGTACTCAGTGTCAGAACTTAGTGAGAGACTACGGGTTCGTCCATTTATCAGCTGGAGATCTTCTTAGGGCCGAGCAAGACCGTGAAGGTTCGGAGTTTGGCGAGCTGATCAAGACGTATATCCGTGAGGGAAAGATTGTATGCTCTTGTTGATCTGTCGGTGGGATCGGTAGAAAGAGGATATGTAGTTACTGACTAGTTGTTCCAGGTCCCTATGGAGGTTACTGTTGCTCTCCTCGAAAATGCTATGAGAGATGCTATTTCGACTCAGAAGAAGACTAAGTTCTTGATTGATGGTTCATCTCCTTTAAATGGGTCGATGGTGGATTGATTTAATTTGGATGGTTTTATAGGTTTCCCCCGCCAGATGGACCAAGCTATTAAGTTTGAAGAGGAGGTGTCTGAATCTAGGTTTACCCTATTTTTCGAGTGCTCGGAGGACACTATGCTCCAACGTCTTCTCAAGCGTGGCGAGACCAGCGGACGTATTGACGATAACATTGAGAGTATTAAGAAACGCTTTCACACCTTCGAGGTCACTAGTATGCCTGTCGTAGACTACTACGAAAAGAGGGGTAAGGTTGTGAGAATCGATGCATCGTCCACCCGGGAAGGGGTGTACTCGCAGGTTAAGAAGCAACTTACCGTATGCAGGGTCCCGCCGTATTATACATCTGCATAAATACTGATTTTCTGGTAGGATAAACTCAGATGACTTATCAGCCTAGGCTAAATGATATGCTTCCTTGTGAGCACTTTCGACTAGGCACGTTTTTTTTTTCTTTCCGTTTGTTAGTTCACACAAGTCCTTGTAATAAAACCTCCCGCTTTTCCTCTGTCTTATTAGCGATCGGGGTCATTGTTTGCTTCATATTTGTCGCTACGGATATTCGTGTTGTTGGAGTTGAGCCCTGGTCGAAGGGGCGAGCACTAGGGTAGATAACTATAGAGCTGCTTTGCTTGAATTTTAAAAGGATACACTGAGCTTGGAAACCGGGCGCTGAATACTATACGGTACACATACCGGTAGTATAATCACGGAAAATTGAATAGACGCTTATATCGATTGGCATCAGCATCTGTAAGATCACAGCTTAAAGGCCTGTGCTGAGAGTTACAGTTTGTTGGGTAAAGCAAGGAATTGGGGCCCATCCAGCTCACCCAACACGACTCTTCCTGCCTTCCTGAACGCGACGCCCGACGGCGATAACCTCCAATTGAGAATCCGCTACCACCCACGTAATGCCAAAAACCATCTCTGCTACCCGCTCATAATCATCATTCCACCGTTTTTCTTGCGGTGAAATTTTCACGATGCCGGAAGTATACACAGAGCTAACAGCACCAACCTCTGTGTCCTTCTCCCTCAAGCTCCCCTTCACTTCCGCAACCTCCGAAAACGTCATTGTCGCCAAAACCTCCCTCCTTCAAATATTTACTACCACCACATATGAAACCGAGCTCAACTCCGCCTCAGTGGATGCAAAGCAATCCGGCGATGTCGACCGGAGAATTCTCGATGCAGACGAGGAGCAAACCTTCGCAGCGGACATTGCGCTACAACGCTCGCAAGTCGAGTCGGTCACGAAATTGGTGTTGGTAGCAGAGTACCCACTTTCTGGATCTGTGACTGGCCTACAGAGGATAAAGCTGCTGTCTACCCGTTCGGGGGGTGAGGCGGTGCTGGCGTCGTTTAAGGATGCCAAATGCTCATTGATGGAATGGGACCCCGAGGCGAATTCGATTACTACGATTAGTTTGCATTATTATGAGAGGGAGGAGTTTTGTTCGCCTGTGGTGCCTGATGGGTTGCCGGCGGAACTGGTGGCGGACCCGGGAAGTCGGTGCGCTGCCCTAAGGTTTGCTGGGGATATGCTTGCCATCATACCATTCAGGCAGCGAGAGGATGAAGAGCTTTCGCTTGGTCGTGAGGATGGTGATGAACTTATGGATGATGAAGATGGGGATAATGACGATTGGGATCCGGAGATGGCGGACAATGCACGCGGGGAGGATACTATCATGGGTGAAGGTGGCACTAAGACAACTGACGCTCCCGAAGGAAAAGACAGGCCGTATCATCCTAGTTTTGTCCTCTCAGTATCCCAACTTGACGACGCAATTTCACATGTCATCTCTCTCACATTCTTGCACGAGTACCGGGAACCTACATTTGGGATATTATACTCTCCGAGAAGAACCTGGACGGGTCTACTAGCTGCAGAAGGAAGGAAAGATACTATTTCTTATATCGTTATTACACTTGACCTTGAACAGAAAGCTTCGACGCCTATTTTGAGTGTATCAGGTTTACCATACGATATATTTAAGGTCGTTCCGCTGGCGCCCCCAATTGGCGGTAGTTTGTTGGTCGGTGGAAACGAACTTATTCACGTGGATCAGGCTGGGAAGACTACCGGTGTCGCAGTCAATCCGTTTTGCCGGCGAAGTACCGGTTTTGCTGGACTGGCTGATCAAAGTGACCTATGCTTGGAGTTGGAGGGAAGCCAGGTTGTTGAGTTGGAAGGCGAAGGCGGCGATATGTTGCTTTTTACAGAACGGGGTGAAGGGGTTATTGTGGGATTCAAGATGGATGGTCGGAATGTTAGTGGTGTTAAGATTGCCAAATTAAATAATCACCCTGGATCAATAGTTGGTGGGAGAGTTAGCACCGCTGTTGGACTTGGCGGGAGAAGGCTTTTTATTGGTTGCATCGAGGGTGACGCCCGAGTGGTTAAATGGAGGCGAAAGGGTGAAAGAAAGAAAGCGGGAGAAGGTATTAAGGAAGAAGTCCTAGAAAACGAAGACGAGGGTGATGTTTATGGAGCTTTGGAAGACATGGATGATGACCTATACGGGGGTGGTGGAGATTCAAGCTTGCGTAAAGACTCTCTTACTAACGGCCGGAGGAACAGTGAGGCAAAATTTCAGGGAGAATACATTTTCCAAACTCATGATCGTCTAACAAACCTAGGCCCGTTCCGGGATATAACGTTTGGCAAACCGACCTTCCCAGAGGAGTCTAGGGAACGCCAGAAGGGCGTCTCCCCAGAATTGGAGCTGGTGACCACCTCCGGCCCCTCTAACACATCAGAGGACTCCGGAGTAAGCATAATTCGAAAGTCCATCTCACCCACAATTGTTGGGCGTTTTGACTTCCCCCAATGCCAAGCGCTGTGGACTGTTCGTGCTCGCTCAGCAAAAACTTCTAATGCAGCAGTAGGGCTCGGCGGTGAGGAAGATGACCGTAGCGTGGAAGAAACTTTCGATCGCTTCCTCTTCGTTACTAAGAGTGACGAATCGCAGGTTTTCCGTGTTGGTGATGCATTCGAGGAGGTCCGTGGAACGGACTTTGAGAGTGAGGGTGAAACCATTGAAGTGGGGGTTGTGGGCAACGGGATGAGGATCGTTCAGGTTGTTTCTGAGCAAGTTAGAGTTTATGATTGTGGTTGGTTTTCTCTAGTCTTTGTTAGAAATATAATCCTCTCTCGTTTCCATATCATACATGATAATCCCCGCGCTATATTGGTCTATCCTTTGGGAGACTGGTCACTTTTTTTTTGATATTGAGATAATAGGTAATTAATGGCTGATTGTGACCTTGTGGTAGATTTACAACTTTCACAGATTATTCCTATGTTTGATGAAGAGACTGAGGAAGAGGGACCTAATGTTCATAGAGCGAGGGTATGCGATCCTTATGTTTTATTAATAAAAGTGGACGGAAGTGCGGCAGTGTATAAGATGGACTCGGCGAACTTGGAACTAGCTGAGGAAAGGGCCGATGCAATTAAAGTATGAGAAGCACCCTTCTACCACAATACATTCGAGCTAACCACAATAGTTTAATAAATACCAATCCGGTTGCATATATGCTTCCACTAAGGGCACCTTTGTGCCACTAGATGTGCCTGCCGAGAATGTGAAGGATTATTTATTATTCCTTCTTACCATTGAGGGTGGTTTACAGGTATTCTGGTCTCGTTGTACTTCTCATAGTGTCCAAGACTAACACTACTAGATATATAACCTATCAAGCCTCGTCACACCACTATTCGTCGCCGAAAGTTTCAGCACCCTATACCCGCTCCTCCGCGCCGACAGCCCTACCTTATCTACCGCCAATCGCGAAAAACACCAATCAAAACAACCAATAATTGAGATTCTAGTAGCAGACATGGGCGATTTGGTGTTCAGGGAGCCATACCTGATCGTTCGAAGCTCGAACAACGACCTAACCTTCTATAAGCCCTTCATCGCCTCCTCACCCCCAACCCTGCGCTTCATAAAGTCTCCCAATCCGCACCTAGCATCAAACGAACTCAACTTGGGCGCGGGGAGTAAGAATATGTTCAGACCACTGACAGCGGTCTATAATGTCGCGGGATACTCTGCTGTGTTCCTTCCAGGGGCCGATCCAAGCTTTGTCATCAAGACCGCGAAGTCAAGTCCGCGGATACACAGGCTTGCGGGGAGCGGAGTTCGAAGTCTATCCTCATTTCACTCTGCTGGCGCGGATAGAGGGTTTGTGTATGTTGATAGTTTGGTACGAAATTTCCATTTCCTGTCGTTCGGGCTTTAAGGCTGACCTTTTTGGGATGTGTAGGGTATAGTAAGAGTAGCGCTGATGCCTGCCGAGTTTATGTTTGATGGGAACTGGGGGCACAGAAAGGTAGCACTCGGCGAGCATGTTCAGAGTCTGGCATACTTCCCACCGATGAACGTGTATGTCATTTCCACGAGTAAACGCCAGCCATTTGATCTCGCGGAGGAAGATGGTAATATTGCGAAAGATGGTATTCCTCCCTTCTTTTATTCCGCTTCAGCAAGCTAAACCGGGGCCTAGATACCACCCTCCAGCCCGAAATAGATTCCGGCACCTTGAAACTTCTCTCACCCCAAACCTGGACAATAGTAGACGAGTACAGTTTCGCCCACAACGAGATTGCCCTCGTTGTGAAGACCATCTCCCTAGAAGTTTCAGAGCACACCAAAGAACGCAAGCAACTAGTATCCGTCGGGACTGCCATCTTCCGTGGCGAAGACCACTCTGCCCGCGGTGGCATATACGTCTTTGAGGTAATCGAAGTCGTCCCGGAACCTAACCGGCCTGAAACCAACCGGAAACTGAAGCTCGTGACAAGGGAGGAAGTTAAAGGTACTGTTAGTGCCATATGTGGTGTGAACGGGTATCTGCTCGCTGCTCAGGGACAGAAGATCATGGTCAGAGGTTTGAAGGAGGACCAGAGTTTGCTGCCGGTGGCCTTCCTAGACATGTGCCTTTATGTCTCCGTTGCTAAGAATCTAGACGGGATGATCCTTTTTGGGGACTTCATGAAGAGTGTCTGGTTTGCGGGATTTTCTGTGCGTTCACCTTCTATATCGAAGAGGGTCTTGCTAGGGCGTTTGCTTAAAGGTGACTAACTCTACGAATAGGAAGAGCCTTATAAAATGACGCTCTTCGGAAAAGATACACAAAAACTCGAAGTCATTTCAGCAGAGTTCCTGCCAGACGGCAATCAGTTATATTTTGTCGTTGTAGACGCGGAATCGAATGTTCACATACTACAATATGACCCCGAACGTACGTATTTACTCCATCCCCCCCACCTCTCCCATCTGCTCTCTCAAGCTAACTTGTGTAACGACAGACCCCAAATCCCTTGCCGGCCAACGTCTAATCCGCCGAGCAGACTTCTTCTCGGGCCACGAAATCTCCACGCTGACGATGCTCCCCCTCTCCCAATTTTTATCCTCTGCATCCCCCAATTCCCACCTTCGCCCGGACACTATAGACACTTCCACACCACACCACCACCCCCATCACCAAAACCAACAGCAACAAGAATATTTCGTCCTAGCCGGCACCCAAACCGGCAGTCTCGCCATGATACGCACGATCCCAGAAACTACCTACCGCAGGCTCAACATCGTGCAGGGGCAGATTGTCAACGGCGAGGAGCACGTCGCAGGACTGAACCCCAGGGAGTACCGAGCTGTTGTCAATTATAGTGGCGGTGGCGGCGGCGGGGCTGGAGGAGGAGGAGGATGGGGTGGTAGTGGGGGGGGCGTAGGCGGGGATACTATGAGGGGGGTATTGGATGGCGGGTTGGTCTCTCGGTGGATTGGACTCGCCGAGGGCAGGAAGGGGGAGGTTTCTGCTAAGGCTGGCTGCGGAGTTCAGGGGATTAGGGGAGATTTGAAGAGGGTCGTCGAGTTGGAGGTTGGGTATTTGTAAGGTAGCCTTTTTTTTGTTACAGTGTCATCGGGGGCTGGCTGTGGATGAACGATGCTTTCGGTTCAGTCGTTGGGTGGCTGTATAGAGTGTTGCGGGGGTAAGTTTAGGGGAAGCGGGATTGCTTGTGTCTGTCTATCTGCCCGTTTCTGTATGTGGAAGGTTTGTGGAAAATGGGAGGCGAATGAATTGAAGTCTTATCATATCACACAGTAAAAAAACGCAGTACAGTAGATATTGATACACTGCAAGCCGTCGAATAAACAAGTACTGAATTCACTATCCATCATCCCGTGATGACCCCATTGACCCATCCTCGTACAGTACTCACGCCCGGGCCTAAACTTGGTTGTCTGAGAGGCCATGCTACAACCACGTCAGGGCCCGGTTCCTTGCATCGCTGAGCAAGTTTGCTGCCAGATTTGTAAGGAAAACGGGGAAAGACGTTCTCCGAGTGAAACGCTTCGGCACTTGGCTCACTGCTTAGTGCTGAGTGGTGTCTATTATCCACTTTAGTATATAAAGACCCAAACTGCTTGGTAATATCGCACACCCTAAATGGTCTCTCCCAAAGGCCGATTTATGATACACATTCTTTATTATAGAATATGCGTTTGCAGTCGCTTTTCAGGAACTAAGGAGGAAAAGCAATTAATTATTCCCCATAGCTATGGTATCTCATTTTTCTAGTTTTTCTTCTATTACCCCCTCGACCGCAGACCTCACTTCCAGGCATGCAGTCTGGAGCCGATAAAGGCTGAGGTCTTCGATCTCCCAGTCACCACCGGGCAGGATCCATTGTTTCCCCTACCGTAAAAACCGAAATAATTGAGAGTCTCGCTAGGACGTTGGAGTTGCCTCTCCTAGTAAGGTCTGTGTCTCAGGTGAGGGCTGAATCTTTCTCGTCGTGTTTTGTCCCCCCTAATCCAAAGCCGGAAATTCTGGACGTCCTAGCGTCATTCTCAAGTATTTCGGTTTTTACAGTACCCCACTTGATGGGTCATTCGGTGACAAACTCTTTGATGCTACAATGCTGCCACCCAGCGTTTTGTATGATACCTCAACAATAACTACGGGACCTAAATAAGAGAATAAATAAATAAATGCTATAATGTTGCCATACTCTATCGATTAGTTGATTTTGCATACATAGTAAATTGGTTTGTTCTATAGATAGGAGAAATTTTATTATTTCAGGTCAGATGAGAACATTTGTCTCTCTTTATATGGGGGAAATTTCCTTTAGTTTGGGTTCCTCAACATGAGCTTGAAATCCACACTTTACGTCACCGATATTGCCCCCTTCGACATCATAAGTCAATTGACTCGGTAGATTGAAAAGCGCATTCTGTCAGTTGATGGTGGGAGAGTGAACTCCCAAGCTCCTGCTAACCAAAGAGGAGTTAATCAGGTCTTGACATCTCGGCCACTGCACTAGCTAGGTATCTCGGGCAATATTGTCTTGGGGATGAATGGTTATCCCACCGGGAGGTGGATTCGGATTTTTTTCGCCGGGGGTGAAGATAACGGTCTCACGTCATTGTTCATTGAATGCATTATAAGGACTAACGCCTTGTTAAGAGAAGATATGTTATGGACATCCATCACTAATTGGTAACAACGGGATTCCTTTGTGTTTAAAGGAATGTTCGCAACCTAGATATCGGGGAGAGGGAGGGGGAGGGGAGGCTTTGCTGAGAGCAAGACAGGGCTTAGGTAGGCATTGTACATTGACAAGAGTATGATATAACATAAACTTAGGAGTATTACGGTATTCCGAGCTTCCTAACTTATGATAACCCCATTCAGGGCGTTGTACCCGACTTTGGAGTGGGATGCGCGGGTTCTACCACGTCCCTGTCAGGCCATCCAAACCGAACACTTTACTCACCCGAGATCCGACTAATCGTCTATGAATCCCCGCATGGAAAAGGGCCCAACTCAACCCTTCCCCATGATACATCTAAACGTAGCTATAGCTTAATTAAAACCGACCAAAATTCTTCCTCTGAAGGGGAAAGAAAGTGTACGGGGTGCCCTTAATTACTGCTAGGGGTTCACCAAAGAAATCTAAACTAAAAATTAAAACAAGTCTAATCTTACGTTTCGCTAGATCGGAACCCTTCGAAGTACTATCCCGGAAGAAAACCTGTCAGTCTGGTCCCAGTGTCTTACGTGGGGGGTCATTGGCCCACCTTTTTCCGAAACGAATTCAGTTCATCCGCCGTCGCCTTTTTGCTTCCATTTCTCTCCTCCCTTTCTCGCGTGGGCGGGGCTTGTGCACCGCCTTGTGTTCGCGAGTAAGTTATCAGCCTTCGTGACCCTAGTTGGGATGTTAGCTGGCGCTGGGAGGATATACGTGTAAGGGGGGGTACATTTATTAAACTCCTGTACGCAAACAGATACCAGTTGCAACTGCGGGTGACTAGGAATATCTAATTGCGAGAAGTCTTCGTTGACAGTAGGCATCCAGAAGCATAGCCTTCCATCAGGGACTAAGTGGTCTGCGGCGAACTGCATGATATCATCTAGCATCGTAAGGAAGCTGTAAGGTCGCTTTGGGGGGACGTAGTCGTCCTGCCTGTGGCCCGTGATCAGCACCCTAGAGTAGTAATGATATAAGTGGTCCCTGGGGACATACAAGTGTCTCAGAACCCCATTCCGAATAACTGGTTCCTTCCCCTTTTCCGGATCCCGGTTACCGAGAACCTTCAGCCCCTCCCGCACGCCATAGGGTGGATCGCACACAATCGCATCGATAAACGGGGTCTGGCGTATAGGCGTGTTGGTAAGGTCCGAGACGAATCCATCCAAGTAATTCCCCACGAGTTCATACTGCTGAAAATTACTCAACACACTCCTTCCATTCTTCCCCCTGATCTGCCGCCCATCGATATCAGACCCCAGACACAACCCGCCAAAGTGTGCACACGAAACCACAAAGGACCCAGTCCCAACAAACGGGTCGAAGGCAACCTTCCCAGGCGCAATGAGTGCCATATTCGCCGTCACTAGCGCCAATTCCGCGTCCATAGAAGTAGTCCCGATGTAATGCCTCTTCTTCAAATCGTACCTCTCAACAAGCGCTCTGCTCCCACCACCCACTTTCCGCCCGAAGAATATACGCGTAGGTGTCAACACTTTTTCTGGGAATTCCTCCAACACAGTGAAAGTTATTTCTGGGTCTTTCATCCTTATCTCCCCGTCAAGGCCGAGGTAAGCGAAGCTTTCAATTATCTCCCGCTGCGTGGATTGCTTGCGCTTGCCGTTGTAGCATTCTATTTCGAATTTGAAGGTATGTGACATGCATGAGGGCCAGAGGTACCGCGTTTGAGATTTGATGGTTTCATGGAGGTGATCGTAGTCTGGGCCTGTGCCCCAGAGCTCGTAGATGCCTTTTGCTAGGATTGAGCGTTCGATTAGGGCTCCTGCAGAGGAGTTGTTAGGGAGGTGGACTATTGCGAATGGAGACTATGAACCCGGGGAAAAAGTGAAAAATCATTAGCTAATTTCATCTCTTTTGCACCTTTCTTTTCTCGTGCGCGAGGGAACGCTCACAACATCGGAGTACTCCTTCCATTCGACTCCCACACCGGTAAGCTGGGACAGTGAGTCTAACTCTGCTTTCCTGAACGTCTCGTGAATCTGGGCAAAGTATATCAGGTATTCCCGTAGCTGGGACGGCTCTTGGGACATTTGTACCTTTTATATGTAGATTGGTGGGCTAGCGGGGCGAAATTTTGGGAGGGTTACAATAAGGTTTAGCCAAGCTTTTTGGATCTTCCGAGAAGGTGGGAGTAAATCTACGCGCGAAGAAGACATGGCTTCGTGGAGTAGTTCAGAAGACACTCCTCTTTTAATTCTATGTTTTCCCAATTTTCAATCAAAGAAATATTAGCGGAAATAGCAAAATTCCGTGTATGGTCATTTTCGCAATTACTTTTGCCAAGCCCCACTATGTGTGTGTATTATGTAAGTAAAATGAATTACTTATGAGGGCTGATTTCAAATGCCCGGCACTAAGTTATACCTGAATATACTCGTTCTTGGTGTTCACTTCAGCCTCGTCGGCAACTCCACGCTGCTCTCCAGCCCATCATCCTCTCCCATCTCCGAAGAAAAAGAAGAGGAAAAGAAGAGGAAGAAAGAAAGAAAGAGAGAAGAATGACGGCCGTCCGTTTTGCTTCAGACCCCTCCCAGCAACCGCTTCCACAACCCCCTTCCGCCTCTACTTCACCCGCCGCTAGTCCCGCTACCGCCACTTCTCCAGACTCGAATTCATCGCGGTCGACTGGCAGAGCCCATTCCCGCAGGAAGCCTCCTCCAAGTATTTCCACGACTAGTAGGATTTCCGGCCTCCTCACGCCCGCCGGTTCCGCCGACAATTCTGGCACAGAGAGTCCTGACGAGGAGGTTCATGACCACGAGGAAGGGATGAGGCATGGCTTTGCGGAGGAATATAATTCCGAGGCCTATCTCGCTGTATTGGAACAGGTTTGATTCTCTTTTTCTTTCCTCCCTCCCTTCCTTCCTTTTTCTTGCTCTTTTGGTTTTTCTGACGCAATGGAAGCTAGGTTTTTTACATGTATTATACCGACAAGCGTCACGAGACAGGTGGAAACCCGAAGGAAGAGACACAGACCTTTCCACTGCAAGAGTGGAGAATGAGGGACCGACTGAAAACTGTCTCCGCTGCGCTGGTCTTGTGCCTGAATATCGGGGTGGATCCTCCAGGCATGTTTTCCTGATTTTTTGCTGCGCGTTGCATCTATTAATGTTCGGGCAGATGTCGTTAAGACGAATCCGTGCGCAAAATTAGAATGTTGGGTGGATACCACCGCTCACCCTGCCGCGAAGGCTTTGGAGCAGATTGGGAAGAATTTACAGCAACAATACGAGACGCTTAGCATTCGAACCAGGTATAAACAGTACCTTGACCCTTCGGTCGAGGACACCAAGAAGTTTTGCTGCTCGTTACGTCGCAATGCTAAAGATGAACGAATCCTGTTCCACTATAACGGTCATGGAGTACCAAAGCCAACGTCTAGCGGGGAAATATGGGTGTTTAATAAGAATTTCACTCAGTACATTCCCATTTCCCTGTACGACCTGCAGAGCTGGCTCGGCGCGCCGAGTCTGTTTGTCTACGACTGCAGTGATGCTGGAAATATAGTCGCCAATTTCAATCGGTTTATTGAGAAGCATGAGCAGGAAAACATGGAGCTACGGGCCAAGGACCCCAATGCTCTAGTTACCGCATCGTACAGCGATTGTATACAATTGGCTGCTTGCGGAAGTAAGGAGACTCTGCCTATGAATCCGGATTTGCCGGCCGACCTATTCACTTGCTGCTTGACGACCCCAATCGAGATAGCGATTCGTTTCTTTGTGCTTCAGAACCCGCTACCTTCCAATTTGACGGTCGAGCAGGCGATGAAGATTCCTGGGCGCCTTCAGGAACGCAGAACACCACTTGGCGAGCTCAATTGGATCTTCACTGCTATCACTGATACCATTGCCTGGAACACCCTTCCTCGACCCTTGTTTAAGAAACTCTTTAGACAGGACTTGATGGTGGCAGCATTATTCAGGAATTTCCTGCTGAGTCAAAGAATCATGAGAGTTCATCAATGCCATCCGATCTCCTCACCCCCTCTACCCGAGACACACCATCACCCGTTATGGCAGTCGTGGGATTTGGCGGTGGAGATGGTGCTGGCACAGTTGTCAGCGTTGAATAGAGCTGCTGATGGTGGCCCCGCATACGAATATCAACATTCCGGATTCTTCACCGAGCAGCTCACCGCCTTCGAGGTTTATCTCTCTCAGGGCGCGATTGATAGAAAGCCTCCGGATCAGCTTCCGATTGTGCTTCAAGTCTTGTTGAGTCAGGTGCATCGTCTTAGAGCGCTTATTTTGCTCAGTAAATTCCTCGATTTGGGTCCTTGGGCTGTGAATCTGGCGTTGAGCATTGGTATTTTCCCGTACGTGCTTAAGCTTTTGCAGTCGGCGGCGCAGGAATTGAAGCCTGTGATGGTGTTTATTTGGGCGAGGATATTGGCTGTCGATGCTTCTTGCCAGGCGGATTTGTTGAAGGATAATGGTTATAGCTATTTTATACAGATTCTCAGCCCAGCCTCTGGAATCCCCGTTGGAAACGCAAGCGAACACCGTGCTATGTGCGCTTTCATTCTCGCCATGTTCTGCAGAGGTTTTCACCAAGGCCAGGTGGTCTGCATGCCCCCGAATGTTATGGGCGCCTGTCTTGCCCACCTTGGAGACGAGAATCCATTGCTGAGGCAGTGGGCGTGTCTCTGTTTGTCGCAACTTTGGCACGATTTTGCCGAGGCCAAGTGGCAAGGCATTAGAGAGGGTGCGCACCTAAGGCTTTGTGAACTTGCTACGGATAACGTTCCAGAGGTTAGGGCAGCGGTATTGTACGCACTCACAAGTTTCTTTGGGATCCCCGAGATGAGTGAGGAGGTTGCAAAGATTGAGCAGGATGTTGCGGGATCACTTTTGATAATGACCGCCGATGGAAGTAATATGGTTAGGAAGGAATTGGTGATATTTTTGAGTATGTTTGTCAAGAGGAATGAAGGAAAGTTCTTGGTTGCGGCATTCGAGCAGATGGTCCAAGAGAGGGACAATCTCACTGGTGTTGCGCGGACGCAGGCGGCCGAAGGGATGAGGCCGAGTACCCAGCCATCTGAAAGACACCACTACAGAGTATCTTCTGGACCTGGAGCGCTGGGGACTGAGGGCGCAAACGGTTCGGCTGCAAAGGACACTCTTGGTGCCATTTCGCCTAATACAATTTTCTTAGCAATATGGCAAGCGTTGCTCATGTTCTCCGTCGATCCATTCCCGGAGGTTGGCCAGGCTGCCCAGATTGTTGTTGACTATGTTCACATCGCACTTTTACAGAGCTCGCTTGGCCAACACACCCAGGATATCATTGAAGAGATTTCCCGTGCCAACCTGCGTACCTTTAGCCTTACTCTGCCCACAAATTCGATTCCCGAGAGGAAGCGCCCCGTCTCACCTGGTCCGACCAAGGCTGAGGGATACTTTACTACCTCCCTGCGGAGATCGGCAAGTATTGCTGCCAGCTTGAAGCAGATGGCTTTGGGATATGCCAGTGGAGAGACAACCCCTACTAATTCTGCGCCCGCAGCTCCAAAGTCATTGAAAGGGAATTGGCTAGCTAATGGCAGCGCAGAAAGAAGTCCTGAGTGGAATAGACCCCCAGATGCAAACGATCCACAGAGCTCGTCCACAAGCTATCACACCGCGAAAGAACCAATCACTCGTAATTTTCATGCTAAAGGAGTTGACAAAGTTCCTAGTATTCCTCTCAAGAGCCAATTCATGGAATGGTCCATTGAGGTATGTTATCTGTGGCGATACATCCTAGGCCTGACTAACCTTGACCAGTACTTTCGCGAGCCTCAAATGAAACCGAATGAGGCCGATGAACCAGGCAGTGTTGATTATAACCAGCGCTTGTGGCGTAGAACGCGAAACGACAGGATTATTATTGACACACAGACTCAAAAGGAGCGAGCGAGTACTTCGAGATGGGATCATAATAAGGGTGTTTTCAATAATGGGAGTCTTCCTATGAGGCTGCTATTTCACCAATTCGAGAGCCACCTCATAGCTGTGGACGAAAAGGATGGCGTGTCAGTATGGGACTGGGCGAAGGGGATAAAAACTAACCATTTTTCGAATGGCAACCCAACGGGCACAAAGATTACCGAGATCAAGTTTCTGAATGAGGATGATGTTGCTTTATTGATGACCGGTAGCGGGGAGGGTGTCGTTCGTATTTACCGGAATTATGAGAATGACGGCGAGGTCGAGCTTGTCTCTAGCTGGAGAGCTCTTACCGATCTGTTGCCTTCTAGGAGAAGCTCTGGGTTGGTTGCTGAATGGCAGCAGGGAAGGGGGACAATGCTCGTCGGGGGAGATGTGAGGGTCATCAGAGTCTGGGACGCACCAAGGGAGATGTGCATGAGTGTGAGAATCCCTCTCTTGTTTTATCAGGAATGCGCTAACCACGGGCATAGGACATCCCCGCACGCTCTGGGTCCTGCATCACCAGCTTGACGTCTGAACAAGTTGCTGGCAACATCTTCGTGGCTGGTTTCGGCGATGGAGCAGTTAGGATATATGATCGCCGTCTGGCGCCTAGGGACTCGATGGTGAAAGTTTGGAAGGAACACAAAGCCTGGATTGTAAAGGCACACATGCAGCGAGGTGGCATGCGTGAGTTGGTATCTGGGAGTGCAACGGGTGAAGTCAAGCTTTGGGACATCCGTATGGACAACCCAGTCAGGGGGTTCCTTGCGCATACTAAGGGCATGAGAAGCTTGAGTGTTCATGAGCATGCTCCCATTATCGCCACGTATAATATCCCCGCTGATTCCCACCCTTTCCGTTATATTTCTGTTTTTATAAATGCTAATAATTCATCGACAGTGGCTCAACCTGGCACGATGTGAAACTCTGGAACACCTCTACTCCCAAAGATCTCTCGCTCTCAACAATAAAGCCTTACAGCAGCTTCCTGCACCAGAATCGCAGCAATCCCGTCACCGGACTCGCTTTCCACCCCCACCGGATGATGGTAGCCTGTTCCGGTGCTGGAGATAACCATATCAGTCTTTACAATTGCGATTCCAAAGGGGGCATATAGGGTAGCTCCATAGGATTCGGTTTGTTTTCGTTCCACCAGTTTCGCTTGTCATAACCATAATAGCTTTAACGTGGGCATTGACTGATCGGGTTTTTATCCGTTGGTTGGTTGATCGACTGAGGCGGTTCCCGGGGCAAAGGGAAAGAGTGAAGTCTGTATTCTAGATTAATTGAGTAATTAGGGAGGGGGAACTGGATGGGAGTTTGGTGCTTTCTTGCTTTATAACCACTTAATGGGTAATTTCTGTCACATTTCCTCTGAGTACTTGCTTGCTTGACTGCTCTATTTTTGCTCTCAGCCTTTGTCATGATAATTTGTGGGTGTCGTATATGGTGGTTGCCTATTTGATAGAGGGATGTGGTGAGATACTCTTATTACTAGCAGCCCCCCCTCGAGACCTCAAGGGCTTATTCCCTCCGATAGGTTATGGAGCGGGTGGCGTAGAGGAGAAAAGGTGGAGATGGTAGTGGCTGCGATCACATATGCTAGGCTCCATCAGGGCGAGGAAGGCTGCTGGCAAAGGAGGAACTTTTTGGAATTTGAGCGTAATCAATTGGTTGCTCCAGGACTCTATCTCATATTCATGGCAGATGAGACCGCTGCAAATCTGTACTGCCGGCAGACCCCGAGGCTTGTATTAACTTCATTCCTCCTCCATGTCCCCTCCTGGTAGCTTTGGGAGAGGAGCATAACACCGTGTTTATTGGACCTGTTGGGGTTGATTCCTTCCTGGTTTAGCAATAGCTTCACCAGTCTTTCGTGTCCCTGGGAAGCTGCCAACCAGAGTGGTGTTACATCATTCTCATCTGGCTGATTGGGGTTCACATCTGCCGGCCTCAAAAGTAATTTGACCACTCCTTCATATGCACAGTGAGCAGCGTACCAGAGCGAGGTTCAACTATGCTTATCTAGGCGATTAGGGTCAAAATCTTCTCGTCCCAGCAATAGCTTGACCACTCCTTAATGTTCAAGGATCGCAGCATACCGGAGCGGTGTTTCATCATCCATATCTGCGAGATTGTGGTCGACATCTTGTTGTCCTACGAGCTGCTTGACCGTTCCTTCATGTCCGTTGATAGTAGCACACCCGAGTGGTGTTACACCCTTCTCTGGGCAGTTGTGGTCGACATCCTGTTGTCCCAGGAGCATCTTGGCCAATCCTTCATGTCCCTCGGAAGCAGCCAACCAGAGTGGTGTTACACACTTCTTATCTGGACTATTGAGGTCTTCATCTTCCCACTCCAGAAATAGCTTCGCCACACTGCCTCCACATGCCCAGTTCTGGCCACCCACGAAAATGGTGTGGTACCTGTGCAATGTGGTTGGTCAATCCCGCAACTCGCAGCATTTATAATTGTAGCCAGGAGTTCAACAATCCCGAAGGACGATGCGCAGTGTAGCCAAGAGAAGAGCGGAGAATTACCGGCGTCTCCAATAGAACCGGGATGCATTACCTGCTTTAAAAGTGATGCAGCGGCCATGTGGTCTTGGTACTGCCCCAAAGGCTCCAGCGCAAGGGTTCTCGCGTTGTCTGAGAGTTCCCTCCTCACATGTGTTCCCCAGTATCTCGAGGAATATTTGAGGAATGGCATACTTTGATGGTTTGGGGAAAAATGGGGTATAGTACGAGATTCTTGATCCGTTTTGAGTTCAGATAGGTCAAGCAGGTTTCCGCGAGTATCAAGTGAGGTTCACTGAAGAGATCTGGGTAACTGCAAAGGCATTCTTGGGTGGTATAGTGGATTAACTGCACAGTCGAAGATTCCTTATTTGCCGTTATCAAGCCTTGACAGCGGTTTAGCGGAGTATCATACTGATCGAAATCTGTTGCCCTGTATCTACTGCCAACTCATTGTTAGCACTGTTAGCTCTATGGTTCTGGCCGTCTGTAACGAGTCTAATGCAACGGGGGGGCAGGCTTGGCGGAAAATAGTAGGTCAAATTTTGAAGGATTCAGGGGTTTTTTTTGTCATTTTTCATACAGAAGTTATTAAGTTATTATGAAATATCGTGTACAATAATAATAATATTATTATTATTATCACATTATTATTATTATTATTACTAAATAGCAAAAATTAAAACATAAACTCTATGATATGATACAATAGCAAAATACTGAGAGTTTACCCTACAATTGCATGCCAAGCTTGCGTCCCCATTGCATTGGACTTGGTGAACGTTATATAGATGGCCAGAACCATACGATATGTTGAGATACGCCTACCCACTTAGGTCATGTCTTTGGGTTAGTCTATGCCCTGTCTAGGTTTGTGATTAAGTCTATCATCGGTTGTGTTGGAGTGGGGTATTTCTTCTTAAAATTATAATAGTATCATAGCTACAAGAATCTACTGATGGACCGTGGAAAATTGGTCAAACACTTTCGCGCCGTTTATCAGATAACAGTTGAGACGCTACCGTCTAGTACAGCCACCTATTACAAATTTAATTTTCAGAAAGAGACAGACAGTTGAAGGTACAGTATGCAAAGAAAACAGAACAGTGGCATGTTTAGCTAATATACTGTCTAGTATATAGGTGAAAGGCTGTTTATCTAACAGACTTTCTTTGATGGTCGGCACTGTCTCTGGCTGCTAGACGGCCGTCTGTAGGTAAACGGCCCCTTAGTCCAGAATTTGTTGTTTGGAAAGTAGGTCTTTGGCTTAAGGGGATCATATTGCACATTAAATATGTTGAAAAAAACCCAGATATGACCCGGTTAATCCTTACAGCAATTACGGGGTCCGGTAAGAAGTGATTGAACAGTTATTTAAAGTTGATCAGCTAAACATAGCCCTGTACGTTCAGGTTAACTATTCCCTACGCTTATACTATTATCGTGGTTGCGATATAATATCATAATATTACTTGTACCAATAGAACCTTTTTACCAATAACCCACTCATAACACAGGGCTTGGCGCTCAGATCCGCACAGCTACATGCAACAAATTTTTCCAACCGGTGCACATTTTGAATAGCACGAACCATACCTGATATACGCGACCCTCCCCAGAATGCCTCCCTGTGCACAGGCGAAAACCCCCTTTTCCGCCTAGCACGAGCAAAGCATGGCAAAGCAAAATAAGAACAAAAATCCCTAGCAAAAACACTTTTCAAGCTCCCGCCTGAATCGATTCAATAAAGCATTGCCCACTCACCTGCACCTGCTGGTAGTGTAAGTTACCAATGCCGTGCCTACAAACCTCAATCAGCATATTTCCCAATATATAGCGCGCACAAGAAAACGGGGAGAGGGGAGAGGGAATTCACATAAATCACAAACCCATCAAAAGCCCCAAGCACCCTCCTAACATCCTTCCTGGAAATCCCCTCCCGGACTGCAATCTTCTCGATAGCATGCTGCCCGTTAAGATACTTGTTAATCCTATCGAACAACGCCTTGATATCAGGCGGTTGGTCCCTAGTCATCATCTCCAGCCACGAACTCTCAATACTGCTCGCCTGATGCGGCTCGAGGATAATGCTATCCTCGTACTCCTCCTCGGAATCACTATCATTATTGTGGGATAAAAGGCTAGATATGGATGATGCCATCTTTGCCAATTCCCTCTCTCTTTCTCTCTCTCTCTCTTTCCCTTTTTCTTGCAATTGGGGATTGAGCGGGGAGTCAGTGGGTGGCTTTTTCGCCCGCCGCTCTTCGGCTGCTACCGCGCGCTTTATTTGCCGAGTTACACGGAGCCATGCAAAGTTACGGAGTTGGGTTGCGAGGCCGTGGCGGATTAGGAATGCAAGTATTTCGAGATAGGCGGGGCGATGGTCGCGGGAGGGGATGAAAGCGGAGAAGGTTTTTGGTTTGCCGGAGAGGAGGGTGAGGAGTTTTGGGAGGGGCTGGAGGGTTGGGAAGAGGGCATTATAGATTGGGATTAGTGTGTGGAGTCTAGGTTAGTTTGTTAGAGCTGCTGTGGTGAAGGGGGGAGAAAGGGAACGAACTTTTTCATGTCAGCGTTAGGAGATACAACATAGATGTCTCTCTGGTGTATAGGTGGGATAGCACGGGCTTTTCTCCAGTGCACAAGATGACGAGCCATGACCTGGATTTCGTGGAGTGGGATTCCGCATGAGTTTGATATTTGCAGGAATCTGTTTACGTTGTTAATATCATACCCTAATTTCGGTAAGAGAGGGAGCACATACGACATGGTCGGTTTGCACGCCTCGACGAAACGGGCCAATGATGTAGAGGAATCGGTTGCTTCAGCCGCAATATCTTTCAGAATGCCATCTACATCTTCAAGAAAGAGAAGAGTGAAGTGCTTCGCAAGCATGTTGTCCCCCTCAGTGTCGTCATCACCGAATGAATTAGCAGTTGTTAAGGGTCTGGAAGCGCAGATATTAGCCTATTGGTCTCCTCAAAAATAAACCGATCACGCACAGTCCAGGAACCTGTGGCTCCGTTATTGACGGCAAAACAGAGATCTGCGATATTATGGGCATTTGCAGCGACAGCCCAAGGTTGTTATTAAGAAACACATGAGCTATCTTTGACTGGGATATATCAATATAAACTCTAGAGATCGCATACGCAAGGCTGCTCTGATCCAGAATGTCTCTCCATAAATCTGCGAAACTGGTCCCTACATCCCATTAACAAACCCCCAATATCAAACCAACAAAATTTTATACCTTCATGATTTACCTTGTCCTTCAGTCGAACAATCCTCTCCGCCTCCCTCCAAACATACCCATCCTTGGCCTGCTCGTATTTTAGAGCCCGCGCAAACCTCTTGACAACATAGTCAAACATCTCCTGCGTCCGTGAATGGCACTCCAACTCCGGAGGGTTTAAAACAAAGACGACATGAAACATCGTCATGTTACCAAAACTACCCCCTTGAGAGCTCTCTCCATCCTCATCGTCCTTCTCATCATCGGCGTCATCTCCATGTCCTCCATTCCCCATAGCTATACCCCCAGCATCGGTATTCCCCCCTACATCTATATCGTCATCGCCGCCGCCGCCGCCGCCATTCCTCCCACGCCCCCTCTTCTTCCTCTGCTTCCTCCATGTCCCATCGGGCCGAACATGTAGTGGATAGCCAAGGAAAACCATATCATCAATCGACAGCTCAAACTTGGTCTTGCACATCCGCTCCTTCGGCGCCAATAGCCCGGCCAAAAACTCCTCCTTGAACCCTAGCACCCTCATATCCTCCCCTTTCTCATCCCCACCCTTCCCATCGCCCTCGTCTTCCTCCTTCAAGTGTTGTCTTCGGCGACTGCGCGTCTTACTCCCACTGTCACTTCGTTCCGTGGCGGTTCTGCCCCGCGCGGTTGTTCGGGACTGCCGGTCGTCGGCATCATCGTCGCTGGAGCCGGATGTGGATGGGGAGGAAGGGGATGAAGTTCCGGAGATGGTGTAGGCAGCGTATTGGGAGTGTAGTCGTGTGGGGGTGTATGTTGGAGTGGATTTTGGCTTGGGCGGGTAGTGGAAGACGAAACTCACGCCAGAAGAGGAGCGGACAATCAGGAGGATCGCGATTAGGCAGGGGTTGGGATTTGTGCTGCGTTGCATTGTGGGCGGTTGGTTGGTGATGTGGGGGAGGTGAGCAGACGGGTTGTTCCGTTGATCAACGGAGATGGGCAGTTAGCATGTGCCAGCCGTGGGCAGAGTCACAACATTGTGGATCATCAGTTACCAGTGTTCACATTGCTAACGAAATTGGTATCATCGTACAAACAGCGAAGGGTGCATGAGGTTTTGTGATAACACGCTAACTCTTCCCCGTATTCTTCTTCTTCAGCTCCCCGCTCTCCTGCCTCAACTCTTCCAGCCTACTGCTGCTGCTCCTCGTACCGACCTTCCCGCCCTCGCCCTCGCCCTCTGTCTTTGTTATTTTCTCCGCATCATCCTGAAATCCAAGATTCCGAAACTCATCTTTAGCCATTAGGTTGCTGCCCCCCGATAATAATTTAGCCCTATCTGCCAATCCATCCGCTCCCACAGAGCTACGAAAAAAAAAGAAAGGTTACCCACTGATCCATTCGGCACTTCAAGTAGGCCTTCGCCAAAGCCCTACACTCATGCGCGTTCGTCCCTCGGACCTTTTTTAGACAGGCAAGGTAGTCTTGCATCACAGGCTTACATTCACCTTATCCCCACATTAGCCTTGTATCGCACTGCAAGGGAGGTTCGGGGAGTGGTGGCGGAGGAGCAGGCACCATCATGGTCGAGTGGGAAGCTCCCGCGCTCCGGCCTATGATAGCCCGTTTGTTAGCAAGGACAATGGGATGGGGGAAGAGATAGGGGAGGGTACGGTGTTGGAGAAAATATTATCGTGGAAGGAGGTCTGCCGAAGCCGCTCATTGTGAATTGTGGTTGGGTTAGGTTCGTGGCGGATTTTAAATCCTAGGGGTATGAGTATCGCGAGGTACTGTATGATACTGCTCTATGGCGCTTCTTGCTACTTGTGCTTATCTGATCAGATTCAGCGGTCTAACGACGGCAAGCAAAAGATAAAAAACGCACAAGCTACGATAAATCATATGATAATACTTTATCTATGGATTACCGTATCAGGCTGGCGCAGCGCTGTATTAGATGCAGTTGGATGGTTTGGTTTTAATTCGATAAATTTATCCTGGATAATCCTAAACAGTATCCTCTGGCTATAAAATCACAAAACGGTCACAAACACCGTCAGATGGGCATACCGGGGAGGTAGGCAATTGGCCCAAAAGCCTTAGTTGGATGCAATTGATCTACTGTTGCTGAACCGTGTGCTATAAAGTCCAAAATTCCCTTCTCTAGAAAGAAGGCAAAAAACAGACAGAAAAGAAAAAAAATCTTGACCTTATCATACTGAGAGAGGAAAGCCCAACGGCATAGCACACGGTTTAATTATTTAAGTTTCTGCGGCACACTTCGCTACCGGTAGCTAGCAAGATTTTTGGTCATGTGACATTGAATTAAAGATTCCGAATAGGAATACGGTGTGGTATTGTACATACTCGATTACAGGAGTCGGAACTGTTAAAGATTTGAGGGACGGATAGTAGCAGGCTCCCCCATACCTACCTGAGAAAGAAATGGAAAAAGTCTTCCAAAGAAACCCCAAGACCAAAAGGTCTCTTTGCCCTTGACCTACCGTGAATACGTACACCCCCCTCCCCAACAGATGAACAATCCCCCCGGCTTCCTTCTATCACTCCTCCCTCTTCACTTACCACTCTTCTCCAACTTGACGAATCAAAGCAAAAACCACCGAAACCTCCATAAACACCAACCATGTCTTCACGTTCCCTAGGAGGGGGGTCTTCCACTAGAGGCTCTGCCAACTACAGCACGGACATCAGGCTAGACGACAATGTTCCGGCCAATGTGATCATCCGTGCAGGAAAGAATCTGAGGGAAACTATCGATCCCACCGAAGAATTTCTGTTGCCTGCTGGCGAGGAGAGGTACCCCCTCCGGCATATACATTTTACCAATGAATCCAAACTAACAGAAATAGGGTGATTATGAAATGTGACAAAAGTAGCCTCCCCAAGAAAAGAAAGAGGGGGCACATAGTTGACCGTAATTCTTAGATGACCCAACAACCGCTATCTTCACTTTCAACCGTGACGGCCAAACCCTCGGCGGACTTCTCGTCAGTGCGCTCTTAGCACTCCCGTGCGTAACATTTGCAGCATACAGAGTTCCCCACCCGCTATTCTTCGTATTCGAATTGCGTCTTACCACGGATGGCGCTATGGGTCCGAAAGAAGCTTTACTTGAGGCCTCGAAGAATATGGTCGAAGACTTGGTTATGTTGAGTAGGAGGTTTACTCATGAGTGGGAGCTTCTTAAGCAAGCAAATATGACAGGGGTAGTGGGTAATGGCGATTTCGAGGTATCTGGGCGCGCTGCCTACAGTCGTGCTGTATCCAGTGCTGAAGAAGCAGTGAATCGAGGTAGAACCTTCCAAGGTCGTGAGCGCAGTCAGCAAGATACCACCTACCAATCTGGTGCCGGGAGCCCAGAGAGGTCGGGCTATCCAAACTGCGGGAGTCCCATCAGGGTGGACTATCAGGGCGATGATCAGCAAAGAATCAGATCCCAGGTTGGTCCGAGCAGCCCCGAGAGGGTGAGAGGTCAGACAGGGGGTAAACCTACAGGTTACCAAGGCAGAATCGGGGGCCCTGAAAAACTGGACAATCCGACCGGAATGAACCAAGATGGCAGCAGCTTGCAGGGTCACGGGATGAGTGTGTACAAAACTAGAGGTCTGCAAGGGGACGCCTACCAGGGTGTTAAACCCCCTCAGGGCGGACTTCAGGCTTCCTGGGGATCGGATCAGAAAGCTAGGAGCTCTGATAGAATGAATCATCAAGGTGACGTTAAGCCTGGAAGTCTTCCAGAAGAATCCTACCGGGCCAGCGACGCAGTCCCTGATAGATCCGTGAACCAGGGCTTCTGGGGCAGCGAGAAGTTGGAGCACCAGACAGACAGCCGGACTGAAGGATACCAAGGCTATGGTTCCCAAGGCATCGGACATAGCGGATATCAACTCAGAGGCCAACAAGCAAGCGCCACCGAAGCAGGAGGCGATTGGACACCAGAATATCAGCGTGTAGACAGCCAAAGCTCCAACTACCCAGACATTAAGCGTACCGTCAGACACCACGCCGGAGGCCAACAAGCCACTACCGTTCGGGGCGGCGATTGGACACCAGAGGATCGGCTTCTAACCAGCCAAGGCTCTGGCTACCAAAATCGCCCCCAGGGCCCCAATAGAGACTATCGCCAAGGGCGCACAAACGACCAAGCTGAGAAAACCCAAACCATGGATCCCCAGACCCCAGGCTATCAGGGTTGGGGTGAGCACCATCGACAGGAGGATACAGGCGCCCCGAAGGATACCTCAATGCAAGATAATGACTGGTAAAGTGTGGGCGTCCAAATGCTCGATTTACAGTACTACTCTAGAGGGTGAGATGGACAGTTTAGCAGTTTAGGTTGGTGTTGTGAGAAAATTCAAAAATTGCATTGTCGTTATTGTGCCGAGTGACTCGTGAGAATTACTGTGCCGGGAATTACGCTGTTTGCTCACAGAAGGAATATAAGGGTGATGTGGTGCCATAGTAGCACGAAAATCAATGAGAATTGAAACACTTATGAAATACCGGTACCACTCGTGATTTCCTTTCAAGGTTTGGACACCCCTGCATTCAGGCCTACCTCCCATGACACTCCGCGGCGGGTCTCACCCTCTCAGCTTGGAATGTGGCCTGGCCTACAGAAATACCGGAACGCCATTTGCTGATTTCGATATTTTCCTTATCATATCACACTGTGTGACAATCCTCCAATCCCAAAATTATCATTTTGCAATTGATCCCGGTCTCCACGTCACACTAACTTAAAAAGGTACCTAAAAAGCTTAATCCAACGACTTGTAGCAAGCCCAAGTCACGAGTGTCACGTCTGACACAATCGCGCAGAGCGTCACGCTCAGTTCGTTAAAATTCTTTTCTTGGTTGGTTCGGCTATCACCCCCGCACAGTGCCGGTATCCAAGGAACTTTTGGAGCAGGGCTGTTTGTTTACCGTAGGGCCGAGCATTGACCTTGTTGTGGTACTTGTAATACCGTAGCCAGCCTCCCGTTCCACGCTCCATCCCTTTCTTTTACCCTCTTTTTTCTTCCTTCCTTACTCCACCTTCAAAAATGTCTCAAGAGTTGATAGAATTCGAGAAGCAGCGGTAACGTTCTCCCCAGCGTATAATTATTCCATACCGTATTTTTATAATATTAATTGTCCCTCCAGCGCCGCAAACATCGCCAGAAACCGGGCAGTCCTCGCAGGCCTCGGTCTCGAAATAATTGCGCCGAAGCCTCCAAAGAAGAGAGTCAAAAAGGAGGGCCCGACCGAAGGTGTGCGAAAGTCCGCGCGTGTCGCGAGTATCCCGAAGCGCAGGTACCGTGAAGGTGATGGTGGATCTGAGAAAGAGCGCGGGAAAGAACACAACAACGACGACGGGTACTCCGACGAGAGTGAGAGTGATGCGGATTTCTACTCTGACGATAGTCAGGTGCCCAGCCGGTCGAGCAAACGTAAGCGCGGAGGGTATAAGTATGCTCGTGATTATGGCGATGTTGTGCTTCCAGGTGATGCAGACGGGTTGCGTAGGAGGGTGGTAAATGGGAGGAATGTTCAACATATCGATCCTAAGAAGCGGAATGCGCGGCCGGATCCGAAGGTCTTTGGACCTATTCGTGGGATCAAGGTGGGGCAGTGGTGGCCCTCCAGATTGGCTTGCAGTGCTGATGCTGTTCATCCTGTATGTTTGCGACTCCCCACTCTCATTCTTGCTACCACACGGCCGCTGACACGCCCACAAGCCTACTGTCGGTGGTATTTACGGCAGTGTTTCAACTGGAGCATACTCTGTCGCCGTCTCTGGCGGGTACGAGGATGACGTGGACGAAGGATTCCGCTTCACGTTCACTGGCTCTGGAGGCCGTGATCTCAAGGGCACTGCGAAGAATCCTAAGAATCTTCGCACTGCCCCTCAATCCTCTAATCAGACCCTCACCGGCTTCAACCTAGCGTTGAAGGTTTCCTGCGACACAGGAAACCCGGTCAGGGTTATCCGTGGATACAAAGCTGCCCTGGGACCAGATCAGGGTTACCGCTACGATGGACTCTACAAGGTTCTGAAAGCCTGGCAGGAGACCGGCCTGTCCGGATTCAAAGTGTGGAAATACGCCTTCAAGAGAATCGACGGACAAGCTCCCTTGAATACCAACAGTGAGCCCACTTATCGTCCTTTAGCTAAGCGTTGGACCGCGACTAACGTGCCATTAGTTGGGGATCCCGGCGACTATGATGACGAGAGTTCTGAGGACAACTCCGAGGACGACCACAACGTGGAGGATGAAATCGAGGAAGGGGCCGAAGAAAACCCTCAGTCTGACACGGAAAATGCAGACGAACCCAAAGAACAGGCAGAGGCAGAGGCCGAACCCGGGCGGACTCGCAGATCCACCCGCAAGTCTTACCGGGAATCCGGCGGTGAAGCCACCCCCATCTCCACCTCCGGAGACTCGACCGCTCCTGCGTCCAAGCCCGACGACGCCGAAACACCAGTCACCTCGGATGAGTCCGATGCTAAAAAGGGACCTGCTGTCATCGTCATCAAGAAGACCCGCACTAGGGCCAGGGCGAAGGATAAGAACCAGCCCTTGATGGACCAGTATCTCTCGCCTAAGGGTGGTGATAGGGGTGTTCCTCAGGCGAGTGAGAGTTCCAGAAGGGTTAGCGGGAGGGGGAAGATGTGAGTTGGAGAGGTTTCTTTTTGCCTGTGGCGGAGGGGCGATTGTAATGTAATGTAAAGTAATGTAGTGTAGTTTCGTTTTCTCTCTCATCTTCTCCCTTTCCTTCCTTGCCCACAAGCCTTGCCCGCAGCTGCGTGATATCTCCTTCCCTCGCTCTTTTATATAGCCTATTTCTTTTTTCTCCCTCCTTCCCGCAGTTCATACCCATACTCATGCAGTACTCGCGTCTGTGCCTGTTTATTTTGTATTTCTTTCGATGTTTAGTTTGCGCGCCTGCTTCCTCTATGATGCTGGTGGCGATTCTGTGTTTTTAGCAGAGATAATCATGATTCGGTAGAGCATTATAGTTCGGTAACTACAGCAGTATTATCGCGTTCTGTGTGCTGCGATGGCTGTAGGGTAGGTATGCTGGGTAGGTATTTGCTTCAACCACAGGTCAGAGATGGAATGAGGTATCATAGGATGAGACAATGTAAGGGGTCATGGATCCTCGCTCGATGACAATTATAGTTCAAATAGTAAGCTTACATAATGTAGTAGCGTACTGACAGATGTTCTTCGGTTACCGGCGTTCTTTCGTGGGTATTTGGCAGAAGGCTTTGTCGATCTCACAATAGGCCGAAGATCAAAGGAAAACAAAAATAAAAAGAACTGTCTGATCAAGTCCCACCTTCAGGACAATTCCGGACCTCGTCATCTCCCGCTTGTACATGTCCTCAGAGCCGCCCTTTTAACTACCAAACATGATGACCAGCTATGACAAAAAACAACTGTGCGAGTTTAAAAATATCAAAGCACACTAGGTGTTTCCCAACAGTTCCCTCAACAGTACGATACGATGCAATACGATACAGTTAGTACGGTAACTTGCCGTAAACTTGCCAGACGCCGTTAAACGGTCCGGTACAAAACTCACTTTAGATCTCAATGGAGACGTTGGGAAGGTTTACACATGGCGTCGGGGGGGTTTATTTTTTATTTTAAGATCCTAAAATCCAATACATGATTAACCCCCGGCATTGGGGGGATAGAGCGCCATGGATCGTGTCCAACTCACCAGCGTAGTAGTATCGTCTTACTGCGCACAATCCTCCTCATATGCCACCAAACACTCATCCTTAGGCCCTCTGTCCAACCGTCCTCTAATCCCCGGGCGTCGGTTACCTAAAACTAGCTTGTTATCAGGAAACCTAATGTGTCTGTACTTTCCACAACACGAACTCATGTGGCCAGAGACAACATTATCCGGTAGAAAATTTTATAGCACGGGATAGAGTTTTTCCGGTATTGTATCGTATCGTACCTTGCAGATGTAATTTACGGTAACTGCACGGAGTCCGTTGTTTACCATACCTATTATGTACTGTACAACTTTATCTCCCTTCTGATCTACGTCTAGGTTCTGATGGTCTGATAATGCCTATAGATCTTCTGATTAGGTTATTAAAATTTCGCTTTTGACTGTTTTCACTATGAGACCCACACACACATCGTCGCTTTTCTTCCTCACACTCTTTATACACCCTCTTAACATTCAGGCTCTCTTCACCCCTCCTGAATCGATTTAACTGAATCCACCGCACAAAGTTACTCAACAACCGATCCTCTATGCCACTCAAATCAGCCAAAAAATACGAAATATCTCTACAACTTTAGTGGAGTGTTTCAAAAAAACTTCCGCCGCTCGGTCCGAACCTGCAGCACTCCAACCCCATGCGTCCATCTCCTCATAAGACCGGATTTACAAATATTCGTACTGCAAACCACACTCGGATACCTAATTACGTATTGACTCACATCCGGCCCGAATGCTAGAGTCTACAAACCGAGCTTCGTTAATAGTCATGCACGACAGCACTCAATGGAGGTTGGAGTGAAGGCAGCTGTTGGTCCGGGAGGATTGCTTCTTGAAGTAGGGGAGGCCGGAGGGGAAGGAAACTCTCCGTGATATTTAGGATGGTTATCAAAGCTGATGCGGGAATTAGCAGTTTTGGCTATCCTGTGGCTATGAGGATTGAGACAGAGACTGATACTAGGCTTGAAATTAGGGTGTTAGCTCTCGACGATGAATTCATGATAGCTACTATAATTATCGCCTAAGGCCCGGCAAGAGTGCATTCTTGGTCTTTTGGAGGGCAGTCGTTCTTGTTTCAAGAAAGAAACTCGACGTTGGTGATAACGAGAAAGATGAGGGAACGGAGGGGCGAGGGGAATTTGAGCAGGTAATTCGCTTTCGGGAGGGTTTGAATATAGAGATAGTGGGTAGTGACCCCGAAGACCTCATGTTTGATTCCGCGCTTCGATCAGATATGATGGGATCCCTCACTCCCGATGCAAGTCCAACTGGAGCAGGGAGGATCAGAAACCCTGGTATCATGCTTGTGGCCAGAGGTGCCGGTATCCTATGACTTGAAGTCTTTGACCTTGAACCATTCAAGAGGATCCAAACAGAGGCTGATAAGGGGAAGAGCAAGATTGAGCAAGCGGTCTTTTATCGTGTTAAAGAAGATGTACACTGACACCGTGACCCTAGGGATCCCCAGAAGCAACTACCAACGAATCCATGGAATTTATTAAATTTGAAAGGCCGAAAAGAAATCCAGTACGAAATACGAGAGTTTGAAGAGGCAGCATTATAGATCGGCCAAGAAATCTTGTTCTCAACTTCAAGAATACCTCCTGACGTCCTTCTATTACTCGACACCGACCTTTCCCTCTGTGCAGCTCATCTCCGCGCAGTCGCCGAACACCTCCGAGCCATCTTCCCTCCACTCTCCAAGAAGACAATGTGGCTTCTCCTCACTGACGCAGAGAAGTGCCATGCCTCTCGTGCAGTCTGGGCCGTGCCAGAAGCCAATCTCCTTCACAGTCAAGCAGGCAAGGGAGGAACCCTCAAGGTTATCATCCATGAATTATTATCCTCTGACGGCGATATGGGTGGTGGTGACCCTATCAGAACCTGGTTTCTGCGATACATAGGATCTATTGAGGATCTGATCCAGTGTTCGCAACGGGGCAGTCCGTCCGTCCCGGGCCAGGACGAGGGCGGACGACATTGTGCCGCCCCCCACCGTCCCCCGCCGTCCTCTGTCGTCCCCCGCCGTCTTCCGATGTTTTCCGATGTTTTCCAATGTTTTCCGCTGTTTTCCGCCGTCCCCTGCCGTCCCCCACCGTCCCCGGCGGTCCTATGTAGTTACCTGCCGTCCCCTGACAGAAGTTGTCTCAGGTCGTGGGGCTCGTCGTCCTTGCTAATAACGGCCGTCCTGGGAATTCAAGGACGAGGACGGACTACATTTTGCCGTCCCGTCTCGTCCGGGGGTCTTCGCAGTCCCCCTGCCGGGTCCTACGGGGGCCCCGGACGGCTGAGAACACTGATCTGGTCTCGAAGGCCAAGCATGCAATGAGAGAAAAAACAAGCAAGGGTCGATACGAAAAAGTAACGATGGCCAAAATGGATACTGAGGCCAATGATATTGTCCTCGCAGCATTGATGAAGGCATGGGATTTCCGAGTCCGCTCTCCGCTCTGTCAAGTTATACAGACCCGAGATTGTGAGGATGCTACAGACCACCACTTCTAAGAAACGCACCATTATATGCATCGACGCTCTGGACGAATGCATGCCAGGATATAGGGTCAAGGCCCTTGATTCACTAAATCAAATTCTCCAAAAGTCTCCAGGCACTAGAATATTCGTGACCGGAAGACCATACATTCAGGCTGAGATCGAGAAACGTCTTTTTGAGAGAGTAACAACCCTATCCGTCACCCCCAGGAGCGGTGATATCGTCAGATATCTTCGTAGCAGGCTGGGGGATGACAGAACCCCGGATGCGATGGGCAGTACCCTAGAGGCAGATATCCTGAGGAAAATTCCTGAAGCTATTTCTGAAATGTACGTAGAAGCGACTGTACAGGGGAAGCTACCCCGAACTACCTACTGACAGATGCATATCTAGATTTCTGCTCGTCTCATTGAATATCGATGCGATCCTTCAAGAAACTACGATCCATCGTAGACGGCAAAGGTTCAACGCAATGGCCGATGGGTTGGGGTTGGGGGATGCTTACAGCAAAACACTGGCTCGGATAAAGGGGCAAGGTGAGGAGAAGGCGAGGCTTGGTATGGCCACTTTGATGTGGGTCTCTCACTCATAGCGGCCCTTGAAGCCCGATGAGCTATGTCACGCCCTAGCAGTCGAAATAAGATCGCCGAAGCTTAATGCCGACAATGTTCCTTCAATAGCGACATTGCTAGCCTGTTGCCAAGGGCTCGTTACTGTAGACAAAGAGGCTTCTACTGTCCGGTTAATCCACTTTACCCTTCACGAGTATCTCCGGGCTCATCCCGAGCTTTTCAGTACAACCCATTCGACAATGACAGAAACCTGCTTAAGTTATCTGAACTCCCAGCAGGTCAAATATCTTTCGGCCACCCCCTCTCCCGAACTCCAGGGCACACCCTTTCTTAATTATTCTTCCTTATATTGGGGAATTCATGTAAAAAGGGACCTTTCAGACCGCACAAAATTTCTTGCACTAAAGTTATTTGATGATTAGAATAACCACATATCGATCAGGATCCTCTTGGAAACGCAGATACTGTACTCTTGCAGTGCTGGCTCCGGCAGAAATCTCCTCTTCGGTGGCCTACATTGTGCATCCATCTTTGGCATAGTCGAGATTGTAGCTGGTTTGGTAGAGGTGGAAGGTTGTGACATCAACCAAGAAGACTGCACAGGTAATGCGCCTCTCGTGTGGGCTGCCTGTAGTGGGCAATGAGGGAGTGGTGGAGGCACTGCTCAGACGGAGCGATGTCAACCCCAAAAAACCAGATAAGTGCGGCCGAACACCACTCTGCTGTGCTGCTTGGAATGGGCACGAGGGAGTAGTAAAAATACTACTCCGCCGGGGCGAAGTCAACCCCGACAAACCGGAGAACCATGGCCAAACACCACTCTGTTCTGCTGCTTAGAATGGGTATGAGGAAGTGGTGAAAGCACTGCTAGGACGAGACGACGTCAACCCTAACAAGCCGGGCAGACTCGGCCAAACGGCACTCAGCTGGGCTGCCTGGGGTGGGCACGAGGGAGTGGTGAAAATACTGCTCAGATGGAGCGAGGTCAACCCTGACAAACCGGATGAGTATGGCCAAGCACCACTTTGCTGGGCTGCTTGTAAGGGGAATGAGGGAGTGGTAAAAATTCTGCTTGGACGGGACGATGTCAACCCCGACAATCTTGACGAGCAAGGCCGGACACCACTCTGGTGGGCTGCTGAACTTGGCTAGGTTGGAGGGGTAGCGCTACTACAGCCCCCAGCATCTACCACTCCCGGTGCGATCTAAGGCCGGGAAGACATCGCCCTCTTTGCCCCTTCCGATATGGGTAACCCATGCACTATTTCCGCAAGGACTGCAACAGCTCCAAAACATGTCTGCCGCCGCCGCCGCCTCCCTCCTTTCTCCCCACCCGACATCCACCCCCTGGCCCACGAGGTCACCTGTGGTAATTGCCGCCTTCCCCCCTCCCTCCGGGGCAAGCCCGCCACAGAAACTCAGTTCACATATTTTTCCTTGGTCGAAGGAAACCATACGCAATATGAATGCACACAACTATCACATACCCGTCCAAATCTCCATACGAATCCTCTTATGTACCCGAGTTTGGATTTGCGAGTGTCTGGTGTAATCTGGAGTTTCGCGTCGGTGGGGGTTGGTTCTATTGCGTCGAGACAAACCGGATAACTCAAAACCTCAATCGTGTCTGTATTAGTTGTTTTTGTTGGAGTGCGGTCATACTCTATTAATCATATTTCTTGGCATATAAAATACTTCGTTTTTGAGATAGAACGTGCACATTACTTTATCTCAGCTCGGGTCAAAATATTTATCTATATATACGGAGACCTCCGTTGTTGGGCCTTTAGAGGAAGCTTGGAATATTATGTACTTTAAGTCACTAATATTACATTCTTCAATGTCACACGTCTACTAATTTAGTGAATTGAAAGGTCCATTTTGTCAGCTTACGACACCGGGCTAAACAATAGTCCGCAATAAAATGGTGGACAAAATCTTCCTTGAGAAAATCAGAAATTGAGTTATAATTAAGTAATAATAATTTGCTACTATCATACCCAACATAAGGTCTAAACGAGGGGCAGAGTGGCAAATGAAAGATACGAGGGATGAACTGGGAACCCCAACCAACGGTCCGATAGTACTCAATGTACAACTCCCTATTACCAGGTCCTCCTCATGTTAGCGTTTGTAAGGCTCTCATATGGGAGCAAAAAAAGGTAGACATCCGAAAGGTCCACTGGTACTACATATAAGAATCGGCTGGGATCAAGGGCCTTTCGGGCCGGGTAGAGCAAAAACCAATGGCAGCAAATACATTTTCTCCGTGGGTAAGGGCTAAGTTAGGGATTTTCCAACTCCCACCCCAAATCCGGGAGTGTGAGACGCATCTTTATCTATCATACCTTGGCAAATCCTGGGAAATCGTCCGGAACGACAACGACAGATCCGGTGGAGCACAATCCGAGACAATAGGATGCGACTAGAACTTCCCCGGCTGGGCAGAGGAAACCCTACCAAGTCTTGGGACACTGCCAGTAGTGTTTGAATAATACCGGACGTTACCACTAGCAGCCCCCTTGACCGACCGGTCAAGCTTGGTCAATGTTGAAAGTATAATAGATGAAGGCGCTGTTAGAAAAGGTATCAAAAATTTGATCTCGACTATTATATTCATCCCTAATACTTGGGAGAAGCAAACTTCGTGGGTTACCATATGTGTAAAATACAGGTGCGATCTCTTCCAGTCCAAGTAATAATTTCACCACTTCCTGATATCCATGCCTAGCGGCATGCAACAGGGAAATTCGACCACAATTATCTGGCTTGTCAGGGTCAACCGCTTTCAGTCTGAATTGAATTTACACTACTCCCTCATGTGCACCCCTAGCTGCATCCAAGAGGGGTGTTCGGCCGCAATAATCTGGCTTTATATCGACCTCCCAATCCACGAGCTATCTTTCCCGGTTTTTCTCTTCCCCGGGAGGTTGTTGGTTTGTGTGGTCACGTCGGTGCCTGGGATAGCCTATAGAATCTTAGATAGATAGCTATTAGTCGAGAGCTAAGTTCGTCAAAACCAAGTGCTATTCAACGGCTGGCCTAAGTAGTCGTTGAATATGTTGATAAAATAGTCTTTTATCAGAGCCTAGGATAACCCAGGATTTAAACTCACTAATTGAGATAGCAAAATAACTATCCGGTCGCTAGCCCTGCAAGAAATTATCATATGAATGACACACTTAGTGTACTTTGCCCAAAAATGAACCCAACTACTGTGATTAGTACAGTACATAAAGGAATGGACTCAGTCTCCTCTTAGACACTGGCACACTTGAGCATTTTCGTCCCCAGGCAGATAGCTTAGTTATCACCACTTTTCCTCGTTTGATTCATAACTCCGACACAGAACGTCACTCGGGTAGATTTAGGGCTCAGAAACGTAAGCCTACATAGCGTGAACCTACTAGGCGCTATCAGTTGGGCAAGTGTAAAAAAAACGCTTTGGTCCTTGGTGGGATTGTAAGGTTTGCACGTAGCGTATAGAGAAGGAAAGGAAAGTCCAATTTATATTTTTAAAACTTAATACACAATTTACAGCTGTAACCTACAGAACGGTATCAACCCTCTTGAATACTGTAACGTAGGGCATTACCCGAGCGCTGGTGAAAACTCCACTTGCACCCATGAACGGCTCCCTCGGACTCAATTCCTTAATTAGCCGCGCCCTCCGTGAAGGTCGGACATAACGTCCTGAGCGAGATCATGTCATAAATATTGCTACTCCTCCACCCCCCACATCTCAGCCACAGTATTCCCACGCCCAGCCTCGCTATCAAAGCTCTTGTTACGAGAACCCCCCCCCCCCCAGGGAACTAAAGGAATTAGGAGTTCTTCGGTTTATGTTAGGTTTTATAAACTATCTGAGGCAAGAGTTATCTGTGCTAAGGGGAGAAACTTTCCCAATGACACAATTAACCACCCTTTCATTTTCTCTTGCTTGCCCTTCAAGGACCAGCTGATTGTGCCTTCTGAGTTAAGTGGCATGTATCTAAGTTAGCTCTTAGCCTTCAGGTTTGGGTAAGTTTAAGTTATGATGTTAATCGAACTTCCGTGGAAAATACCTTTGGCCAAGCTGCCCCCTCAGGCCCCATAGACGAGGTGGATCCCTCACATATGACTATGCCACATCTACTACTACTAACCAGTTCGCATCCATGATGCCATAAAATTCCCTTTCAAGAATTCATCATCCCCCATCCACAATAGCAAAAAGGTTCGTGTGTTCACGCCGTCGTATCATATCATACGTCCTTCCCTAGGGCCACCACATGTTGGCGGCGGCGGCAGGGCCGGAAGGATGAGGGCCGGTAGGGGCCCAATGCAAGGCTTTCCGCGCAGAGGTCCGGCTCCTCCTCCGCCTTACCCAGACCTGTCCCCCCTAAGGGCACTTTATGCTTTTGTTATTCTCGAGGAATTAATCGCCGCTCTCCAGGCGAATCAAGCCTAGGAATTTGGGACCATGATGTCATGCAATTTGGCAATGATTCCGGTGTTATGTTGTTACGTTATTTTAGGAACCGTAATCCCCAGGCATCATATTATGGGGGGAATAACGTTATATAATTAATGAAATTTTTGAGAAGACTATCTCCTGAAGGTCAAATAAGCCATTTTGGATGAGATATACCATCGTGGAACACCCAAATACACACACCCTGCCAAAATATATACGGTTCGCTCCTGATTGGCGGAATCTTAGTAATCCAAGGTTACAAGCGGGTCAGTGGAGACCTTGCATTTGGGGGGGGTTGCGTGTTTGGGCGTCCCACGACCGTAATATCATACCTAAGTTAGAGATAGCGCCAACCTAATAAAGGTAGGGATGGTGTTGTCTGCCTTTTTTGCGAGTGCTATACTGTGATGCAGGATATTTTAGCTAGCATACTATTCGATTTGGTTTCACTCGCCATGATACCGTAATAACTTGAATAAGAGAGCGGTGTGCTATGTGGTCAAGAATTCCCTTCCTTGGAAAAGGGGCAAAAATCACAGCAAACCAGGAGAGGTGAAAAAAAGAAGCCAGACCTTACCAGAGGGGGCAACTCCAACCACATAGAACACCGCTCTCTTATTCGAGTTAATATCATACGGTATTCTTAAGAATCACCTCTACCAAGATTTCTGAGAGGTGATCATAAATGGCCTGGGTGTTCTCTATTATACGTCGCACCAGGCACGCTCCAAATTCACTTAGGTTGTGTCCCATTAGCTAAAAGCAGGGAGGGGGAAATAATAAATAAAAAACCGTAACTCATGAAGATTCGAACAAAAATATCTAATCCTATTGCTTTCATAGGAGCATGCTGGTATGATACGCCACCACTCACAACCGCCGAAGACAACCCAATGAGGAAAGAGAAAATCCTGTACTAAACAACAATCCCGTGCAACCCCCTGAAAAATAACCCGAAATTTCCATTCCCATTTGGTCCCTTATTCTCCTCGTCCTTCTCTGTATCCAGCACCGCAAATACCACTTCCCTCCACCAGCCCCCCGCAAATTCCGGTTCCCTGAAGACCCTAAGAAAGCATTCCACGACCTTCTCAGGCGGGTTGCGGAAAGCCCCGCATCCTAGCGCGCCTAGCACAATCTTCCGGTGCCCCTCTGTGGCAGCAATGCGCAATATCAGGCGGATCTTCTCGAGCATGAGGTTTCGGTCTGTGGGGCGACGGTAGTCCGGGGGTGTGCTGTCTGTGAGAGGGGGGTCGCGAATCGCGGCCACGGAGATTGCCGAGAGGATTTTGTACTTGGTGTTTGGTGGATAGAGTTTGTGGCCGTCAGAGTGGGAGGTGCGGAAGACTACAATTGCCGGCGTGTAGATCCCTGCGACATCTGAGAGGGGGTAGTAGGCGCGATGGAGTTTGAAGCTAAGAGTTGAGCTATAGAAAATCATTAGGTACGGTTACTATGCCGGGAATTACGCTTGTATGGCCGAGGAAAGTACCGGTAGCATAATTCCTCCTCTTGTGCCATTGCACCCATCTTCCACCCTCCTCCGCCAACTTGCGGATTTGCCATGTTTAGAACCACCACGTTCCTACCCATCGCTATCGCCGTGTCGAAGGTGTCTCCATTAATGACTTTAATCCGGCAACCTCTCCTTCCAGCTTCTGGGTCGAGGTCCGGTAGCGTAAATCCCGGACAGGTTATTCCCGCAAGAGAAAATTCCTCGCCCAAGTATAATGACGATTGTTGCTGCGCTGCAGGAAATTGAGCAAGTACACTGGGTATGAAGCGCCTATACACCCCCCACTTCCGTTAGTAAGTTGATATTTGCAAGGGTGATACAAATTGACACATACACCGTCTCCTGCGCAACCTCCACCCGCTTTTGGTTATATCTCGCATTCTGCGGCTTCAATTTTTCGGACGATTGTTGTGAATGGAATTCCCGAGATCGCGATTCTGATTGAATATCCATTTCTTGGGAGTCAGTTTCTTGGGGCTGAGATTCTAGATCCGAAGTTCCAAATTCCTTGTGCTCTGCTGAATCCTCCCTGATATGCCTCCCCCTAGATACTAAGGGTGCGGAGTTTGTGGGCTGATTTTGTAGGCTCGAGGATACCGATGACGACGGTGAGGGAGCGCCTTTAATGTAAAAATTCAACTTCGTCTGGACGAGTTTCTTACCGCTGGCGTTTTCGTCATGGTTTTTTCGTCGGGGCGTTGATGGCATAGTGTAAGGGTTGTGGACCGAACCAGGTCGTGAAACGAATGAAATTTTTTGCCAGCGCTTGTAGACGGTCGTGGGATTGAGATCGGCAACCTTGGGAGGGGGAGGAGTGCTCAGAGTGTTTGGGGCTCCCGCAGGCTTTTGAGTTACGTACCGGTATTAAAGATGGTAGGAAATTAAGGTACAGGCAGAGTATCATAGCATACGGTAGTGTGGCTGAGGAGTCGGGCGGCCAGATGGAGCGCCAACATGGAACACTGCCAAGTGTCCATCTCATTGTCTTACGCAATTTATGAGTCATCACGATAGGGAATAATTTGTGGTGAATGATAAAGAACAAAGAGGGTTCAGTGTGATGATCATTGCTTCTTAGAGCTCGTGAAGCTCCCCACGGTGGTTGAAAGGGCCAACCTAGTCAGAGGCATAGCTCTCCGAGATTCCGGTCATAGGGGCGCCTTGGATCATAACCATAAGACCTCCCTACAATTGGGCTGGATCAATCATGACCAGCTTATGTCGTGTTGGCATCTTGTCTCAAAAAGTGACACCAGTGTAAGATCGAGGGAACGTGGCACCGGGAGAGACTACTACCCACATCACGCTTAGCTCTCTTCTCGCAAACCAGTACAGTAGAAGCCATGTGATAGCTGCTTAAATTGCTAGACACAGAACCGAGAAGCCCCTAGGAAGCTCGTACATCCATAATAGTAACAGTAAGAGGAAAATACGGTATCAGGCCAAGTTATTGATATGTAAAGCCTGAGAAAAACCTGAGCCACTCCACAAAAAGCACTAGCCGTTGAATTTTTGCATCGCTCACCGAAGACTAAAAAGCAGTACCCTCGGGGGGCTGATGGACCTTTCTGTTATTTGGGCTGGCCATGTGTCTAGAAGTTCGCGATTCCTTGTAAGTACGGAAATCAACCCATTCAATCCATATTCAAGGGAAGCTTACTCCCTCAAAGCCACAAGGATTTTTTCCATGGTGTAATCCCTATTCCACGGGCTCACACGGCCTAGTTTAGGTAGATCGACCTGTCCAAAGAGCACAAGTTAGTAGTGAAATCCCGCCACCACTCTGGTTAATACAAACCTCCCCATTATTGGGATTGACACCGGGTAGATTGATCTTAGATATGAAGTGAACAACCGGAGGCTGGTCTGGGTAGGCGTCTCCACAGTGTATTTTCAAACTATAAATACGGTTCTCGTGGGTGCTCTATAAATTGTGAGTACGCTTGCGTTGGTAGCGCCCGCGGAGGAAACTCACGTGGGGGGGTCCTAGAATGGTAGCATTCCAGTTGGACATCATCACGTCGTCTCCATCCTGTAGACCGTAAGAGCAACCGTCTTGACATTAAAGAAATGCAATGTCAGCCTCGTATCAACTCCAGGGGGAGGGGAACAGTAAGAGCAAACTGACCAGCACCCAACCCTTTCTCGCCTTTCTCTAACTCTTCGAGCAAACGAAAGTTCCTGGGAACTTTGGCCATCTTGGCTAAAGGATATGGTAAAGTTTTGAGAGGCGGTCTACGTTGAGGTGAGTTTCCTTGAAAGGCAAATTGTCAGGTGTTGTCCAAAGTGAGGAATAAGGTGGGGTTCGTCCGCGGGGAGGCGAGGGGAAGATAGGCTGAGATTTTAAACTAGCCTGGAGTTGTCTTGTGGCTTAGTTATCATAGTCACGATGCTGTGGCTAGCTTGTCAAGCCACAGCTCAGCACCTGCACCCAATCATTCTTATTCTTTGGTTACCGATAGCACCGGTAACTTAGAGCTTTCAGCTCCTATCCTCTCTGACAACACGGGAATATCGGTATCCTTGGAACCAATTAATTGGGCTTGAGGAACTGTTCTTGTCATACTATATATTATCCCAGGCATCTTGCTTCGCACACTGCCAAGACATTTGAAATTCACTAGCCTAAACAGGAAATTGAATGGCTTGAACAGGATCTTACCTCCAGTTTCTACGCGGCTCTCCCGAAACACCCCAACAGCTACGCAACAAACAAGATAATGGGCCGATGGCTGTGAGGATTTGCTAAACCTTCAAGACAGTATCCAGTACCCGACCCAATGCTTTATACCCCTTTTACCATTTCAGAATTACCCAATTGCATTGGTCCTCTAGATCGCGACTTCCGGCCGGTCCTACAATAGCTTCAGTTTCGACCCCCTCTTCCATCCCCGGCTTGAGGATGACCGCTCAATTCCTCACGAATGAGCTCACCAACCTGGTTCAGGAAGCGAAGCGGAAGAACTCGGACCTTAGACACGTCAGTTTCTATAGCCTAGGGCGATTACTGTATTGCGACGGTGATACTAAAACGTTCCCTCTTAGGCGGCCGAAAAATCTCTTGCAGACCTAAAGTCGATAGGACTATCTACGGATGTCGCTATTGGTATGCTACCCATTCCCGGGAATTCGCAGTCTTGAGAGCTGATGAGCAGCTTCAGAGCTTTCGGGGAGACCACAGTTCTTGCACCCGTTTCTTATCGCCTGCAGCACCCGGAATGCGAAATTTAGCACTATCGGTGTGGTTTGTTTACAACGATTGATCGTTTCGCAGGGGCTAGCAAAGGTCTGCTGGCACTAGGGAGTCTTGAAATATGATCTAGCTGACATCTGTAAGACCAAGTTGAAGGAGGTACTAGAAGCTTTCAGAGAAGCTGCGACTTTAGGTTTGTGCCAAACTTTGTGTAATAAACCCAACTTCGGGGGGTATCCCTGCTAATCTGAGCATAGGGGTTGAAATACAGCTTAAGATCCTTCAAGCGCTGCCTCCGCTTCTACAGAATTATGCAGAAGATTTGAAAGGAAACCTGTTAGGCGAGGCCCTGCTGATATGCTCAATCCTACAAGGTAGTAAAATGGGCGTAGTGAACAATACTGCTGCCGCGAGTACGTTATCCAAGTTACCCCGGTTTGGCGTTCCTAGTGTTCGACTAAGTTGGCGTTATTCTAGCTTTGAGTCAAATTGTCATTTCAATCTTCGATAAAGTGGTGACTGAGGATGGTACGGAAATGCCCACCTTTGAATCACTAAATGAGTCTATGGAAACTGATAGCCGTAGAGAGAGCGCTGGAAGTCCCTACAGTGGGCGAAGGTCCTTCGGAGTCCGGAACTATACCTCTCCGAGCTGCGGCGCTCGATGCTTACCGAGTGTTTTTTGACATTTGTCTTCTTACTGAAGGACAAAGGCCGCGATTCCTTCGATTTTCTGTCTTGCCGCAGCCGTTTGGGCTTGAGCTAATAGAGTCTGTTTTGACAAATCACCCTGACATATTTCTTACTCATCCTGAGCAAGCCTATGTCTTAAAGACCAGAGTAGCTCCATTGATAATGCGATCACTTTCTGACCGTCTTAATTTCCCAACTACAGTACGCATAACACGCGTGTTATACATACTGCTCCGGCGTCACCTCTCAATCCTATCAGAAGAATGTGAGGTTGCGTTGAACCTTTTGACTCACATGCTTGATCCAGAAGCATCTGCCTCATGGAAGAGAGCATTGTGTATGGAGGTATTTCGAGGGATTTGTGCGGAGCCAAGTCTTATCCGCAAGATTTTCGCAGAATATGACACTAAGGAAGGAAGAATGCCCATAATGAAGGATTTGATGGGTGCTCTCACAAGATTAGCTACCGAAAAGCCTAGTGTTATAGGATTAGGTACGCAGTCCTCTGCGCCTGTGGGTCAGGTTGTACCGAAGGATTCTTCGAGCGAGCAAGCTGCATTGGAAGCTGGGGGCGTTGCTGGAATCATTGGTGGAGCTGTAGGATTGAGTGAGGTAAATGTAACTGGGCTCAGCACTCAGTGGAGCTTGATGAGGGTGCCGTGTATTGACCAACTGGACAAAAGCGAGCCCCCAGCAACGCCGGAATCGTACATATATTGTCTAACACTCACCTGTATAAACAGTTTCTGTGAAGGGCTGGCAAAATTTATTCTTCCATTATCGGTGACTAACGACGCCACAAAAGGAACGAAGCGGAGAACCCCCGCCCGAGTGGCATCTGCGGGGATTGTGCGGACGAATAGTGTAGTAGGGAGCGATAGCGAATCCGGCCCAACCACAAGATCGGAGTCACCAGTGCGGGCCCCGTCACCCACCAAAGGCGGTCTTCGCAGAAAGCCAACCATGAGACAACACCGAATACCTGCCAACCCGCTAAGCATGGAAGGTCATCCTCTTTACAACGAGATCGCTATATCCGCAGCAATAATGGAGTCGTGCTGGCCTGCTGTCCTGGCAGCTTGTTCGACATTTCTCTATGCTACGCTTGATAATGAATTCTACCACGGGCTTGTGAGGTCATTTCAAAAATTCACACATGTGGCTGGGCTATTACGTCTCACAACTCCTAGAGATGCATTCTTGACAACTCTTGGGAAGGCTGCGGTTCCATCAAACGTCTTATCGGCGAATATTTCAGCGTCTCCTGTAGCGCCTGACAACCAGGGTCTGTTCTCAAACGCAAAGGGCCTTTTGAGTGTGGACAGCTTAAATAATCCCGAGCGACTAACTCCTGGTGGAACTGAGCACCACCCCCCATCTCTTAATAGCCGCAATTTGCTTTGTCTTAGGGCTCTACTTAATCTTGGGATTTCCTTAGGCCCAACATTAGAAAAGTCATGGACCATAGTCCTGGAAACACTTCAGCAGGCAGATTACGTCCTTTTCGCGTCTTCTAGGAAGACAGGGAGACAAATTTCATTAAATGCATCTACAGCAAGATCTGATTCGCAAAAAGGGGTGGATGCAAGTAATCCCTTAGCTAATATTGGGCCTGAATTGTCCGCCGTTGAAACCGCTGCAATGAAGATGTTTGAAGGGACAAGAGATTTTCCCGACGAAGCCTTCGTGGCGGTACTCTTAGCATTATGCAAGCTTTCTGATGGGGATGGGGAGGTCAGTAGTCGGACATCAGTTGATAAATCGTCTAGTCCACAGAGATCTCCTCGGTCACCAACATTTGGCCACAAACGCCCGCCCAGTGTCTCAAACTTTTCAACTTCACAAGTGATTGGAGATAATGCATTTGCGCTCGCAAAGCTAGGAGAGTTAGCTCAGATAAACATGAGCCGATTGATTGGGCCAAATCCAAGTTCCACCGGATGGGATATGCTTGCAAACCATTTAGCTGCTGTGGCTAGCGCTAGAGACAGGGGGAACTCAATACGCATGAAGGCTGCTGAAGTCTTGAATGAAGTTGTAGTTTCAGCTGCAAAGGCTATCACAACGGAGGGCACGGAAAATATAGCTGGAGTTCAAAAACGCATCCTTTCTGCTCTGAGAGGGGGGGTAACAGATGGCGAAGTCTCCGGGGCTCCGGACTCAGTCACTAGAGCGACAGAGCTAGAGATACATCGTGCGGGGCTGGAAGCGTTGAACGCCATATTGGAACATTCTGGGCAGTCGTTAATAGCGGGATGGGAGATCGTTTTTGATATCATAATGAGCGTATTTGATTCTACCATGATTTGGCGGCGGGACGCGACGATTCCAGAGGCATCAGCCAAAATCACAAAGTCTACCAGGTCTCCTAAGCTGATCCGGAGCTCATTCAGTTCTTTGGAATTAATTTGTTCTGATTTCTTGGCGAGCTTGCCAACACCTTGCGTTTTGGTTTTAATAGATGCATTGTTTGCGTTTTGTGGGCAGAAGGATGACCTGAATATCTCATTGACGGTGCTTATTCCCGGCCAGTAATAGATGTCTCATTTGCTGATTTTGGTCTAGACTATTACTTTCTTTTGGAACGTTTCAGACTTCTTGCAGACCAAGGGAGAGTCCCTACTCTCGGGCGAATTTATGTCCTCTAAGGCACAAAGCGAAAAAGACTTATTAGATGTGGTGGAGGTAACAGATGTGGATTCTCATCCTGCTCTCTGGATGCTGCTTTTGCTTCGTTTGACAGGAGTCAGTAAGGATCAAAGAGCCGAAGTGAGAAACGGTGAGTATCCGCGTTTTGGTCGCCGGGAGTAGTAGCTTATAGTCGATTTATTTCCCAGGCTCGGTTCAGACGTTGTTCCGGATATTCGATACTTATGGACATCAGCTTGGCCCGCAAGCGTGGTCTTCATGTCTAAAAATAGTGGTTTTCAAAATGATGAATATCACCCCTACTAATGAGAAGGAGAGTGATATTCCAAAAGTGCGTGCTGCGGAGCGAAAGCAGTGGGACGATACCATCAATCTTGTTCTGAATGGGATTGGCACGCTATACTCAAACTACTTTGAAGTTTTTGTTGAGCAGTCGGAATTCCGCAACACTTGGAGTGTCTTTATTCGCTACCTTGAAACGCTTCTGGAAAGACAGAGTTTTGAGGTTAATACAACTGTATTTGTGGTCTTAAAACATGTCCTAGAAAAGGTCGATAAACCGGACAATCTCGACCCACCTTCAACGGAAGATGTCTGGAAGATGTGGTCAGGACAAGGTGTCAAGCTGGTGGAAGGAAATATCGAGACTTCCCGAGCGGGCATTCAGGAGACGCTCTTGGCGTACGTCGACTCGTTCAAGCCCCTTTATAGATTACTCGAGCCGATAATAAACACCGATATGGTGGATAAAACACTGACCCTATTATGGGAATGCATCATCTTCCCTGACGCACCGGCGTATTTTCAAGACATTGACATCCTGACCCCGCTACAGGCGGTCATCCTAGAGGCCATCCAGGTAGTGCGAACAGATATCCCCGGCGTCCCATCGCTGGTATTGAAACAAGTTGCGGACCTTAGTACTGTTGCCTACCGACCACCGCATACCCCACAGTCCACAAAAGCCAGGATTCCATCTTATATTGCGCTAGCAACACAATCAATGAAGATTTTGGAAACTGTCAGCTCCCGCCACGTGGAGAACAGCGAAATCTATACAACAGGCGCCCTGTCATCCGTCCTGTCCGCTCTAAAACTCCCCATTTCCCTAAAGTACGACTTCGCCCGTGCCTCATCAGCAGCGGCTAAGCGCCCGTCGCAATGGATCTCAGCGACCAACGTAGTTCTATCAATAATTACCAAAGCCCTCCCGGCAATTAGCAAACTAAACATCAGCGAAGCCTACCAGAAAGAAGTATGGAAGTTGATAGTCGAGATAATTGGCAGCGTTGTCTCAGCAAACACAACGGGTATCGACGAAGCGACCCTGATATCCGACGAAACCTTCGACATATCATCCTTCCGGGAGTTCCGCGGCCTGATCATCCCCCTGCTCGGCCATGCAGTTGTTCCAGACGAGGTAGTGCAGGCGTACGTGAAGAGCATATTTAAGTCTTCGATTCTCTATGATATTGCAGAACTGGAGCATCCGGCATCGACGGATACAAGTCTATCTTCACTTTCCATACGCAAACATGGAAAAACTAGCGAATTGGAATTGGTCAGGAGGTCTCGGATGAGCTACGCCTGCCTTGACGAATTATTTGCCCTGGCGGCTGTGAACGATTCTGGCATCCACCCAACCTATCCACCTTTTCTGGGCTATTGCTAATAAAGACGATAGATTCAGAAGAACTCCAACGCCTCGCGGCAACTTCTGCGCCGTATCTGGTTCTGCGGGCTGGGCATGTTTTCCAACATTATATTTCAGTAACCAGCCCTCTCCCCGGACACTTTATAGAAAAGTTGACCCTAACCTGGAAAAACAGGACCAACCCCTCCGCGGCCGTATGCCTCAACCCGTATGCCAGCGCAAAGAAATTCTATACGTGCTCAAGTGTCTGGTCAATCTAGAGTCCGGAGTGAAGACGGTTTCCACCGATTGTAAGTCCTCTTCCTCCTCTCCCCCACCACTCGAAGAGAGACTGATAAAGGAGTAGCGGGGCATATACCCCCCTCTGGAAAGAGGTATCTGTTCAAGCTGTTCCCACTACTTAGTCAGTGTGTCGCAGCGGCGCAGGGGGATCAGGAAATTTTGGGGTGGTTGGCAAAGACCATGGATGAGATCGGGGGTGCGTTGGGGGTTTCGTAGGTATCTCGGAAGAGCGTGTATGGTAGATGTATGACAGTTGACAAGCGGTAATATCCCCGTCAAACTTTTTTTCTTTTCTATACCATTCCTCCTTTCTTGTGGGGCGATGTGATCGTGTGACGCAGTCATCCGCCACAGATTTTGAAGTTTAAGCCAGAATTGTGTCAAGATTTGAGCAGTCTTTTTTTATATAAAAAGGGGGAACTATATTGTACAATGTTACGATATTCCCTACTTCATTCATCCAATCTGATTTTAATACCTCCGGCTCATTATTCACCCGTTCATCTGACCTTCATCTACGCATCACATCATCTCATATTCCCATCGCCAGGCGGTCCACCATACCATAAACTCTTAATGTAACTTATCCTTGTCAGGTGCTATATCACCCATTTCTATATCCGTCTTTCGCTTTTTCTCCTCTTTCCGCCATTTCTGTGCGATTGTTAGTCCCGCTTGAGATAAACAGCACGGGCAGGGACAGAGGGAACGAACCTTGATGTTCTTGACAATTATCCATATCACGAGTACAAGGCCCAGTGCTGCCCCACTGAGGACTAGGTACCACCACCAGCTGGGGTCGTTGGCTAGGAGGTTTACGTTCATCCCGAATAAACTCTGTTTAAAGGGGTTAGTTAGCTAGTGTATCATAGTAGGTGGGTGGGGAGGAAAGGGGGGCCTTACTGCGATGAAGGTTAATGGGAGGAATACAAACTAGTCAAGGTTAGTCTTTTCTTGGCCTGATTAAGGAATGATTGTTTGGAAATACCGTAATCCAGCTCAACCGCTTCATGCTATGTGTTTCGTATATCGATGCTAGATTGAATTGCTATAATAACCAAATTCAGTCACGTGCGCTCTCCTCCGGAGCATGGAGTAATAAAACTCACCAACTGAATCATGGTCTTAGTATCCTTATCCAGAGCGTTAATCCCCGACAAGCACCCCTTCAGCTCCTTGATCGCCTTACGCAACTGCTTACCCGCAGACCAGGTATTTGGTTTGGGTAGCGTGTTGACGTCAAAGTACTCCATCACCATCGGCGATTCCAGCGGGAGCCCAGAATCCCGAATGGGTCTTTTAGGGATCCTGTTCCTATGCTCGTGGATTCCCACTTCCTCCCGCAGGAAGTCCTCGCCCTCGTACAGTTTCAGGAATTCCGACGCGACCCGGATGTGCTCCTTCAGCAGCTTGCGCAGCATGATCCAACTTTGGGCGTCCTTTAGCAGGGGCTTTATCAGGTCGCTTGTCTCGCCACCACTTTTCAGTAGGTTTTTGCGCTGGAATGGGAAAAAAAAACCATGGCATACACGCTTTAGTGAATGTTCGGCTTGCAGCTATGAACTCTTTGATTTTGAGGTGATTGTGGATGGATGAGTGCTGGGCTTGGAGAGACTACTCACCACGCCAGACAGGTGGAGTTCGGCTTCGTCTATGAGCTTCTGCCACTTCGGTGATAGCTCTTCCACGAACATAGTGAAGAACTCGATGCCGTGGGCGGGCACCCAGCCACACTTCAGGGTACTGATGTAGGTTTTCGTCTTGAGAATCGGGACAACGTCTTTCACCCCTCGCCGGTCGATGTCCGTGTAGTGCGACTTTAAGCTTTCCATTACCCAGGATATCCGACTATATTCCGGTCGGATTGGAAAGGAGCCATCAAGTCCTGCAGAGTCCGGGGAAATCACTCGGTAGTACTTAAAACTCGCGAAGCATCTCAGACTGACTTTTCGCGTCTTAGCAGGGCGAGGTGTCTTGGCTGAATAGGCACCCTTACCGTGCATAGAGGGATTCGCCCTCAAGTCTTCTAGCCCCGGGAATCCATCTTGCATGCGGTCGCTGTTTTTGACGTGTCTAAACAGGTGGCTCTGGTTTATGGAACGCCAGGTCCACCTCACAGAGGCCTTACTCCCCATGTGATTCTTTTTCGGTAGCCGAGGGCTTCGATCCCCCGAAAGGACTGTGTCCGGGTCATATAAGGCTGCCTCTGACTTCCTTAGCTGTATAGTAGAACTATGCACTATCAGCCATCCGGCTCCAAAATTGTAACCTCAAGAAGTCCACCTACAAAAGTCGGTTATTTGCTTCCTTGTATCCAGATTTTACCCTAGCAACAGCTTCAACCCCCGACACATGCTCAATAGGTTTGATACGTTCATGATCTTGACTTATTATGATAACCTGCTCGTCCCCTTCCTCATCTAAAGCAATGCTTTTATCCTCTTCATTATCACCGTCTTCAGCGCCCTCACCTCCCCAGAGCAATCTGCTCCAGTCTTTCGCTGTTATTCCATCAACAGAGGCACCCTTCCCAAGCAGCTCGTTCACCATTTCAAAATTCTTTTTTGATAGTGCTAGGCTGAGAGGAGTATGCCTCTTGTTGTCTTGAACTGTGATGTTGGCACCTTCCTTCAAAAGACATCCAAATGCCTCAAAACATCCCCCTTCAATCGCTAAATGCAATGGAGTCGATCCGTTAAGATCCCGTGCGTTCTTTGCAGCGGCACCACTCAGAAGCCCGTGCGGCCGGAGCAACCACCTTAGGTTTTCCGGCTTGTTCAAGTGAGCGGCGATATGTATGGGATTTCTCCCCATCGAATCTTCGACGTTAGTGTCAGCACCCCGAGCTTGCCACTTTTCCAATAATACCGGGTAGCCATGGATAACCGCCCAATGTATTGGCATCATGTCCTCCGTCATGCGTATATTGTTGATCGATGCACCCTTTTCCACCAAATCTATTACCAAATCAACATGTCCTCCCGCTGCCGCTTCCTGCAATGGCGTCAGGGCTGCCGGTTGTTCGAGGGGAGTATAATTCACGTCGGCCCCAGCGGCTAGCAATTGGTCCACGATTCCCCGATGCCCAAGGGCTGCTGCGCTTTGTAGTGGTGTCATCCAGAGAGGTTCTGCCGGAGCGTTGACATCCGTTCCTAACTTCAAAAGTTGCTGAACCGCTTCCTCCTCACCGGCTCTCGATAAAGCCACCAATGCCCTGACTCTGTCATTGGAATCTAATCCCTCCAGCTCCTCTAGTGTTAACGCGAGTATCCGATGGACATATTCATTCGCTTCAGATAACCGGCCCCCGGCAAGCAGAAGGGTAGAAGATGTTTCTGTTCTAATGCTGATGTTAGTAGTAGTTCGTAAACAACTTAGTGAGTGTAGCTACCTCGCCATATCAACTATCATATAAAGCCCACAACTACAAAAAGACAATTCTTTACGAAATAATCTCTAGTCGCTATTTCACCAAAGCCGGATGACGGTCTCGTTAGAGTGCACTCTTCAAAACAGTCAGTAAACTCCGGGTACTTCTGGAATGACTTGTTTCTCAGTTCTCGACGCGCCGAAATGAGGGGGCTTTCTCTCCATAGGAGTACGGTAGCCTGAGTTAAGAGGGTTCAGAGTTCGTCTTTGAGGACACGGCCGCAGACTGCACAATCCTGATGAGTGCGAAAAGTATAGCATGGAAGCTACAGCGCATGGTCTCAGCTGGGCAGGTCTGCCCAATCAGAAATTACCAAGCCCCAGGGGCCTCCGAATCATGCGCACCCACGATTGATCAAATTCGCATGCTCGAGCACCGTACCGGTACAAGGGACAGGCATAAAAAGATGGTACAGAGCAGGGGTGGGGTCAGGTTGGTTCGGACAAAATTGTGGAACACTGCAACCTAACAACCCTCTCACAGAAACTATGTTACCATGGTGAAGTACTT
>Ga0307509_10000752_pt1 | contig 55424 bp, 43 predicted proteins | sample 10_EM_MG_FD_202245 | JGI IMG/M metagenome (GOLD analysis project Ga0307509, IMG submission 202245) | Populus trichocarpa ectomycorrhiza microbial communities from riparian zone in the Pacific Northwest, United States - 10_EM | ecosystem: Host-associated > Plants > Roots > Unclassified | place...
GGCAGCATTCTTGGTGCTGCCCCCCCCCCCCCCCCAAAGCAGAGAAGAGATTCCACGAGACAGACGGGGAGGAGATGAGTGAATCTCTTGTTTGCCGCAGGGAACTGCAGTCCGCCCCCCCTTCGCTGTTGCCGCACTCGGGCCGCCGTAGGAATTAAGCTTATCAATCCGTCAACCCCCAATCTTATCCGCCGCGATGCTCTTGGGAGTCTCGGGTCAGATACCGGTTTTCCCCCGGCCACCCCATCATGTTTTCTAAGCCTTGTGCACGGCATCCCGTTTGTCCACCAAGAAAAATCGTGTAAAAGGCCTTTTAGTCCCCCTCGTTTCTCACTTCTCACCATCCCCTAATTTCTGTATCATACCGGTAGGCCATCACATCACACACGAAAACATGCCTCGAGTAACCTTCAAGCCACCGCTCTTCAATTCTGCAAGCCCCTGGGCTACAACAGAGATCGACCTACAGGATCTCTACAACTCTCCCTTCACCGGTGCCGTGACTACCCGCACTTCACTCCTTGCGGGATTTCCCCACAACCCTTCAATCCACCAACACACCCTTTTCGATTCCCCCACAAATAGCCTTAACACGTACGGCTATTCACCGTACCCCCTGAAGTTCTACCTCGACACCGTAAAATCTGTAATTGCGGGCACTGGCAAGCCACAGACGAAGCCCTTCATTATATCGATCACTGGCACTCCTGAGGAAGTTGCGGAGGCGGTGACCGCTGTTAACGATGTTGCCAAGGCTGGTTACCATCTTCTAGTTGAGGCTAATTTGTCCTGCCCGAACATTCCCGATAAGCCGCCTCCCGCGTATTCCCTGCCGGAGTTGAAGGCGTACTTGGATCTGCTCTCAAAGTTGAAGGTGGGCGTTCCGATCGGACTCAAGACGCCACCCTACACATATGATGCCCAATTCCAGGTCCTTTTATCTGCGTTGAAAGCATACCCTTCGCTTGTATCCTTCATCACCTCAACAAATACTCTGGGATCTTCCTTACACCTTTCCTCGCAGCCCTCACTGGCCGCATCTGAGGGCAAGCGGGCTATTTACCAGCCTACTTTGTCATCTCCCACTGGGACGGGGATAGGTGGACTGGGTGGTGCGTCGATACATTGGCTGAGTTTGGGGAACGTTAGCACCATTCGACGGATGCTGGATCAGGTGCAGGAGCTGAAGGATGTAGCGGTTATCGGTGTCGGAGGAGTGAGTGATAGAGATGGGTGGGAGAGGATGTTGAGCGTTGGAGCGGAGGGCGTGGGGGTTGCTACAGCGCTCGGGGAGAATGGTGTTAGTGTGTTTGCAAAGATTTTGAGCGAGGAATCAAGTGGTGGCTGAATGGGCGGGTTCATAAGCTGTCACTCGTGCTGCGATAAAATCGGATTGTGGTCTGGCTGCTGGGCGAGTTTCCGGGGGTGGGGAAGAAATCGTCTTAGTTTAAGCTTTAGCGGGGCACAAGATAGCATTTGCGACAACGAAAGTGGTTTCCAGCTAAACTCTTATTAACGGTCTTCACCATGATCACAAGAGCCGCACCAGCAATGTGACAATAGATTCGGTTAGTCTCCATCAATTATTGTTGCCGTCCTGTGCTCACCTTCCTGCTTAACCCTTGGTAACATTACCAGAAACTAAAAGCTCTTTCCGGCCCAGCTATTGCCACCTGTTCTCCGACAGTGAATCCCAGAAGATAAAAAGGGGGCGCTACCTTGGATCCACCCCGTTTCGCTCTAGTTGCTGACGTCAAGTTGGTTTAAGCTTAATTTGACATTTTGTGAACCACGCACTGCACTTTCCCCTAGCAAAGTGACTGTGTAATTTCGAAAGTTAGTTTGGTTGAGAGCGTACATATAGATATATTCACTGCAGCTGATAGGTCCGAAATTACGAGCGATTACTCAGTGACGAGCTCTTCCCCAAACACAACTCTCCTTCAAGTGCCGATTTTCCTAGGTGCCGGTTTGTAGTGAGCTTGGAAGACATGCTTGGTAAAGAGAGCAAAAAATAAACAGTCCTTAGTTGCAGCATTTGCACGCCTCATACGACATCTTCGAGGAAAGACTATGTATGTACCTTGATTCGATTATTTCACTCCTATATACTGCGGGAGCGGCCAACATGTTGCACAATATAAGAGTTGTAGCCCTTAACACTAGCATTGTTATCAGACCTTTTTAAAATTTTCCTATATGATAAAGGTTACACTTAAAATTCGAAGGAGTGAGGTGATTATTGGCCAGTTCCGATGGTGTAATGGCTAAGGAACTGGTCCGTATCATACTAATTTGAAGCAGGGACCATTGCAAGTTCGAATCACCGCCAAGTGTATCATAGTCGGGCATTAAAAATGCCTGGCGAACCACTTTTGTTTTGCTGGTATTCGGGTTAATGCCCTAATATCTATCTTCAGGGTGGATAGAGGTATAGAGTGCCATAAGTGATAGGGAGTAGAACTAGTTTCAACCTTTAATTTTATTGATAGTCTAGCACAGCTTCTTTATTTCCCAAATTCTCATCTAGGGATGTAGCATGCAAGTAGCGTTCTTGAAGAAATGTTGGGTTGTACAGAGCATACATCTGGAGGGTTCCGAGATTGCGAAGGATCTGGCGATTTATACACTATAGATCCACTACAGCGGGGAATAATAGATTTTTCGGGGGTGGTGGGGGGTGGTTCCGCAAACGAAGCAGGGTGGTGGAGCTAGATTCATGAGAGGTCACTCGAGAGGGGTTGGTTGGGTAGCTTTTGGAGAGTTTTTCTTTAGAGAACTCGAGCGCCTGATGGGAAATCCTTTGCGCTCGACAAATGAGGCTTTCCTGAGAGATGGCTGTGGTTATGGAATTGTTTTTGTGATCGGAGATGAGTGACCCTGTCATCTAACATTCGTGCTCGCCCTCTATGCTAACTCTTGTTAGCTACTTATATGAGTTTAGCATCAATGGGAGGTGTTCGTGGAACTGTCTCATCAGAACCGCAAGCCGACCGTTACAAGCCCCTAATGCAAAAAGGAATCCCAAACACCCAGGAGCCTGTCTCTTCCCCCACACCACCCCTCTGATCCTTCAAGCCACTCTGAAACTTCCTGTCCCCCCCCTCGTTGAAAGACTCGTTAGTGAACCCATAGCTAAAAACACAATCATCCCCAATCAAACCACCTTGGATGCCTCGACATAGCGCTCTCCCCCATTGATCATCGTGCATCTCGTTGAGCACTTGGGCCAACCTAACCGCATCACGCACATACTGCCTGGCTAATCTTGCAGCCCCCGGTAGTCTGCTCAACGGCCTTTTTAGCGGATTTCTAAAAGATCGCACCCAGATAGTGATTCCAAAAAAGTTGGACTAAATGATCGGAAGGGGGTGGGCGCTGGGGTCGTGTATGCCTAGTTCTCGTTTGTGGCTGGGGTTTTCGCGGGGAAGGCGGCATTAGGGAATAAGAGACTGGCCCCGATGCCTGGGACTATAGGGAAAACCCCAGGCTACTGTGGGGGCATGGACATCTAGAAATGCGAGTCTGCCGGCGCGGGGTTATTTTTAGGACTCACCGGACGTAGATTGCTCAGCGGAAGTGCCGGGTTTTGGTGATTATTGTGCTAGTTATGTCCACCACGCCGCGCTGGGCTAGGAATGATGGGGGATAAATAGGGATAGGGAAAGGGGAGACGTGTAAGCCTTGAGGGAATACGGAGACCCTGGCAGTGGCTGGCGAGACATCTTTACACCTCGAAGTAGAACGGGGCGTAGTGCAATACTCTCTTGGAGCTATACACATTGGCTTGGGTAGCACCCCATAGAATTGAAAACTACAGCCACCCCATGAATCGCGCGGTGCTAATACAAGCAACGGCTGCTGTTGTGTCCCCGGAATCTCCAACCGGATCATCGGGTTCCCCGGCGCTATCCTCTTCTACCCCCTCGAATCCATCAACGACCAAAGCTCCCACTACCGGGGGCACCAATGTTCTCCAGTATCCCGGCAACATTCTCCACAAACACCGCCAAGCCACCCTAATCCGCATGGGCAGACATATCCTCAACCCCACCCCTCTCCTGGTGCAAATTGAAAAACGAAGCCAAGCAAACAAACCCCGCTCTGCAGAATGGGAGGTCAAGGTGGGGGGTCCGCCGCTAGCCGGCCTCTTGCGCGAACGCGCCTCCGGTGGCCGGCTAAGAGACCGAGCTTAGTGCCTAGATACTTCCCCCGCGCACTCAGCACCAGCAGAGCTGTGTCCCGCAATTAGAGTTTGATTGAGGACTGGCATAGACTACATCCTGCCAAGATGGCCGTGAAGCGGTCTGCCGGGCCCCGGATTATGACGCCGCTGGCGAAGAAGGTTAGGGCGTTAAGATTAGCAGCTTTAGGCCGAATATGTCAGAGAGGGCAGAGAAGATTGGTTGGAAGATGGTAAAGGTTAGAGGGAAGGAGGTGCCTGCCTAGGAAGCCCCCCTGGAATCGAGTTTCTCGGACATTATCTAGTAGGGCAAGTTGGTATATGATGTGGTTATGGGGGGAGGAGAAGAAAGAGGACTGGTAAAACAACAGGTATAGAGGTTATATCTAGAGCTGCTGCTAGTGATACTAGACACGCTGTCCATGAAGACAGCGTTCACCCGTTTGCTGGATTGAGATTGAGGAAGCACTTGGGGGATCCATTCCGGCGGGATTTTTGGTAGCCAGGGTGCTTAAACACTGTCAACAGGAATTTCTGTTAGAGTTCACAGAAGCGGATAGTTGTTTCATTTGTTCTAGACGGAAGGATAGACGGGAGAGTAGTTTTAGTTGTTTCACTTGTTCTATACGGAAGGATAGACGGAAGGATAGATGGAATGGTTTTTGGTTATGTCTTTCCTTTGTTCAGAGTACGGAGATTCACAGGCAGAAGGGGATTACGCATGAAGGAGAGATTGATAGGTGTGGCAGACGATAGAATGATTGAGAGAGTTTTTTCTTATATAGACTTATGTTTGGTTAGTTAGTTTTGGGAAGATGACGAGCGAATGAAGTTTTTGATTCTCCCTAGTACCCTTTTAGTTTTGCCCTAGTCTAGTTCGACCGGTTGGCCGTTACGCGCGCATTATCCTCGCAACAATTTCTACCCATCTGTTGATTAGGAATCGAAGCACTTATACATCACACCCTGAATTCTGCCCTTCCACCTTCATTTCCCAACTTCAGTCTACCGCCTCACCAGCCTTAACCCTAATAACATATGATACCCAAAGAGTAATCACTAAACCCATGGAACTCATCACAATATGAGCTTTGATGTGCTCAACTTGGCCCCGCAGTGAAAGGGCTCGGATGGGCGATGAGTCCGGTGTTGCTCGGGATTGGTCCTTTGCAACACGCAACAAAATCCCGAAGAAGCAAATTCAAGCTATCGCTGGGATACGCCCACGCTCATAGCCAGGCTCTTGGGCTATTAGGGACATCCGCAATTCCCTTCGCAATGCATAGATAAAATGCTTGAGGAGGTTAAAGGGGATTCTTCCTGAGATCCATGCTCATACCATCACCAGAAGACAAGGCCTCCTGAATGCAATCCCCTAGACAGCACACTTCTACCATCAGCACCTATAAAAGGGCAGCTAGGTAAGAGAGAAAATAAATAAATGAAAGATACCCGTTTGACTCACGAGTACTGGTAGCTCACCGGCCATGCACTTTTGTCGAAGGTGGAAAAACTAGCTGACTAAAGCCTATCTCACCTGCAATGCTTATATAATTAAGCCGTCTAGCAGGCCTGAAGGAGGTTTCAGGGCATAGGGCTTAACCCTAACTTTTTTTCGCGACACGCTGGGGTCTGTTACCTTCTCGACGTCAACCACCTCGGGAGAAGGTAACAAAGGGGATAATAATAATATGAAGAAAAGAGAGTGGGCAGAATCAATAAAGATAATCCTATAGCAGATCAACAAGGATCACGTAGCGCAATCTCGGGTTTTCTCCGTGAGTCTATAGGATTATTGTCGGTTAAGAAATGGTTGGTTGAGCGATGAATGTTTGGCGATAAATAGCGATGGTGCAACTGAGCTGGTCATGTTAGTTAGACCTGCTGTTGCTGACAGAACCCTTTCCTTGATTAGGTAAGCAAGCCGCTCTCACAGACCCCGAAGGAAGCTTCAGGGCAACAGCTATCCTGTCATCTAGCCGCGGCCTCACCATCTAGGAATGCCAGCACAGGAGAATCGACTCTTGGTCACAGTGGTCGCGTCTTGTAATCGTATTTCGGGGGGTAGAGGTCTTACCAGCTAATCCCCGGAAGCACCAAACCGTCTGGGGCTACTAACTATAAGGCTGATCATGGGTGTAATAAGTTAGACGCGGAGGGTAGTATCCCGGTTAGGCGGAGTAGATACAGGTTTAGGGTTGGCCAGGCTTTCTTCTATTTCCTATAATACACAGCGCATGGAGGTGTGCCCGTAGACTGCACCCCCACCCCCCTGAATTCATATAATTCCTAACGATCAGTATTAACTTACTAGTACTGTGATACCTCGCTTTACTAAGAAAAAAAGCTATGTGTACAAAGCAATAAATAGGGAGAGGGGCAACAGCTGCCTTCCCAAGGTAAAAGAAGCAATTGTTTTTTATTTTATTTTATATTTATTTTATACCCCCCCCCCATATCCCCTTCCCCGCCAACCCCCTCCCACCTGCTTCTGCTACCCGCCGATCGCCAACCTTTAAGGTCTAGAGTCGGATTCTACCTCCTCGTAGCAGGATTGATAAACCCCACAGCCCTATTGATGAGGGCCAAGTTCTCCAATCTCCCAGTCCCCATAGGGCAGGATTTTTTTAATTCTCCTACCCTACATGATGGATCGTTCAGTAATAACTGATTGTCAGCATGGATTGAACTCCTGGGCTCCCGCCAATTGCGACAGGAGTATTAACCACCGCGCCAGCTATGATAGGTATTTCATGAAATGTCAACCAGGGAACTAATATTTATCCTACTGGAAGCCCGATTTTGGCATTTTAATAGGTGGGTAGTGTGTCTCTTCCCGAGTTGCTGGTAGATTTCAACGGAGGTGTTTAATGAGAGATTCTCCGTGGTTTGAAACAGAATCAGTGCTTTATGCGCTTGTTACTCTCGTACAATACGGTGTCACAGTCAGAATGCGCATCGGAACTTTTTGGCGAACAAGGCTTACTATGTCAAGGCGGTGTATAAGACATCTATCCTCGGTGCCGTGGTGGGTGGTTCGGAATCGGCCGTTCAGAAGGGTAAACGAAAGAGTCAATATGGGTAGGGTTTGGGAATCCCAATCGAGGCGGAACGATAGAGAACCTGGTAGAATAGTAGATACTCCTGATTTCCCAATAAATCAAGTGGCCTTTGCATTGTTTTTGGTCAAACTTAGGGGACAAACTTTGTGTTTGGCAATAGCAGCAGAATGCTTGTTTTCTAAGAGCCCGGCTTGCTCCAGGGGGGTATGAGATGTTTTTCCCAAGCTGGCTTGAGACTCCCAGGCACTGGTAGGTATATAACACAGACTTGAGTACTGATCACGCAGAGAGACCTATAGATTATAGTGAGCACTAGTAGAGGCTATAAAAGCAGCCGTACTGTGATAAGGCACTCTTAAAAATGTCAAGAGTAGAGGAGAGGAGCGGTTTTTACCGGTGATGATAAGTGGGAAGAGAGAGGTCACATGAGAGCTGGGTGCGGTGTGGAGAGGAGAAAGAGGGGGGCTTGATGGAAGAAATAACGGGGAAACCGCTAACTTAGTCTAACAAAACTGCTGAGAATGGAGGACCCTTCACGTCGGTAAGGCGGACAAACACCGTAATTTAGCACGGGATGCGGGCGATTATAGATGGAACCTGGGGCCAACGAGTTCCTGTCGCCATAGCCATGCCAAGCCTGGAAACCTCTGCTTTCCCCTCTTTTTCCCAGAGTGAGAACCTGTGAATCCAATGTTTTTTTCAGGCTTTTTAGAATTGTTAGAGATGATCCCTGGCGAGCCGGACCCAAAAAGCGGTGGGCCGAATGAAGAGTTTACACGGCCGCTTATTGATTACAGAAAGCATGGAAAGAGCCCTACCGAAGGAGAGAGCGAGAGAGCGAGAGAGCGAGAGAGAGATCAAAGGTTGAACAAGAGCTTCGAGACGAGTTTCATTGCGTTCGTTTAAAGATAAGTGAAAGGAAAGGAGAAAAGAGAAAAGAGAAAGAGCAGAGATGACAAGCGAGCCCCACAACCAATGACAACCAAGACGACCTTATGACAAAGCTTAGGCGAACAACCCATGATATCTAACACCCCAGAATGCAGATATCGAATGATACTCCATGCATGATCCATCGAAATTTGTCTGGATCGTTGGACTCCAGTCAGGGGCCATCATTGGAGTCGTCATTAGGTATTGGGATGAGTGTCGAAATTCGAGAAAACATATCTAATCCTCTGAAAATCCTGGCTTACGTGGCAAATAAAGCTGAGATAACCTTGAACCTCAAGACTCTAGATACTGTATCCACTGCTTAACCTAGTGCTCAAGAATCGTTAATTTCTGATATGTTAGTCTGGCCTAGGTCCCGTAGGGATAATACAGTGTATATTCCTTCTCTAAGACACCCCCTTACCCGACTAACTGGCTCTACCTAGGATCGTGATCAGACGACGCCACCTTCAATCAATCAATCAATCAATAGAGTATTTCATGCTTCCTCGTGGTAACTTGGACCACATCAGTATCAAAGCCAGTTAATTCGCCTTCAACTCTAACCCGCCCTCCCGGTGGTCCCTGAAATCCCGAGCTTATTGAAAACTCACCTTAGTCAAAACAAGCAAATAGACGGAAAATGAGAACCTTCCCAACTATTCCCAGGAGCCATCATCTCAGTGCCTATACAAACTTACAATAGAAATTGGTAGTTTTACCCAAGCAGCCTTCGGTATACGATATCCTCCAGTATCGTAGGGCGATAATTCGTCTATTTCTCCTCGCTGGGGGAGATAGGTTGCCTCGGCCGTGCGAGTATGGTATTGTAGAGGGACTTGAGCTAAGGCTTGTTTGTTTGTTGGTCCGGCTGTGCGCGATGTCGGATTGGCGGTACGTCCACCGTCCCCCTATGGGGGGGGGCCTCAAATGGCTCGAAGGACACACCTGATTGTGTTTGTTGTTTCAATTCTGGATTTATCGTAGGGTAAGCCCAGAGTGGCTCCTACGCTGTTTACAGGTGGTTTATGATGTGTATGTTTGTTAGTTATTACGGAAAACGATTACGGTAGTCTCTCGATTTACGCTCTCCTCTTTAGAGTCCAATTTATAACTGGGGGTTCCTCTCACGATGGTTCTCGTTTCCTTCTCTTTCCTCCTCTCTATACCCCACATCACGATCCGTCAGTTTGTTAGTTCTGCACCTTCGCTCCTCACTCGCTTCCCTAATTTCCCCAATTCTATTTTCATCTAACTTTAACGCTTAACTTTCTACGGCGAGCAGGCGATACCTCGCTGAAACTCTTAATCTGAAACTAATCTTCTCTTTCCACTCAACCTCTTCGACTCTTAACCCACTTCCATCAAAAATATAATTCACCTAACAACCACACCATAAAATCTCCAAAATGCCCTCCCCTAGATCGACATCACCGAATATTCATTACTGCCCCTGGTGTCCCCAGGTCATCGCATTCCCTCTCTCTCCGAATGAAACTGTGTCTACTCTCTCAACTCTTACTGAGCATGTCATGCGTCATCATCTCGGCCGTCTTCTCGACAGTTCGCATCTCCCCCTTCTCTGTCACTCTTCCGCAGCCAATCGAGAGGCTATATACTGACTTTAAGGTTGCGATGGTAACAGCCGGAGCCTGCATCAAGATTAATTCCCCGCTCGTCGACACCCATGGGCCCGGAGATACCGGAAGCGGCGGTGCCTTCGGAGAGGGCTACATCCCGGCCGAGTACATCTATGCCTACATGTGTCCTGTTCGTAAGGTCTTCATGAATGTGTACAAAGACCCCATGGACGGAATGTGGTATCGTCTTAGACTTAGTTGCGGATGCGCCGAATGTGCCGACGAGGACATCAAAAATAAGGTTGAGCGTGAGGTCACCAGGGACACGCTTGCCGATGAGATGTATTCGACCGACGAGGAGGATGTTGTCCAGCAGAAGGGGTCCGAGCAGGGTCCGAAGGGGGTTAGCGAATCGGCTCTCGATGCCAAGGATGAGACAGGAGGATGGGGAGGAAATGGTGGAATTGCAGTTAACGCTACTAGGACTCAGAAGGGAGATGACTGAGCTTTATAGTTGGGTTGTTTTCTCACTTTTAAAACATACAATCTTTCTCTAGTTGTACTTTCGTGGACAGAAAACTCTGTGAAATTCCGGTCTGTATCGTTTGAAGTGAATAGAATGCTTGTTTGAGGAAACTAGGGACCGATTGCTGTGGATGTTTTGTGACTGGGGTTTATCTTCGGGAACACTATCTCTCTCCATTCATCCCCTGCTTCTATGGCTCGCCGCGAAACCAGCATCTGGAATCACCCCAAATGTTAGCAAGTATTGTCGCATTATCCGAGACTCCTCAATGGTTACCTGAACCTTAACACCATCTCGACCCTAAAAACACCCCAATTGCTTGCCACAAGCTGACCCAACAAACCTACAACCCAAGACATCGCAATGGCAAAGAACGGCAGACCTATCGAATCAGGCTTAGCATATCCTCAATCCCGTCAAGTTCCTACCACCCCCTACCACATAACATTAAATCAACCCTTGCAATTCTCGATAGCAATGGATGACTTACTCCACAAGTGTGATTGAGCTCTGTAGGTATCAGAGCACGGGTATAAAAGAAGGGGGATACACTTCTGAGAGCGAGCTATGAAGGTGGTTAAATGGAGGGGGGCACAAAACTTAGCGATTCCGAATTGTGTGAAGAGAAGCATGGTTGATCCAACAAAGTGTCACATACTCGCTCTTGGTGATTGCAAAGAGGGGAAGGAAGTCACGAGGGGGGCGGCGTGGCGTTTTGTGTGCTATGTAAGCTCTAGAGAAGGCAAACTCGCACTCGCGGGAGGGGCACGCTAGTACGTGTTGCACACCGAATTACTAGTGGAGATTCGAGGAAGATGATTCTGGCTTCTATCCCAGATTGTTTTTGCTCTGCTATCTGGAATGATATAGATGCCTGTGGTAGTAAAATATCCACAAACAGCACCCAGATCGCCTCTTGGGGGGGGTTAGAGCCTTTTGATGATGTTTTAATCTATATTATTGCAAGGTCGTCTGGTGGGATTGGATTGGAAGTTTGTGCCAGGAATGCGTTTTCTCTAAGGGAGAGGATCCCAAAATTCGGGAATGAGTGCTAACAAGCAGGAGCTGGCTTAAAGTTCTCCAATAGAACAGTGGGAGGGAATAATGTAATCGGTGAGAACTAACCACTAGAAAGCTCTGAAGAAAAAATAGTGGATCAAACAGTATAACTCCCTAAACCCGGTTGGGGAGCCTCAACAGAGCTGGTAAATGATTCCATTTAACCCACTTAAGCACAGTACAAGTGCCCACGAATATGTTTTCGTACAAGATAAGGATTGTTTTGCTGGTTAACTATCCCTATCGTATAGGCAAACATCTTCCCGGGCACCTGTCTATCGCCGCCTAAGCTATCCATCACTGATTCTTCCACCACCCAAATGCCGGCACTGAGCCCTCTCCAGCGCTGTCGCTTGGACCCTAGCGGGTCGCACGAAGCGTCTCTTGCGGCTGAGTCCGTGCTCCCTTCCCGTGGCTTTCCCTGCTCCACAAGAGATAATAAGCCGTTTTGCGTTTGTCGAGCAAACAAAAATAATAATCTGAAACACGTTTCAAGACCCCGAGCAGCTGCAATTCAAGGCTGTTCTTGGATGCGGCTTTCGCTCCCAGAATGGCTCTGCATAATGCCAGATCTAGATTGAGCAACACCCTACACTGGGCCCCCAACCTATGATATTGTCTCTCGAGTCTCGACGCCTCTGACACCAGCCCCCGGCCGGCTAGGAGCTAACAAAAGGCCAATGATCGTGGCGAGTTTATCGAACCCCATGATTATGCTCGGAATAACCCTAACCCGTTCAAGTGCGGTGTCTTCCTCTTGCAAACCACGGTTTCCGGGAAACTAGGAATCCCATGCCACGCCCCTCGCATGCTAAAGAACTTGGTGTCAAAAAAGAAGTCACAGCGGTGCAATATCCCCGTGGCTCATAGACGGGAAGCCCGATGGACATTCTTCGCTGTTGATAGCGAATATCGGACGCCCATGGGTACACCTCTCCGTCAGGGTAAGCTCCGCACAGCGAGCTCGCTTGCTGAAGGGAGCTGGCTGGCAGTCTGCACCTGCATCCCAAGATGCAGTGACATTACTGGGGTTTACGTGACATTATAACGATTTCTTCAACTTTGGAAGGGTATAATATTATGAATATCGACATAGCCGGAAACACAATATTATGGAGTACCGATACCATAGCACCCCAGAGCATTGTTATCTTGACAAATGCAACCATATACGTCATAAGCGCACTAGCCTCCCCGATTTAATTCCCGGGGATTTCACCAGCCAAAACAAACATGGGGAAACAGAGGACTTGCCGGAGAGCCCCTAGGGCTGTTAACACAAACTAATGACGGGTCTTGGCAACCTGGTCCAGACTTAGCGAATATCCACAGTTTTCACAGTATGATACTTGTAATGGAGGATGTTGTGCTAAGCAAAGTGAGAGTTTTAGGTGAATTTGAGGAGGGGAAGTGGTGATGATGGCAATTTGGGTCTCGCACCTGTATTACCGGTACTCATGAGAGCCCAATAATGCAGACTGTCAAGTGGCACTTCTCTGCTCGTCGATTTGTTCAAAATATACACCAATCAGAACGAATTCGCCAGACCTTATTTCCTTATTTCTTTATTTTTATTCTTCCGCCTCTTCCTATTTATGGAGAGGGTATGGATATGCCCTCACGATCCGTCTTTAAAATAAGATTCCAGGTAATCTATTCTCACGTGATTAGCTCGCAGGCAGGAATGAGGGAAGTGAATCGCCGAGGATTAATGGTATCATACGTATGCACTAGCAATGTTGCCCCAGACTGGAGACCTTTCTAGGGCTTTGAACGTGGGTCACGACAACCATTATGGAGTAACCCCATCGTGGTATGTTAGGTTAGGGCACACTTATAGGTGTGAGCAGGGCTACGACCAGACCGCGCGGCGATGACTGGTGTTGTGTGGTAGAGAGCCCACTGTGCGGGCCACCACAAACAGTATCTAGTCTGAGCTGCGTTCCTTTCTCTGCACATCTCTTCTCACGGACACTCCTTTGCGAACACACTTGTCACATACATCGAATATCGAACACATCTCAGTTTTCCTATCAGCCACTGACCAGGGCCTTCCTCGTGGCGACAGTTCGGCTCATAGCTGTGCCATTGCGGTGCTTGCACGACGGCATATTTCCCTGCGCATAAACCAGACCCCCATCAAACAAAACAAAACACCAAGAGTTCGCACAACGAAAGCACGACAGCACAACTCAGGAGTGGGAAGTTATCTTCGTTCAACAACACACGCTCTAACTAACTAACGGTAAAGACAGGAGTAGATATAACTACAACAAAGTCTTCCTATCCTCCCATGGACCACCAAACATATCCGTCCTCTTCGCTGTATGTCCCCCTTCCCTTCTGCGTACTCATGCTAACAAGGGAAAGACAAAGATTCTCACTGCCCATAGCCTCCGGGCATCCAACTCTCCACGATCCAACTCTTCCACTTCCATTGCAGCTTTCCCGCTTTTCTTACTGTTTTCCCGGCGAACGCATCGATCCCAAACTACCAGATACCGCATGGTATAGAGCGAATCGACGAGCGAAGAAACTGATGAAAGAAGCAGGTGTATGGGAAGAAAGTGACACATTTGCGCAGCATAAGCGCCGGAGGAAAGGTGGCGCTTGAGGAGAAGGAAGGAAGGGAGACGAATTGATGCAGTTAAAGGATATATTAGCAAAAGTGGCGATTTTTGTGGCCTCTGGTTCCGGAGGGATGGCGGCTGGGAGAGTAATGCCTTTGGTCACCCCTCAGCCTATGAGTTGACCTTTGAGCTAATGGAAGGGGAGCGTTTTGCGTCAATATTTTTTCACCTTTCAGATTGGCTCCCCAGCCGGACCCGATAATCCCATCTTTGCAGGCCCTTTCACCCTGGCGTCCTCCCTTTCAGGCCACTTACCCAGTGTTTCTATTGATGAATAATTTGTAATTCGTTTCGTTATACAGTTATTTGTTTTGCTTTTGTTGTAGTAACTCTCGGGCATTCCTGCGGCCGAAATGCTTTCCCGAAGGCCAAAGCATATGCCTGAAATCAAAACGCATTCCCCAAAACCATCCGAACAACAAAGAAACTATCATGAGAGCATGCCGGGCAGCGTCTCTCGATTTTCAGCAGAGGGAACGTGGGAAAGCTAGAGTGTCACATGAGAACGATAGGGTGGTGGGGTAGAATCCTGCTCACAGCAATCGTTGGGGCGGGGGGTGCGCTAAGTTGAGAATGATTCTTGATCATCTATGTTGGCTAGTATACTTACCAACAGGAGCCCTTAGATGCTCGTTTGGCTCATCTAGAAATAATTGTCAAGAGGGGAATGGAATAGGGATGCATCACGCAATGCAAGGGAGAGCAGAACCGGGAACTCGGGAAAGTGATACTAGTGTGACCTTATTTTCCCTACTCTCACCGCCGACCCCCCCTTCGGCCTTTTTTTCTTGTTCATTTCATAAAAACTTTATTCGCCAGACTTAAGCATAACCCCCAGTAGTGGGAGTTAGGAAGTCTGTAGAAACCCCGACCTGAAACAGCACTAGACTAATTAAAGACATTGTGATTAAAACAAGCCTTTGTTTCCCGGCATTATATAACGGTTACCCTCATGTTTTCTTTCTAATTTGCCCTCGCGGCCCGAGATAGCCGGCCCCTTGGCTAGCTAATTCTTCAACATGGATGAAGTGAGCAATATACCACGCATCGCCACCACCAAACCACCAACTCTTCTGGTAGCAAACAGCAGAGGAAAAGTCGTACGTTAACTCAACCCCTCCTCACGTCCCTGCCGCCACCACTGCCGCGGGTGGCCGGGGGGCACATGCTGCTGTGCACGTTATCGACGGAACAGGTATCCCTTCTGGATACCTGGAACCCTCTGCCCTTTCTCCCATCATGCAGCATTGTCCCACCAGTCAGGCGGTTACACAGCAAAGCCAAGTACCTTTAATCCTTATCTTGTATCCCAGATGCAAACACAAACACAATCACTGTTGGATCCACCGTAGCCGATGCTTCCCAGAGCGGGGATCTCCCCATAAAAATGGGCGGGCGGAAGCGGTGATAACAAATGCCGAGTGCGAGTGGGACCGATGGTAGGTGCAGCAGAAACTTCCACCTATCTTCTATCTATCCATCTATTGATAGCTATCATCAGTGCAATCAGGAGTACGATGTGATCGATATGAACATGTGAATCAGCGAGAACCCTCCGACTGTACCGAGCTTACTGCAGTTTTCGAGTGAATCCATCGTCAAGCAGTCCGAATCTCAGCCCCATCATATCCATCAAGTCGTACAGTACGGTACTGTATATACGAAGGTACAGCACCTAAGTTTTGAATATTTTACTAGCAGGGGTGTTACGCTAGCAGGGGCCAAGGCAGCAAATCGGGTATAAGGGCAGCGAATTGGGTATAGTGGTTACCCAATTCACCTCCTCATCCCTGTTAGTCGAACATCCCCTGCTAGTAAAATATTCAAAACTTAGGCGCTGTACCTTCGTACTCTCCTGAACGAAATAAACCCCCTCCCAATTAACCTGAAATCTGCCAAGCCAAAATAGCTCAAGGGAACCCTAGCCCACATCACCACAAAACAAAACAAAACAAACCTAATCAACACAATAGAAACGTCCAATCAGCAGATCAATGATCCTGATGATTCATCATTGTATTATATAATCAAATTCCTCTCCCTCCCACCCAATCCTTGCTCAGGGAGAATAAAGTTAAGGCCGACGACAAAGTGAGGAGAAAAAGCCCCCCACTGATACTCAACAGTCCACGGGGTGAAAAAGGGAATAATTGTAGGGCGCGCATCTAGAAGCAGTAAGGCACCCTTAACATTCCATCGGAGGCGAGGGTCGTACATGCGATGGGGGGGGTAAGTAAGTACTCCTGGTGTCGAAGCGCTTTTAAAAAGAACTGCGTTTGCATATCACCCAGGCTCAAGAAAAGGGTCAAATTTTGGAGGCAAGCAATAGTAGACCTCCCCCAAAATGCTTCGACATTACGAGCATTGTACTAGTTTGGGGAATCGGTGATATTAACCGTTTTGGGGTAAACGAATTGAACATAAGCTCAGAGCAGGCCGTGCTTGAGTGCCAGTACTGTAGTGAATATGCGGTCCTATTGATATTGATCTTGCTGCACGGTGGGAGACCCCTCTTCTCTTGCCCCCTAGACGCAACTCCTCCGCGTAAGTTCTGTGGCGAAGGTTAGTCCATAGGACCGACATGTATGGTACAGTAAGTACGGTACCGCGTGGGCAAGGTATGGGTGGATGGATGGACGGAGGCCGGCTACGGGTATTATGATGTTGTATTACAAGGTTGGCAATGGGGGTTACTCTTTTTCCTCTCCTTCTCTCTTTGGTATTGCCGCTCTTCAGTTGACTCTTGCTCAGTCCTTCTCTACTAGTAGTATATTGGAACTCCAATGCTTGTAATGCTAGCTACGGACTTTTCTACCTTCTTGTCTGCCATCACCGCAGGAGGCCGTGTTTCTACTCAAACTACTAGAAGTTATCAACAGTGTGGTGGTGAGAGGATTCTCATGACTAAGGAAATCGGCGTAATGCTACTATCGCGGGTCGTAGCATCAAAATACACAACCCCCCCCAATTACACAGTCCCCACTGATTGGCTTGTAGCCTTGGATTACCAGGATTTAGCCAATGAACCGGGGTCAAGCTACTCCAGACCAATGGTTCCCGTGAGCGAATGACATTGCGAGAAACTTAACGACTAGTGTTCTCAATGCCTCCTCCCCAAAGCTGTAGCTGCTGCGAACCTCCGTAGGCACCTCCGGTCCGCCACCCCTCATGAGACTTTCTCTCTCCTCCCCCGGATATCCGAGGCCCAAAGCTCGCAAACTCTAAACATTACCTCTAGCGCCGTCCTCAAATACGTAGCCAGAGCCAGGTAATTCAATGCGGGCAATGGTTAGCTTATACTTGTATGACGCCGGCGGATGGTTCTGACCAACCGTACGCCCCACGCTTCTTCTATCTCTCAGATCCGCCCCCACGGTGGAGCCACTAAAGATGTTTAACGGGCGACATAAAACCTTTAACGTTAGCATGTTGATAGCAATGGTAGGACCTCACGGCACGTGACGGCCCTTAGCCCACCGTATGGCCACTCAACACTAACAATCTCACAGAATCCTAGGCGCTCTCCCGTGATAACTCCACCGGCCACATCGTGCCCGATTTTTGAAAGTTCCCCGACAGAATCAAGGCACCGGTGATAAAATCCATGCCGTGGGCCTCAGGCTCGCCATCTCCTGCTGCTGGAGACGCTACCCGCGCCGGATATCTCGCTTCACTCGGCCACGAGGAGGTCGACGCGCGGCCTTGGGTGGGTCGACTATCGGTGGTCTAACCTGCCTCAGAAACCCCTCCTAACGAATACCAGACTTAGAATACGACAACCACCGGTACACTACCCCTAAAACTACAGTAGATGGACGGTACCAATATTGGACAGAGCGCTGGCGCGGAACCTGGGAGAACCGAACCGGTGGGTTAGCGGCCCCTGCTCAGCCTGCAATGATTTTAACCGAAGCCGTTGGTTTCGTTGGTGCTGCCCCAGTACCGGTATCGAGGTATCAGCAGGATACGACAGGTCCCAGTCGAATTCAACCAAGCAACCCAACCTCGTGGGAGCCGCATTGCACAAGTAGAACGACACTATCACCTGCTCCTTCTGCAATTAGTGCACCTTTTAGACATACCAATATCCAATCATCTATCAGCCAGATGCACGAGCACCAACGAATTGCAGCCCATGCCCGCCTGGAGAGATGGGCAATCATGCCGGCCAGGGCCGGAGGATCAGGATAGCCGGTCCTGGGGACTCGGTGCTCGCGCGGCCGAATTAAAGACAGACACCTAAGGTGGAAGTTCCCGTGCAAAGTGTCTGACTTCATTTCGGCCGCACGAGGAGTAAGCGTACTCACTGACATCCAACGTTCTTGTGTCTGTAGCTAACATGTGATAAAGTGCCCATCATCAATCACGGCATCTTCCTTGAACAGCAAATTCTTCGTAAGTCTTTCTTTCTTGGCAAAACTGCTAAAAGGTTACTTACAGCAGTGCCAGTAGGGTCACAACACCCCGACACGCCAGAAGCAGAAGACGGAGACCCAACCACCGTAAACTACTCCAAACACCCCCAAACTCACAAACGACCCTAACCCCAGGTAGAAGGAGGAATTCTACGCTCCTTTAGTCTCTGGGCCGCTTCAAGTGCTATTAACCATATAAGTTACGAAATATCTTTCAACTACTTGTACCTATCTAGCACCATCCTACCTGAGGCGTTCCCGGCTGGGCTCGGAACCAAACACATCCTACAGAATACTGCTCTAGCGGGCCCAAGAGCGGAACCCACATCTCCGTCACGAGCACTTCCAACAATACCGTCACTAAAACCGTTCACTCTGACCAAGTCCCCAGATTAGATCCTAAGAAGTACAGTCAGTGACATGTGAACTCACAAAAGGCTTGGAAACCGCAAGAGCACAAGTTCTAGCTTGAGGCCGACAGTGCTGCGGTTCTCCTGTTCGGAGAGAAGGACAAGAAGCCAGGGGCCAGCCGTCTCCCAGGCACTTTTGAGAGCCTGATGTTATTGTTGGCATAGTGACTAGGTACTAATCGTCGTCGATGGGGGTTAGCTTATCAGTGGTGGCGGTCCTGCACTGTTATTGAATTGTAACGCAACCCCAGCCTCGTTGTATTGTAACCTGCACGATAGATACTTTTTATCACACAATAACGAAGTCTCACCTCGTAACGTCAACCTCTCACCACTTTTTTTCCTTTTTCTTACCCGCTTTTGCGAATTGTAAAATGTGATCTACCTTGGCTCACGTAGGTTCCCTCCACATAGTGCGCCTCTCAACTTCTCTCCATCCTCGGAGGACATGTGCAATCGCAGCGAGCAAGCCACAAATCATCAATTGTCTCTCCACCGGGCGCACCGATCACCTTCCCCCGCCACCGGTATCACAATTTGGCCAACGTCTGCCAAAAGCAAGAAAAAATTAAAAATATCTACCATGAAAAACAAAAACTACAATAACTTAGTACACACACCAGACCGGACACTGATCCTTGGCTCCCTTCAATTGCTTCTTTCCCCGCAACCATTCAGGTTCCGACTCTTCAGCCTCGACCAGCCCCCCGTGCCCCTAGACCGCCAAGACACTAAAAATCTTGTCCCCCGCCTGTCAACTTTGGAGACTGAGGCGAAGTATGATAGCCAACCTTTTGTTGATAACCAAAATTTCGCAGATGTGTAGAGACTTCAGACCATAACCAATATTAGCCTCATGACCACAGTCACTCCAATATCACTAAGGAATACTAAGGTTGCAGTTCAAACTTCCTTAGTCATCTATGTTTCAAACATTCATTCCCAAGGGCAGCAACAATATCTTCAATGTCTTGCCAGACCCTCGATTATCAGCGCGGTGTCACGGAGGATCCCCGTTTTTCATTGGAGCCCCATCATAAATTAGGGTTTACTTGCAAGTGCAGTAAATCGAGCACTCCACGATACCAGAGTCAGGGATAAAACAATGGCGGGTGCATAACTAGTACAGTACTCGAGTAGCTGTTGCACATCTGAGTAACATGGCACTGATGACACCCGTACCAGTAGACTATTTCCTCTTACACCAGCCAATTTTAAAAAGAGATATAATTAATGGAACAAGGCACCTGACCACCAAGTTCAATACCGTACATCTATGGGGAAGAAAGAAAAAAAGGCTTCTTTCAGGCTCTCTCGTCAAGCAACGGACGGCCCACACATTCCCAGGGCAGGCTGGTCACTGCGCACCACCAAATTTGACTAAAATCAATATCAACGGCCCCGCTTCGTACTGCTTTTTTATTTATTTTATGCCTGACCCTTGCACCCATTACTTGTCTGAGAAACTTGTAGCCCTGCCGGCATGCTGCCCGTACCCACTTTTCAAGTACTGTACGTACGTACCACGTACTAAGCACTATACTGTACTCGAGTACTCGTAGTGGTCATCCCCGCTGTCGATCCTAACAATTCCCTCCCTTTTCTGCAGTTTGTAGGCTTACGGGTACTCGTACTCGAGATGCGGCACTTGTACTCCTGCTCGTGCAGAAGGCTTGCGCGATACTTGTAATGCGCAAAAAAGTGACTTCAGGAATGATTGGAGGGCTGAATTTTTAAGGTGCTGGACATGAATGCGGTCGATCGAAGCGATCCTCTTCTTCCTCCTCATGGGCTGAGTGGATTGGAGGAGGGGATGATGGCTGTAGGATTCGGGGAAAGATGGGATAATCGGATGTGAGCTAAAGGTACCAATTCCCCATCTGGAAATGCGAGTTGTGGGAAGAAAAAAAAGTGCAGATGCGAGTGTACTCTACTGTACTCGTACTGTATGTGCAAGTGAAGTGTTCCTTGTTCAATTAAATTGGGTTAGGCTATTGTCGCCTGCACCACCACCAGCGCTACCGCTACACCCGCCTACTTAGGTTTTACATAAAACATTATTTTCCATCACCTGTAATCCCGTCCATTGATGAAAATCAAAAACAAAAAAGGAAAAAGGAGTGAGACTGAGTGAGAGGGAAGGAAGAATTTTGAGAGATAGGGAAAAAAACGCTATTTATGTTTAGGTTTGTGTATAATCTAAGATCGGTACCAGTTCTCCTTAGGATCGCCAAGGCATTCGCCAACAGTGACAGCTAAAAATTGGAAGTCAGCCCACATCCCACAGGCAATTGCTCAATGGTAGACAAAGCTAGAAGGGGAGGGGAGGGGGGGGGAGGCATACCCTTATAATTATTCTTCTTAATAGTGTCCAGCATAGCCTGGACCAATGTATCAGCAGTGTTCTGGTGAATATCATGGGCGATAACCAAAAAGTCCTGGGTATTAGGAGAAGTCCCATCAATGGGCTTATTGAAGTTATTCACGGCATTCACGATGGTGGAGGGGGTGTCTTGGTTGTAATCGTCGGTGTCCACGTCAAAGTAGATGATGTGGTAGCCCAGTTCGCCCATCGTGGCAGGGCAACTGCCAGAGCAAGAAGAGTATGGGGGGCGCATGTATGTCGGGTACTTCCCAACGATGTTGCGGAGGGCAGCCTCGTTGTTGTACATCTCGGCTCTGCGGGCGTCTTCACTGAGTGTGGAGAGATCCTGGTGGGTCCAGCTATTGAATTTTTAATGATTGTTTTTCTTAGATTGGCTCTAAGGCTGGACAGAAGGAGACTTACGTATGAGAGGCAATCTGGTGGCCATCGCTCTCCATGCGTTTAATCATATCAGACCATTGGGGTGTGGTGTCGATGGCGCCTTTGCCAAGGTTGTTTCCACTGAAGTATTAATTAGTTTTTGATGGAGGGATGATAGTTCGTGGGAACTCACGTAACGAAAAACGTAGCCTTAGCACCCGCCGCCTTGAGCGAATCTAGTATCTTGGCGGTATATATGTACGGGCCATCATCAAAGGTCACGGCAATTGTTCCCGGCACAGTGCAGGAGTAAATATCCGCGCCATAAGGAACATTCCCAGGCTTAGGTCTCGCAGTACCAGAAGTTGATCCCCCAGTTGGTGTGCTGGGTGCTGCTCCAGTACATGTCTGAACAAGAAAAAAATCAGCCAGACGTCAATGGTGATGGAGGTATAAAGAAAGAGAACATACACCATAAGCCGACTGGCAGCCCGTCCCACAATGATCCGACGAGTCACCACACCATCCAGAGGGAGAGCAGCAAGTATTCCCCGTCGAAGCATCACACTTCAAACCGCCATTGTCAGCACCACACCGTCCAGTGTTAGAATCTCTACGAGAGAGGCCACGCGGGGAAGCAATCGTCGCCGGGAGCAATGCCAGCAACGCAGCTGTAGCGGGAACCATTGAAAAATGCATAGCGAGTGTGTGTGTGTGCGTCTCTCCAACGAGGGGAAGATTTGGATAGGTAGACGGACAGAGAGGAAAAGATGCAAGTACAGTATGCTCGATCTAACGAAAGACAGCGATGAGGGTGAATCTCGACTCAGGATGGGGGGATCCCGAGGGTCTAAATACTGTTCTCTACTAGCCTGGAATCCCACGGCCCGCAAGGCCAGGAGCAAGAGAACAAGGCCATCGAATCAAAATCTTACAGGGAAACCCTAATCTGGACTATTAATCTTCAACCTGCATGGGCGGGAAAGGGTTAGGAGTAGACAATACAATAACCCTGTTTCGTAGATCCTACAAACCCACCGAATAGGAATAGCCCGCTTCAGTTACCACAATGTCATAAGGAACCATGGGTGTGTGGATAGGCGGGTGGATGGATGGTAAGGATGAGGTGCGAGATGGTGTAGCTGTGGTTGGTGGGTCATCAAAATAGTAATTCAACTGGTCCAACCAGCGGAAAAAACTAACCACTCTTGGCAATCTCTAAACAAGCAGAGACAGGACAACAACAAAAAGGTTTCTGCAAAATGGACGAGGCAAAAAAAAAGAAAACGTCCATCCGAATTGAGTTTGCCTTGTTTAACTTTGTTGCCCGAAATCTCGAAAGTATTGGCTTACGGCAGCCGGGTTGAAGTCTGACACTCTGCGTGATATGGGAACCGTCACCCTCAGTGTCCAACTTCAACTGAGCCGCGCGAGGAGGACATAGTACAGCACTCTGCGGGGCCATTAAAAATCGGAAACCAACAAGGGTGACGAGGTAGGGGTTACCTGATCGGACGATTATGCCTTCTGTAAAAGAAATACAAAGCTACAGAAACCAAAAACACACACCAGTTGCTTTAAAACTGCACACCAATTGAACCAGTAGGAATCGGAGGTTTAGAGGAAATATTTACTATCACAACCATCTCATATAAACCGGGCTATTTCTGATCTCAATCTCCACTTCGTATTTGCTTTTATCATGCCTGTTCTTGAAATATCATACTTGGAAGCTGTTCCTGGTTGCCATTGTCTCCAAAAGACTTTTTTAATTTCCAAGTCTTGATGTGGTCTCGTCGTTGAGTGGAGAATCCGGACGATCACTTCCCTTGGCCTTTCAATGACTCCCCCCGGGCTTTCTGGGGAGGTATCCTTGTAAGTCAGTTAATACCGCCCAGGTATATCGGTACAAGTATAAGGAATAGGCAACATTTACCCGAACACAAGGGTCAGAAAAACATGGAGCTACTTGTAATTACCCGTGCGTATCTCTGTCTGAGCACCCATGCCAAATACGTATTCGAATTCTCAGGTACTTCTTACCTGTTACTTGTGGCTAAGTGCTTACGACTTGTACACGCACGACCGAATTGAAGCCGAACATTTTGTATTGGAATTGTTACCTACCTTAGCCGTCGGGCTTCAACTCGACCGCTCGGACACTGTGCTTCGCATCGAAATTTCACGGATAGCCCTGCACCAGGTATTTCGACCTTAGCCAGAGGTTCAAGTTACGGCATCGCCCAAGTAATCAGCCCCCCCCCCCACTAGCTATCAAGCCTGCGAAAAGAAGAAGGAAAAGAAAGGAAGAAAAACAGACCAGTCAAAACCCCATCTCAGCCAAAGACGCATGCCAGAATCGAAATGCAAGCCATTGTCTATAACAACGCCATATCCAGCACTAAGGTAACGCAGTCGCACGGTATCGTCTAGTACGCTACAGGCGCGCTCTACAGACCGGTAAATAGGAACTCTTACGTGGTTGGAAAAAAGCCCTGCGGATTCGATTCAGATAAAAAGGGGGGAAGGGAGGGGGTGGGAATGAGAAAGTACAAGCAAGAGCAGAATAGAACATAATAGAACAGCATGAATTAAAAATCCCCTTGAACTTCTGTTCCACTACCAACCGCACCTTCCCTCCCCAACCCAAGACTACCCGTACTTAGCCACTTTAGTAGGGAGCTAATGTCTATCAGATACATCCTCCGCATAACAGCAAGGATGGCTTCCGAGTGGACCGTCGAAGATGATGATGAATTGGCCGGTGTAACGCTCGGCACGGGGAAAGCTGGGTCACTACCTGGATTGTCTTATTTACTACTATTCCTAGCAGCTCAGCTATCACAGCTAGGTACCTACTCGTGCAGCACAGGGCTGGCTCTGAACAAGTATCTCTACCAGGGTCCGTACGATGAACAATCCTCATCCTTTTCATCCTTTGCCTTCCCTCCCTTGCCTTCATTTCTTTTGCCAGCTTGTTGGGAGGGGAAAGAGGGAAAAAAAGGAAAAAGCCAAGATATCATATTTATGGCGACAGTGGCGACGAGGACTCTCCCGAATACTTTTTCCTTTATGCGAAAGAAGTGACCGGTAGGTGGGTACTACATCCAACCAATCAAATACCAGAACGCCTGGGGAGCCCGCCCAACAAGAACAAAGCACTTTCAGCAATCTCCCCGCTTCCTATGATAGGTTGCCTTCGAAGACGACCTGAATCATAGCGTCAAACTCGTTTCCCTTTCTTTTCCTTTCCGTATTCGTATCATGCTTCTTTTTTAAGGGAACAAAAGGCTGAAAGAAAAACTTCCAACGATGTCACTTCAAAACAGCACTCTGACCAAACCATAGATGAATAGAACTCCCAAATACGTTAGGCGCTAGTCCGTTCAAACAAGATCTTTCTATTCCCGTTCAGTCTCGAAGTTGCAATAAAACTCCATATCCTAATCCTAACTCGTATAGCTGGGACAAGGCCTTTCGGAGCTCCAATTTCGACGGAATTGCAGGCATCACCTCAGCAACTCCTTACGGTATCTCAACGTAAAAGTGCCTGCAGGTTCTCGCCAGATAATGCGGTAGTTCACTCAGAACACAGACGAGTCTCGGGAGGCAGTGCAGGTACAGCACGACACCGCGAAAACCCCCCCCTCTCGGGGTCTTCGTTCGTTCCTGTAGATGTTTGCTCTAGTAATCATTTACTCACAGTCCGTGCTTCGCTCTCTGGCTTGCGTTCCACCCGCCCCTCCATGGTTGCCGCTTCGTTCGCCAGCGGTAGGACGTTCCCCTCCCCACCAAGCTAGGAACCACCAAAGCACCTGCTCTTGCACGTTGGACCTGCAACCTTATCACTATCCGGTACTTCCTTTTTAGCCCTCGGGTTTAAGAAAAACGTTTATGTAAGCTTTTCATGTCGCAAGACTCCGGCGCCGCGTGCACAACGCTTTTTTCATATTATTATACTGGCACTCCGAGGGAAAAGGAAAAAAATAACGCTTTTTTCCAAGCTCTGGGGTGGACGGTTCCGTCTGATACGTATGACACCGAACACGATAACTTAGTTCCACTTTCTCTTCGGGAATCTATTGGGATAAACCCCCAGTGATTGCTAGGCGGTATTCGGGTGTGTCCGTAAAGGTCGGTAAGCTGAGGGTAGCAAAAACGATAAAATTCGTGGAAGGGAGCACAGGATTGTCGAAGTTGGGAATCTGGTCCAGTTGTATTTGCGTCTACCTTCCTCTAATAACATGAACTTTGGAGATTCCAATCAGCTTCTAGGAGTCTCAGCTAATATCTATAAGCCCAATCCGTACTATTGCCAATTATTATTAAGTATTGGCCCAGGACATCTTATCATTGGTGAGATAATATATTTGGTGTGTCCACTTCAATTTAATATTTGCTCCTGCCAGTGCTTATTATTATTTTCCATTTATATACTGACTATCTGCTCACTCACCCCCCTACAATCTTGTTGATCTCTCTCCCGATTTTTGAGGACACACCTGAGCACGGAGTAGTACCGTAGAAGAAGAAGGAAAAGAAATCCAAATACTTTTCAGCCTTGCAATTGTCTCAGGTCCGGAATTCCCCGAACTCGTATTTTTTCAAATCTGTTCTCCTGTTCTCAGGTCTTTTGTCTCTCGAATATCTGTGATGCGAGCAACCCTATTCGCCATGAACACACACACACACACACACACATCTACTATCATATCAAATTATATCTGCCCTCTGCTATATCCACCCATCCATTCGTCCGACAAACCCACCCGCCAACAAACTGCACCCGCGATACTGCCATAAGGGGGTTTTTTTTTCAGCCTCTTTTACACAATGCCCTTCCTCCCTCTTCCTTCCTGCCTTTCCCTCTTCCTTCTTCTTCTCTTTCCCCCCCATCTCTCCCCCTTCGTGCATCCTTCGAGTTCCCCGCTTTTCCTCTACGCTCCGCCAGTCCGAACCGACGCACATTTCTCTCTCTCTCTCTTTCTTTCTTCCCCCCTTTGCCAAAACAAAAAAGGTACACCACAGCGAGATAAGCTTTATGGCGCCGCACGGGCCGAATCAACCAACAGCGTTACTCGTGTATCAGTTACTTCCCTTTACTTTTTTTTTTGTTAATATTTGTTTTCCTTTTTCCGATGGTACGGTAGGCTTTCTTTTGATGCTGTGGGATGACCATACACTGTGCTACGGGGGAGGGGGAGGGGGAGGGGGAGGAGGAGGTAGCGGGACGGTAAAAAAAAAGGCGGTTTTGGTACCGTACAGTTACCTCATCCATATCCATTCTCTGGGGAGATCAGGCAAAGATGGGGCAGGTGTTTGCCTTTCGTGCATTGTTTGATGTTGAGACACCTCTGACTACCGTGCTACACAAGTACCGTGATATATCGGTATACGGTATATCTACTGCTGCGTTGCTGCTGCTACTGGCCAAATCTGCCTAAGGAAGGAAAAAGTCCCCGCCGACGTCTTTCCCTCCCTCCCTCCCTCCCTCCCTCCCTCCTTCCTCCATTCATTCTTTCAAGAGTCTCCAGCGGTAGCCCTCCATTTTTTGTCGCGCAGATATGATATTATACTTGCGAGCAAACTAAGTCATAGTGCAACGGGCCTCGGATTTTGGTGTGTTTTTTTTCTTTCTCTTTCGGTTGATCCGCGCCATAGCTTAATTTGCGCGCAAGTAAGAAGAAAAGGCCAGGCTTCAGGTTCGCGATCAATGCATGCAGAGAACATGGCTATGTTACAGTATGAGTAATCGCACAGTAATTTGTTTCCTAATCCGCAACATCCAACACGAACACGACCTCGGAACCCCCGGGTCCCGTGCGTGCAGTCAGCGCTGCTCTGCGACAAACATCTATGCCACATGAGGAAATAATAGTCATCTGAAAAAGGGGTTTCTCCCTTGTCCCGGGGAATTATTCTCGGATTACACACAATTTCATACAATTAAATAAAAGCAGTTAGAGAAGGAGAAAAAGTATATGGAAAGGGGAAAAACGGATGATACCACTACATCATATATACATCCTAAAACGCCCGCTGGACACTCCTCTTGGAGGGAAAAAAAAAAGACATGAAAAAACGTCTCGTCCTTTGCATCTTACTTTCTCACTTGCCCCTCTTACTCCCTTCGTTCGAGGACACAGCATCATAGTCATCATCCTGGAACATTCCGGGAAAAGCTGCCGCGGACGGTGGCCTTGCGCTCAATTCAGCTGGGGGCTGAGGTACTCCAGCGTTCATGGCCGAGGGCGTTGGCCTGCGGGGTATGGATGGAGGATAGTATCCTCCCCTGGCAGAAGGGGGTGGGGAAGAAGGCACATATGAGTATCCGGATGGCGATCTCATCGAGTTGCTGTCCGAGATGACCGATTCAGCGGGGTATCCGCCTGCGACCGGAGAGGGACCTGAGGAGGAGTACGCTGGTGGACGGTAAAATCCCGTGTTATCCATGTCGGTCTTTGGGGGATCGGCTCCTGAAAAGACGTTTGTCTCCGCGGTTGCTTCTGCTTCCTGTTTGCGACGGCGGAGGAGGCAGAATATTATTGCTCCGACTATTGCCAGGACCGCGAATCCTCCCACTGCTGAACCAACTATCACTCCGGTCGGAGTCTTTTTATTTGGCTTCGGGGTGGTTGTTGCATTAGTGCTTATTGAAGATCCTCCGCAGCTTAGAGGCACAAGCTTTGAATCCGCCTTTGCACGATTGGTCTTTGCTAGGGCGAAGGTTTGGGGTTTGCTCGCATAGTCAACGACAAGGTAGGTTTGAGAAAGGAAGGGCGCGCCGAGGAAGGGGAGAAGAGGGGTAACTCCCGCCGCGTAACCAGCTGTTCCAAGCGTTGCTTGAACGGATCCTGCAATATGGTCAGATTCGATGCTTCACGAGCCCATCACTCGGTTTCTCATACCCGGTATTTTGTCCCAATGTCCATCACCATTAATCTGAACTGCATCATAAAACCATTCTTCACGTGGCATCGTTACCGAAAACCCTGAGTCAAGTTCGATAGTGATGTCACCATCAGGAATTGGGTCTGTTAGGTTGTAAAAATAATATTCCCAAGTGGCCCTCCAGAAGGTTGTGTTAGAGCGACCGTTGATCATGGTGTTGTTGAAATTTTGCTGGACTTGATAGGGCATGATCATTGACCAATATGCCGGTTCTACGCATGCCATAAATGGTTCTACAAAAATATTAGTATAATTTAAATTAAGCATAATCTAACGAGTAGAGTAAAACATACGCATTCCAGTCATCAAATCGGTAGTCCCCCACGTCATCTTACTAACCGTCACCTGTAAAGGGCAAGGCTTGCTCTTGTCCGGAGAAACAGTAAAGTTGTGCCAGTCTTCCGGTTTGGCCTTGGCTGCGTTGTAACCTCCGACCACAAATTCACCTGGAACATCCGCGGCGGTGAGACCGTAATCGAAAGCCCAGGAAGCGGAAGGTGTGATGTTGGCGGAAACGGCTGACTTGAGAAACACGGAATCAGAGGCAAGGCCGATGAAGCCAGCGCTTAGGGTACACTCCGTCAGTTGAGATCAATCAGAAATTAGCGGGTTAATCATACCCAAATGGAAACTTCCCATCATCGATAATGGTCATCGGGTAGCCTTGAATGTCAAGATTGTTGCCAAAGCCGACCGTGTCCCAACCTAAATCGTGTTAGTTTAGTGTATTACGAAAGATAATGAACATCAACATACCTCTTGGGAAACCAGATAGCGGATCCTTATCATCCTCTGCAGTCCATTAGTTTCGCCAAGCCCCCATCGTTTATGCATAGTTTCGCGGTATACATACTGGTATACATATCCTGATGAAGATAATCCCATCCTTCATTCCTCACAGATCCATTATATGGCACAACGCCGGTATCCTTCATCCAGGAGCTACTCTTCGCAGGCTGAAAGAGTCCTCCTCTCCAAAATATGCAACCAAACTTCCCCGGCGGCTCATCCGTCGTTCCATCATTCTTGCACACCTTGTCGCCATCAGGGATGAAGGTGGAGTTGAGTGTTGTTCCCAGCTGCATGGCGAGTATTTGGTCGCCGGAACCTACGCGTCGTAAGCAAGTCGTCGCTGGGGAGATGCGAAAATGCACGAGCGAGATATCTGCACAACATACCAACTTGCCATTTGATGCTTCTATGAGCGGCGGATCTGTCGGGATAGTTCAAGATGGTGGTATTCTGCCAGGGAAGAGCGAAAGGTTTAATATTGCCTAGAGGACACTAGTTAGTTGAGGATTTTATCCCCCCCTCCCGCTTCCCCTTCGTGTCCATCCTCTCTCCTTCACCCCTCTCCACCAGAAAGTCGTGTCATACAATCCGTGCTCTGAGCCCCAGAAATTAATCCCCCCAGCAGAACGCCAAATCCAACCCATTTTCCCACAGTGCTAAATCCACCTCGAGCCATGATTCAACGCCTGCCAGCGAGCGTACCGTACCAAACTGAATGAACCTAACGAAAGTCGTGAAGGAATTATCCGCAACCTGATCCAGGGAATCCTGCTTTCAAGATGTGGGCGGAAAGCGGTTGAAGAACGGAAGGAAGGGGAGGAAGGGTGGGTGGGTGTGTTATCCAGCAAAACCCTCCACCGGCATATCTTCCATGGGCCTCGAAGGGTCAGCATCCAACTTTTTATTCGCCAAACCAAAACCCGATATGGAGAGGCGTGTGGTGGAACGTGACACGGCTGAGTGAACTAAGCCTGGGTGAGAAGGGAAAAATAAAATAAAATACTGGTTTCTGGACCAACTGAAGCGAGGGGCTGAGAAAAGCACACTTAGCCCGCTAATTTGATTGGCGGAAATTGGCCACTTACGCACATAGCATATTTGGAGTGTTTATCGTGAGACTTCCACCGTAGCGCCGCGTTCCCGTTAATGGGAGGATTACCGGCAGCCTACACCAGATAAGCAAAATTTGCTAAATTGCTGACACCCAACGCGGAGAGAATCCAGTAATCTACAGCCAAGGCTAAAATAAGCGGGACAGAGGAAACAGGTTAAAAGCCTGTCCCAGCTGTTCTCAGAAAACAAGCTCCAGGAAGCCTCGAACTCCTTCACATGAAATCGACAATTGGCACCAGGAGCTAAAAGGCAAAAGGCCTTCGTGGTATGGGACAATGCGGGGCTGAGGATTTGAGACAGACCTCCTGAGTCAAACCCCCACATGACAATACTGTACTCCAGTTCGTGCCGTGAACCATTTCTGTCCAATCCGTCAGCAGCGTTTCACTGCCAGTAAGCAAAATCGGGAATTCCTGCCTCACACAATGCCGGCAAGTGCATTGAGGACCATAGGATTACAAGTAGATAGAACACCAGTAACAGAGAAAGAAGACAAACTTCTGCTCAGTAAACTCCTCCCAAAGCTCCATCATCGCATCTCAAATTTTGGAGGGAACCCTCCAGAAGGATTTTAGGGGGGGTTTGGGGGGAAACCACAGCTGATTTGACCGTTCTGAAGTACGGGTACCAAACCGACAATGTATCAGTCTTTGCACTTGTACTGAAGACAGAGTTAAGGCGAACCGTCGAACGGGGGGGAAAAGGCCATTTCTCCTGGTGGACACCTCCCCTGTGGTACCGGTACTTTGGGGGCGAGAATACCGGTAAGTGCGATAGGCATCCGGGTGACCAGAAGAAAAAAGGAGGGTTTTGCAAAAAATTGTATGTGTCGTACTTCGCCCCCGCGGCAAAATATTTTCAAAATTCTTGTCTGCACACCCAGACACTTTTGCCAGCACCAAGTACTGTACTCGTACAAGTAGACTAATCGAATATTACCATGAAAACCAAGCGCTGCAAATTCAGTGACGAATCACCCTTGCAATCTTTCAGCTTTCCCCTCCAAGACTGAGAATGGCACTACCAGATTCGTCGGTTCTGAAGAAGCAAATACTGCACTTACCCATTGTCTCCTGCCAAGTCAGCCAGATCTCGCAGGGCGAATGCAAGGACAAGACGGTGCCTGTGGCCGACAGAATCAGCCCCTCAATTGCGGACCAAAAATAGCGAATCCCAGAATGCATGCCGGCACCCCGGTTGACGTGATCCACGGCCAAGACTCAAGAGGCGGCGGGGGCTCTCTCACGGTATCTTGAGGATGTATAAAGTACGATACTCGAGTACGGGTACCGGTTGCTATAGACACTTTGTTTGAAGCGAGTTTAGTGCCTGTTTTACACAGGCGCTTAAGCTTCTTTCCCGATGCTTGATTTGGCTGCAAAATAGGCTCGCGAGACCCCACGTCGGTTAGGTGCTGATCATCATGCCACGGCATCCTAGTGATTAATAATCTGGAGAGGGAATTATTCAAGGTCAGCGGTGTGCCTCCAGCAGTGTTACTTGGACCGTGCTTGAGCCCCAGCCACCGTGTATGGCACAGCAACGGGGCTGCCAGTTCAGTCAAGGAGATTTAAAGACGCCCGCTGCTGAAAAACTGATTGAGCCAGGAGGCACCGTTGGGGCAGCACAGTTTTAGGTGCTCGGAAATTGGCTGGTTGTCGATGGTTTCGCCAAATAAGGTTTGGGGAGCCGCTGCGGTACTTTCCCATCCCGGCCGGCGCCCGGAAATGCGGCCCCCGTTTCGTTTTGATTGGCGAGAATTTTTCAAGAACAAAAAAACGGGATAGATTGCTGACTCCGGGTGCCGTCTTGGAGCCAACAATGCCGACCACCTGTCGGACGCATCCTGAGATGACTTCCTGGCTACTGGTACCCGGTGCCTTACAATTCACGGCCAAACTGGCTCTCATAAGCCTGGGAAAAGGGGCTTGGGAGATCTGTGCTTGATGCGTGAAGTGTCATGGCTGGGTCGATACCTGCAGCAACCATTACGGGTAAATATAGCCTCGGAGACAGCGCTGTCATAGGCTGTCTGGTTGATTGGCAGGGCCTGATTATCAAGGACTGTTGTTTTTAGGCAGTATTAGCCCATTTTTAAAGTAACCGGGACTGGGAAAATGGGTTGCACTCAGGCGTGCTCAGGGTCATTAAAAATCGGGGGACATAAGCCTTGTCTTTGTACTCGGGGGTGTACGTGGGTGATCGGACGGACAAGGGTCAGAAAATGTATGTATCAGCATACATTTTCTGACCCTGTCCGTCCGATCACCCATGCACACCCCTGAGCAGAGATTTGTATGTATCGGCTGAAATAGTTTTCCGGTTCTTACTGACCCCCCCACGGATCATGATACTAGCTGGGAAAAGTCAAGTAGACCACTTACAGCCACCACTGCACAATAAATGTCTCTAGTGACTACCATGTATCAAAGGTTTAGTGGCTTTAGGGACAATCTACTCGAGCGCATACCGGTATCATACTTATTTATTTTGGCAAGTAAATAAAAACTATTAGAAGTACAAGTATGTGGGATTTGCTTCTTCAATCATCTGTAGATTATCCACCTGGCCGTTTTACTTACACTAGCCACTGGGGTAGTGATTGGCTTATCCTGATTTCTTTAACAATGACCAAGTACCGGTACTGATCTTGAGATTATTCAAATAAGGTACAGGATCATCATCAGTATTACACAACCTCATATGAAACATAACTCGACCAAGTAAATATAACAATGGAATCCTGATCCTAATCCGTTGCCAGTCCGTTCCGTAGTTCAGTTCGGCAAATCGCTGAACCTGGAATAGTTAAGGCATTTTTGACCTCAGCCACTACACAAAAGTGTCGGCGTCGGCGAGAATGATGGCCACTAGTAATAGGGCTAGCGCTAGTAGGGTTTGTGACAAGCCCTCGTCCCCTTACTGGTAACATGTCATAGTCCTGGGGACGAGTATCCGCGGTTGGCGTTTCCAACGGAACCCTGACTTAAACTTAGGGGGAAAGCTTGTTGGCAAAGCGCATTACCTGATACTTCCACTCTTATCTTCCTTGGGAAAAACCTCTCGGATTTTTCACCAACAATCAATACGTGAGAGGGAGGGAGGGGGATCAAAGGCTAGAACGAGGGATCGAGTTTTCTTTGAAGAGCAAAAAGGACTGGTCGCATTCTCCCTCTGTTTATAGAGCGGGAATTACAGTGTGTGTTGGTGATAGCGATCTATCTGGGAGTCCTACGGGGCTCCTATAGGGAAGCATAATAATTCAACTCACCGGTATTGCCAGCAAGAATGCTCAGATCTGGGTCTCTAGAGGTCTGAACTAAACCGGAGCTCGACAGTTTAACCTATTCCACGGCATATCCCGCTCCCGGAATAGCGAGTCATGCACCTAGGCACCAACAACTACCGGTATTACAATTTTAGCTGAAGCTCAACCTATTGCATTTATCGGACCTGCATATGGCTTGCTGTACTAACAGGTACATGTACAATGGAAGACCCTGATACAAGGCGTTTAAGGGTGTTCTTCCTCCTTCTCCATGGGTGGTGGGTTCTGTGATGGCTCGGCTTGGCGCTAGTGTTGGCTTACTGTTGTGCCGAATCGTTTTTCGTTTCTTTGAGATGTGGCAAACTTGCAGTCTCCCAGACTTCTGGCTGGCTGGTTCACTTTCGCTCTCCCTCAGCGATCCCCATCTCCAATCCGACTCACAAGGGGGACCTTCATTCCATACAGCCAAGACTAGAGATATTTAGAGAGGCTTGGGTGAAGATATTTATTATGAACCCCGCAACGCACTGGCTTTCCCCAACGTGCGGCTAATCCTTCGTTACCGGTATTTCTCCCGTACCCCGGGACCACCCATCTACTACCCCCCCCGCTTCCCACAAAACATGTGCTTGCAGGGTATTCCGGGGGATTTAGATGTGACACACGGATTGGAAAGTCCTGAATCATGAGTTATAATTTTACTTTTCCGAAATTAGTCCATCGACAGTTGTCCAGGGTCGAGTGAGGGCTGATGAACCACTGTCTATACGACCTAACGCAGGGGATGCGAGGGGTTTGTGAGGGGCGGGCGATTCATGGCTATAAGTACCCGGTATGAAGCGCCCGAACACAGGGATCAAAAATCGCATGGAAAATCATCTGCGTACATCTGAGTGCCCATACTAAACTCGGACTCGAAAGTTCCGGTACCTCGAACACAAACTCGTGGGTGCTCCACACTCGTATCCCGCGCGCCCTATAGATCTCCTCGGTAGGAACAGGGCATTAGATGGTAGATGGTGGGTGTAGATGCATCCTGGCTGGTAGCGTAATTTAAACAGATTGACCCTAACCACGACCACTATGCTTAATGTTCTAAATAGCCTAATAATGCTATCTAAATGAAAGAGTTGTAGGAAGACCGATTCACCGAGATAATTGTGCCTTGCAGTTGGACCTTAGAAACGATTGGTGCTTCATAAATCTAATAACTAGTCGAGGAGGTGATGGGAGGTACGGGAGCGGGGATGGGAGTGGATGAATCACCCCTAACAGATCACTCTTATCATTTCAGCTTTCCCTGGAGTCAGCTCTGGCAAAGAGTCTTTGAATTGCTTCTGATGTGCTACTGCTCAAACGTTGGTAAGCAACACTATTATTTATACAGCCCCTCTCTATCCTCTCTCCGCTAGGAGGGTAGCGCAGTCAAGCGCAGGCTTTATGAGTGCCTAGGGAGAATCCGAAAACAGCTTACACGATAGACGAGCCCTCATAGTACTGCTGAGAATGCCGAGGCAGTCACTCTCCGCAGTGAGGCTTTTTGTTTGCGGTCTTTGCCTAGTTATTTGCTGTGCTTTTACGGTGGTGGTCACTCACTGTATCACTCGTTGACACTCTACAACACACAACATCCTACCGTAAGAACTTGAATAATTGGACGGTTTGTTATGTCGTTGGACTTTCCTCTCTCGCAGTAAGGCCAAGTAATTTTTTATTTCTTTTCTGTCTCGGAGGGGGGGAAAGGGGCTCTGTTTTTGCTGTGTTTTTTGCCCCCTTTCCAGAGAAGGGAATTCTGAACCACATAGCACACGGTCCAATTATTCAAGTTCTCAATTTACGGTACTCCACTCCCGGACTATTGGCATCTCAGTTTTTCCGGTTTGGGGGATGGCCGGCTCAGGGGATACTATCAGGATACAATACTCGTTTTCCAAGAGAAAATGTCACTAATCATTGAACACTGTTTATGTTGTATTCGGAGTTAAGTAAACGAAAAGGCAGTAGTATCCAGGGCGAGTGTGGGAAGGCATGTTCCCAAGGGGTCCTTGATTCAGCCTTGGTATTAAAGTGGGGTCCTTACATCCGCCAATTTACACATATCACACTTCCTTTCGGAGGAGGGAGTAAGATCTAGTCGCACCGCGTTATAAGAGGGGCCGGGGGCTCAAGGGGTTTCGTTCGTTATAGCGAGGTTTTGGAGGAAATTCCTTATAGCGAGGTCCGTTTGTATAGGAGCAGGGTATAAATTCCTCAAAGGCTCATTCATAATAGCAAGATTCCCGTATAAAGAGTTCCACCACGGTGAGGCGCGACTGTAGAGTGAGATAAGATCACATGCTATTTTGCTTGCTGCAGCTTTAACAACTAACCATATCATCATTTGGTCGTATGGGTTCCTCGGCGAATGGGGAGTGACTGAGGACCGCGCCGCGGCCTGGGGGGCCAGCGCCAGCATAGGGAGAGAGGGGATACCCTAATGAAGGGAGAAAATGTGCCCATCAACAACAACTTCTTTTCCGAGTCTGCTCTTTTGTTCAGAGAAATTAGAACAAGGGCACCGGTGCGCCAGGGGAAAATGTATATGTACTCTGCCATGCACGGGCATGAACTCGAAAGGTTTATGTGCCACACTGGGCTAGGCCCAATCTTGTCAAATGCTTGACATTGGTAAGCGAAATCGGTTTGAGCTATCATGATATTCATGCCTCGCAACTCCCACAAGCTACTCTGTCCCCGCATGCCTCATCTCCATTAGAGAGTTTGCGCCGTCTGGGCTGCGTGCGAGTTATCAATAGTGCTCCCGGAGGCCCTCGCCCGCAGAAAGAACATATGGAATCCCGAAAAATGGCCCTCCTCTTGAACTGCGTCCAGTCAAGGGGCTATACGCGGCCAATTATCGAGTATCTTGAGAGGGCTCTCGTCAAAAAAATTATACTTCAAGAACATGGCTACAAAATCACACTCTTAGTATTGCTGGAGTTGGTATTTAGGACTCTTAATTCCTTGTGAAATTTTACACCTTTTACACCTTGGCCAGGTGAAATCGGGGAGTCAGGTCAGCAACTTGCCACTAACTCGGATTGACACCGCCCAGCTCTCTCTGCGCAAACCCTCTATCGTGCTAGGGATCCTAATGTCGGTGGCGGATTGGGTGAAGTCTGCACCGACTTCCTCATCCTCCCTCAGGTAGAACAAATATATCGATCAGGACGATCAAGACTGAGAATTGCTCGAATACGACTGCGCCTTTTCAATTGCGCTAACAGCCACTTGAAAAATGCCTTTTCGAGTCCCCGCGCTATATCCTTTTTCAGGGCCGGGACATGTCCATAGGGAGCGCATGGCATGAGGGGCTAGGTCTAACAAGGATCCAATGGCTTTGGAGACAAGTTGGCCGGGGCTATGGTATACCGCTAGGTCATTTCCCTAACGATATATGCTATGTTTTTCTTTAGCTCCTACAGTATACTCGTTGGGCTGGAAGGGAAAAGAAATGGACGAAATGGATTGAATGAATTGGAATATGGTATGGAATCTACTGCTTGTGGGAATCGCCCTGTTAGGCTACATGCGTTAAAGCGCGATGTCACTTTAAGATGGCTGGAGGAGGTGAGGGCAATAGACAGGAGAAGAAAACCTCCAAGGACAAGATCTCTATGTTTAAAGAAACATCCGCGGAGGGAATATTAGTGATAGGAAATGCTCCCAAGATAGGATTTAGAAGCTAGCCTCCGGTTTCACATGTATCCTTTCCAGGAATAAGTTCCGTCGTTTTAATGTGGTATCCCCTTAAAGGCCTTTAGGATTTAGGAGTGTAGGAAGAGGACTGATGGCGCTAGCAATTTTCCACGGGCAGAAGTGCAATTACTCTGTATGACTTGAAGCCGCAGATCTGTGACTACTCATAGGAAGAAAGCCTCCTGCACTGAACTGCAGCTCTGAATCGTTGCCGGATGCAGCCTCCGTGGCTGCTTGCTTGGTGTTCACATTGTTGGACTTAGTTTTATCCGCCGTACAGGAGTAGTTCTTCTTTTACTCTTGTTCGCTCCCTTAGTCTTCCTTTTCCTTCCTCAATTTCTAAGCTGCGCATTGTTGAACTTATACTTTCGGATATGTACTCTCTATCTTCTTGAGTACGACAGTACTTCCTAGTTCATACTAGTTTCACTTTAATGCCGTCAGAGTTTAAGCTCCATTCATCTGTTTTTAGATCTTTCATTTATTTCGCTGCTCAATTGGTCAATCATAGATGTAACTCGATGCGCATTAGATTTTTTCTTTCGTCTTCTTTTGTTTTCTTGAAGTGGATATGTGTTCTTGTTGGGCAGCATAAATAGCACGCTCTCCGCTTCCTTAGAAAAATCAAGCTTCTTTTATCGGGTCCAGGGAACACATACATCAACACACATAGTGGGTGAGATCTCATGAATCAAGTTTCACTAATAATACTATGATACTTGTATAATAATATTATATAATATTATTGTTATACTTGCACCCTTGATGATGCCTTCTATTCCAGTTTTAAGCATTAGGGCTGGGCCATAGTGTATATTGTGAACTATTATATAATTCATAACCCAAAAAGAACGGAGATGGTCAAGGTTTTTGCTTGAGTTTGTATAGTGTGTAAACTCACCATCTTTCCATCTCATCAATAGTCTCTTAAGTCGGGGCAAACTCGTGAGCTCTCGCTGCCAGCACTCTAGCGCGCCACCTCCCCTCCGAGCTCAATTACGTCTTCTACCAGTATTAACAAGAGTGTCGAGTCTTTTGGTGGGTAAGTTAGGTAGTGTTGACTGTTGCACTTTTACCCTACTTCCACTTAGTTCCAAAATATCTTGGGGCGCTGCTCGGAGGCCGTGCGGATGTCTCCCCGCTAGCCCAATCATACTTGGGCGCTGTGCAGCAATTAATCTGTAACATTCTCCCACGGGTTTCTGGGGAACAGAGCCTTGGTACAGTCCTCTTGGGTGACACACTCCACCCCGAGACCGGGACTTGGAGAAGGTCTCCTTACTCCCTACTGCAATCCCCTACTGTAATTGATTTAACTTCACTGTTTAATCTACTTTCTGAGCCTGCGAATTCAAGCAGTAGGGTTACATGAATTCTCCTGGGTATAGGGGCTCCCACAAGGATTTATGGTCCAGACCCTGCAGAGGAATGGGATCTATTTCTCAGGGAATACAGCTCGTATCAGAGGACCTATTCTAGGTCACCCGGGATACTAGCTTACCTAAGCTACTCGAGCATAGGGCTTTCATCCACCGAGAAGAAGAACTATGTAGGCTAGGGCCGGTGGCGTAACTACGGCTCAGCAAGGCCGGATATTAGGGCACAAAATATCACCTTTTGGGCCCGGTCAGCCCGAGATATACAAAAGCACTCGTAGGACACAATACCTTGTGTAAGTCGAGCGGTGACTTAGCGTATGCTTGGCGCCTGGCTTCTAGATTGGGGCTGCCCAGTCGCGGGAACAGGTTTCCTACCGGGAGGTACAGTAGGTATTTGTAAGTTTCCTCCGATGGGGAATAGTAGTTAATGGCATTGGAGGATGCCCCGATCATGGCTCGCATAAAGTTCCTATAATCTGGGAAGCAGTCTAACCATTCCAGAAAAACAGTAATTCGCTGGTAATCAGGGTTTTTCGCAATAGTGCAATACACCCGCAGCGTATCCCTCAGCTAGCCAAGTCCTCTCTCTCCTGGATTCAGAAAAAAGCTATCGAAAGACATCCCCTCTGTAATCCGCGGTAAGAGCCATCTCGGTAGAATAAATAAATTATCTTTCCAAAATCCTTTCCCTTCCCATCTCTCGGCTGGTTAATAATAGCGGTCCTTCCGACTTCATGTTTCCGGTGAGTGATATCGACCGGTATCTTTTTCCCGGAAACTTGGCCGCTGGCGTTAGCGCTCTGGATAAGCTTATTTAGAAAGAGCCTCCCGATAGAGCGTTCCGAATACTCTTTTGTTAGAGCATGCTGAGAGCGTTCCGAATACTCTTTTGTTAGAGCATGCTGAGACTATACGAGTATAGTGCTGTATTAAATGGGAGTACGGGCTAGAGATGATTGGAGGTAGTGGATAAGAAACCCTACGATATTTGATTAATTTATGGTAGGAGAGGCGAAAAAGGGATAACCCGGAGGAGAAGATGAGACGGCTACCGATTGCTCCCTTCCGGTGGCGACGAGGTGACGGATTGACGGTATGGTATGGTATCGGAAGTTAGGCGGTTGTGGAGGCAGGCTGCTTGGCGGATAGTATATGATATCAGGGCAATCATCGATTTGTTTCAATCCTCTACATCATCATCTCGACAACCACCCTTCCGCCAAACGACTCTTCGATAACCAAATAGTATCACGTAGTCAAAATGCTGCTTTCATTCCCACCAGAACTCCTCTTGATAGTCGCCTCACATCTGCCGACTAAACCCCTCTCAAGATTGATCCTGGCACACCCATACCTGCACGAGCTCCTAACACCGCTCCTGAAAACTCATGCTCTGAGGCCTAGATACGGTCTTCCGCCCCTACACTGGGCAGCAAAATATTCTCACATCCCACTCTTGCAATACCTCCTCACGCTCCCGTCCATCTGCTCACAAATAAACACTCAAACATACGGCTACTCCTCCTCAACACCCCTACACTTTGCTGCAATCTCTTCAAACCAGGAGGTAGCCGCACTACTACTATCCTCTGGCGCCAATCCGAACGCTCAAGACTTGAATAGAAAGACTCCCCTGCATAGGGCATGCGAGGTGAAAGCTTCAGCAGCCGTAGTTTCCATGCTCATTGGAGCTGGAGCAAACGTCAATGCAAGAGACATATGGGGTGAAACGCCACTTCATCTAGCAGCAGACTTCAGACACGAAGCCATTGTAAGGACATTATTAGCTTCCGGAGCAGACGTTTCATCGAGCGATATGTGCTGCCGAACAGCACTTAGTTACGCAGTCAGCGACAGATCTCTGCTAATCCTGGAGTTCCTGATTGAGCAACACGCCGCGGCAGAGGGACCGAAGCTATTGTCAGAGCTGAAGATGCGGAAGAAAGACGTTGTTATTAAAGTACTTTTAGAGGCGGGGGCGCTAGTTAGCGCCGGTGCGGGGGGTGTCCTAGAGGAGGCGGTGAGGTTGAAAGAGTTTGGTCTTTATGGGCTTTTGTTGGTTAAGGGGGGTGTCAAAGTTGGTGCCGCGGGATGTAGATCTTTTAGCGCAAGAGGCCAAGAGAAGGGGAGGGTTCCTTTGCCAGTTTTGTCGAATTATATGAATATTTATTAGAGATGAGTTTATGGTTGTGAAGTCTTGATGGGGATCAGGTGGCTTCTGTAGGAGAGTGACTTTTTGTGATGGGAACCTGTGATGAGGATGACGAAATGTTGCTAAAACCGATAGATGCAAGGTTCGTTCAGCCGGGTGTGATACCTTATCCTTCAGAGAGTGTCGTTCTTGCCCTAATTCATTTTTACATCCTTAAACGTTGTGCATAGCCAGTGTTGCGAATCGCTGGTACACATACCCAGAGACTAATCTCTCCTAATATTTCCCTGCTCGTTAGAACCGCGCCGACCTCCCCGGAAACGTCAGAGTGGCGATGAAACCTTCCAAGATCTCACTCTCAAGTGCGAGTCCCAGAATCCTGCTTAAGTTGGCTCACTCCCCATCCGGTTAATATTATCGATTCCGGAAAGGTGGCCTTCAGTTTGCCAGTTCCCCAACATTCCCAATTTTTCCCTCTCCCACTGCCACTAAAGAGCTTCGTATTAGCCCCTTACCTGAGAGAGGGAAGATTCATAGCCAAAAGTGGGAAAGCGGGTTGTGGGAAATTGAGTTCAGGGCGAGAAAAAATCTTTGATAACCTTTTGATAACTTTTTTGGGATTGATATCATAATATACCCCTATAGGTCTTGGACTCTTCAGCCCTGCTTAGAAAGGATCAGTCCAGATCATTAGTCCCCTTCTTGCTAAAATTCGGAAGCCAGTATATATCATAGAAACTGCAAACATGTGAGGGCGAGTGATCGTGAGTGACTAGACAGAAGCGGACAACAACCCACCTCTCGCTCTAGGATAAAATTTAATAAAAGACTCTCAGTATGATATGATTTTTTACCATCGGAGCGACACAAGCATCGATCCAACAAGAGAAATCGAGCCAAAAAATCACCGCCGCAGTGAAATCCTCTTTCCTCCTTGATTGGCGTCACATCCATATGAACCCTATTATCGCCCTGAAGGTTCCTTCTCCAAGCATCAAAATATTTACTTGAAGCGTAGCCGACGAACACTCTGTTTTCTCCCGGTCGAGCATTACTACGCCCGGTTCTTGGAGCAAACAATGGTGTATACTTTTAGGCACGCACACGATTCCCAGAAAAGGGCGCCTCAGGCTGTCGTAATCAAGGGAATCTCGTATGCTACTTCTACACGAAGAATCATGTCGCTTTCTTTAACATAAATAAAGCGCTAATCCACATCCAACAACCACCCTTTCCCCCTCCCACTTGTTTAAGTCGTTTCGGAATCCTGAGGGTTAACTTACTGTGCTAGCCTAGGTTTACTCAAAATGGAAAATTAATCGGATCCAGAGACGGTTTTTAAAATAAATTCATTGGGAGGATTTGGAATATAAATATTATGAGATAATCCCCATTTTCCCCTTATTCCAGCTTAGGACTATTCACCAATTATCACTCGTTGTTCACCAATTTTTCTTTTCTTTTCTTTTTAGCTGCAAATGCTTATCTTGTACAAATAGCTTTTGTTAGCATTAATACTCCCTTCTCGTTGGTTCGTATGACCCCCCCCCGGACCTGAGCCCGTCGCGCAGTGCGCAGTCCTCTGGTTAGTAGATCGGTTGGTGATAGTCATAAATGGCGACCTCTCACCAAGTCTCTGTACACATTGTTGTCCTAACGAAAGGGAAGCGGCAAATGATGGAATGCTAGAGAAACCAATTGCTATTAGCATATTCTCTAGCTAGGTAGAGAATAGGTTAGTGCTAAGGCGAGGGTCGCTGGCTCGGAATCAAAGTAGTATCGTCCGGTGAAGGGGGCCAGCACAGCTCTTCATTCACACAAGTTCAGACTCACCCGGATGGTGTTCAACGAATACCGGAGCCTAGAGAGGCTGGGGCTAAAAAAAGACACGCGTCAATCACCAAACCGGAGGGGTATGTTGCTTCAGAAAGTCTGAAAATTAAGGATGGCGGAGTGAAAGATGACTCCACGACTATGTGCTCCCTGAATCCAAATCGAAAGTGCAACCCTAGGTTCCTACATGACTTAAGATGTAAGTTGCCTAGTTGCAGGTTTCCCGACACAAGTGCTTTTAGCTCACACGGGACGAATAATCAGCCCATGATCTAGAGCTAACTCACACATTATCCGGAGACTTCAGCAAGAAGTTTGGGCAAATCCTACCATACTATCCCACTAGTATCAAATCGTTATCATACTCGAGCTAACTTGTGATATCACATATAACCAATTCTCCAAACATATAGGGACACCGGGGTCTGCCCCAGTCCCACAAGATGTCTCACACGGAGAGTGCTTTTTTCACACCAGCAAAGAAGCCACCCAAGCAGGCACAAACACTCGGCAGCCCGGGGTGTGCGCAGAGACTACTAGTTCTCCCGCGTTTTTTTATCTATCCCCTCAAGCGCCTAGGATTCCATTGAGGACAAATGCGGGCCTAGTGAAACCGCGTTTCCCGGCCCATGAATTGGGCATTCCTGGGCAATATACCCCCCCCTTATGCAACGATAGGTTAGCCCAATCCCAGCCCAGTTTCTGTTGCCGGCTCCCCATAGTGTCGCTGTGGGAACACGCTTCAAAAAATCTATAGAAGATCAATTCCTGAAAAAATGAGGATTCTTAGTTGGCACCATTCCGTATTCCGCTTGTCAGAGAAATGTCTTGGGGATGTCTCATCGGGGGGTCATCCTCACAAGTAGCGCGCAGCACTAGAAATATTGGGAAAATGCCACTAATATATGCGGAGAAACCTAGCTAACTATAATTTAGTTAAGAGGCGCTTAGTTGATTCGCTTACATATAAGACCCGGGGGGGAAAGTATCGTCATCATCGGTTTGGTTCACCCGGAAAGTCCCGGAGCATGGCTCAGCACTCGGGCGTATCTCACGCCCCAGAACGCGCACTGGCGAACTTGGCGATCCGGGTATCACCTTTGACAGTTGTTCAGCGCTGGGCATGATCATAATTGCAACAGTGGGACTGGTGGAAGACAGTTTGCCCTCAACGGATGTTTCCGTCAGGATATTAGGGATGATCCGGAGGCTTGGGCTGATCAGCTTGGCTGCCGCGGTTGAGCTTCATGTTAGTCTAGTACACTTTACTTTTTCTGCTCGCCAAATTGAAGGACTGGCGTGGTACAGTGCAATAAGCAACTTAAACGGCGAGCTGCAAAAACTAAGGTAGGTTTGGGGAGGTTGAGGGCTCATAAGGGACGCCATTCAGTCAATGTAGCGCACGGCAGATTACAGCAACACAGTGTTCAATCTAGCACGGCTGTGTGGATGGGTAGTTATGCAAGTCTTGAGGAGAGGTCTTGGGGCCTAGCTTCAGAGGCGGTCGATACGGCAACGTATCTCTAGTTGGTTGCATATGATACTCCGGAGATGCTTTGCTAACACTGTTTGAATGGATGCCAGTCCCATCCATTGGGGGAAGGACGAAACCCAAAACTGCTCTTGTGTTGTATGACCCTCACATCTGCAAAACGTAAGTATGGGTCCAGTCGCTCCAATCACCAAAATTCCTCCAACACACCCAGCTAAGTGCAGACGGCGATCAACGCATGTCCATACTCGAGGACCCAAGCCCATGTCCGGAAATCCGAACAACTAGCACAAGTCAGGTTAGGAGGGATGGCGGGAATAATTAATTCACTATTGGGCGCATCGTTGCTTTTGGTGGTTAGTTGCTTACGAGCATTCGTCTTCAGATTCCACAACTGCGCAACGAAGATATTTAGAGCCCCCGCTTTCAGGGAGGTGAAGATCGAGGTCGATGATGGCTGCTTGGCGCAGGAATGGCCAACGCCGCCAGGATCTTCTGGGGAATGACAGCGACGAGTAGGCCGTAATACCGTGCTCGTATTGACTGAGAGAGATCGCATGAGCAGGTTCATGTGCCAAATAGCCAGTCAAGGACCTGAGGTCAAGACATATCAAGCAGGTGTCGAACGGACGTATGGCCAATTAATCGAGAGTCAGTAAACAAATATACACTGTGACCCATACTAAGGAGGATTATTGTTGGTTATATCATAAATATGATATTATAGTCCCCGTGCATCGGCGTTTTAAGTTCGGGTCATTGACACATCTGCAATCGAAGTCGCCGAATAGATAGTTGGGCATCCTGCCGGGCTTTAGTTCGCGATGGCCTGACGATTGACAGCCAGTATATATTAATGAGCGCAACATACCATTCATCACAGGATCTACGGGCAGGTCACCGATAATAAATCTTTTCTAAAAAAACAGCATGTTATTCGCTGTTCTCGCCAACTAATTACACTCCTAGTCTCCCGGTCGAGAACAGAAGTTGAAAATATTTTCTGACCCGCTGGCCCGGGGAGATTGGAATAGAAAGGGAGGTTCTGAATTTTCTCTCCCCCGCACAACCTTGTTCATGCAAGGCGTGCTCTTCTGATGCCGCTTTAGAGTTGCCGTACAGCGTTCAAACATTTACTGCAAACTGGATACACGGAATTGATCCCCTACGCAGTGCAGTGCAGTACGGTATTCAAGTTTTGGTATCCGCATAGTTATGTAAACACTAGTGGATCTCACCTTCAATCAAAGGATTCCTGAAGACAATAACCCAGTGCCAATCGGCGCTGGCCCTGGGAACCCTTTTATATACCTGGCGAACCACCCCGCCCTTAAGCCCCGAGATCTAGGAGGCAGCACCAACCAACCAAATGAGTGACGGACAAGATCCCTTTCCGCCCGAACCGCTCTCAATGCATCGGAGTCGGGGCGGACAAAGAAATAGGACAATATCCATTGCGTAACAAGTGTTGTGCACCGGATTCTAGATGCGTCATTGGAACCCCTTACGTTTGGGCACCATTATTCTCGTAGGGCCATGGTATCGATACCGAAGCATCAATGATATGGATGCGTTCCGCTTCCGCAGAGTGCAGGACCCCCGCAGACGTACCATAGCGACATACCGCACCAGCAATGTACGAGCACAAGTGCGGCAGGCGAACTATTTGTACGGAATAAAAAAGGGAGCAAAGTTCTGATATGAGAAGGTGTGTTTGAGAGCAAAAGTACGATAGATGTTATATATTTTATGCTTAGTAACCCAGTCCCACAAATTCGATCAATGCCAACAAAGAAAAAGGCCCAGCTCCCAAATTCCCACAATTCAGCCATTCAGCCAAATCGTTTTCAATATTGAAATAATTTTCTTAAGGCTTTAGAGGGCAATGTTGAGCATCATTCTATGAATTTTTTAATTTTTTAATTTTGATCCAAAAAATCCTAAAATCTGCCACAGCTGCAGCCGTCACCCACCTGTTCACTACGTCCCTTGACTACAGGCAACGGGACCTAACGAGTGTTGCAATTTCCGAACTGGGTGGCTCTTGAAAAAGAAAAAAAACTCCGAGAAAAAATGAAGGAAAAATTAGATTAGTACTGTATAATATAGTAGTCATTTAGGAATATGCTCCCTTCTCATTAAATATACTTCTCTTACTTTTTCTTAACGATTCCCCTATCAATGTTTGTAGGATGGCGATTTTAATTTTTTTATCCTGCGCAAAGAGTACGTTTATCTTGCCGTGGCACAAGTATCATACTCCTACGGCACCACGCTGATACGGCCAATAAGCTTCGGGTGAACCTGCGTTTTAGTCAAGCACCCACTCGCATTTTATCAGCCGGGATGCAAGCCATGAAAGATAGAAATGGCATGGCGGGGATTCCGTTGATCGCCGAGGTTAGTACCGCACCGGTAGTCGATAATGTTATGGACTTCCCGGAGGCCTACTAAATTTGAGGCTTCACAGACCGGTACATCTAATCCTCCAGAGCGGGACATACAGCACGGCGCCCGGTGAACGTTGTTGCGCAATCAAACTGAAAAAGCGGGCTTGGAGGGCTTCGAGCCCCCCTTTGGCGACCTTCAGGAAATTTATAATACAGTAATATTATTATCACCTATATCTTTCATTAAATTTCCTAGACGAGCAAGTCAGGCGGATGGGATACGGTACCAACCCTCCCCACCTCAGGGCAGCTAAAGGCAATGCTCAGCTGGAATGCAGTGTACCCCCAAATTATGAGAGGCAAAGCCACATTCCACCCAAGGGGTCGAATAACACACACGTTTCCCACGTGAGGACAACACGCGAGTGAGCCGTGGTGAAGGGCAGAAAGGAGCTGGCAGGATTGGTTGGCCCGCATGAGGCTGAAACTAGAATGTGGGAAAAAGCACACATACACATTTCTGCGCTTTGCTATCGTATTTGATAATTTCGGTTCCCCGCAGCAAGCGTGGATTAGGATTGGCAGCAGCAGCGGAAGAAAAATAGCTCTGCCGGGATATTCTGTGTTCGACTAATAGCAGGCACTACTTGTAGAGCATTGTGTCGCGGAGAGGCCCGAGCGGTTGATAGGGAGGTGGGGCACTCTTTATTTATTTTTATTTATTTTTGATCCCCGAAATCGGGGTTTTCTGGGGGATATCTTGACATTCGTATTGCCGGGACACCACCTTGACAAGGCGAAGTGCTTTATGGGCCTTGTGAAGATAATATGTTGGCCCTTTAAGGGCAATTCGAATTGCTAGAAGATGCAGGGATAGCAGGAAAAGAGAAAATAAAAAAGAGAAATAAATAAAGTCGAGGGGGAAAGTGAACACTTGGTCTCTTCATGATGCATGAGGGACCAGGCACTGACTTGAGTAGCGCGGGGTAAAGGGGTTATTTATTGGAATTCTTCCGGGAGCATCCAAACTAGTGAAGCGTAGGCGAGATCTCTTGTTGATTCCTTAGAGTTTTCTTCCCTCCCATCTCCCATCCCTTCAGAGGAGGATGGCTGAAGTTAACTTTAATTTAAAGTCTCATGGGAAGGTCTGGCGGGAGGGGAAAAGAGGGCCTCAACAAGTTACCTAATGCGAAATCCATGCGACAGACATACCGTACAAGTATATTGACTTGTCACTAGGGGAGAATTGTTGGGTTCAACTTAAAAATATGGGGGATTGGACAAAGACGCCATGCCGGGCGTCTGGTGTTGACCAAATAGCAAAGAACAGGCCCTAGAAACGGCAGCAGCAACAATAGGGACCTCAGAGGGAAAGCTCAGTAACTTTATGGCCACAAGTGCAGTGCACAGCGCCAAGGGATATGTTTTCGCACACGGCTGGGATTATTCTGCGGGCTAACCCAAATTAACTGTGCGAAAACTTTATCCCTGACACTCACACCTGTGCCTAGGAGGTTGAGGACTCAATGAGGAGTGCGAAAGGGAGGGGAACCCATTAACCAAACCAGACGGGATATATTTGACTTGTTAACCTCAAATAACTGTTCCATAACTTCTTGCCTGTCTTGTACGAGTACTTGTAAGAGGGTATTTTAAAAAAGCGAACACATACAATCCTATGCCAAGGCACGGCTTTTGTGTGCATTACTAAGCGGGGGAAAAGGGGAAGAGGTGGCCTGTCGACAACAGTATGCATAAATCCTTGCCCATCAACCGTTTTTTCTTGCCCTGTGTAACCACACATCGACTGCTCATGGTAATTTACGGAAAGGGTTTCTAACTCGTGCAATACCAGGAAGAGGACAGGAGCATGATAAGGCAACCTTTTTTCTTTTCTTTCCAGTTCTACAGGGATTTAGACATCAAGAAGCAAATGAAGGGATAAAGGATTGGAAGGAACAAGGCGTAGTGGGTGCGTTTTTTGCCCCAACACCTGTACTCGAGCATAGCAGCTAGTATTGATTGATTGATTAATTATCTCCCGCGAGTTGTCTGGCCAGTTACCAGATCGTGTGGATATGGGAAGAAAGTGAGGGAAAGGGAGGAAAGAAGGGGAGGCCGGGGGGGTGTGAGGGTGAGGACTGAGGAGGGTCGGACGGAGGTATGGGTGGATGGAATACTCGATGGGAGGAGCAAAGGGGTGAGGAGGAGGGGGGGAGGGCATGGTTTTTATTTTTTTTCTCCCGTTCCTTCATAATATCTGGTAGCCCAGCGAGCGGAAGCTCTTCCCTTCTCCTTCTCCTTCTCCTTCTTTGTCTCGTCAACTCTCTCCAAGTGTTCTACCGTACCGTATCGTCTTGTTGTGTTGTATCAATTCAATCAACCAATCAGTCAGTAATAGCGGTCTGAAGAAGGTTCCCCGCGGTCGATCAGTCAATCAAAATCCTCAACATATCTGCCTCTTTTTTCCTTATTAGAGCCAAAAGACATCGATAATCCTCGCGGTTTTGATATATATATGAAGGAGAGGGAGACAAGATACTCAAGGAATCTTGGATTTTCGAAGGAAGGACGTGGCTTTTAAGTTATCTGTCAACCATTCAATCATCTCTGACGGTGTCGGGCAAAAAAATAAAATAACGCCCATTGCCGAGCCCAACCATCCCCCCCCCCTAAAAAAATTCAGAGAGGAACCGTTTCAATTCTGTTCGGCGACCTTAAATCGTTCTCACACCACCACCACACACTCTCACACACACCCACACACTGCTCGACTCGCACTCTGGTCGCCGAACTTCAGGCATTGAAAGTGAACGCCGACCACTGCGCTCGACCAGCAGCAGCACAGCATAACCCATCGGCGAGCAATAGACCGGGAGGAAGGAAGGAACGAGTCTAAAACCTGTTACGGTATTATCTCCCTGACCTTTTTATTTTTATTTTTATTTTTGTCTTTTCAAAAAATAAAAAAGTGTCCTCATGTTTACCAACTGCCTGTTAGGAATACACACCTTGCCCTGCCCTGTGACCCAGTATTTTGGGGGCCTTTGTCTATCATACGCAATTCAAACGGCGAAAAGTTGATTTGGGAAGAGTGGTGTTCCAGAGAAACAGAACAGGAGGACCGAGAGAAAAGAAGCCCAAAAGAAGCTAAGCTTTTTTCGTTGCCGCTGCTGTGGTGCCAAACTCAATTCAGTCACGATAGTGGCGAGCTGAACCAATTTTCTACCGCACTCGGTCTAGCGAGTCTGGGTCCAGAAAAGGTCAAGGGATAATTTCTCCCTCCCTCCCGAGCCCGTCCCCCATCCACGATCTGCAAAATCAAGGAGGCTTCCGCCATCCAGTGTCTCCTCACGTCTACCTAAACTCGCTCTCTATTTCCACCCACTCACAGTACATTTCATACCGCTTCCCACATAACCCCTCCTCTCACCTTCCCAGCACCCCTTGTCTTCGGCGATCGAGATCACCTGTCATTTTGTAGGCGAAGCTGCATTCAGCCTTACGCGGTTTCCGAAAAGACCCCCCCCCTTCCCACAATACCTTTTTCCCTTCCAATCCAAACCCCCGCCCCTCCACCCTCCAAGCTTCTTTGAAAGTCGCCGAAATGGCCTTCCCCTCCAATACCCCTGGCTCTTACGCCCCTCACGACGCTGCCCCTGGAGCTCCTGTTGCAGATGCGAATGGAAGGCATCTTTCTTACTCATCCTCTTCCGACACGGGTGGTAGCAACAGTGCTGCAGATGGGTACTCGTCGGCTACTAGTAGCGGTTATGTCGAGTATGTGCCTACAGGATATCATCACCCAGGTCATGTCCAACAGCACGGGGGCATGCCCCCGGCGCAACAGCCATATGTAACCCACCATCAATTTCCTAGTCCTCCCCAAGTCCACCAGCCGGGAGCAGCGACCTATGAACACACTGAAGTTTATGCCGCCGGAATACCACCACAGCTTCAACACCATCAACAAATACCGCAGCAACAACACCACCAACAATCTCCCATATCTATGTATGCCCCGGCCCCCCAGACGCTACCTGTTAATGCGACACCTGGCCATAGTCACAGCAGTGGCGCAGCGGGCCCAGAGTATCAGCAGCAGCACCACCAACAATCGCCCACATCGATGAATACCCCGGCCCCCCAGCCGCTACCTGTTGATGCAACACCTGGTCATGGTCACAGCAGTGGCTCAGCGGGTCCAGAGTATCAGCAGCAGCAGAAGCATCAGAATTCGGGTCAACCGTATCAGCGTATTGCCCGATTTGTTGGACCTCCTCCAGTGGCTAATGCCTGCACTGAATGCAGAGCTCGTCATCTCAAATGTGACGCTGGGATTCCATCCTGCGGACGGTGCCTCGCCGATAGGCGTGAGTGCTCGTATGTGAAATCTCGTCGTGGATGGAAAGGATCAAGAAGACAAAAGGTGGCCGCAGCCGCAGCCGCAGCAGCTGCTGAAAAAGAGAAGGATCAGTCTGACGAAGGGCCGGACACAAATGGAAAGTCAAGCTTAGGTAAAGTCTCATTACCCCCGAATGATATTTTCTTCTTTTTGGGCTTTGAATTGTGTGGACTTGATGCATTGAATTCTACTCTCCCCGATCAATTAAGAGTGTTTGATCTGTTTTTTTTCTTTCGTTTTTTTCGTTTTTTCGTTTTTTTCTGGTGTTGTGGGGGGGTGTTCTTATCCTGTTTTTTTTGTTTTTTTTGGTCCCTCGGGGACTACCAAGGCTCTGGGGCCCTCAGCACGTTCCGGAGGTTACCGAAGCAGAGATGAGGGTTCCATATTCGGTTAGACGGAAACCGGGCCCTCGGGGACTTGACTCGGGGAGGTGTGGTGGTCGCCGCCCAGCCAGCCACACCACCCGCGCAGGCATGACCCATCACACCGCACTTCCACCAACCACCCTCACGCCGGTCGAGGAGGAGGGCGAAGATAAAAAAAACCCCTGGATGGGAAGAAAAAGGAAGGGGAAAGAAAAGGCCCGAACAAAATAAGGAATGTGCCATTTGTTCATTCGCTCCCTTGGACAGGTCAAGACATTTTTCTAAGATAGCCAAACAATGACGAACCCAAAACCATGTTGGTCAACGCTTATCCACTGGTCTTGGCGCGCGTGGTTCGGCGACCTTCTCCTGGTCCGAGCTTACCCATCCCGCTGGCTCAGACATTTTTAGCGGCGACTCGACACCCTTCACTGGGAGGCCCTTTTGCGGGAGGGGGGTCCTTCGTAATGGGCTACCCTATTCATCCTGTCATTTGCCGTGTTTGGCCTGTCCGTATGTCCCTGGTCGTCATGGTTTTTCTTTTCTCGGGTCCAATACCTTCCTTCTCTCTCCGTATCTCTGGTCATCATATCTTATCCATTGTGACCTGTTGATGCTTTGACTGAGTTGAGACATCCCCGAGTCGCCTTGAACGAAAGAGAAACAAGACTACTGTGCGAGTACTTCCTAGTTTCATCCTATAGCCTTCCTTCCTCTTACCTCGACGCTCGATCGCCTTGCCATCGTCATCAATTGTGATACCTTCCACTACCGCTGATTGGAACCGTCTGTTTCTCAGACCTTTTCTTTTTTCTTTTGCTCCTATTCTTGTCTTATTTTCCATTTTTATTACATTCTGCTCGTATCTTCGCTGCATCCAGTTGCCTTGACTCGGAAATCTTGGTACTGTTTTGTTGGCTTGCATCTTGGACACACGATCTCGTTCGGGATCTACGACTTGCTGCACTTTGATCTTGTCTTCAATTGAGGCCGACATTTGTCGTCGTCTCTGCGGTTTTAGTGGGGGGGAGAGGTCTGCGAGGTTACGGGGTTCTCCCCCATTCGCCAGATACCCTTGTTTCACTTGACCGGCCCGTGGGGACTAAGGTCTCTCACCATCGGCGAAGTTTCGAATTGACTGCGGTCCACGGAGTCGGGGCCATTTCAATCCTTCGTCGGCGTCCTCGCTTCCCCCCACCCCGCCTAAAATTGTATACGAGACAACCGCCTTACCACACGCTCCTCTGCCACCTTACCCCCCGGGGTTATATTTAATCACGAACCTTTTTTTCTCTTTCTTTTATATATATATATCTTGTTGGATTTCTTTTTTACTTTTTATTTTTTTATCATCAGCATCAGCGGTCGTTTATACTCCTTTAATCCTGTAGACTTTTATTCTTGCTGCACAGGTCATCACTCACCCATACTCTCACGATACCCTTTGCATTCTTTTTTTATATTTCCGCGTTGTCCAAATGGCGAAAACAATGATGGGTTGGTCGCTTCATAATTCTAACTCATGGTCGAAACCTTTAGCACCTCCACCACCTTCAGCGGGGGCTACATGCTCAGCGTATTCGAAGAGTGCCTCGCCTCGGGCGCAGGCTTCTTCATCCCCTAGCAGCCAGAGGTCGAATGGCCCCGGGGCTAACCCGTTGGAGACCCTTCGAGCACACTATGGTGGCAGCACATTATTTCGCTCACCGCAAGAGCCCCAGACTGTAACTCCGTTGACAGCGAGCTTGATGCAATTGTACTATGCGTACTTTCACTCTGCACATCCGCTATGTCTCCCTCCTCAGTATCTTGCCAAAACCCCAGCTCAGCACTTGACTATCGTGTTCCCGGTGATGCGCTTCATTGCCTCGTTCTTTGCTAGAACAGCTCCGACAGAGACTTTCCGTGCAGAGGCCGAGAAGGTCTTGTTCTCGCCTGCTTCTCCACCACCAAAGAACGGGTTCACCGTGCAAGCGCTCACTTTGTTCGCTATCGGTCTTCACAGTGACAATGACCAAGAGAGGTGTGCCGAGGTTAAGGACAAAGCTATCGAGATGGCTATCGAGCTTGGCATGAACATGAAGGAGTTCTCGGAGAGTTCTACGGACAATACTGAGGGCGGGAAAGTTCTTGCTGAGTGCTGGAGGAGAACGTGGTGGGAGTTGTACTTTCTCGATGGGCTCCTTGCTGGATTCCATCAAAAAGATCACTTTAAGCTTTGGAGTGTGCCTTGTACAGTTCCTTTACCCTGTGAGGAGCTTGACTATAGTCGCGGAGTATGCATTTCTCTATCCATGCCGATGCTAGACCAAGAGACTAACGAACTGCAGGTAATACCGGAACCTTACTCTCTCAAGCAGTTCGACGACCGCTACTTTGCTGCCGAGCAGATTGTTTTCAGCTCCTTTGCTTACCGCGTCGATGCCGTCCGCATCCTCGGCCAAGTTCTTGCCGTGGGACAAAACAGCAACCCCGAGGACCTCATGGCCGACGCAGCTGACGCATCGCTCGTAAACTGGGGCCTCCACCTCCCAGACTCCAAGAAGGAGCTCGTTGGGAAGGACGGCCGCATAGACGAGATGCTCTTCCAGGCACACATGGTGATCAACGCGTCAATAATCTACCTCCACAGACCAAAGTCCTCCTTGGCCTCCTCCCTCGTGCCAGACGACACCAGCTGTACCCCGGAGTCTAAGTACTCCACCGCGACGAAGCCCGTCGCCCTGCACACGGCAAAGGCAATCCAAGCTGCCAACACTATCTCGAAGCTCATCACTCTCCCGTGCCCACTCATCAAGCACACACCCTTCTTCACATGCGTTATCACCCTCGCTGCGATCGTGCACTTGTCCGCTTGCTCGTGGCTTCTTCACGGCGACGAGGGCTTCCTTGCGAAAGAGCGGATCCGCCTCGGTGTCGGTGCCTTGAAAACCCTAGAAGAGGTGTGGAACGTCGCTGGATGTGTGCTCATGCAAGTCAAAGGCGTCGCCAGAGAGGTCTTTTCCCTCCAGGTACCCGAGGGTGAACAGCTCACGGGGATTATCACCGAGGAAGAAGTGTATAGGTACATTGAAGAGGAGAGAACGCTGGAGATTGTCGGTGGGGAGGCAGATTATCATGGCTTACCGGCATTGGATTGGAATGGGGAGCTGTAGTCCCCAGGTTACAAGGGAAAAAGGTCTGGCTGGGTTTTGTTAGGAATGGTTTGGGCGTTCGATATTATATTTTGTATTCATTCGTGTATTGTGATGGTTGTGCTTTTTTGCTTTCGTTACCCATTCTTGTCTTTTTTCGCCTTCAGTTTGTTCCGTCCGCTCCGCCTAGCCTAATCTTGTTTGGTTGGTTTGACCGTGCAGTTCCAATTAGTCTGTCATTAAGATTTAGTATGGAATTTGAAGTCTTTCCACGATTTATTCTATCCGTGCCTCTCGTATATACCGTATTGCTTATTTTACCGTATCGGGGTTTACGAGTTGGGAACGAGCTTAGGCCTTAGGAATAGTAATCGCTGCCGTGCTTGCAGCCTTGGGATCTACTCGAGTAAATGCAGATGTCGCTAAATATTACCTATTTAAGTGATTGGTTGATTGGTGGGGGTTGGTGCATTAGGCGTCACTCGTGATGTGCTTTTTTTTTATTTTTTATTTTTTATTTTTTTTTATATCATGTATTCGTTGTTAAAGTACAAGAACCCGTGTAAAGCGCTAGCTATGACGTAAACAAAACTATAAAACAATCCAACGGCCCGCTTCACCTCATCATGGGACAAACAAATACCCCCCGCCCGTAGGCAAGCAATCAAACAAGGAAACCTCGCCGTACCCCCAAGACCCTGTGGTATGGGCCTAACCGCACACCAGCCACCAGCCTAAACCAATGGGGAGGAAAGCATAGGAAAGAATAACCAAGAAGAAAACCAACATAAAGACGTACAGGAGCAAAGAAACCCTTCAGCAGGCTCCCCAAAACAAAAGAAAGGATTTGCACGGCACAAGCGCCGAC
>Ga0307509_10000753_pt1 | contig 55402 bp, 47 predicted proteins | sample 10_EM_MG_FD_202245 | JGI IMG/M metagenome (GOLD analysis project Ga0307509, IMG submission 202245) | Populus trichocarpa ectomycorrhiza microbial communities from riparian zone in the Pacific Northwest, United States - 10_EM | ecosystem: Host-associated > Plants > Roots > Unclassified | place...
CAGACCCATCAGACCCATCAGACCCATCAGACCCATCGCCCCCATCAGACCCATCAGACCCATCGCCCCCATCGCCACCACCGTCCCCATCAGACCCATCAGACCCATCAGACCCATCATGATCACCACCCCCGCCACCTCCAGCACCATCATCATAGCCATCATCATCATCAAGTAGTGTATCGTGACCACCAGGCCCAGAGCCCGACAGCATCCTCCTAAACCTCCTCCATATCCTCAATAAGTAAGCCAACACTAGTAAGACCCAGACCGGCCTCAAAACGTAAATTCTCCATATAGCTCCAACCCACCCCGCCCATCTCTCCTTAACGAAGATAGCCACATATAAGCCTCTATCCCAACCCCGAGCTCCAAGGCCGCGGATAAGACCAACAGACTCTGGAAACTGAAAAGAAGCCAGCAGAAAGAGTAAGTACGCCCAGACGAAATCCTCCCTTCGCCCCCTCCTCACCAGAAACGCGCCCATGGCAACGAGCACCAGCATCACCCTCGGCCAACCCAGCGAACTCCCACGCAAAAACTCGTCAACATCGATCCCCCCCTCCCAATTCCGCCAAAAGTCCTCATAAACCTCTCCGAAGCCATCGGGATACTCGTGCGCGAGCACCAGGCCCAGCGGGAAAGAGATCAGCGGTATGTGTCCGTACTCGAGCACATACCGGGGAAAGTAGTGCCACAGTCCGTCGATGAATATCTTCAGCAGCACGAGTTTGAATATGGGAACGCGATTCGCCCACCACCAGAGCACCACCGGGGTCTGCGCCGCGAAGAGGCTCACCCAGCGATTGCGCGAGTAGCTGGTCAGCGTCAGGTAGGAGAACAATAATATGAGCAGGAGCTTGCTGTGCCACTCAAGCACCGAGATGAAGGGCAGCCAGGGAAAGATCCAGAGGCCTATTGTGAAGCTTGAGAGGAGGAAGTAGGCTAGGTACGGGGGATATTCTGCCTCTTCTACTATGTCCCCCGGGGCCCCGGGGACCTATATCATGATCGCGGCGTTAATAAAGAGGGGGGAGGGCTCGCAAGGGGGAATTTCGGGGGGAGGGGATTACTTTACATCTTCGTTCCCTCGCTCCATAATTCTAGCGTAGCTATTATCGGCCCACTGATCCTTCGATATATAACTATTTGTTTATTATTCTTCTTCTTCCTCGAGGGTTTTTCGTCCGCCGCCGACGAGGGAACGGAGAGCGGGGGGGGTATAAAGCCGTTTTAAAACAAAGGTCGGTTGTTTAGCCATGGCTTGCTTGTGGGGGGAGGGGGAATATTTCCACTTCTCCTTCTCCTCTTTGACAACTATCTGGGAGTTTTATAATACCTTTGTGGGAAAGAATGTCGATGTTTGGCAATAACTTAATTCGTCCATGGGCTATTTCTTTTTTCGAGGACTAGTGGGGGGATCTGATTGTCTACGTTTCCACCGTAGTTGTGGGTCTTTGTTCGATGGGATGGAACAAAGAGAAATAATCGAAACTCTCTCAGCGATAGCAGCCCACATTGCCCACATTGCCCTCGCAACAACACAGCGCCATTAAATTCTCATTTATCATTTATTATTTATTGATTGCCCCTTTCTCAAGCCGAGCATTAGCCAGACTCCCAAGTAAATTGTTCCCGTGATAAGCCTTAGGCCGGATAGGTTTGACCTATTTCCTCTGCTCCGGAGAAGCCTAACACTTTACAGTAGGAATATGATACTAGGAATCCAGAGTAGGAGATTAATTAATTAATACGTTGGGTCTGGAAATGCCAAGACTTGGGATTTGGGGCGCTCCCAAGTTCTAGGAAATTTAGCAATACGGTAGCATAAGTACGGCACGCATGAATGAGGATTCCAGTTTGGCGCTGTGTCCTGAAGAAGGTTGTGTCAACTATGGCACCCAAAGTTTATCATCTCCGGGGGATGATAATAGTCGTTGTGGGTACTCTCTCTGTCTTCTTGTGAGGGTGAATAATCCAGAGACTAAGATACATACAATATCATGATCTAGTTCATAGAATATCACTCGAAATAATAAGGATTAATGGACCAGGATGTGTCTGGTACAGAGCTGCATGAGTAACTTGATGCTGGTACTCGAGTGCTCGAGTGTAATAACTTGGCAGCTTACTTGAACAGTTAATAAATCTAATCAGGCCAAATACCCCGCAATTGAAACAGTTGTGGGGAGTATCGGCGTAGCGCCAACTGCACAGTACTAGTACTCGTACAGTACTGCACAGTGCTGTACCGTAGATTAACAGCCCGGAAAATCACTACTGGCAACAAGCATAGCAGGACACCATCCACTCACGTTACACTACCAAATCAACTGATCTATGATACGATACGCGCCAACCCCACCACTCCACTCATAAAACCCCACCAAACCAAAAAATAGAATAAAAACACCTCACACAAAATCCCCAAAGTCCAAAAAATAAATCCTGGTCCAAGCCCAATCAATCAATCAAAAATCAACCCGATCCCTTTTTTCCCCTCCCGCGTACTCGTATTCCGTGCTCGAGTATGATACGAACGAGTATACGGTATAAAGCCTCATACCACATAAACCCTACACTTTTTACCCATCAATCAACGCGAACACCCGCCCGCCCACCACCACCTTTCACCAATCTCATTGGCGATGCACAGCTTTCCGGTCAGTCAGCATGCAAATCCAATTTCCTGCACGAGAGGTCGCTCGAGCCAGTGGTGCGATGTTTATGGGAAAGTGCTGTTTCGAATTTGCCCCCGGAGGTATTTTTTTTTGCTTGAGGTGACACGTTGAGCAGGGTGGTGTGTTTGCTGGTGGTGATGTGGGATTTTTTTTTTGGGTGAATTGCGGAGAGGTGCATGGGGTCGGGCGGGCGGACGGACTTGGGGGGAGGGGGGGGAAGAAGAGTATATAAATCCTCGTTTTCTCCCGGTGGTTTCGGGGGAAGAAAGAAAGAAAGAAGGTGTTGTCTGGTGGGTTTTTGGTTCTCTCTTGCTTGGCGGTTTGTTATTCTTGCAGAATTTCTCGAAGGAATTCGTTCAATACGCAAATACACAACAACATATTATACGAGAAAGGAATTGAGGATCCTTTTTTCCTTTCTTTCTTTCTTCTTCTTGTTCTCCTCCTTCTTCTTTCCTTCCTTCTATCAGGTAAATTGATATATCGCATACACAATGCCTTCTCTACTACAGTTCGTCGTCCCCTCTCATACATTCCATCTCTCTCCGTCCTTGTTACACCTCTTATACTGACAAACACCTTAGCATAATATCCGCGACCCAAAAACCCTCCCCGTTCTACACCTTCCTCGCGATCCTTGTAACACCTATATTCCTACTCGCTCTGGCAGCGTATGTCATCACCACGGTTGAAACTTGGAGTCGGTATCCCAAGGTTTGTTCTCCCTTCCCCCCCCACCCCCTCGTTAGCCCATGATGGTAACGGGAGTTACGGCAGCTATCGAGAAACTACGTCGGCGGAGTCGGCAGAAGGTCCGCTAGCGCTGGTCAAGCGCAGTGGGCGGATATGAGTGTGCTGGAGAAAGTTGAGGGTGTATTGAGGTGGGAGGGCTGGTGGGGTGGGAGGAAGTGAGCATCTACGGTGGCAGCGGCGGGGGGGGGGGAAGCACGATGTTTTACGGCCGACTTTGCATTTGATTTGTGTGACGATAGCGGAGGAAATATTCGATGGGATGCGGTGCGATGGATGTACTGAAGGGGTTTTTTGCTGTACTCCTTGGATTAGGGCGTTTCGGGTGTTATTTCTTTCTTTCGTTTTCTTTTTCCGTAAATTTTGTTTTATGTTTGGTTGTGTGGACATTATGCATTGCATTGGTGGAGTACAAGTACCGTAGTGGGTGTGGGGGACATAGCATGTGCAGGATGCTCGTGAAGGGATCGAGGATTTACTGTGCTGGTGCTGGACTGGGGTGAACCCGTTTGAACTTATTATCCTTTGGGCCGCCTTGAAACTGTGAAATTCGTTGCCGACACGCTATGCCTGTTTTAGAGCCATTTGAGTGCGGAGAACATTTGAGCTGACTTAAGTGCTGAGTCATTTGAGCACTGAAAGGTTGGGAAACCCTGTTTCCCGATCAAGTATCATACGGCTACTTGTAGCTGGTGGCCAATCTGGCCAGCACGAAACTCTACTGTTTCAGGCCGGCCAAGGGATCATGATTTTCGCGGGTCTTAAGTTAGGCTTTTGGCGGGACTCCTCCTCCCCCCTCGCCATACTTTCTCTGATCTTTTTAGGGCAAGGGTTTCACCCTGCCCTACCCGTATTTCATAGACTGGGGAGTGGGGCTGGGCCGCAGAATCCTATTTTACACATGATACCATACCAGTACGAGTACTCGTGCTCGAGTGCAGTGTCTGCACCCCAATACGGGGTGAGCAAAAGTAAGTTAAATGGCAAAGCGTTAACTTGTCGTCTCGTGTGCTGTTTTCTTTTTTGCCTTTCTTTCTCGCTACTTCCTTCGTGTCCTGCTGTATAGTACCTGCTCTGCTATGCAACTCGGTCCGGGATCGGAGTACTTACTTGTACTCAAGTACTAGTACAGTCCCAGTAGGGCACTGTACCGGTACCGTATCATACTCATATAGTGCGAGACTCGAGCACAAGATGGAATTGTGCGGGCAAGACGGGCAGTCGAGTCCTCACGTCCGTTCGCCGGTAACTTCCTCGACTCCCACACGGCAGATTCTTCGGCGTTACCACTGCGCTCGAGTAAGTTACCGTATCATGCTACTCGTGGCACGGTACGGTTGTCTCCGCATGATGGGAACGGTGCTGTACCGGTACTCGTACAGTGCCATATTGATTGGTGCTGCAAGCACTTGCAGATAATGTTTGACATTTGTGTTCTTGCGGACACTGTGAAAGCCACAGCTCTTGTTTCTTGCTCTCTTTGAAGCAGGTTTCACTTTTTTTTTTTTTTTTTGGCTCTCTCACTTCGCATGAATTAAACTTGAGCTGGCCATGCTGGGTGGGTATCCGGGCCCTTTCAGCCTCACGCTTTTGCTATCTGGTGGCGCCTGGCGCGGAATACAAGTATGATACCATATCCAACCCCCTGGGCGCCAGAGCTTGGGTTTCTGCCCCCTAGATCTACCAGTTGTGTTGGATAAAAGGTGTTCGTACAAGTGCAGAGCACGATACCGTACTCTAGAGGACTACCATGACGATGGAGAGAATTGTGAGAAAGATGAGCTCGCTGTCGTACTTGATTAATAGACCAGCAGCTCAACGACCACCCCCTGTCCCGACAGCAGCGGAACCGCCAGTGGCCTCAGCACAAGAGACACGAAGAGCATCACCAGCATTGCTGCAATTACAACCGGCGCCAAAGAGATCGAAAGCGCCCGTGTCACCACCACCATGGCTCCCACCGGCACCACCGGGACCACCAGGCACAGGTCCCATCACTCAACTCCCGACCGAAATCCTCCTCCAGATACTCGGTTACTTGCCCGCGGCAAAAGACATTGGCGTCGCAATACGCGTCTGCCGAAGGTGGTACGTGACTGCGCTAGAAATCCTCTACAGGGAGGTAGAAATTGGGCATTTTGGGCTCGACAGCGCAGCCGAACATAAGCTTTTTGTTCAAGTGGCCAGTCATACATTCCGGTAAGCTGCCCAGTCGCGCTCACCTAAATGTAGCTCTATACACGCTAACGGTTCGTCGGAAATATCAAGGAATCTGGAACTATGCGCCATTGTTAAAGCCCTCACGCTGAGGTCCCAATCCTTCATCAACTCGACATATGTATTCCCCGCCCAGCCTTTATCAGGTTTAACTTCGTTGGAGGAGTTAACCTGGCTGGCGGTGGACCTGGTACTCGATTCTCGCCAGAGCTCTCAGAGGCCCTTGTATCGGCTTATCGACGGGTTGAAGTTGCCGCAGTCGATTCGGAAGCTACATATTGGGCTAAGATATTATATGAACGCCGAGAGAGATCTCGGCCTTATCTCCGGTGAGGGTTTGAAAGGGAGACTGCCGCACTTGGAGGAGTTTAGGTATTCGAGGATTAGGCTTTGGTCTGAATTAGTTGGCAAGCAAAAACTTGTTGAGGAAGAGGCGCAAGGGAAGATCGTTGCTGTGAATGATGATGCGGCCGGGGAGTCGGATAAGCTTGGAGAGATGGATAAGTCACCGGCGTTATTTGTATTCCCCTCCACCAATCAATCCCAGATGGTGATAAGCTAACAGAGGGCACACTTTCCAGCAAGTCATAATAGCAAATATCTCATCCCTCACAACCCTAAAGACCCTAACCTTGGACTGCCCCCTCAATCCCGCCTCATTTACCTACACCCTGACCCCCGCCTTGCAGCAGGAAACGCGCGTAAGCTTCCTTACCATAAACTCCTTCCTCTTCCCCCCCAACTCAACAACACCGCCCTTCGGCCCTCTGGATCGCGATGTCACCCAATCCGCCCTGCGTACTCGCGACAAGCTCTTGCGCCTATCGACATCTCAACTGCACGAACTCTCAGTCGACGTCTCGGATGAGGCAGCGCGCAGAATCGCAACAGCAGGCGATGAGACTTCCACGGACATGCCCCCATACCTTCCTAGCGTTCCGACCTTCCACCCGCGCCGGAATCAAGCCAGGGAGAAGCTGGCCACGCTCGTAACGAAACGCTTCGCGGCGCTGCTGACCGACACGGTGCTTGAGATCCGGGCGAGGTATCCAGGGATATGCACGTTACGGGAGTTCGTCCCCGCGCCCGAGTTCCCGGGGAGTGGGAAGTGTGGCGGCAGTAAGGCGCATAAGTATGTTGTCGAAAGGATTTACAAGATGCTGGAGGACGCTGGGCTGCGCAATGTTGCGTGTCTCAAGGCGCGCATGGGTACTGGTGATTCGGAGTGGGTGAAGGTGGATGTGTGGAGGGGGGATGCGGGAAGGGTTGAAGTTGCCTCGCTGGTGCCCGAGACCAGTGCCAAGGTTTTGAATGAGGGGATTAAGGTTACCTATTCTCACGGGAGTCTAGAGAGCGTTAGGCGCGGAGTCTTGGAGGAGGTTGGGGGAGGGAGGTGGAGGCTTGCGGAGGCTTTAGAGTTGTAGGTTAGCGGTTAGCGATTGCGCTTGATACCCGGTGTATAAATAATTGGGCATGTTTGGATCAGGGGGGAACGTTCGTATTAGTATATTTGCCTCCTGCTTGGAAGGGGCCCCGGTCGTGGCGCCTTGGTAGGTTGCGTAGTCTCGGGGCCCAAACGGGAATGCGTCAAAAATGTGCCCGAAATCTTATCTTGATAGCACAATAGATCTCTTAAAATAGCCCTAGACAGACATAGTACATATATAACGCAAACCCCAAGTTGCGTCAAGATACTTTGGCAAGCAAAATAGCGGCCAACCGATAAATGATGAAAAAGCGGCATACTCTGGCTGAATGAGGTATGATTGTAAAGTTGGGAGGCGAGGAGAGATGGGGAGGAAAAAAAAGGTGAAAGAAAGAAAGACTAGGAGTATGATAGCATGACAGCAAGAGGTGTAGCGGGGGAGGGAAGGAAGGAAGGAAGGGCGGTCTGTACTGTATTGAGGATGAAAATAGGAATCTGGTCCTAGCAGCGGTCTCGAGTGATAAACTGTGATTGTACAATCATCCTGCGGGTAACTGCCTGGAGGTCTATGGAATGGGGTGAATGTGATATGTAGTTCTTGCAGGATCCTATTATAGCGATACCTGCAAGAACAAATCACAGGAGAGGGGAGGGAGGGGAAAAAAAGCGGTGGGAGCGAAAACCCATAACTTCTAGTTTTCCGCCTTGCGAAAATGCTTAAAAAAAATTGGTACTGTATCATACTCCGATCCTTCTTCTTCAGTTTACGGGGGGGGGAGAGGGGGTAATAAAAAAAAATCAAAATCGGAAAAACAAGGTTGGGAACAGTGAAATGGATTTAGCTCGAGCCCACAAAATGCTTTAATCGGGCTCATCTAAAGAAGGAAAAAATCCCCAAGCACTTTTTTTATTTTTAAGTTACAGATGGGTGTTGGGGATGGTTACTCGAGCACTTGTGCCGTAGCAGTCCCTCCGAAGGTGCAGTACCGTATGGTGTTATGGATGCTTAGTCAGCTGGGACACGGGACATTGCTGGGGTGTATGTAAATTTATAATACCTTGCCGTACCGTACATGATGGTAGGTTGTCAATGTGGGAAGAGCAGTGAAGGGACATCGGGTGGGAGTGCGGTCATGGGGGGATATGCAATGCTCCGTCCGTCTCCTACCCGTTAATGCGATGTCATATGATGCACGCCAAATCGGGGATTTAAAAATAATAATTCCCATGCTGGTATAATAGGATACTAACAGTGTGGTAGTTTAGTTGCAATTTAACAGGTTTACATCGTATTGGATAGTTCTGTAAGTTAGATGTCTGCTATCGGTCCGGAGGCTATTTTATCATACAAAGTTTCTATCCTCATTATTTAAGCCAGTGATGGGCTTTTCTTATGATACGAGGGAGATAACCGCCTCTAATTTACGCCATCATGTATTATATATTAAAAACTGATTGTATTACAGTTCTGACTAGTCCGCCAATTTAATTGATGAAATTTTTATATCATACCATAAACAATGTGTATCATAATTTTATTATCATTCCCCAGAATCCTAAATTATTTACTTTTGGTCATGCTAGGGGTGCACCCAATTACCGAGGCCTGTTGCGTGCATTTCTATAGTGAACCGGGGCCTAAATTTTGCACTGGCCAATTGGATGTATGATACTGTTCGATTTATTTCAAGGTCTGTAAATATTCCTCTGTGGGCACGGATGTTCCTCGAACATGATAGGATCATTGACTTCTCCTGCTTGCCCTTATATCATAAAACAGGGGGCCCCGCGCCTTATAAGTTCTCCGAAAAACAAAAGAAAGAAGCAACAAACCTTGCCAGGAGAGCACCACCTCCCAGCACACGTGAGGTCCAATTATTCCGATTTTTTTTGCAAGTATCAGAAGTGTAAGCACTCCCTCTCCTTCACCCGCCGTCGCAACTGACAAATCCTCCTCCGAGAGTTTTTACAATAATATAAACGGAACGACCATCAAACCTTGCGGAAAGAAGGAAAGTTCCCCCCACGCCCTCTCCTCCTCGCCTTGTAAGAAAAAAGTTATATCTACGTTAAAACAGATGATTAGATGAACCTCCACGCGGACAGACTTCCAGATTCCCAGATTCTCCTCTTACCAACAACAACACAGAACGGTCTGTTCACCCACCCATGCGGAATTCTCATAGAATTTTGAAGCCCACGGAGGGAATACCTTTTCCGGAGGGGGTGTTTCACCTTTTGGTGTATGATAGAGATTTGGTATGGACCCGGAGCAATGGTATCTGTAGAAACCTTTTCCTCTTCGTTTCTTTCCCCCTCAAGATGTCTAGGGTGTGGTAAAGTGATCTCCTTATCAGAGCACCTGACGTGAGCTTTCCCGGTAGTTGCACTCTGCCTGGCTGGGACTAATAAAATCTCTGGACTTCACTTCTGCAACTGAGGGGGTCGGGGACGATCAATGACTTGTCAGGGTTGGGTCTTTAGTCCGGAGCGAAAATAAGACTGCAGAGATGTACTAGTACTAGCTGGCTAACCCAGCAGCTGGTCTGGCGTCTCACTCCCCAAAAGGTCGTTCCCTCTGGAAAACAAGCACCAAACTTCCACCCCCCCCTCCCATCCAGCTAGTAGAGTGATAATTCGTGTCTGGGCATTATTAACCAAGGATGTCCTCCAAAGGCACCAACAACCACCCACTTTACAAACCCGGTAACATACCCTGCACGCCTTCCAGCAGGCATATCTATCGCATTACCAAAAAGACGGTACATATCCCCTTCCATCTATCTACACCCGCAGGCCAAGAGGGAATCCGGGAATCAGGTTAGCACATTCCCAGCGGACAGGGCTGCAGAAGTATAACATGCAGGGAAGAAAACATATGGCTGGCTGGCCGGCCGGCCGGAATAGCAATACCGCATATTGCAAATGGGAGGGCGCCGCGTACTTACTGGTGGGCCGGATTGATGCCAAGGTAGGAAGAGGAGAGAAGGTATATACATAATGTTAAACATGATTCTGAACTCGTATTTATTTATTTATTTATTTTCTTCTTTTCCGCTATCTCACCCTTCACACGGGTTTTCGTCGATTTCTTCCTCCTTTCGCCCCATCCCCTTCCAGCCCTACTTTCGTTTCTGTGATATCATGCATTACATATTTAGCCATCCTCAGGGCGAAGGTGCACCTCCCCCTCCTTTCCGCCCTTCTTCAATCTCTAACTACCCTAATGGTAGCTAACCAACAAACCTCCAACCTCCCCCGTAATACCCACTCCTGCACCCTCAACTTGTAAAATACGGAATGTAGGGTTCACTAGTGCGAACCCCGGACGCAGCCGACAGCCCGAAAATGGAAGCCTGTCTAAAGGAAGTCATGGCGTCGGAGGAGTTCACCGTTGCTTGAGCCAAGTTCACGAGGAAAACTATATATGCCCGCCCACAGTGCATAAATACCCTCGGGTTGAGACTAGAAGTTTGTTGTAGTATCCCTTTTGGAATGATTAGATGGGTGGGAATAGCATTCACACAGGTTGCATTATCACAGAATGGTAGATTGGGTGGGCGAGAGGGTGGGAGGGCTTTGACTTGGGAATTCATTCCACTTCATTAAGATAATCTTTTCCCCAGAACATTTAAACAAACACATCATATTTTTATTATTCGTTATAAGTTAAAGAAGAAACAAAGGAAATACGAATGTGCTTCCTTATCCATTTCAAGTCATTTATGCGCGAGCTAGTCTGACTTGGGGCGCTCGTCGACTAGTATATCCGTAGGTTTCTCCGGCTCACCGGGGTATGCGAAGCCGTAGAGGATTGCATACTCTTCGATCTCCTCAGGTGAGAGGAGAGGGAGCTCCTTTGCCGCCTTAACGTACGAGATCTTCTCTTCATATCCCTTTGCGAAGATGAAGTCGATCTCTTCGAGAGACCGGAGACGGGTTTCTGGGTAGAAGAAGTAGCTATTCCACCAGAGGTTAGTCAGCCATTACCACTTTCAGAGAATGCGGGAAGTAAGGAATGAAGGGGAAATGGGCGCAAACATGAACGGCAAAAAGCAGGCGTTGACAACAGCAAAGAACAAATAAGTGCCCCAGCCAATCCGGTCAATCATCACCGGAGTGATCATCACGACTACAAAATTAAACAACCAGTTCGTGATAGTCGACACGGCGTTAGCCTTCCCCCTCGTCCTCAGCGGGTTAACCTCAGCAGGGTACAGCCATGGCAATGGCAACCAGGTCGCTCCAAATGACGCAATATACAAGAACAATCCCACAGCAGCGCCCTTAGCCGCAGCCTGCGTTCCTGGAATCAAGCATATAAAAGTAATTGCCATAGCGCTCATCTGCCCGACAGTTCCCCAAAGGAACAACTTTCGTCGGCCCGCTCGCTCGATAATAAACCACGATGTCGTCGCGAAGATTGCGTAAACGATCATGTTCACACCCCCCATGATTAGGGACATGTTGCGGCTCTGGCCAATGCTAGATTCGAAAAGGATAGGGAAGTAGTAGATCACAGCGTTGCACCCGCCAATCTGCTGCATGAGTTGGGAGCTTGCGCCCAGGATTACACGGCGGAGATGCTGTGTTTTACCGTTTGTCAGGAGGTCGCGGAAAGAGGACTTGTTGCCGATTTCGCCGGTCGCCATCATCGAGTCTAGAATTACGCGCTTTTCGAGTTGGGTTTTTGGGGAATCGGTGGCTTCGCCGTTTAGTGCGGCAATGACAAAAGTGCCTTCCTCGTCGCGGTCTTTCGAAAGGAGCCTATAGAGGAATTTAGGTTCTGGATGGGTTAGAGTAGAAGGGGAGCCCACCAGCGAGGGGATTCGGGGAGGACCATCATGCCGGCGATAATGATTAGGGCAAATACTACTTGGAAGGAGATGGGGAGACGCCAGACTAGGTTGGTGTTGGTGAAGCTGACGCCATAGTTGAGCCAGTAGCTTATCACTGTCCTCCGTGAGTTCTGGGTAGGGTCATGTTAGGATACAAAACCTACAGGTTCCAAATGCGATTGATCCTCCCTCGATGCAGATCAATAGACCTCTGCTCTTGGTTTTTGCACATTCCGCTTGGTATGTCGGAATGCTGCTGGTGTTCATACCGTTGCCGATTCCGGTTACTATCCTGCCGATAACAAATTGTGCCTGACAGTTGTCAGCAGCCATAAATATAAGAAGGTGGCGGTAGTGGTAGTACCAATGGCTGGTGCCCGGCATATGCTGTAACTTGAATAATCACACCAAGAATCATGATTGAAGCCCCAGAGATAATTGCCTTTCGACGTCCCATAGCCTCTCCGGTGAACAGGACAACAACAGCCCCAAATAGACAGCCGATTTCGTATATTGCTGTAACAAACCCTTGCATAGTAGAGTTATCCTTTGTTTCCGGGATCTCAGAGTTGAACTCCGGGGATGTGATAATCCCGCTCATGACGCCTAGCTCGTGTATTAGCCCATTACCCTCGGTGAATAAGTATAAAGGAAACATAGCCAACCTTGATCATATCCAAAGAGCAAGAAACCAGTCGTGCAGATGAAGGAAACAGCAAAGCCAAGTCGCTCCCCGCGAAGTCCTAAAAACTTGGTCATGTCGTCTATCACAGTGTGCCCAATTGATCTATCCGCCAGAGTCTATTGTGGAGTCTAGGGCACGTTGGTTCGAAGTACGAAAGGCTGAGAAGACTGGGAGTTAAATACCTTCCTTGATCCGCAGGATGCAAAGTCCCTAGGTATCTCTCACTCCAGCACCGGAGCTGGTTACTAAAGTTGTAGGGTGCACGTCTTTTCCTCTTCTTTCCCTGGCAGGATTAGGAAACTAGCCGTGTTCACGTCATCGACACATATATACCCTCTCCTCTCCCCCTCTCACCCGCGCATGTTGCTGCTAATGGGTGGGTGGGGAAGAAAAGCTTTTAGGCAGGTGGATCTCGCTTCATATGAGGGGTTCTGGAGAAGTTGGAGAGAATCTCGGGGTTGCTCGGCTAATACTCTTGTTTTTCCTCCCTTCTAAATTAGGTTTGTAAATTAATTGTTCCCCTTTTGAGGGATGATCCTCGTGAGTGAAAGAGGCAAGAACTCGTCCTCCAATTTTGTTCCTGGAACCTGGGATGGGGTTCGCTATTTTAGTCAGAGGACACTTATTTTTCCCGGCACTTGGAATGTCCCGATTTTTGGACAAGGTTTGAGATAGATATTTCTCGGATAGAGCGTTGGACAATCAGAGCAAATATCTCTTTGAGAGAAAAAGCGTTTAGTGGTGCCTGCAGGCCAGTTCCGCAAATGATGATAGATTATCGATAAGCTCCCTGCATCATCTTTGCCCCGCCGGGAGTGGCGTAAGGCTGCATCGACTCCTATTTTCTTTTTATGTGCCAAGTTCAGACAGGCGCCGGTTTAATACCGTTGACAGTGCCTTAAAAAAAGCTCCTGCCATTCGTTATCGGATTATCCCTGAAAACTGCGGCATCAACCCACGCTGGCTTTCGTTTGGCGAGTCAAACAGAATTTGCTAAGACAAGTTAATTGGATCCAACATAACCAAAAGGGCCTCGGCTATGCCGTATCAGGAAAGCACTAATTATTCCCCAGAACTTTTGTTTCTGAATCCAGTAATTAGCGACTCGACGAAGGTAGCGGATTAAAAGGGTTTTTACGGTGACGGAGGACTTCTCTTCGCCTCTGAGGACTGTTGTATTTGTACCAGATTGCCATGGTGCCGGCTTGCTCTGCCAGCCCTCGAATGCTATCACTCACGGTCAGGCGTTTTAAATAATGAAACATCGGTGCGTCGAAAAATGCCATAGTCGCAGCAAGGCTGCAACATGCTTTCCCAATGTATTTTACTGGCAAAAAAGGCTGGGGATGAGAGATACCAATACCGTACAGGTATGGGAACTGGCAGGGCAAACCGGTGCCGTGAGTATGGCGTGGTCTAGGCTCTAGGGAAGTCCTATGGTGTGCCGCATGGCACATTGTGTTACATCTACCGTATCCTGTGTCCCTATCTACTATCATATCATGCCGGCACATCGCCGGAGCCCAGTGTGGTATCCCCCCCGTGGGGGCATTTGGGTGCCTCTCCTCACCACCCCTTCACCCGAGACATCCATGGTGCAATATTTCCTGCAAAAGATATTGGTGTCGCTGTAAGGCCGGTATCTCCATCTCCACCAAAACAGCAGTGCATCGCCCCCCACCCAATCAGAGCTTATCTACCGTGATGGTGAAGCTCCAGTGCTCGGATGCGACTGGCTGCACAGAAGGCGTGTTACCAGTACAGTGCTGCAAAAAAAAAACCTGAGACACTGAAGCTACATTTCAGTTCCGATTAACCGTGCTAGGGTCAAGGGGTGGTTTTACTTGCATCTGGACCCCTGGGGGACAGGGCTAGAGTTAATGTTTATCCCATCCTAGATCAAGCCTCCACAAAGGGAGACCGGGCTCCCAGAAGGAAGGCCGAGCTTCCTCAATGCTTCTGTGCCAAGATGGAGTTTTCTAGCTCGGGAAAACGCTCGAATCCCGTGCTGGTAGTGTTACTATAGCTTGGGCCCAAGGTGCGGTTGGGCGTTAGGGGTGAGGTTGTGAATGTTTGTAGATCTAGGCTCGGTTCATTTTGATGGGTGGATCCCTGAGTTAGTAATAGAACCTCGAATCCCTTTATGATTGCCTTCCGTGGAGTGTTTGAGAGAAAATGCGCTATGATGTGCTGCTGATTTGGATCGTTTGCTGTACTGTACTTGTAATTATGGACCATACTGGCGTCAGTATCATACGGTTGGGAGGTGATTCTGAATTGAGGAATCAGGTTGGAGTGATACCTACCAGTCAGGAGCCCTACTAGAACGCCGAATGAGAGCAGCGGTATGACCTTATGAATAAGGACAGCAAATAGGCACGTGATGCTTAATATCACCATAGGGCTGGCCCACAAGGGACGGGTGAAAATAGTATGGTTCTGGCATCGTGCCGAAACTGCCCGCCTGACCCAACACTAGACACTCATTTCTATGTCGGTCTTCATGGCATTGATTTTCGCCTACCATATTGGAGCCTAGTCCGAACTTTGTCTTAGCCAAGCTTCTCCCTCCTCCTCCTCCATCCATATCTCGCACACTTCTCAGAAAAACCACCCACAACACTACATCCTCCCTCCTTCCCTTCTATACAACCAGACCGTTAAATACACAGCACGACACCATACAAGCGTCGGTGCCTACCTACGAGGGTTAACGCATCATGACAACAACTTCCAAAACCCCCGATACCATAACTTCCACCATCTTCCTTCGCAAAACCCCCACCCTAGCCGCACTCGTAAATTTCCTACAAACTCCCGAGAACCTGATCACTCTAAACCCTCTCGTCGAGTCCTTCCACCAATCACCACCACCACCGCCGCAGTCTCCACAACACACAGACCCTGATGACAAAAACGACGACCATAGCAACATATACACCATAACAGACCGCATCCCCATACCTCTGGCATGCGGGCTAACCATACCGTCCACATACACGGCGGAATTCTCGGTTCCAGACGGAGTCATGGGCATGATGTGCACCTCTAGGGCCGAGATGGGAGTGGTTACCGGAAGCTTATTTTGGGTCGAAGACTCCATTACTGGGGTGGTGGTTAAGGAGCGGTTTAAGGTTTACAGGTGCCCATTCGGGATGAGATGGTTTATCATGATGGTTGCCGGAAGGAGCAGAATTGGGATGATGGAGAGGTTGGAGGAGAAGTTGGTGAGGTTGTGTGATGAGCAGGAGGCTGGCGATGGGTGATGGGTGATGTTCTGTGGTGTCATTTGCTAAATGGGGGGGTTAACGGGAGGTTTATGACTGGCCTGTGGAAATAATATTATGAGACTCTTCTCGCCCCTCTTCTCTCTCCACTCTTAGTCCTCTGGGATCTGTATTTAATTCTCAATACCTAATACCTTGAGCAATACTGCCGTCCGTCCTAGTGCCTGACTGGAAGCAATCGTGAACTCCTTATATGATATCCGTTATTCTCATAAACTACCCTAGTCCAATACATCCACCAGTAACCTAATATCATAACCTAAACCTAACTAACCACCCCAAGGTTAAAGATTAGCAAGATCCTCACCTCGGGTCCCCAATCAAGTCCAATATCCAGTTCCATTTTGACAAAAGTATCCGAGTAGTAATCCATATCAGTGGGAGAGTTGGACTTTCCACACTTACCCACTCCCCCGCTGCACCCACCGCTCTCCCCGACCAATGCTTAGAGTATCTGCTTGTCATTTGGTCACAGTAGCGCTAGCGCTCGTAATGAGTTTGGCCATTTTTTTCGCCACATTACAAGGCCCGTACTTGCACAGCAGTAGACCATCCCTTGGCCGCTGCAAACCAACTGAAGAGCTGATCTGAAACGGAGAGAACGTTGACTATCTTTCCTGTCTTTTAGAAGCCCCAATTCTGCCACCAAGAGTGAAATCCGGGAAGGATGCTACTGTAGCATAGAATTTCGGTGATGTTGTATGATATCGGGAGATTCCTCAGATCACTATACGGCCCGTTCTTTATGTTAGGTTATTAATCCCCCAAGAAGCTATACTGTATGTAGAGTCTAACTTGCACTCTTTAGACAGGGGGGGATAGGAATAGGTACCCTGGCTTCCAGAATTTAAGTTCATCCTTAACCCATGCACCAAGCTAAACGCAAAGCTGGGTGTCAGCGTGCATTTGCCCTCCACATCCACAATCAGTAATCAAGACAGCTGATAAGAGAGACCGGACAACCCAGCTCAAGAAAACCCCCTTCGTTCTTCCGAAGAAAGAGTAAAAGAAAAAGAGACAAAATGTCACTACCCCGGAGGCATTCAGTGACCCCACCTTGACCTATCTAACTTTCAGTTTTGTACACGGACAGCCCACTGGATTCTAGTACCGCACTCCTCCACTCCCCCCCCCCCTTCAATAGCCACTTGGAGTCGGCCCTGCGGGACCGTTTCCAATAACGATATTCCTAGACAAGTTCTGCCAGGGGATGTTGCTTCGCTGCGCTATTACCGACTGGGAGAGGTTTTATCCCAACCTAGCCTAGGCAGATAGTATCCATGTCTTGTTCTTTTTTCCAAGAAAATGGATTAAAAAAAAAAGACCAAAGAACACCTTTTCTTAATTACTTATTCTAATTTTCCACTTCCCCCCCCCCTCTTCTATGTACCCTACCAATCGCAGACCTCACCCCTAGGTGTCGTATCTCCTCTCTCCAGTGGGATCCTCGCGCCGGGGGTGACTCACGGTACTGTACGCTGCAGCCTTGTCAAGCAAAGAAAGCAAGGGGCCGTTCAGCGCGCCACACTTTCTAATCTGGAAGCATTGTTGGCGTTTTGAGATTGGATTTTTTGTAACTCTAATCAGGCTAATTTTGGCATCTCAACTTAGGATTAGGTAGGACATGCCAAACACCTCATGATCGCATCTTGTGTTTGTTTGTTCTGATTTGAATGACTAATACTGATTTTAGGAATTATCTTGGAAGATATTATTGAGATTGATCTTGTGCTATGTATGATACGATGAACAATAGTATGGGATTTTAAATAGCTATATCAATAAGTTACATTTACTAGTTACCCTAGGTTTTTTCATTCGCAAAATATATGGTCCGATGAAGCCCTAACTAAATCAGGTTGTCGATCCAAATCATATCATAGCATGCGTGACCCACCATAATAAAATAAAGATTGGGAAGTAGGGTGCCAAAAACGCCTCATCATTGCAAAACCGAGTTTTTGAAACTAGAATCGTGGCGTGCTAAACACCCCCCCCTAAGGTTCTCAGTCTCCCAGTTCCCATAGGGTAGAATTTTTCTTAATTCCCCTGCCATACTATCATACATTACGAACCATTCAATAATAGCTCATTTAGAGAGGGGGGAGAACCGAACTTTCTTCAAAAGCCCAAAGCCGTTAACAAGCATCATATCTACTTGAAATTTTAGCAAGTGAGCTATATGTCAACTAACTCCTAGCTTACCCCTTTTAGTATGTAAGTGGGAATCGCCTGGAGGTCGAACATTACATTGCCAAATACCGCCTTCCGTACTAACTTAGACAGGTGTGTCCTTGGCGAGGGAGGGAGGTATTGTAAACATCAACCACTGACAGCTAGCGACTAAGCTATAATACCCTGTAAGTAATGGGAGTGAGTAGTCACAGCCGAAATAGCTCAAAAGGGTACAGACTTGTCCCCCAACGCCGTGCTTCCCACCTTAACCTTCTCACACACGCGCGCGACTTAAGCACTTCCACTATCACAAACACCCTCCATAACCGTAATCATTTCTTACGCTCACTTCAGCATGCTGGCCAAGGCATATAATGTAGTCTTCGTAGTGAACAAGCCACTGTAATACCTCCGCCCCACCAGGAATACTATAGACTGGCTGACTTGGGACAGGACATCCCAGTGCCCCCATCCACTGGTTTTTGGAACGATCAGGTTCGAGAAGAGCTTGATCTTAAGTTAGGCTCGAGCCAGCCTGCTCTGCCCCGCATGATCAATATATCTCCGAAAACCCCCGCCCGGGGTTCCCAGATCAGGTCTCTATCCAGACCTAAAGTTTTCATAGTTGTGCATTGCCACCACCACACATTGGATGCCGGTTCTGACTATTGATCTGATATATGCTAAAGTATAGATTTTCCTATATTCTTCTTCCAAGTCCCATTGGCAGTCTCCCTAGTAGTGATTCCTTATACCCCCCCCCCCAACTTGTCTCCTGTCACCATACTCACACTTCCTTAGCTCTTGCGTGCTTGTTTCCTCATGGCGATCCAGCATCTCAGTCAGCAAACCAAACTTCCTTTTTCAACCCCCCCCTCCTCCACTCTCCTTCCAGACCTAAATTAGCTTATCATCACAGTTGAGAAACTTAGCTTCCGTGTTGGAACGCCAAAGCTTAGGCCAGGGGGGGCTGTAGCAAGTGAGATAGTTACCAATTCGAAAAAATCCCAGAGCAGGCAACGGCCCATCACTTAACTCACTTCCGGAGAGGAACCCCTAAGTTATGCAGCAAAAAAAAAAAAGCAGGAAAAAAACCTCCTCGCAGGAGTACCAAACACCTACCTCCAACACCAATATAATTTTCACCCTCCCAACCATCATTCAACAAACCAAACCAAAACGCGACTTTAGGCAACATGGGGCAACATTATTCATGCCAAAGAGTGATAATCCATGACCGGCTATAACCCCCCCCCTTTACCACCAAAATCCGAGAGAGATGACCTACCAGGCCGATCCAAATTTCCAAGTATCATACAATTACCGCAACTCCGACTTCGATTTCGCTCTTCGACTTCCTTTAAACGTCGGCTAGACGGAAACTGTGCCGGGGGTTCGGTGGTCTTATTGCTCATATCTAAAACTCATTACCATATCAAGTGATGGGCTAAGGAGTGGGGTAGTTGAAGTCACAGTTGTAAGTTAAATGCGCGAAGGAAAGCAATGGGGGTTTTTATAACGGTAATCGTATTGAAAATCACGATATTCCCGCATACCAGTTTTGGGATGATATCGTAAATTATCTGGTATTTTGCTGAGCCATGATAACTACCCACCGGATGGTCATGGATACATAGGGTGTGCGCTGCCATATGAACTACCCTCTCTCGTAGCACTGCCGGATCACGGCCATGCTAATAATCCTTCACTCTAGCGTCAGAAATCTACGAGCCCTACACGAGTTCACTCTTCAAAGCTCCCCTCTAACCAAACTATGAGAAATTTCCCAGGCACCAAACCGTCGATTTTGTACATTCCCCCCCCCCCCGATAAATGCCAATGCAATAATTTTACAATAAATCAAACTGAAAACAAACTGAAAGAAACGCTAAATAAAGAAGAAAAAAATAGGAAAAAGTACACCGCTATGCACGCTGACAATGCCTGACAACACAAACATGTATGAATCACTCAAACTACTGCTTCTCGCTCAGGCCTATTGCTTGACTATCCCATTGTTAATGAGGATACCTGGGTCACCAGTTGCAGGGCTCTTGTCCAAGACGATCTGACGGGCCGTAGAGAGGATCTTTGCCTTCATTGCGGCGGTGTTGGTCCTGAGAGACGGGTCGAGCCCGAGGTAGTATGCGATGAGGCCGGTGACGTCTGGGGATAGTTAGTATGAGTGGAATACCGAGGATTGAGAGGAAACATACGAGGACAAGCCATGGAAGTTCCAGAAATGGTATTGATAACATCGTTGGCACCTCCAACCCAGGTGCTGGTAACCTGCTCACCAGGCGCATACACACTCACGCACTTACCAAAGTTCGAGAACGAACTCCTCTTGTCGTTGACATTGACCGCACCAACAGAAAGAACGTCGGTTCCCAAGGACGCAAAGGCCGGAGAAGAATTGCAGGAATCCTGGTTCTCATTTCCCGCAGCGACAGAGAAGTGGATACCGGCAGCGGAGGCCTGTTTGACGGCTTCGTCGAGGGTGGAAGAGCGAGTAGCAGATCCGAGAGACATAGAAGCAACAGAGCCGCGAAAGTCGGAAGAGTTCTTGCGTTTGTCATGGTTGGTGATAACCCAGTCAATGCCCTTGAGGATATCGGAGGAAGCACCCGAGCCATTAGAAAGGACCTTGACGGCAATGATATTGGCGGCCTTTGCAAGGCCAAAGGTAGTTGAGCCGGCGGTTCCAGCGCAGTGGGTTCCGTGGCCTTGATCGTCGGTCTTCTTACCGTCGAAGGTGAAGCCGAATTTTGCACGGCCGTCAAAGTCAATGTGATCGACACTGTTACGCATCAGCATGTGCTAGTTAATATGCAGGGTTAGCAAGCATACTTAACGCCCGTGTCAACGACATAGATATCAACACCCTTTCCAAGGGTGTCGGTAGTCCCATTGAAAGCGTAGCTGCTGAAATCGAAGCTAGAAACGTCCTTGCCCTGCGTTGATACGGCGGAGGACTGAGAAACCCTCTTCAACCCCCAAGTCCCCGGAACATCATCGTGAAGCTGGATATCCATTTCCGGTTCAAACATCTTAAACCCACTCATGGTGTTCAGCTTGCCAACGCAATGACTGGACAGGTTTGCCGAGAATCCCTTGAATGCAGAGTTCTCAAAAACATATCTCAGATCTGCCCTCGTCAACCCCATCTCCGTGATCAACTCATCGAGCGTTCTCGGATCGTCCTCATCAACAATGACATTGTAGCTTCCACCAGATCCGGGAGTCTCGTCTAGAGAGCTGTTGCCAGCGCTACCGGCTGGTTGCGAGACTTCCGGTTGGTTCGGATTTGTAGTTGTAGAGTTCGTACCACCTCCATCTTTGCTCCCGCCATGACCTCCGTGGGGTGCTGCTAACGAAATGGCAGTGAGTGAGAGGAATGATAGAATTGCAGTAGAAAACTTCATTTTTACGGTAGATTGGTTATTTGGGCCGCGGTCGAATAGTTGCTAGATATGTTTGTATTAAAAAGAATGGCGAGGCACCCGTTTATTCGATTCTTTTACTAGCCACTGACCTTTAGTTTAGCATTCCCGACAAATTATCAACTCACGAATTGTGGGCTGGTTGAAACTTACCGAAAGTGAGACAGAGAGGGCTATCAGTAGACAGAGTCAGAGAAATTGACCGTAAAGAGACAGATCGACGCACAGCGAACCGACACTGATTGAAGGAAGGAAGGTAGGAAGGAATGTGGTGAAATTGACTCCCGGTCTTGGTTGGCTGGTAAAGTTCGAGATTCTCGGAATGTCTCAGACTAAACGACCACGAAGAAGAGAAAAAGAGAAAAAAGAGAAAAAAATGTTTTGAAAATTAAATAAACAAAAAGAAGTGAAGGTTAAATGAAGGAATAAAAAACAAAATGAAAGAGCGATGAACCTGCAAACACTCGCGGTGACCAAATGTTCTGTCTGCTCTGCAGGAATAGGGAATGTAGGGTAGACGGAGGGGGGGCGGGGAAGGTGGAGTTTATACTCCTTGGAAACGGCTTCGACGCAGGAGAACGGAGTAAAGCCGCCAGCCGATTCCAGGCCCGGGGGTCGATTAGATTAGATTCATGGGGGGGGGGTATGATAGAACAGAAACAGTACAAAAAAAAAACAGTCCCATAGCCCAATCACGACCAGGCAAGCTTACAGAAGGGAAAACGTCTCAAGTAGCTTCCTACACGGGATGCTTCACCAGGGGCGAGTAAGCAAGCGAACCAGAGCAAAGCTCAGAGCTAAACCATCCCAAAATCATCCCAGAAACCAGCTCCCCGAACACCATGCTCCCCTCTCGTGGGAAGGAAAATGACCAAAATAAATGATTCCTAGAGCGCCTGTGCGTTGGGGCGAATAATTGGCTCCCGTTTTCACGTTTTTTGAGAGATGAAAGATTTGTTTTTCTGAACACCACGAGAAGGCTTTTTAGGTGTTTCAATGTGGTGCCCCGAAACTGCAATGATTGGATGGTTGTGAGAGTGTCGGCGCCAAATTTCGGTAGCGTTGGTACCTGCATATGGGATTGGCCAAGACTTGGCGCTTGGCTTTGTGCTTTTGCTACATTGGTTGGGGAGTGCCAGAATTGTCTGTTGTGCTATGTAGGGGATTGCAGATGGAATGCGACGCGAGAAGCAACGGTCGGGAATTTGATTCTGTAATAGTGATGTTCATTGGTACGGCTGCACTAGTACTCGTACAGTACCTGATCTCTCTCCCCCCCGCCTCTATTCCTGAATCTCATACTGTATCAAGTAAGTATTTCCAGCCTGTTGGCTTTTTTATTTACAGAAATTCCCATATTCCCAGCTCACAAATGGCGAGGCGATACATGGCGTTGTCTCAAACACCAAAATGCTTCACATTTGAATAGCCTCAACGGTAGCGCCCCCTCTTTCTCACTTCCCCACCCTACTTTTTCCCCCCCTTTCCCTCCTTTCCTCCACAACCCTCACCAAAACCTCGAGAGAAATAAATCTCCCCTCCCCTGCGACCACAAAACCCTCGGAATCCGGCACCACCATTTGTTCGTCTATCCCCGCAACCACCACTGTTCTCCCTGGCTCTCCATGCACTCCTGCCTTCCATACCTACCCACAGCTATCGTAGGCGAATTACAGAATGGATAAAAAAGACAGATATAGCAGGGTTTACCAGGAGGCTAAGGGGCGGTGGAGTGGAATTCGTCATGAGCTGTAGAAATGTTTACGTAGAAGAGAGAGGGGGAATTTGTGCCTTGGTGGATAGGCATGCGTACAGTACACGTAATACTCACAATGGGATTGCGGCGTTAGTACTGAGTGCAGTAAAGTGCTACGGTAGTATCATATTTCAAGCAGGGGGACTTGAGCCGTACGAAGGATTGAGAGCCCGGGTGGACCGTGAAGTTGGGAAATCCGGGATTCGGATCCAAGCTACCAGGTTACCAAAAGGCGCTATTACAGGTACTGTACCAGGTAAATTTGAATATTATGATGATGGCCTAGAATTGGGCAAGCTGAGCGCCATAAGAGACAAGGCAATAGTAGAAGAAGAAGGTATCTTAGCAGTACACACGAGTCCAGTCTCATTAGCCGAGAAATGCCTGCTCACCATTCGTCGGGTTCCCCATTGCAGTGCTGTTCTGTTCTATGGACCCGAAAAGAAGACAGTCGAGCATGCCTGCACCACTACAGCGCGAGTGCTGCCTCAGCTGGTAAATTACAGCACCCAAAGTCAGGCCTTGCTCCTCCCATCCCACAATACACGGCCAGTTAGCCCACCCCATCAATCACTATATCACCCCCAATCAAAATCGCACCCTAACAGAACACCCTTGCTACCGCGCCCGTCCATAGGCCGATACGTCGATACCCTACCCACAAATGACCGGAGTGCGTAATCCCCAATCTAGAGCCGCCGGGGCGAATTCGGAATGTATAGCATAATCAGTCTACCCAACGATTCGTGCCAGACCGCGATGAGGGATGATATGGGATCCTTGTGCTTCCGAAAGCTGTAAGATGTATCTGCCATAAAGTTTAACCTAGGTAGGCAGGCTGTTTCTAGAGCTCGAGAACATCAGGGGAAGGAAGGTGGGTTGGAGTTGGGCTCGCGCCGAGCACCGGTATACCGCTCGAAGGGAAGAGCAATGTCATACGGTACAGATCCGCAGATCCAAGTCATCTACGGCCTCGGCACAGCAGTCACCCATAGCCTATCGAAAGCAATATGACACAATAGCTCCCGCTTTTACCGGTCTCACTTTGTGTAGTACCGCTCAAGTACGTACTAGTACAGGTGCAGTGCCGGCAGTGCGGTAATAGCTGCTGGGTTGTGGGCTCTGAGAAGTCCTTGTTTGGAATAACAGTACGTAGTCCAAGCACGAGAAGCTTGATTTGACGTTGGGGTGGCTGTGCCCCCCAGCCAGAAGTACTGGTATGATATTTCAGATTCAGTTGCTCGTTGGTCCCATGGATCGTTCGTTTCAGGAGATTTTTGCTTTTGCCTTTGCCCCCCGAAAGCTTGTTCATAGTGGAGCGGTTGAGGCCATCACGATTGGTCGGAGGGGATTGGGGCGGAACGAAAGCTAACAGTAAGAGTTGTGGTTGGTATTGTGTTGTGGTGGATAGCAGGCTGGAGGTTGGTCTGATCTCCCGTTAAGGAAAGGATCGTGCAATAACAGATATGGTACGAGTACAGTACGGCGGCGGAATTACTTAACCGGAGCACTTCCAGCCTGAAAAAATGCTCAACTTCAAGCTGCTAAGGCCCTTCACCTACTTTGCAGATGTGCTGCTGGGCAAGCGGGTTGGATCAGTTCACCGCTGCTGCTGAGGGAAGGTGCCTTAGTTTAAACGAATACATCATAATATATTATTAAATCAAGAACTCTTATTTCACCTTCCTCTCTACTCTCCAATAGAAAGCTAGAGTTTCTGAAAATAGAAAGACAAGCTCAAAAATATTAACTTTTGGGCGGGCGGTTAGGGTTTAGAATTAGATGCTCTGGAACCTAAATCACCCCTAGTTAGTATGATAGCTGTTCTAATTTCCAATAGGCAAGTTGATCTACTATAGAAGCAGAATTAACTAATTGCTGACCTCGTTGAGACACCAACCAATACGACACCATATACTCGAGTAAACTGAATTACGGAGCAAAACGAGTTGTTGTCGGTGCTCGGGTTTATGGTCACCCCCCACCATGCGACCTACGGCAGATCAAACCATACTGCCCGCTTCTGCGCTCGCGTCGGTGTGGCTACCCGGCCCTCGGCCCAGTCCTGACAGATCTTACCGCCCACCTACCCCGCCCCCTCTCAATCGTAATCCTCCCATCCCGGTACTTGTAAGGTATTGGGGCTCCTTGGAACCCCTCAAAAGTTCCGTTCCATGATAGGTTGATCAGAAACTCCTGACCTAGATTTCGATCATTTCATTCGCGGAATATGGGGGCTGCCGCCTAAAGGAAAAGGAGAGAGAAATCCGCTCAACCCAACCTAAACCCGCCTTTATCTCCCAAAGGCAATAGTGTCTCTGTCTCTTAACCAACCCAAAATTTCCCCTTCGGCGACCAGTATTGGGGGTCCAAAAAGCTTTCATTAATTACCGAACCAAACAACCCTACATCCTACAAAGCGCTCCAAGCCTATCGCTCAATCCCTAATAACCCTCTAAACCCAATCCCACTGATAACGACCAGCATCCCCCCTCAGGACCCTGACCTCTCAGCCCGAAGGGGATTGAAAGCTAGCGGACCCTCCTACCTGGAATGGTAACCGAAAACCGGAAATACTCGGTAATGCAAGCAGGGAAAGAAGACGGCTCGTTTCCAATTTTCGGTGGAGTGTTTACGGTGACCATGCCGGGCAAGTTACGATAGGCTGCGGGGTATATATTAAAGGATGGAAGGTAGGGGTATATGCTTGTACTAGTACTGTAGAGAGCAAGGAATTACGCTTTTGGCAGGTCGGGGGGACAGTAATGGAAGTACCGGTAGAAGAAATGAGTGATCGTGTCATGTGAAATACGAGAAGTGGAGAGGGAAGTAGGTTCAGTTGAGTAATTATGTCCGCAAATACAACTCTGAGGGAGTAGCTAGGTTAAAGTACTCGTACTTCATGGGTTAGTGACGGTGGAAGCAGGCGGTCCACGCAGCTCTTACCACAAATTAGTAGCAGAATCCGGTCTTGGCAGCATAGTGCCGCCTGTTCCTAGCGCTCCCCGACAAAGCACTTGGCTGTAACTCAACTTACTTACTCGAGTAAAGAAAACCTCAACAGCACTGGCATCCTGTCAGTAGTGCAGAAAAGTAGACTTCTAGAGCACTCGCATGCTTCCACCACGCCTATGCAGATTCAAACCCATTACTACAATTAAACTCAACCTTCCAGCATCAAAATTCCTAGCTAACCACAGTGACTTAACCCCCCCCCCGCGCCCCTAGACAGACAAATTACCAAAACCACTTGCGTATTAAAACATGGTGGTTGACAGCTCAGCCCTCCACCAATACCCTAGCCACTGAACATCTACAACTCCACTCATCCAGCCACCAATCATCCCCTCGGGGGTGCTCGGCGTCACGAGATTCCTGAGGCCTGTTAATACCGTAGGTCCTGAATCTTACTTCTGCACTTATTTAATTTACCATTCTTATTGTGGTCATTAGCTCCGGTCGGGGAAGCGCGGGCGGTTATTCGCTTTTCTGGGTGTGTGAGATTTGAAACTCAAAATCGAGTGAGAACTAGTGACTATTTGTGAGGGGGGGGGGGGTTGATTGGAGAATGGAGGGAATTGGGAATTGGGAGGATTGTGTTTGATTGCTATCATACATAGAACTTTATACAGGTAGCCGCCTGCCCGGTTTGCGGCAGGTATGATATGGGGTTTAGCTATGGATGCTAGATAAATGCTGATGAGCTGCGGGGTATCATATTAAAAGATAAGCTTCGCCACAGACCAATAAATTGGAACTAGGCAAGCAAACGGCGTTAGTCTAGGTCAAGGAAATTCTTAGAAATAAGGGGGGTATGGGGGTATATCCTGTATCGGGGCTTAGATACGCACAAACATTTTGCAATAGGCTTCTTGGGGAGGGAGGGGGAAACGGTTTTTTTCTGCATTCATGGCCAAGGACGAGTATATCCTCCCTGTTTAATTCCACATGGGCTGCTGCTGCTGAGGTTTCCTAGATGCCCACACTACTCGCTACCTCCAATGAAGGAACCTATGATGCTACAGCCTAAGTAGCCGGCACTACAAATTGATTTCAAGAACCCGGGCAGATTGTTATCAAGGACAATCGTGCCGTTATTTCAAAGTCAATATACCGGAATACTAGGGGATGTGTTTCCAGTTGTCTCTGGCCGAGCTTGCGTTGAGTCACCGCTGCTATTTTGCCAATCACTCTTACGGAATGTAGGTCAGGTGTTGTCATCTGGGCCCTCCCTCGGTTTCCGGAGGGTTTCCATTCCTTCCTTCATCGCTGAATTGATCAAAACCATTCCCACCGAAAGAACTCTCGGACTAGAGAGGGTTTGGTGAAGGGATTGGGGTAGTACACGAGGCTGTTATATGGATTTTTTTTACTAATTGAGCATCATATCCCAAGCCGTATGCCCATCAGGTTATCTTTGGGTTGCCCGAGGGACCTTCCGGGAGGGAGATTGTTTTCCATTATCGACTAATTGGGCAGCCTAGATGCCCTACTTGGTATGATATTAGGAAGCTCGTACTTGGATTCCTATAAGTAGTTGATGCAGGGAGACTGCGGTGCATAGCATCAGAGTGATTGGTGGTCCAGGGCATTCCACAAATTTATTGCAAAAGCGCTTACCCATATAATCACTGTGAGCGAACAAACAACTTGGTTAGATAGGAAAAACCAGACACTCTAGAGTGAATAGAATGAGGGCTCGGACTGGCAAATATACAACTCGGAACAGGAGTGTCCGATGAGCAGCAAAAAAAAAACGAGAGAGTTCAGCATCTGGGATTCCCACATGGTCACCCACTGCAGTACTAACCAGACGATGCAATGCTTGTTTACCGCAGAGCGGACGGGATGCGAAATTTTCATTGCTCTATGGCCGAACACATCCAGCAACCTTCGATCTCAATCTTATGGTTCTGAATCACCACGCGTCACTCAGACTTGGAAAATGCGATAAAAGAGACAAAAGTTTTAACCAAAAAGCGGGCGGCACTAGGTATGCCAAAGGGATAGCCCTCTACTATAGACATTGACCCCGAAGTTTTAATATCTGCCGAGATATGCCCTCACATATCAGCTCGGCAACTCATTCTGGTACCTTTCTCTCTGTCCGATTTGCCACTGTCTACTTGTGAGTCACAAGGCTCACGCCAACTTTGGCAAATATTGCTCTGGGGAGCACTACAAACACCTTCAGCTGCCTCTACTTCAAGAGAGCATTGAGTTAAGTTTAGGATAGAATCCTCATTGAACAGTGGTAGCGCGAGGGATCAAAGGTTGGGAATAAGAGCTTTGCCTTCCGCTAAATAAGTGGAGAAGGAAGTGGGAAATCTATACTCTTGTTTGTAGCCGAGTGATCCTCAGTGCTTTAATCGTGAATTGAGGGCCAGAATTATAACTTACCACTAAGATGGCCATTAGGAAACGCCTGTGGTCTGGCTCAAGTGAGAAAAAAAAAAAAAAAAATAATCCAGAAACCCTATATACCTTCCAAACATCCCGGGATTACTGTTTCAAAAGTGTCCATAGTTGAGGCCCCCAATTGCGATGGCTAGTAATAATGATATGATAACGCTCACGGTTTTCTTGGGTTCAATTGGCCATATATTTCTCTCTTAACTTGAGCTTCTCCAGCGGGAACGCAATTTCATAGAGTAGGACATAAGTACGTTAATAGCCATCCTGTCATAGAAACATCATTGGCAGACCCTAGATCATTTGAGCCTCCGGGTTCCCGATTATGCAAGCAAAATGAGCAGGTGTTAGAAAAAATAGTGTCGCGAGCTGTCATATATTGTTGTTGTGAGCAAATTCTAGGAGGTTTATTCCTTAGGCCCCGTCCTAAGCATAGTATAGCACAGGGAGATTCACGAACCAAGAAGTGTTTATGTTCGAGTGTCTAATTGAGTGCCTCATCCAATAGAGCTATGGGCAAGCATCAACTTGCTCTCTGAAGTATGGAAAAATTTGATTGGCCACGTGACTGAATTGTCATTTTGAGATCCCAAAGAGTTTGTGATTTCCTGGGTTTTATTCGTAAGTTTTAGAGTAAATGCTTCGCGATCCGGGGATCGATAGCCAGGTCAGGCAAATATCCTTCCTATACCATCATCATTCGATTTTACTGTGGAGACGATGTCTCCTCACTCACGACAGCTTATATTAGTCAGTTAATAAGGCTAAATGGACTGTAATTAAATGCCATTGGAGGGGGCAATTGCTAGAAGGTGGGGTTTCCAGGGCTACCAACTTGTCAAGGTTAGTGAGAAAGGATTTAGCAGCCCGTTTCCACCGCTAGCTAATATTTATGCCACCCCAATTTACTGGAGACTGGTTAGTAATGCCGCCAGTAGTGACCCTCCAGTCTTAGCCTTATCTTGCATTAAACCTTCAATAAATATAGTCCCTCAGATCCAATTCCACAGTTATCTATTATGCTTTAGCTGAGCCAGTGAACCCCGAGAGGAAACACTTGCGGTATGGTGGATTAGCGAAAAATAATGGGAAGTTCTTGGGAAAGTTCGATTACTATTTAGTCCGTAGAAGATAATACGGTATATCTCATTCCCAGGCGACCTGCGCTTGTCACCAACCGGAAGCAGAGTCAAAAACATAGCTTAAATCTATCAAAGCACTTAATAACTTAGGTGCATAGTATGTAGCCTCCACCAAAAAATTAGTTCCATCCTTGTGCCTTTCTGGTCCCAGTCTCCTTCTTCGTAAGCCAGTCGAAATGTGCTAAAAAGAGGGTTTCGTCCTGAAATAAAGAGGAAGCCTCCCAGGCTACTTCCAGGACATGAGATAATTCTTACATAATAAGGTGAATCCAGAGATAACAGAGGGGCGAGGATGGCTCCACCCCATGTTACACCACATCCGAACTCCTCGTGAGAACGAACTCGCGAGTCCATAGGAATCCGAATGCCGTGCAACTAAAAAAGAATAGAGTTCAGCATCCAGGATTCCCACGTGGTCACCCACTGTAGTACTAACTAGACGATACCATACCTATTTACCGCAGAGCGGACGGGATGCGAAGCTTTCACAGTTCTCTGGCCGAACACGATTTATTCCTGCACCCATTGTCCCTCGCCTGAGTTGTCATACTGCATCACTCGGGTTGGCTTGAGCGCCGACAGCTGATACGAGGATCTCTCTACCTCAAGCGCTTCGTTGATGTGCTTTCCTTTTAGTCCCCAAATTGAAGCCCCGGTTGGGGCAGGTGAGTGATGACGTGCTCCTCCTTCTCCCGGTTGTTATAGTAGCAAACTTTTCTTAGCCTTTGCCAGGTGCCTCGTCGCCGGCAGTGTGCTGAGGGTTTGCGTTGGGATCTGGAGATGATCGCAAATAGCGAATGTATATTTCCCCTTGCTCACTCTTATGTTATTAAATGAGTTTTTTACCGAATAAGAATCTTTTGTCTATCCGCCCTATCACTGCCTCCGAGCTAACGCGTATTACTCTATCGGCAATAGCGATTATAGGCTATGGTAGCTCAAGAAATGAACGGAACGAACCGCTGACTTGTTGTCTGCTGAGAAGACCCCCCAGAGGAGAAGGTGAAGAAGTAGAGGCCTTGCTCTGGAAGGCACTAGTGATTACAACATGCCTAAAATACCCACCTGCACGCCCAGGATTACAATGGGAGGTCCGGTGCCTTGTAGTCCAGGCGCGTGGAAGAAATCCTCCTCTTTCTGGAAACCTTTTCAACTGGACCGATATGCTTAGGATGGAAGAAGAAAAAAAACTGTCATCTCTCGGCAAAGGAGTAGGGATCTCGAATGCCCCCGCCCCATCTTCGGGACTTGAGAGAGCTCCCCGACGAATCCGCGTCCTGGTCGGTCGTGTGGCCAGAAGTTCATCAAGAGTAAAGCTGCGGTTGTATTAAGTGTACTGTAACGGCCCATTGCAATCCGGCAAATCCCGACACAGTCCTCCTCTCACGTTTCCGTTCCATCAGTATCAAGACCGATTATGAGCGCTTCAAAAGTACACGTTGGCCCCCAAGGGGTTCTTTTTTTTCTTCTTTTCTCCCTATCTCGGGGGGGCTCGGCATATAAATACACCGCACTCGAAGCAACAATGGTGTTGTTGTGATGCAATAACATGAGGGTGGCCAGTCTGATATACAAGTACCGGTGCTATACAAGTACAGTAATACTAGGGCGAGTACCTGGTCTGAGCTCAGCCGTAATAATCCTAGTCCAAAAATCCAACAGTTGACTAAAAACAGCCTTGCCCTTGAGGTACCGGGTCACAAGTCACATATGTCATCCCCCTAAGTTGATGGAACTACCGTTATTATCCAACTTAGCTAAGATAGCGCGGCGGAACCTATTACAGTCACTCGTACTGGGGTGAATTAGGGACACTTCCTAGGAGCTCCTAGTGTTGGAAGATTTCCGGTACACTTTGCCTTTTCGTGAGGGAGGGCTAGGTTGCCGTAAAGTACGCTAGATTTTGCTAGAAGCCTCTCAGGAATGGATGCCTACCCATTCATTCGTCCAGGACTTAATGTTGGCCAGAGAAGCCTTAATGTTTCAAATAGCCAAAGGAGGCTCTTCGCCACCCAGCTTGTAGCCAATGAAAAATGTTTCCGGCTAAAGTTGAGAGTCGACTGTAATTGGTTGTTCCAAATTCCAACATGTTTGTTACCCCTATGTCCCCATATTTCCCTTGATGTTCAATATCATATTTCCCCTCTCACCATAAAAATCATCCGAAACTTAGTGATTGCAGGGACCCGCCCCGATTCTGGAATTAAAGATAAACTACGCCCAGTAAAAAGTATATACAGAAAACCATATGTGACCGCAGCCCTCTTCGCTACAACTCTGCTTATTCACAACCCCTCACTCGCCCCGATCTAGTCCTCTAGAATCTATGATGCCATACCGAAACCTATGAACCCAACGGAAATAAAATAAAATAAACCTTGAAACTATGCCCCAATCTTCTCCCTAACTCTTGGAAGTATTCCCAGAACATTTCCATGTTTTATTCTCCTGATCTCGTGATTTGTAAATACTCCGTCTTCCTGGAACCCTTGGATAAAGGCTCTCCCGCTTGGGCCAGGCACAAAGGGAACTGGAGGTAACCAATTAGGACAAGCTCGGTAAGGTATAGAAGTGAAGAAACTTACAATCGGTCCCAACAAGCAGCTTCTCCACACCGACAAACTCTTTTAGAGCTGCCAACTGCGACACAGAGGTAGCACTTGCCAAATCAAAGTGATAACTCCGAAACTGCTCTTCCGCTTCCTTCCGATCAAAGCCACCAAACCTCGGGATCGCGCTCAACGTGGCAACCCGATCAGCAAGGTATGGTAGAACGCCCCCGCCGTGGCAAAACACCATGGTGAAGTTCGAGAAACGCTTCCTCGCCCCGCTGAAGAAAAGGTTGACGATAGCCCTCGTCGTGTCGAACGGAAACTCGAGCATCGGTGGGACGATCCCGTGGCTGACGGAGTGCCAGCACTTTGGCACGGTGGGGTGCACAAACGCTGGGATATTTCGCTCGTGCAATCGTTCCAGTATCGGGTCGAGGTGCGCATCGCCGAGATAGTGCCCGTCGTGGTTCGTGAAGAGGCCGACGCCGGCGAAATTGAGTTTGTCGATGCAGTAGTCTATTTCCTCCAATGCCGCTTCGACATTGGGTAATGGGAGGAGGCAGAATGCGCCGAGGCGTTTTGGGTGCAGGCGTGTTAGGTTGTGCATGTAATCGTTTACCCTTCGGCTGAGATCTACTGCTATCGGATTGCCGTGTAGGAAGGCTACGCCGGGTGCTGATATACTCACGACTGAGTAGTCGATCCTGTTCGCGTCCATTGAAGAGAGGTGTTCTTGAATTGTCCACTCTGGTATCGGCGTCCCGTCGGCCCAGAGTACGCTCCCGTTGCGGAGCTCGTACCCTGAATTAATCATTGCTTCACGGTAAAAGTCTGGGATTATGTGGGAGTGAATGTCAATGGTGTATGAGCGAGGTATCGCTGCACCCCCCAAGGGTAGCAATGATGAAAATAGTTGGACGTAGCGATGCAGGTACATTTTGTTGGTGCGCTTTGTTGTTTTTTTGTGGGAGGCTTTTGCTACATTATTGGCTCCCATGAGCCATTATATACCGGTATCTTCGTTGAGTGGTTATTATTACTTTTGTCATTGAAAGGGATGCATTGAGGCAGATGGAGTTGTCATATGGAGATTTTTATGTTACTGGGTTGGTGATAGTCGAGTGAATGAGGTTCTGGTTGGTCTGTGCTTTGAACATTGTGAGACAGTCAGCAGTGAGACCTTGTCGGTAGTTGGTTTTTTTGGTTTTTTTTTTAATTGAATTTGGCCCCACCGGCCGGGTTACCTCGTGATCCGATGATGTTAGGTCTTGTCCGTTGTTGGTTGGTTAATTACTTAGCGCGGGCCACTGATAAGCCCGGACAGAATTCCTGCTAGACTAAGCGGAACCCAGCGGTTACTTACCGGGTTGGACTAATACTACCGCACTTTATTACAGTACAACGCTAGGATTACGGGTTGGTTTTACAACATCAAAAGACTGGTTGCGATCCTCCCGCAACCTAACAATTGAGGACAATTCCCCTAATAAATTGATCAGCCTCGCTTTTATTTCCTTTTTCCTTTATTTTCTTCCCTTTACCCACACGAAGCGTTGATTCTCAAAACCCCTTGCGTAGAGACGTAGAGTCCAACGAGATCCAAAGAATCATTCATTGTCACTCGTGATTGCGGAGATATGACAATCCTCCCCTAAAAATCACCATTCGTTTCCCCCGCCTTCAAAAACAAGCTCTCCCAATATCCTTGCAAACCTCCGAGCAATCCCCCAATGCCCCACCCTCCTCAGCATATCTGTTAAAGCGCATAAATTCGCCTTCTCGATGACTCTCCGCCCGCTGCCCACGGCGCCAAGTATTTTATCTGTATCCACACCCAACATTTCCATTTCGCCCCATTCCCTGTCCACATTTCTTCCATCATCAACCTGCGGCGCGAATTTCGTCCAGCAGTACCAGACCACCCCTGTGTGAAACAATGCACGGGGCACGTGGATGGCTGGCTCCGCATCCAATGGCGTGTTCGCCAACTGTTTTTGCAAGAGGGTCCCATGAATCACGGCGCGTTTTGCCGATGGGGTTGATGCCCACTTCATCGCGTATGCCACTTCTTCCTGGGCTAATGAAGGGGGGTTATTGACGTCACGCCCGATGGCTAGCTCTAACTTATTAATATCGACGAGCAAATAAAGGAAGACCGCATGCCATAAGGCCATGAGTGAGAATGTACACGGTTGCGGCCCGTTAGGGGAGAGCTTTAGTGCATTTTGGTAATAGCGGTGCCACTGCATCAACGCTGCGCTTAGGGAGGAGAAGGTCTCCTGCGAGCGAAGATTCCCAAGCGATTGAGCATCACAAGCCGCCGCGTTGATACTCAAGAGCGATATGTATAGCGTATACATGCATGTATAGTCAGCCGTTACGACAGGTGGCACAGATACGGTCATCGGACACGGGCTTGCAACAGGCCACGATGGAAAAATCCTATCAGAAAAATCTTTAAAAGTCTTTATGGGGGCCGAAGTGACAGCGTTAGGATCCTGCGCGAGATAACGAGCCGCCCATGCGCTAGCGGTGGGGGCTTCGAAAAGCTCGGTTGAACAGGCGAGCGGGAGTATGTTGGCATGGTGGCGGAGAGCCGGCTCGTGATGGAACATGCTAGCCAACTCAACATCATGAATATACAAACCGAGTACCGTCCTATGAAACGTGAGCGATTTGCGCTAGAATTTCCGGGGAATACTACCTCTTGGCCTCTTCTACCTTCACCCACTGATGCCAAACCCTCTCTAGAGCCTCGCCAGATAGCCCGGAGGGGGAAGGTGTCGTCTTGTTTCGTTGGAACATTCCCGCCCTTCGTGCCCACTATGTTTCGTAAGCTTAAGGGCTATTAGGTCAATAGTTACTACGAGGGAAAGACGTACTGAGATGACAGTTCCGTGGAAAGCACTAATGATCGCCAGATGACTCGGGGACTACGAGTGTCAGAATGACCAAATAACATGAATTGTGGAAACTTACTCCCGAGAGTAAACCGTACGTCTGCCCGATGAGTGAAGATTGTATCAAGGCTAGCTCTTCCCCAGCTCCTCGTACGAGCCTTTTTTCCCACTATAGAAAGGTCAGCCCCGAAAGATATTTGTCGAAATGGGAGCGGAACATACCGATGCAAGAATAACCTTATTAATTCTTTCAAAAATCCTCTCACCTCGCTTCCGTGCACTCGCAGACCCAATAAACAGACTTCCAAGGGTGCATATGGTAAGTAGCAAAAACGAATTCTCGGGCGTCGGCTTGAACGTCGCGCGGTGCAAAATCGGTAGGAGGGTGCTACACTTAGTAAAATACATTTGCACGCATAGGTTCTATCACAAATTAACTCCCGTCCACTGAAGTTTGGCGAGAAATCGTACCAGAAAGTCCACAGAGGGCAGTGGCTCTTCCGCCCACTTCGGCTTCATCTGGTTCGACAGCCTCCGCCGATATTGCTCGTCAAAAACACCTGAATTTTCATCTCCAGCGTCTGCCATTTCACGATCAGGAGACATCAACGAGGAGCTTCCGGGCCTCGACGGTTCGTCATTCTCTTCCGATGGATCCATAGACGTAAACCACAATTTTGCCACGTTTGTCTTTGGGAGCTTGTACTCGGTGGCAATTTGATTCTGACTTTCTTGTAAAGCCGTTACAGCTGGCGGGGGCAAAACAGATGAGACAGTATCATCATCCACGTAGATATTAGTATTGATATCTGAAAACCCAGGAATAATCGAGGCATTTAATGCCCCAAAATCAAAGCCCTGTCCAATCAGCCAGGAAGGTTCGGCAAACAAAGCTCGTGCCCATTGGTCTCCCGAATCGAAACCGGAGTTTACGGTGGAAACAAGATTAATCTGCATCCCGTCCGCATCTGTGACGAACGGTGTGGGATTAGGGTGGTGGGGGCTAGCATCATCGAGCGATGGGTCAACGAAGGACGGAGATGTATGAAGCCCGGGTAGAGTTCCTTGAGTGATGTTTTGGGGGGAGATTTCTAGAGTCGGATCGACGGACTGCATGGACATGGGATCATGGTGCCTGGCGGGATCTGACAGTAGCCCACTTGGAGAATTAAAGTTCCCGGTCCCGCCGCCGCCATGATCGCCCGTCCCACAAGTGTGGCTATCGTAACTACCAGTGTTCCCGTGAAAGTTTGGGGAAATTGATGGCGAGTAGAAGTTTGTACCAGCCGTTGAAGTTGGAGAAAGCTCTTCCCCATTGTCCCCGTCGAGATCCCCCGTGGTTAAATTAGCGGAGGGGCGAACTCCACTTCCTCCTCCTCCGTTGTGCGATTTCGAATGCCGAAGCAATGTATCACTAAAGGATAATCAGCAAATGCCAAGTCCACAACAGAATAAACAGTACAACACAGTGAAGAGGAAAAAGAACTGGGAGGCAAACTTTCTTGTGTACTTTTTTCCACAGGTCTGACACTGGAAAGGACGATCTTTTGTATGTGATCGCTCGTGACGTTCGAGATGTTCTGTTTTTGAGAAGAGCTTGCCGCAGTAATGGCATTTCCTCTCTTTAGCGACGCGCGGGCCGGTTCGCTTCATTTTTCCTCCTCACAAGCAGTTGACCTACTGATCCCTTTCTTGGCTATCTCTTCCCCTTTTCCTTTGTGGCGGGGAAGAATATCAACAATATTTCGCAGCGATTTTTTTTTTCTTTTCGAGTTTCCGATGATTTATTTTTTGTTGGTCGAGAAAGTGGCGGGACTTAGCCTGGGTCTAATAGAGGCTAGCGAGGTGTGTAGAAGGTATCAAAGACAGAGGCTTCCCCACATCTCGACCTCTCTACATTCCCTTTACAATGTCTTTTTTCTCCCCTGTTTTGCCGGTAAAGGAATGTAAGCTTGGACTCTGGAGTAGGGATCAAAGGTGAGTGAGATTGGGATATTTAGCGAACAAAGAATGGATCAAAGAGGTGGGTGTCCATCCTAACCCTGAGGTTACCAGTATGATAGTCCCCCTCCCTGGACCCCCTCAGTTCTCCCACCAGTTGATTCGATAAAAGGCAGAAACTCACGCGGCTATACTCTGTACCGGACCAGATCGAGTATCATCCCAAGTGAATTCAGCTTGCAGAAATGGTTAACCCAGAGTACAATTATTTAAGCGATATCACTTAAAGCCAGTACAGCCGGCGGTGGATTATTTCGTGAGGGGTTGACTGAAAGGGTGTAGAATGCCCAAGTAATCAGGTTGGCTTTCTTTATTTTAAACCCAAATTAGAGGAAACGAGGGAGGAAAGCGCATCCGGTCGATATCCTTTAATGGTGGATGACGGTTACCAGCGTTGCCGTATCGCAAGGAATCCCTTGATGGAGTGTCTCGGGATGTCGCGACGGACTGCAATGCTGCTACCAGCACCGTGATTGAGGCGGGCGATAGTGTAACAGCAGTGCAATCGATGGATCCAGGGGAGAAATATTCTCTGTATTTATGCTTCTCGTGTGAATCCTCTTGGAGGAGAGGATTAAGAATATCGGATTTGTAAGAAGCCATCGACATCCGGTACGACTTCGTATTCTCACATGGTTCGGCTTCGCTACACAAACCCGGTTCTCGATTAGGAAGCAAATTCATAATTAATCACTCGTCTTGGCATTACATCTGAGGTCCATCCTAACAATGGTGCATGAGGAGTAATATTATGAGGCGGTGGAGTAGGATGCCCGTACTGTACTTGTATGTCGTGCCACACGCTATTTCTAAATGTCTGCGCGGAGCTGTACCGCACCGAATAACCTACTTGTATGATGAATAACCCCGGAGCAGAACGATGTGAGGTGGTACAGCGGTAAAAACACAAGCTTTAGTTCGCCAAATTCTTAACTTAACTATTGGTAAATACATCAAGCACACCAAACACCTTAAGGGCCGCTACAAATCAGACACATCACTCGTCCCTTAAAACCTTTCCAATCATCCCCGCAGCTTCCATCAATTCATCCCGCCCATCGCATGCGGCAAAGGCAAACCTATCTGGCCGCACAATAAGGTACCTCTTGCCTGCATATTCTTCCTGTAGTCTATAACAGTTATAGTATAGTGGCTCTGGCCAAGTTGGTACCTTCTCACTGTCGTTGCACACCTTGGCTTCCTCTGCTGAAACGATTCTCACAATCCCTTTATTCCGCGCCATGTCCCTCGGAATAGCTTGGCGTGCAGCTGGATCCGAGAGGGAGGTGTCATGAATAATAAAGGTTGCTTCCTCCGCGAGCACTTCACCAGAGGAAACTTCGTCAAGTCCTACAAGGCCCATTCTAGCGTCTTCTACGTCGTCAATAGAGTCAAGCAGCGCCACTACTTGAAACAGCCCTTTCTTGCCCATCCGGAATATCGCGTCATCAGTAAATATGTCTCCTTTTCCGGCATCCTCTGCTAAAGGAGCGCTCCAGACCTGTGGGATACAGCCACCACCATCCAGCAGCGGGAGGAAGGGCATTCCCTTGTCCCAACTGTATTTGACCATGCCCTCTGCTCGCGGCCCCAGCTCCAGTTGATGTGCCCATGCCGGCCACAGCCTTATTAATGAGAAATAAGTGTTCCGGATAAAAGCTTTGATCTTGCTCGGCTCGTTGCAGAGATTTCCATTTTGAATGGTTGCTGCGAGTGACTTTTCGAGTTGCTGTTTCCGCTCTGAGTACCAACCTTCGAAGAGGGTTTCGTGGTTGAAAGTTGAAGCGGAGCGGCAAGCGAGGTTTAGACGCCAGGCGAGGGAGGATGCATCACGGAAGCCTGAGGCGATGCCTTGGCCGCCGACTTTGGGATTGTTAGCGAGTACAAAAGGAGAAACCTGTTGGGGAATTACATGGTGGAAAAACATGAGCGGCATCTCCGCATAGGATGACCCTTCCCACTGACCACTTATTACAACTTCTGGCGGCAAAGCTAAATGGCCTTGATCGAAGGACTTTGATGCAATCTTGAGGAAAACAAACATCACCATTAAGCCTGGGAGCGCGTTAGTTACATTCGTCAAAAATAGAGGCGAACCTACCCGTATCTCTTTCCACCATGCTTTAGGTAGGGCCCGACGATCTTCCACACATTTTTCCATTCTGCCATTTTCACTCCATCTTCTCCTTCCTTAACAATGAATTCAAAGCGCCAGAGCCGATCTTTACTGAGCCCGAATCGCCCACAAACCGAAGGTCTATCAGGATTGCAGATGAACCTGAAATGTATTGGAAAGAAAGCATCGTAAACTTCCTGTGGAGTAAATCCCAATTTCCAGAGGGGAAAATCGGGGTGTGTCTCTGGTGTAGGAAGAAGGATGTGCCAGTTCAGCGCGACCCAGACAGCATTATATCTGAACCTTTACCCGGGCCTAGTTAGCTATTTGATCGAGGTAACTCAACGAAGGAAGATCTCATACTTATCAGAAGATTCGAGTTTGACGCCCTTCGCCTCCAAATACATCTTCCTGGTGAACCCTGTTTTACCATCTGCTCCGACCAGAAATTTGCCCTTCAGTTTGTGCTCCCGCCCATCGCGAACATAGGTTGCAATAACGCCATCGGCAGTCTCGTCGATCCCAACCAGCCTGCAGCCCCCTCTAATCTCAGACTTATTGGACTGTTCAACAACCCTCCTCAAACACCCTTCTAACACGGGTTGCTTGTGGCACAAAAACCCCACGTGCCCGGTTCCTCCTTCGATCTAGAAACGTGACTTAGCGGCAAGTCGCGCGTTTTCTGGAACAGGAAGGGAAAAAAAATAAAACTAATGGTATCTACCGTAGCAAGGTTGAACCTCAAAAAAGGAGGAACTGATAAGTCGTTTTTCCCAGGTATGAAATTGAAGTACCCCATTCCCTCGCCAATCTCTGCAAACGTCTCTTTGTAAAGCCCCACTCCCTGTAGTAGGCGGATCCCATCTTCGTCCAGGGCGATCCCGCGTGGGTCGGTTGTTATCTGGGTATCCCGCTCGAGGGTGATTGTGCGAGGTCTAGGAGTAGAACGGGAAAGTATAGCGGATAGCACAGAGCCAGTCGGCCCAGCACCAATGATTATGATATCGCAGGTTTCCATCTCCGTGCCTGCCATTATGATGAAATGAATATTCTACGAAAGTATAAGATTTATATAGGGAGGGGAAAGCTATAGATATACGCGGAGCAGCTACTTCAAAACCTCATTTGGAGGGATCTACTGTGCAGATAACGCGCAGCAAAATCCCACTCAACTTTTTTTTCTTTCCCGGCAATCCGTATGGTCGACCCCTGACAAGCAACCTAACACTCCACTTCCCTTCCGGTTGTTGTTGGTTTTATCCGTGGTGGCAGTTAATGTACCGGATCCCCGGGATTACGTGTGTAGTTAACGGAGCACATGATGGCCTTTGGTTTACCTTATTTGTTGGTTGTTGCCCTCAGACTGCCCGTCCTCGCGAATTCCAAAAGATATGTGGACACCTTAGCGCCGGGGACCTATCCTTTTGGTGGGCCTTGGCATTAAAGTGTCCAGATACTTATGAAATTTGTGAGTACCTTCCGCTACCGTACTTGCTCTGGCTAATAGTTCTAGGAAGGAAGCACTCGAAAACAAGGATTCGCAAATATATAGCAAAAGATCCTTCCATTTCTTAGCCTCAGCACAACCTTACCGTCCTTGCCCTCGAATATTTCCCTTTTTCCGGTACTTATGTCGTCGACAATGGGGCTCGTGGTTATTAGCTACTGTTGGGGGTGTGGTACTGTGCCGGGTGCGTGTGATCAAGGTAGTTTTGGTTGGTATTGTCAAGGAGCACTGGAGAGTTGGTGACTCCTCTGGGCCATGCAGGAACCAACAATGACGTTCTCGAGTGATTGGATGTGAGAGTGTCCCAAGAATTAATTATACGCACCCTTGTCGATTTCATACGGAGCTGAGGGTTTCTGTGAAGGAGAAGCTTGGTTGGAGTTCTGTAGATAAATGCTTCTAGGCCCCCCCCCCAACGAAGTTCACTTGTTACAACGCCATCTGTCTACCGGTATCCCAGCCGGATCCCCAGAGTTACCGCACAGTGCCATCGGTTACTACGTCCGGTTAGTTATTAAGTAAGATGATCCCGGCAGCTTATGCAGTGAAACAATCGCAGATTGTGCTGCATCGGACAGTGAGCGAGGGCTGTGTTCGCTCACCTCGAGCTTCCACTTATTCTCGAGCCAACATTTGGATAGCGGGTGTTACCGAGGAAACGAAACCGAAACACTACCGGACTATCGTACAAGTGGCAGGGATAAAGTTTCGTACAAGGCAGGGTTTATTTTGCGGGTTAACCTAAATTAACTGTTCGGTAACTTTCTAGTGGGCATTGTAATAGCACTCGAGCAGCAGAACTACCGTGTCACGTGAAAAGCAGGTACCGTATACGATGGTAAGAATTCGAATAATTGAACCCGAGGTTAAGACGTTCAAAATTCCCTCTCTTGGATTGGGGGCGAGCGCACAGCGAAAACTGACCCCTCAGCCCCTGCTTGAGACAAAAGAAAAAGAAAAAAGAACTAGACCTTCAAAGGCAACTCCAACGACTTAGCCTCGGGTTCAATCATGCGAGTTGTTACGGTACACATGGTACTGGCAACCTACCCACGCCGTCCTGAATGAATGCTGGGCAGCATTAGCACGACTCGAGTACCCGTACGGCAGGTTACCACAGTGTTTAATAGAAGTATTTCTACTGCCGGTGGAAAGGATGTCGGGTTTTTGAGGGTGTACCAGTACTCGACGCGTAGAATCTTCATCCTTCTTGCGTGGATTTGTTTTCACAGTTTCAATTGGGGTCGGGTTCGTTTGTTAGCAGAGGGTACTCGCATGGATGGTGATGGGGAAATTTGGGTCGGAAGTTCACACTGCAGGAAACGTAGACAAATTCCGATCCTTTTCGTTCATCCTACTACAGTATTTCCTAATTTATGTGTTACAATTTTCGACAGTACAAGTACGGTACCTCCTATCTAAGGGGCTTAGTGGCTAGTGCGCTGGTGCTTCTCCGCGAATATTTGACACTGGATTTGTTGTAGAAGATGGGACAGCCCATTTCTCCTGGATAGTGAATTAGTAGTGCGCAACGATTACAGAAGCCTAACCATTTGGGGAATCAATGGTAAATCAAGTTGCCACAAAATTTACCACGGCGTATGGCTCTGACTGGCAGGGTATTTCATTTTATCCCGAAGATTCCCATACTAGCTACACGCTACACATGGGCTACGCCCCTTCGGTGGAAAAGAACTTGTGCCATCTGCTACGAGATATACGACCCCAGATATTAGCGGAGAAGAATGAGTGTTTACACCTCTCTCCCTAGAATGTTTAGGCTACAGAAGCTAAGGGCACGATGCGGGTGTGGGAGTTCTTTTTTATATAGGATTTTTCAGTGTGTTTACTAGCTGTTCTCGCCAGCCTTGCGGTTGATATGTCAGAGGGTCGGTATATCGTATGGAAGCTACTTTCCAGGGTGGTGGTAATGGTCTGGGGTGCTTGCTCCAGGGAAGAAGTGTCCCGAAAGGGGGGTTGACGATTTCCCGGGTTTTTAGATGCAAGTGCCGGGGGGAATGTTTTCGTACACTACAAAATAGTCAACCAGCAAACCCATGTCTTGTGCGAAAACATATTCGCGGGCACCTTTACCTGCTGATATTTTGTAGTGTAATATATTTGTGAATCCCTGTTTTCAAATTCTTGCCTGGGACAAGGGACTGGGAGGATGGATCATGGATACTAGTGGTAACGAATTATTACTCTAAACTCCATTGGATGGGGGTGCATTCGGTTTAGATTGCATAGAAAGGAGCGAGAAAGGAGGGTTTGCCTGAATTGGGCTTACGACTGTCTGACGGGGATTCGATGCTGTTTGACTTAACTTAAAAAGTTGCCTTCGTGCTAGTGCACTGTGCCCTCTATATTAGCTTTATACCCAATTTCGTATTTGCTCCTAGCTCTATCATTTCTTTTACCTCTACTCCTCTCCTGCCCCACTTTCTAGTATCGTAATAAGAGTAACTCTTTCCTTGGATCATTCTCCCCTTTTGGAGTATTCCCGGAGTTGAGATAAGAGGCAATGATTAACCTGCCGAGATTGAGGTGTGGCTCTTTGGCTCTGCGGTGTAGATTTGGCACTGCGATCTCCTTGTTACTAATTTACTTGTAGTGCTAGTACTGGCAGTTTTAGAGAGTGTTTTGCTACTCTAGCAGATGGTATATCGCATAACAGCCCATATTATACCTCCGTGATAGGGTGAGCAGAATATCCTCACTTTACTGGAAAAATGTTACTAGGGGTTCAAACCGAGGCCTATTCTACCAATCTCTCAGGCGCTCTGGCATATCATACTAGGGGGTAGGAAAGCAAGGCGAGAGAGGCAAAGAGTCCCGCATAATAAGAAGAAGGTAAGAAGAGCCGTCATAGAAGAGGATCAATAAGTAGCTTAATCGAATATCTAAGAAAGTTAGCTCTTACTTGTGCAAGAATGGTACGCCTACTCACTAGCGAATATGTATAGCCTTTGCTTCTCGGGGGCATTGGCTATCAGACATGGTTGTCTTGTTTTCTTACAGCTTTTTATTCACTATATTCTGCCAGCAGGGTTAGGGTTTGTCATGTCAGTTTTGTTCCCGTTGTATGATACTGTACTCGAGTATGATACGGTAGCCATCACTGATTTTTAGGCCGACTACCCGACCCTATCAACATAAGGTGGAAACAAGGCGTAGTCTGCCCCGCCTTTACCTTATCATACTAGAAACGAACCAAAAACTAACCATCTCCAAGAACCGGCCAGTGAACCGACACCGCTCTTTGCATTTATTATTTTACCCTCTCCGTGTTCTCCAGGGCAATATTAATTCAGCGTTATGGGGAAGGACTCGATCCAACGGGGGGCATACCTCCTACGGCTCTGGGATACCGAACTGGTCGCTACGAGCTCTCCCGCATCTCCGCCTAGCGCAGGGTATATAGGTGTGAGAACGGAGACGAAGAATGAAGTCACAACTCGCGAACGCCAGATCTGGTGGATTGAGAGAGTGACGGGAGATGAAGAGAATGACGAGTATCCCATTCGCCAGAAATACACCATAACTCACTGTGGGAGTGGCCGGGGCTTGGTGAGAAATGGGCAGACGCCTTCTGTATATGGGATGCATGGGAAGCCTAGTGAACACTGGAACTTTGTACCTGAGCTTCCTCAATTTCCACAATTCCGGTACCGCTGTTTGTCACCTATCTTGCAGAAGGATCTAACACTCACGTTAATTCTAGCACCTACTCTATCAACGGGAACTCTGAATCACCCTGTCTAACGGCGTCTTCAAGCGATGTAGCGGTAGGGCTGACCCTCCAGGAGGGAGCATCCCCCCGAAGACTCCAGATATGGGAATTGATATTACCAACACCTTCCATCCCCACCGGATGGTTCTATTTACGGAATACTGCCACCAACGCAGCACTTGCCCACCAATCCACTCACCTACCCCCCTTTCTAATCCCCGATAACACCGACCAAACGGTAGCACCATGCAATATGAATTGCTGTAAGGGCAATTGCGATAAAGCCACCCAGTGGACCCTGGCCCATGGCCAGCTACACAACCCCCATCTAGCAGCGGCGGATTCGACACCTAACAGCTACCTCTTAACGAATAGACTCACAGGAGGGTTCCTTGCGGACCGTGGCGTGTCAGGAGGCATCAGCCAGGTTTGCTGCTGGAGCAAAGCTCCAACCGAATGGATAGAAGCCACCTTTGCGCATAACTGTGTCTGGGAGGCGCAAATCGTGGCCCCGCCACACATTTGGGAATTTCGGAATAGGGCTACCCGTCGTGTCCTCGCCGAAATTGTCGATAATCAATATGTTAGCTGTGTGGAGAGGCCAGGGGGGGACCCACATGCCTACTCACAATGGAGGGTTGAGTCGGTTAACCCAATCTTCCTGACCTGCTTAGAATATTTGTCTATAGCTTACTGACAATGATACGGAAATAGCCCACTTGATGGCCCTCCGCACATCGATGTAGGAAGCCATTGAGACTCCGCTTTTTTCTAGTAGTAGAGGAGCTCGGACTAATATGACAAAGTTAGGCCGCGAGCTACCAGCTGGCTCCTAAGAAAGAGAGCACAGGGGCCGATACGCCCCGCCCAGACCGGGTGGGAGATGAAGGTTTGTTCCAATCTGACACATACGGTGGTGGTGGTCCGTTTCTAACAATTCGTTAGTCGACTAGTTTTTGTATTTGGTTTTCTGGCTATCCACGCTTCCGTGCTTTGTAGTTTTAGTTTTTTTTAGTTTTTATCTGCCTCTTTCCCACCTTTTCCATCCATCTTATGCAATTCATTCATTTATTGGCCCATCGCAAGACAAATTATGGCGTCGCTCGCCGAGTCTCATTTATCTGGTTTGTTCTGAAAGCTACAGTATGTGGCGCTGAACCGAAAGAGTTTGCAAGCTCTTCACAGCGAAGCACTCGATTGACGGGCTTATAAAACCTATTGCCAGGAGGGGCTCATCACCTGTTACTCTCTTTGACCCTGATAAACATTAACTGCCGTCCCCCGCCTAATCAAGGCCCTAGGATAATTTTCCAAAAAAAAAAAGGAAAAAGGGAAAAGGGAAAAAATACCTAATCTAATATTGTGAAGGGATATATATATACTTAGGATGAGTTATATTCACCAAGCATCAAGGTAAACAAGTTTATAGATTACCGAGGCGATACCATAGTTTATTCCCAAGACATCGTATGGTAGAATCCTCATTTCATCATTTTTTCCTAGAGTAATACACCTTCTTGCCAGAGACCTAAGGTATTATTCTACGCTTGTAACCCAAGTTCGACAGATCGAGATGGTGAGATGGCGTAAGATGGTGCGCTTCTAGCAAGCTTTGGCTTTTCCTGAGATTTCTTGCGGCATGCCATGCGTGGTGGGTATGTTTATTTCCTTTTTAAGTGTTGTGCGTTTCTCTCTTTCGTGAATTATCTTCGGTAGGCTGCCAAGTTATTGCTATTGCTACTACTGCTTCCGCAATCGCAGTTGTTGGCTCTGCATTGGCGTAGTGCCATGCCCCCCCTTCTCACGAATGTATGGTTGTCTCTAGGTGCCAATTATCCTAAATGTGAAAGTTTGGTGGGGGTGGGAATAGTAGTTAGGAAGTCTTAGGTTTTGTGACTGAGATACTTTTGGCATCTGTTTCAGTGCAGATCTGTGGTGGCTCCTCTGGAAATTATAGTCTGGTTAAGTGGTAACCTGGTTTATTACTATAAGCACTTTGATTAGGGGGAATATACTCCACTGATATTAACCCGAGGGTATCTAGCTAATCCATGAAATGTTGGTATATACAGTACATGTCGTTGATTAAAATAAGATTCAAAAAGAGGTAGTAAAAAAAAAACTCCCATGACACCGCCAATGATCAAAGACTACTATAAACAGAGATTCACCGGGCAGTCTTGACCTCTTTCATTCCTCGGAGAGTCCCTAAATTCAACCGTTCCCTGACAAATCGGATCACAAGTCTTAATGCATCCTGCGCAACTCTGTCGCCCTTCCTTCTCATCCATAAAAAGACCAATCCCCAAAACGCCGCCTCAATAACCAAGTGCCGCCCAACGACATAGATGGCCCACAGAACCCAATTCCGTAACCTTCCGCGTCTCTTATGTGCACGCGCAGTCTCCAGCTGCTCTCTGAGGGCCGCCACCTCAGTTGCCATTTTAGCCAATGCCTGCTCCACACGCCGCCGCCATTTGCGATTACTTCGGCGGTCGGTGTCCATGCCGGTGTCCTCGTCATCAAACTCTTCCTCGCCAAAGGGGTTGGGGGAGACAACGCCTAGGTGGTGCTGGGAATCCCCGCCGAAATCGGGATATGAGCCAGAAGGCATCGGGATAAGCGCTGACGAGTGCTGAGCAAATGGGGACGCGGATGAGGAAGGTGTTGAGAGCGAGGAAACGTTAGACTTTATTTGTTCCCAAACAAATTCCAGTTCTGATACGAGCTCTCTTGCCTCGCTAGAATAAGCTCAAATTAGTATGAAGTAAGAAGCTGAGGAAGGTTCGGGGCTTACGGAGTATTCGAGGCATATTTATGCATTGTCTGGCGCATTCTATTAGCACTTGCCCTCAATTTCTACAACCTGACCACCCCCCTACGCCCTAGGCCAAAAAGACGAGCAACGGACCGCAAACCTCTATCAGTGTCGTGATGTACTGCCTCTTGGCTTCAGTTTTGGAAAGCCCCGCCTGGTTGTTCCATGCATCCCTAGGGTCTTCGTTAGCATAAACAGCTTCAGCCTCATTTTCAAAAAAAAGAAAGGGAAGCTAAGCTAAACCATTTATCCCTCTCAGCCTTCAATTCGGTTCCGTACCCCGATGGCCGTTCCATAACCCCGTTGACGTTCCCCTCTGCTAGAAATCAGTGCCTAAGCTTAGAGATCGAGTTACGAAACGACTCACCCATACTCTGTTTGTAGAGTCCATATAGCTTCAGTCGATCCTCGGGTGGCGGGCGCGCAGATCCGGTCTTGGGTATCTTCCGAACAGTCTGTAATGCGTGGGCGAATACCCTGTCTGCTTTCCGCGGTTCAACGTCAACGAACTGGTGCACGCGCAAACAGGGGAGAGCCAAGGGGACCTACCGACGGAGTCTGACATGATCTGGGGAGGGCACAGGGGGATAATATGCTCCGAGCTGCGATTCCGGGTATGATATGATTCGGCCGGCGGAATATTGAGGGTATAGGGACGGGGAGAAGAAAGTTTGGTGTCGATCGCTCCCCCGAGATGCATGGGGAGGTGCCTGGTGTGTACTCTCGCACTGTACCTCGGTTCAGCATGGTATCGGGCACATCTTACTAAGCAACCATCACACGAGATTCGTCACGAGAACTCACTCGAAACACGCTGCGCGTGGAGGATTGGAATCGAAAGTTTGGGCATCAAAACGTAACTTATTGGAATTCGGATCTTTTGGCTTACATGACCATTATTTGTCCCGATTCCGTGCAGCGCTAAAACCCAACAGTATGCGCAGCCCAGGCTCCACCCATGTTTCACCGATAAGTCAGGCTTACCAATTCATCAACAGACATTTACATTCCGATTCAAGTTCCTGGCGTAATACATAACAAATAACTCCACCCCTACAGGAAAACAATCCCAATCTGAGCTAAAGTCCCTACCGACGGCCTTATTGCTATCTAGTCCCTTGGGTCACTAGCTGAGGGCTTCCTGTACCGCCACTCACTCTCGTTCTCGGCTCCCAGGTTGGCGCTGGTAGCTCTCGAATCTCTCAATCCACTTGACCTCTTTGGCGAGTTGACCTGCAACGGCGCGTACGTCTTCTTCTTGCTACCTCTGGGGCTGCTCTGGGGGCTCTCGGCCTGGGAGTGGCGGGGCACATCATGCGAATTTCTTGGTGAGTCGTTGAGTGAGATGGCGGAATATCTGGGGGCTTCCGACATCATCGAGGCGCGCGGAGAAGCAGTAGATGCAGCTTGTGGGAATGAGAATCTCGCCGACTCTCTCGGAGAGGGAATATCTATCGGTCTAGGGTGGCGAGTTGAGGCGAAAGGAATTGATTTTTGGGAGGCAATAGTTGAAGCTGAGAGCCTCTTTATAGGTTTGCGCGTAAGGCTTCCCTTGGGCTCTAGGAAAGGGTTCGCATCTGGGGGCAGATTCGCAAGACGTCGGAAGGTAAGAGTGAGATAGATTGAAAACATCACAGAAACGATAGTTAGTCCACCACTAACACAGGCATCGAGGAAGACCGCCAAGAGTATCTTCTCGTCGCTACCACCAGTGGTGAAGATTGTGGCCCAGTCCATTTCATTGCCTAGACTATGCTGCCTCCAGCTTAGCACTGCGATGAATGAATAAAACGATATTATTGCGAGGTCGACTGTGGAAGCGAATAAGAGGTATCCTATGGTCGAAGCGGGAGTGCGCACACGGTATGATCCTGAGAGGTGATATATTGAGTAGACAGTGTGAAATATTGCTACTGCTGGCTGTAATGGGTTAATTCAACATTCCTCCAGGCTGGCGGAATTCAAAACCTACTGGCACACGGCATATCCATCCGGTCATGTCGTCGATCTTCCTCACAAATAACATGCAAACCAGCAATCCCATAGCTCCAAATAGTTGAAATACCCTCAAAACAATTGACGAGGCCCTCACTGCCTTTATCGCTTTCTTAGGGACTTTCGCGTAACTCCTCTGCTGCACCCTATCCGCCGGCTGGTGCTGGAAATCGAGCTGGATATATGGCGCCGTCATTTTTGGTCGTGGAGGCAATGGCCGCGCAGCAGCCTCGGATATCCGCTTCGGATTGAAGGAGCGTAAACTCTCAGTCTCCGGATCGCTCGTGGCAAAGGGTAAGTACGGGCGCTGAAGCTGTGAGGAATGCATGGTATAGGGTACCGTGTTTTTCTGGAGAAAGGGTGGGAAAAATATGGTTGGCAGGATTGTATGCAGGGTTACTTTATTTAACAAGAGCAGTCGAATGATGGTGTTAGGCTGTTTGTTATGGTGACAGGGGCATAGGTTGCTACGACGACGACGGCAGACAAATTATTTTAAGAACACCGCTGAACTTGCAGTAGCGAACCTGTGCGGCGCAACAGAAGAGTCTCATTGGAGGGCTGCCGATGTGCGGGCGGAACTATCCGGGGCTCTCCAGATGTGGGCACATAAATACGCCTTGGTCCACCCAGGAACAAGCTGCGAATATGCCCCAAAAATGGAGTTCGCGGAGGTTTGCAGTTTGCCTCAAGCAACAATCCGCAACACTCGTGATCGGCTATGCAGCATCCTTCCATGTTTGCTGGGGCGGTCGCTCACCTAGTCTCGGGGGCACGTTACAAGAGACCAGTCACGGTGTTGCGAACCGCCTGCTAGAGGAACTAGATATAGTGACTTTATGACCGATGGCATATCTTGACGATCCTGCTAGCGTTTATGTGTCCCTCTCTTTCATTGCACTATCGATAGCCTTGTGATACCACCGATGGCAGGGAGCAGTCCCGGCCTCGACCTGCTATACTGTGCAACTGGGCAACCATGGGCCTGCAACCCTCGAGATAATATTTCCTTCTGAAAGTGGAGACAACTGTGCTAGTATCGGGTAAAGAAATTATGCGCAAAAACTCGTGGTAGCGTGATAATGGCCTCGGAGCCCGATGACCACGAGTGATGTAGCATGATGATAGTCTATTGGGAATCAGCTATGGTGCCTTGTCTAAAGATATCCTCCTCAGACCTTTGGGTCAAATGATTCTTGGTCTCATTCCGCGAGATATCGCGGGCTGGAAGGGCGATACCAGCGGCTCATGCAATAGCATTAACTCTGGGGTATGTAGAGCTCTACTTCTGGTTCTGCGGGGGAGAGTTCTGCGGACTATATCTGTTTGGGGGGGGGGGGGGTGAATCTGAGAGAAAGGGTTATCATCACGGCAACACCACGTGGTGGGAATTACCGATAAACGAAAGTCGGAGCCGCTTCAAATGGCATCGACTACGGTAGGTGGCAAGCCAGGTCGGTAGATCCTGATGGCTCGGGTCAGCTAACAGGTAAGTAACCCCCGCCAAAGGTGTCGGGGGTGTCGAAGGGTATTAGCCTAACTCTTCATTTCCGGTCACTCGGAACTGTCTCCATTGTCCCTGCTACAGACCAGGGATGATAGGACTAGCGGAAATTGGCTGATGACGTTGTATTCTTCTCAGCAAAGAGCAAGGGAATAATCCGGAATTGCGGGTATATTCTCTTTTTCCATGCGTTAAGCGCAAAGTATTTTCAGGTTCAAACATCGCCCTCGAACGAGAAGCCAGATACAGCAACCGAAGGAGTAGTTCGGGACAATTTGATAGGCTACGATGGGAGATGTACAGTACCTGCAAGAAGTAAGGGCCTTGGGCAGTGAGAACTAGGTTTAAAAACTGGTTCAGTAACCGCGGGGAAGGATAAGTAATTATGGATTCGAATGGGTCCTATTTCGTCTGGGTACCGACTTGTGAATACCTACGGAATCTGGGCACATGGTCGAACCTGGTGTATGAGTGCTCTTGGTTCGGTGGTTTGTTGGGGCTTTTGGATACTGGGAGCCGACATGGTCTCGTGGTGGGGAAAAGTGAGACTTGGAAATATGAGGTTCCGGAGAGGATGAAAAAAGTTAGGGCCGTACAGGAAATCCTTACCATCAATCCGCATCAGCAATGAGCCGCGATCCATTATTGAAAAGGCCTCGCCTGAGGTTTCTGGCGCCTGGTGGGATTGTTGGGTGTGGGATAGAGCGAAGGGACTGATATTAGGAGTAAGCCATGTGGGGCATGCTAGCCTTCCATTTAGAAGCCATCCTTCTGCCGGTTATGTATTTAAAGCTACTAAGCTGCTATTATAACACCAAGTTTTTACATCATTCGCAATCCACAAGACTAGATGCTGTACGATATTAGAAAGTAATAAATGATGGGGAACTGAAGGGTAAGGGGAAATAAGAAAAAGTAGAAACACCAGGAACGAGCGTGTCTGAAACGTGAAACTGAAAGTCATGCTAGTATATATGTACTCAAAAGGGGGTCGGGAGGAGGCGTCTAGCCAGCCAGCCTATTCAGCACAACGACATTTCTCTCTTCTCTTGCCCAGAACTTCCGACCCTTATCCTTGACCTTATCTTTTTTGCCACCCTCGATTTCCACTTTTTCAACAATCCTCGCGCCCTCAATCTTTTTCACCTGTTTTGTCTCCCACCAGACCTGACCTCCAGCCATCCCGGCAACAATACATGCCAATGCGACGAATAGGCCAGTACTCCAACTCGGTCGATTGTATCTATTCATTCCCCACATGAAGCCGCTCAGCACGCACTGGAAGAATGTGTTCCAGACATAAAGCCAAACGACGTAATCCATCTTCCAACTCTTGGTCATGGGAGCGACTTGACCGGTGGTAGTATTAGCAACACTCACGCCACTAGGACCCCGAAACCAGCCGCCGTGGATGACCTCCAGCTTGTGTAGGGCCTTCTTGTCGGAAAAGAGGCGCCACCGGAGAAGGAAATATAGATCTCTGAACCGCCAGGGGACGAGGCCGAATCCCGTTACGCAGAAGAGGGCATTGAGGATTTGTGAATCGATTTCGATCCATATGCGCCGGGGAGAATTGATATCGTTGCAATCGGGTACGCACATTGTGGGTGCTGCGTTACAGAGGAGAAAGAATAGCATCCCACCCCAGGCAACAACGTTAAGCCCGTATATTGTGAGAAAGAAGCCCTATAATGAAATTTGGATATTAAGGAGTGGTCTTTTGAAGCGTGGCAATGAAGACAAACCATTGGTTTTGTAAAAAACTTCCAGAAGGCATGCAGCCCATTTAGCGTAGTTTGCCACCAACCGTGAGTGACGTCCTCCTGCTCATCGCCATCTTCCACTAGGTCCTCTGCACTCAGATCATCTTCTTTCCTTGGTATGGCACCGTCTTTCGTGCTCGCCGCTGGGGGGATTTCCCGATTCTTTCTCCCAGCCTCCTCCTCGTCAATCGCAACAGCTCTTAATCCTGTTTCAGTGAGGGGACTCGCCGCACCGGATACACTGCTCCCCCTCCTCCCCCGACTATTTCCGCTACCGATAGAACTTCTTCGCAATTCTCTCAACGAAGGAGCGTGGGCAAGAGCTTCACCGGCCGCAGCTAACACACCGTAATGAGGATTCGCGTCTAGTATTGATTGCGTGATGGAGGCAGTTCGTGTTCGCCGTATTGGCTGTTCTAATGCAGCGTAATCAATGGCGGCAAAGGTTGTTGGTGTTGGTGCCTCGAGTGGGGACGACATGATGGTATTGTAGCTCGCGACTGCCGTTGAGCTGGAGAGCGAGTGGTACCGGTATTGTGGTGCGGTGGAGGTGAGAAGGGCAAAGTGGGGAGGCAGAGGGAGATGTGGGATGGCTAGCGATTAACCTGGATCTCGCTCGGATAACCGGTATTGTTTTGGATGAATCGAAGGGCTAGACTAAGCAACTCTTCTGAAGGGGCAGATACAGGCTGCGAGAGACTATTGTCGAGATAAAATTTTGTGCGGAGAGAACAAAGGTAGGACCTGGATAGTTTCATGGGTGACGATGAAAGGGTGGTAGCGACGAGGATTGTGATAAACATACCCGGTGAGTGGAAAGGCATGTACGAGTACGGTACTCGTACCGGTATCCCGTTGGCTGATAGGACAAGGAGATTTCCCGGCTTCTCCATGCGGCAACTGTATGCTATCGCCCAGCAACTTTTTCCACGGAATCAATGTTTAGTTTTTTCATGATTTTTGTCTGGCAAAGTCACAGGGCCACACCCGGATGAGGAAGCCGGGAAATCTGCATGTCTCATCTATCGGGCGATTCACAAAGTTATTCGGATGGTTTGGCGCCAAGATGCCCTTACGCACACCTAAAAGCTCATCATATTGTAGGTCTATCTTGGCGCCAATTCATTCGAATAACTTTATGAATCGGCAAGTAAACCGCCCGGGCCCTCAGCGAGACGGTACCCTCAGCGAGGCGGTACCCTCAGCGAGGCGCGGCATGACTTGGCATTTCTAAAGTAGCTAGTAGACTTAAGATAATTAGTAAGACATATTGCATCACTGAATTGAAAGTGAAGGTGAAAGAATCAATCGAAAAAGTGAATCTCTTTCATACCTATTATACAAATTATGGCTTCAAAAGATACAATCCCTACCCGAGTACGAGAACAAATGGCCATTGAGATGGCAGCTACCCAAACAGCCCCCAGTCTTACTGTTGCAGCGGCAATGGTGGGGGCAGCTCTGAGTACCGTTATGCATCGCCACCAAGGGAGAAAGAACCGTGAGAAGGAGAGCCAACCAAGGCAAAAGCTGACGCCTGAGGAGGAGAGGGCTGTGATAGAGAGGTGTTATTTTCGCTGCCGGCTGGGTTTTCCACCAACAATTTGGCAGTTGCATGAAATCGCAACCACTGTAGTACAGAAGAGAAACCCAGGTGAGAAGCTGGGAGAGAGGTGGGAGAAGTCATTTAAAAAAAGACATCCGGAGGTGAAGACTCATTTTAGCAAGCAGATTGATTTTATTCGCAATATTTGTGGAAATGATATTGACTTAATGAATCATTTCTTTAATGAGGTATTATATATTATTCCTATATTTTATTTTATTGTTTATTTAATTTATTTATTGTTTATTGTTTATTTGTTTATTTGATTAATTAATCTTTATTTATTTTGATATAATTTTTCTTTTATTAATTTTTAATATTAATATAAGTTGATATGCTTAAATGTGTTTGTTTAAATTATAAATATATATTGACTAGATTTTTATAGTTAGAATCAATTGTACAAGAGCATGGGATAAAGCCTGAAAATACCTACAATATTGATAAGGTAGGATTTTTATTAGGCTTAGGTCAATCAGAAAGAGTTTTGGAGGTTATTAGAAATCCTCGTGAGAGTGGAGAACTGAAGTATCGTGCACAGAGTTAGTTAGTTTTTTTTTTTTTTAATTTAAATAAATTATAATATATACAGAGGCTAAGATGTATTAAGATAGTACACGTGAATTTGTTACAGTAATTGAAGATATCTGTGCTGATGGGACATTATTAAAGCCAACAATTATATTGAAGGCAGAAGAGTTTATTGCAGAATGGTTTCAAAAGGTCAGGGGGGTTCCAGAGGATATCCTAATTGTGCCAAGGTTGCGGCGTGCAGCCGCAACCCCGGATGTTCGCAGGCTCACAACCTGGGCACTTCTACAGAGTGCCTGACAGCTCAACGGAAGATGGTGGCTCAACATGACTTTGTGGCTCACCATAATAAATTTGTGGCTCAACGTGATTTTGTGGCTGAATATAAGCTGAGAAATGTATTAAATATACTATTCTACTCTATACCTGTTTTTACAATCTTCCTAGATACTTGATACCGGTAATTATTAGCTTAGATATTTTCTTGAGCAACAAAGTTACATTAAGCTAAATGACTATGTTAAGCCACAAAGCTAGGCTGAGCCACAAAGTGATGTTGAGCCA
>Ga0307509_10000754_pt1 | contig 55284 bp, 42 predicted proteins | sample 10_EM_MG_FD_202245 | JGI IMG/M metagenome (GOLD analysis project Ga0307509, IMG submission 202245) | Populus trichocarpa ectomycorrhiza microbial communities from riparian zone in the Pacific Northwest, United States - 10_EM | ecosystem: Host-associated > Plants > Roots > Unclassified | place...
CTCCATCTCGGCCATCGGGCCGTAGGAGCCGAGGATCACGCGTCCGGATTATGCCGCGTAAGAAATTGCGTCTTCGACGAGAACCACTGGGCTACGCGGCATAACCCGGTACGCGGCATAATGCTCGTTATGCCGCGCGCGGCATAAACTGCATACACAGATAATATTAGATAGCTCGCGGCGCCCGCCGTCGCGCTGATACTCTACGTGATGTAAATCGATATTCCGCGCCGAGCGACAGCCGGGCACGGTGCACGCATGATGGTCGCGTGCGAGCACCTGCCGCCGCATCCGCGGGGTGACGGTCGCTGTCACGCGCGCGGGTTGCGCGTCCTCAAGCGACCCGATCAGTTCGGCATCGCAACGTGCGCGCTCGACGACCTCGGCGCCGACCTCGATCTCCCGCCCGGCGCCGTTCTGCCAGCGGCGACCGCACGACTCACACACCGTGATCGCGATCTGATGCGCAGGCCGCTCCGACGAGCCGCCGCCGTCCAGCGCGCGCCGGCACAGGAGCTCGACGAGCGCGCTGTCGTCGAGCCGTCCGCCCAGCTCGTCGGCCACGGCGCTCTGGACCTGGCGAAACAGCGCGAACACCGGGGGCGAGAGCTCCAGCCGCACCACGCGGTTCACCAGGTCCGGGTTCGTCGGATCGCATGGTCGGTCGCCACGCTTCTTGCCCGATACCAGGGCCTCGATCTGCCGCAGGTTCTTGCCGCGGGCTGCATCGAGCCACTCGGCTTCGGTCGCCGCGATCGCGATCCGGGTCAGCTCGCGTACGGCCGAGTATGGCAACGCGCCGTCGCCGAGGCTGGCCTCGATCTGCGGGAGCTCCGCCAGCTCGCGCGCGACCCGCAGGCGCTCGCCGCCTACCTGCGGGACCTGCGGGCCATACCCGAGCTCGCGCTCGAGGTATTCGCTCATGTGGATGTAGCCCAGCCGCCGCCACAACTTGATAGTTTCGGCCTCGCGCAGGCACCGGGCTTCCTCGGCGTCGAGGATCGCTCGCCGCTTCGCGATGCTACGCAGCCGCTGATGCAATGCGTTCCAGTCGTCGATACGCAGGTTCGTCACCATCGCCATCCTCGGGTCGGGTCAGGGGCATACGCGCGGCGCTCCCTCGCGTATGCGCTGTTTATACACCCGAGATTTTCGAAGCCCTGTCGTGCGGCGTGCGCGCTGATCGGACCTCAAACCTCGAGTGCCGGCCCCCCGCTCGATTGGCGCGCTCAGCATGGAGTTTATGCAATCCTCGAGGAGATTTTTGGCGGAGCTTCGAGATGGTGCCCGTGACGCCATGCGGGGCTGTCAAGCGAAGTTTTTCGAAATAGCGAATTGGCGACGCGGCCATCTGAGGCGAGCGCCCGCTTGAGCGATCGCTCGTGGCCGTCACTCACAGGTACGTCATTGTTGGGCTCGGGTTGAGGTGTGATGGCACACAGTAGCCGCTGCGGCTCCCGCCTGGCCTCGGGCGACTACACGTAGCCGCGTATCAGGACGTGGCGCTGAGTGCCGTTGTCGTTGCCGCTGGTCGATCCCCGGGATCGTCCGGCTGGGAGTCGTGGTCTCGTCACCGCACCCCGCGAGTGGAGCGTCTCGGATCTACGGAGCGAGGCATCGCGGCGGTAGGCCGCTGTGCTCCGCGTCCACGTGGACGTGAGTGGCGGCAACCGCGCGCCAGGGTGGGTATCGAGCTCGGCCGTCACCTGGCACCGGAAGCACCGTCACCCCGGACGCCGATGGCGCCGGCCGCGTCGCTTGGTTTTCTCGCGCTCGAGTGGCTCGAGACGCGCGGGCATCACCGGCCTCGGACGACGACCTCGCTGGCGATCCGATCGAGCGGCAGCACGCGGTCGACGCCGCCGTGCTTGATCGCCTCGGCGGGCATCCCGAACACCACGCAGCTCGCCTCGTCCTGCGCCATGGTGTGGGCGCCGGCCTGATGCATCTCGAGCATGCCGCGCGCGCCGTCGTCGCCCATGCCGGTCAGGATCACGCCCACGGCGTTGGCGCCCGCGTAGCGCGCGGTCGATCGGAACAGCACGTCGACCGAGGGCCGGTGACGGTTGACGAGCGGGCCATCGGAGACTTCGACGTAGTAGCGCGCGCCGCTGCGCTTGAGCAGCAAGTGGTGATTGCCGGGCGCGATCAGCGCCTGGCCGCGTAGCACGGTGTCACCCGAGGCAGCCTCCTTGACCGAGATCGCGCACAGCGCATTCAGCCGCGCGGCGAACTGGCTCGTGAACTTTTCCGGCATGTGCTGGACGATCACGATGCCCGGCGCGTCGGCGGGTAGCGCGCGCAGCACCTGGAGCAGCGCTTCGGTGCCGCCGGTCGAGGCGCCGATCGCGATCACCTTCTCGGTGGTCTTGAGCATCGCGTCGAGCCGCCCGCCCGGCACCAGCACCGGCAGCATCGCGGTCGCAGTGAGCTTGGTCCCGTGGCCGTGGCCATGGTCGTGGCCGTGGCCGTGGGTCGGGTTCGCCGCGAGCCGCGTCGCGATGCTGGGGGTGCCGCCGCCGGCACGGGGGGCGCTGGTCGACCTGGACGGTTCCACGGTGGCGGGACGCGCACGCGGGGCGCCGGTCGCGCCGGTGCTGGCGGTGCGCGCGCGCGGGGCGCTGGTCGCGCCGTTGGTGGCTGAGTGTGCGCGCGGGGCGCTGGTCGCGCCGTTGGTGGCTGGATGTGCGCGGGGGCCGCCGGTCGCGGCGTTGGTGGCGGGCTGCGCGCGCGCCGGTCCGCGCCGGGTGACCCGTGCGCGCGCGGCGGCGCGGACCGCATCGCAGATATGGATCGACGATTCTTTCCACTCGCGCGGCGAGCTGCCGGTCGGCTTTTCGACCACCTCGACCGCGCCGCGCTCGAAGGCGGCGAACGCGGTCTGCGAGCCCGCCCCGGCGAGGCTCGAGCAGATCACGACCGGCAGCGGATGCTGCTGCATCAGCTTGTCCAGGAAGCTGATGCCGTCCATCCGCGGCATCTCGACGTCGAGCGTCATGACGTCCGGCACCTCCTTGCGCATGCGCTCGGCCGCGGCCCACGGATCGCTCGCGGTCGCGATGACCTCGATCTCGGGATCGGCGTCGAGGATCTCCTTGAGCGCCTGGCGCACCGAGGCGGAATCGTCGACGACGAGCACGCGGATCTTGCGCTTGGGGGTCATGGTGATCTCCGCAGGATCGAGCTCGACTCGGCGGTGAGGGGCAGGTCCAGCCGCGACACGCTCTCGGTGTGGCCGATGAACAGATAACCGCCCGGCCGCAGCACGCGACACATGGTCTCGAGCACGCGCTTCTGGGTCTCGCGATCGAAGTAGATCATCACGTTGCGGAAGAACACGATCTGAAACTCGCCGAGCGGATACTGGTTCGCCATGAAGTTGAGCCGGCGGAACCGCGTCTTGGCGCGCAGCGCGGGGACCACGCGGACCTGGCCGCTGTGTGTGGTCTTTCCGCGCAGCAAGTAGCGCTGGCGCAGCGCCAGCGGGATCGGCTCGGCGAGCGCCTCGGCATAGGTCGCGGCAGCGGCCTCGCGCAACACGCGCACCGAGATATCGGTCCCGACGATCTCGAAGTCGAATCCGGGGTGAGCTCGCGCGTAGTCGTCGAGCACCATCGCCAGCGTGTAGACCTCCTGGCCCGTCGAACACCCGGCGCACCACACGCGGCACAGCCAGCGATCGCCGCGCACCGACAGCGCCGGCAACGCGCGCTTGGTGAGGTACTCGAAGTGAGCCGGCTCGCGGAAGAAGTCGGTCTTGTTGGTCGTGGCGAGATCGAACAGATGCACCCGCTCGGCCTCGGCGTGCGCCGGATCGCGCAGGCGGTCCTCGTAGGCGCCGATCGAAACCAGCCCCAGCTGGTTGAGCCGGCGCTGCAGGCGGCCCTTCAGCATCGTGAGCTTGTCGTCGGGCATCTTGATGCCGAGCTCGCCGGTGATCGTCGCGGCGAGCCGCCGCAGCCGCACCGTGTCGCGAACGGGCCTGCCGAAGCTGGCGGTCATGGTGGGGTGACCTCTCGTGCCGCAGGCGGCCGAACAGCTCCAGAGTCGTGGCGGATCGAGGTCATGTCGGCTCCTAGTGGGGCTCGGTCAGCGCGTCGTCGGTGCTGACCGCACCCAGCGTGGGTGTGCTGCCGCGCGCGGCGAACCGGCGGTCGTCGGTGCGGCGGTCGTCGGCGCGACGGTCGTCGGCGCGACGGTCATCGGCGCGACGGTCATCGGCGTGGTGGTCGGCGGCGGCGCGACTGCTCGCGGGTTTGCCGGCGCTGGCCGTGGTCTTCGTGGGTGGCCGGCCGACGAGGGCGGCCGACACCACGCGCGGACCCCGGCGCGCCGCGCCATCGTGGTCATCGAGCTTGAAGAACGCGACCGCGGTCTGCAGCTGCTGGGCCTGGGTCGATAGCCCACTCGCCGTGGCGGCCATCTGCTGGGCGGCGGCGGCGTTCTGCTGGGTCACGCGATCGAGGTCCTGAAGCGCCTTGTTGGTCTGCTCGATGCCGGTGTGCTGCTCGCGGCTGGCGGCCGAGACCTCCTGGACCAGCTCGGCGGTCTTGCGGATATCGGGGACCAGGCGGGTGAGCATCGCGCCGGCGCCGTTGGCGAGCGCGACCCCGCTCCTCGACAGCTGGCTGATCTCGGCGGCGGCGACCGAGCTGCGCTCGGCGAGCTTGCGGACTTCGCTGGCGACGACGGCGAACCCCTTGCCGTGCTCGCCGGCGCGCGCGGCCTCGACCGCGGCGTTGAGCGCGAGCAGGTCGGTCTTGCGGGCGATCTCCTCGATGAAGCCGATCTTCTCGGCGATGTGCTTCATGGCCGTGAGGGTCTCGCCGACGGCCTGGCCGCTGGCCTGGGCATCGGTCGAGGCTTTGGTGGCGAGCCGGTCGGTCTGCTGGGCGTTGTCGGCGTTCTGCTGGACGCTGGCGCCCATCTGCTGCATCGCGGCGGTGGTCTGCTCGGTCGCGGCGCCCTGCTGGCTGGCGCCCTCGGCGACCTGGCTGGCGGTCGCGCTCATCTGCGCCGAGCCGGTCGCGACGTTATTCGCCGCGCTGGTGACGTCGCGCGCCACGCTGCGCAGGCTCTCCACCATCTCGTTGAGCGCGGTCACCATGGTGCCGATCTCGTCGTCGTTGGTGACCTCGCCGGTGCGACTCAGGTCGCCGCTCGCGACCGAGCTCGCCAGCGCCGTCGCGGCGCCGAGCGCGCGTGCGATGTAGCGGACGATGACCGTGACCAGCACGGCGCCGAACACCAGCGCCAACACGAGCGCGACGAGCAGCACGGTGCGCGCGCTGCGGTCGGCGTCATCCGCCGCATGCCTCACGGTGGCGAACGACGTGGTCTCGATGCCGACGATGTCATCGGACAGCTTGCCAGCCTTGTTGATCAGCGCAAGGCCGGTGGTCTGGGCGAGCACCCGGGCCTGACCGTCCGCGTTCTCGCGTGCGGCGACGGTGCCCTTGTCATGGACCGCTGTGAACGTCGCGTAGCTGGCTCGCAGCTCGCCGACCACGCGCTTCTCGTCCGGGGTCGCCGCCGCCCGCTCGATCGCCGCCATCGACTTCTTGAGCTCGTCGTGGTGGCCGATGATGTTCTGCAGCGCGGCCTCCATCGCGGCCTCGGTCGTCGCCAGGACCAGCGTCTTCTCGCGGTTGGCGATCGAGATCACCTGGAAGCTCGCCTGCCACACCTCGCTGCGTGCCGCGACCAGCTCCGGCGTGAGCGCGCGCTTGGCGAGCTCGACTTCGAACGTGCGAAGGCTCGCCAGCACGGCGTCGCTCTGCTTGCGGCCTTCGTTCGCGAACAGCTCGATCGCGTGCTCCTTCGAGGCCTTGAGCACCAGGGCTCGGACCTGCTGGTGGATCTCGTCGTAGTCGTGCAGCGCGGCGTCGAGCTCATCGAGCTCGCCGGCGATCGCCGGATCCCCGACCGCGCGCAGCTCGCGCCGGCGCTCGTCGCGCTCGTGCAGGAAGCCGTCGATCGCCGCGATCGCCAGCTTGCGGCGGTCGTCGCTGTCGGCGAGCAGGAGGTCGCGCTCGGCCCGCACCGACTTCGCGATCGAGCCCCGCGTCTGCGCGGCGAGCCGGGTCGCCGCGGCGTTGACGCCTATGATGTGATCGAGGCGTTCGTTGCCGGCCCGGAGGTGCCAGAGGCCGAGGCTCGCCGTGACCACGACCGCGGCGAGCAGGACGCCGCAGGTGCCGATGATCTTCGCGCGGATCGTGAGTTTCATAATCGGATCTCCGTGCTTGGCAGCGCCGTGATGCGGCGATCGCGGGGCTGCGCAGGCGCGGCCGTCCGGCGGGGCGACGTCACGAGGCCGCGGCTTCGAGCGCGGCCTCCGGCTGCGCGGCGAGCATCGCCTCGTCGGTCGCGAACACCCGGGCGATGTCGAGCACGATGATGAACTGCTCGCCCTTCTTGCCGAGGCCCTCGATCATGTCGGCGCGCCAGCGCATCGCGATGCGAGGTGGCTCGCGGATCTGCGAGCGCTCGAGCTCGAGCACCTCGTGGACGCTGTCGGCGAGACCTCCGACCACGGCGAGCTCCCCGTCGATGGGGAGCTCGAACACGACGATCCGGGTGTTGACCGTGTCCGAGGTCGGGTGCAAGCCGAACTTGAGCCGGAGGTCGACGACCGGCACGGCGCCGCCGCGCACGTTGACGACTCCGCGCATGTACGGCGGCGCGGTGGGGACGCGCGTGACCTCGGAGAGGTCGAGGACCTCGCGGACGCGCGCGACGTCGATGGCGAACAGCTCGTCGCCGAGCTTGAACGTGATGTAGGACGTGATCGAGCCGGGGTCCATGGCGGTTACCTCCTAGTAGCTTTCGAAGTGCGCGTCGTCGGCGGCGCCGGGCGCGGCGCCCAGGTCGAGATCGATGCCGCTGGCAGCGGTCCGGCCGTTGGCGGGAGGGGCGGTCAGCGCGTGGCCGCTGGTGACCGGGCCGTGGGCGGCGTGGCTGGGGCGACCGTGGACGGCGCGACTTGGGGCGGGCTTGCCGGGCCTGGCTGCGGGCATGCCCCGGGGGCGGGTGGCCTTGACCGGCGCGGCGCGGGTGGCGCGGGGCGCGCGGTGGTCGTCGAGCTTGAAGAACGCGACGGCGGTCTGCAGCTGCTGGGCCTGGGTCGACAGCTCGATCGCCGTGGCGGCCATCTGCTCGGCGGCGGCGGCGTTCTGTTGGGTCACGCGGTCGAGGTCCTGAAGCGCCTTGTTGGTCTGCTCGATGCCGGTGTTCTGTTCGCGGCTGGCCGACGAGACCTCCTGGACCAGCTCGGCGGTCTTGCGGATATCGGGGACCAGGCGGGTGAGCATCGCGCCGGCACCGTCGGCGAGCGCGACCCCGCTCTTGGACAGCTGGCTGATCTCGGCGGCGGCAACGGAGCTGCGTTCGGCGAGCTTGCGGACCTCGCTGGCGACGACGGCGAACCCCTTGCCGTGCTCGCCGGCGCGCGCGGCCTCGACCGCGGCGTTGAGCGCGAGCAGGTCGGTCTTGCGGGCGATCTCCTCGATGAGGCCGATCTTCTCGGCGATGTGCTTCATGGCCGTGAGGGTCTCGCCGACGGCCTGGCCGCTGGCCTGGGCATCGGACGATGCCTTGGTGGCGAGCCGGTCGGTCTGCTGGGCGTTGTCGGCGTTCTGCTGGACGCTGGCGCCCATCTGCTGCATGGCGGCGGTGGTCTGTTCGGTGGCGGCGCCCTGCTGGCTGGCGCCCTCGGCGACCTGGCTGGCGGTCGTGCTCATCTGCGCCGAGCCGGTCGCGACATTGCCCGCCGCGCTGGTGACGTCGCTGGCGACGACGCGCAGGCTCTCCACCATCTCGTTGAGCGCGGTCACCACGACGCCGATCTCGTCGTCATTGGCGACCTCGACGGTGCGCGTGAGGTCACCGCTGGCCACCGTGCGGGCCAGGTCGGCGGCCGCCGTGAGCGCGCGCACGATGTAGCGCACGATCACGAGCATGAGCACGATGCCGACCACGAACGCGAGCCCAAGCCCACCGAGCATCAGCGTCCGGGATCCTTCGTAGGCGGTCGTCGAGCTCACGCGCGCGGCGTCGAGCGCGTCGGTCTCGGACTTCATGATCGCGTCGGCCAGCTTGCCGCCCTTGTCGATCGTCGGCTGGTACTTCGCTCGGCTCAAGGCGGTCGCCTCGGCCTCCGCGTTCTCGATGGCGAGCGCACGGATCTTGCTGTGGACCGTGCTCCACGACGCGACCGCCGCGGTGAGCTGCTCCATCGCCCGGTGCTCGCCGGGAGTTGTGGTGGACGCTGCGGCGATCTCGCTCAGCGCCGCGCGCAACGACTTCTCGGACGCGATGGCGAGCGCGTTGTCGCCCTCGATGCCCTTGTCATCGAGCAGGAGCGTCATCATGGTCTCGTGCGATTCGACCGCGGTCACATCGTGCGCGGCGGTGCCCAGCGCGCGCACGACCGAGACCGGCACCGGCACCGCGCGCTTTCCGAGCTCGGCATCGACCGCGTGGAGCGCGAGCTCGACGGCGACGGTCTGGGTCCGGCCGTCGCCGAGCGCGAGCTTGGTGGCGAGCTCGTTGGTCGCCTTCATCTTGAGCGTGCGGATCTCCTTCTCGGCCGCGAGCGTCTCGCGCCACGTCGCGTCGAGCTCTTCGAGCGATTTTGCCACGCTCGCGTCGGTTGCCTTGCCGAGCCGGGCCCGGAGCTCCTCGCGCTCCTGGATCCGGGCGTCGATCCCTGCCGCAGCGGCCTGCCGCTCGCTGTCGTTGGCAGCGAGCATCAGGTCGCGCTGGACGCGCGACGCCTTGGCCATCGCGCCGCGGACCTCCGCGGCGAGCCGGGCCGCGGCCGCGGGGCCGCGGACGATCGAATCGAGCCGGTCGTTGCTGGTGGACAGCTCGCGAACCCCGAGGCCGGTCGAGGCCGCGAGCAGCACCAGCAGGGTGCCGCAGGTGCCGATCAACTTGGCGCGAATGCTTAGCTTCATGACAGTACCCCGATGCCGGAACGGGTGATCGAGCCGCCGCCGCCGGTGCGCACGGTGCCCGCGAGGTCGAGGATCATCGCGACGCGGCCGTCGCCCATGATCGTGGTGCCAGAGAACAGATCGACGCCGCGATAGAACTGCCCGAGTGGTTGGATCACGGTCTGGTGACTGCCGATCACGCGGTCGACCACGAGGCCGACGCGCTGGCCGTCGACCGCGACGACGACGACCTTCTCGAGCTCGTGGCTGGTGTCCGCGAGCTGGAACACCTCGCGCAGCCGGATGTACGGCACCAGCTCGCCGCGCAGGGCGACCACGTTGCGCCCGTTGTGGGCGCGGCGGTCGGCGCCGGACAGCTCGAGGTTCTCGGTCACCGCCGCCATCGGGACGATGAACCGGTCGCGATCGATCTCGACGAGCAGGCCGTCGATGATCGCCAGGGTCAGCGGCAAGGTCAGCCGGACCTCGGTGCCGGCGCCGGCACGACTGAGGATCGTGAGCGAGCCGCGCAGGCCTTCGACGGTCTTCTTGACCACGTCCATGCCCACCCCGCGGCCCGACAGCTGCGTGATCTGCGCGGCGGTCGAGAACCCCGGGCGCGTCACCAGCGCGATCGTCTCCTGCTCGGACAGCGCCTCGCCGTGAGCGATCAGTCCCTGCTGCTCTGCCTTGCGCCGGACCGCGGCGAGATCGATGCCGCGGCCATCGTCGGCGATCACGATGATGACGTTGGTGCCCTCGTGCGCGGCGGTGAGCCGGAGCGTGCCCTTGCGGGGCTTGCCGGCGGCGATCCGGTCGTCGGCGGACTCGAGGCCGTGGTCGAGGCTGTTGCGCAGGATGTGGACGACCGCGTCGCCGAGCTGATCGATGACCGTCTTGTCGAGCTCGGTCTCGTCGCCGGAGGTGACCAGGTCGACTTCCTTGCCGAGCTCGCTCGATAGATCGCGGATCAAGCGATGAAACCGCGTGAACATCGTGCCGATCTGCACCATCCGCAGCCCGAGCACGCCATCGCGTAGATCCGCGATCATCCGCTCGAACGACTCGACCGGGTCGGCCATCTCGGCGGTCGGGTGGAGCGAGTGCGCCTGCTGGAGCCGCGACTGGGTGATCACCAGCTCGCCGATCAGCTTGACGAGGTGATCGAGCCGCGCCGACGATACTCGCACCGTGGCGTCGGGCGCCGCGGCCCGGCGCTGCGGCGTCGCGGGGGCCGCGGTGGTGGTGCGCGGGGCCAGCGGACCCGGCGTAGCTGTCGCGGGCGCGGACCCGGCCTCGTCGACGGCCAACACCGGCGCCGGCTCTGCCGACTTGAACAGCGACAGCCCGCGATCGATCCGCAGCTCGCCGGCGCCTGCGATGAAGATGAAGACGTCGCGGATCGCGTCCTCGCCGCGGCTGGTGGTGAGCAGGAACCGCCACGGTGGCACGGACCCATCGCTGCCGGCGACCAGCGTGGCAGGCGCCAGCACCGTGCACGGGCCGAGGGCGCGGAGCTCGTCGACGACTGCCTCGGCGTCGATGTCGAGCGCGGTGAGCGCTTCGGGGTCCGCGGCGGGCACGAACAGGACGAGGTAGTCGACGCTCAGCGCGAGCGCCTCGGGATCGGTGGTGGCGGTAGGTGGGCCAGCGATCGCGGTCAGCGCCTCGAGCTGGGCGATCAGCGCGGCACCGGCGGTCGGCCCGACCGGGGCGCCCCCCAGCTCGGCGGCCAGCAACGCCGCGACGTGGTCCTTCGAGGCGAGCACCGCCGACACCAGCGGTGGTGTCAGTGCGGCGGCGCCGCTGCGGACCAGGTCCATCGCGGTCTCGACGTGATGGGTGAACGCGACGATCGAGGCCACGCCGACGACCCCGGCCGAGCCCTTGAGCGTGTGGAACGCGCGGAACAGCTGGTTGATCAGCTCGTCGTCGCCGGGGGCGGCCTCCAGCGCGAGGAGGGCGGCCTCGATGCGCTCGAGTAGATCTTCGACTTCATGGACGAATGTCGCGAGATGATGGGGGGTGGCCATGGCTGGACGGATCGCGTCCACCAAGCAGTCGGCCAGGTCGGCTATTCATGAACCACGGCACGTTCATCTCACCACGCCCTCCGAGGAATCGCCGCTACCCACTACACCCAGTACCGCCGCACAAGTATTTCGCGGTGTTCGGCGCGATCCGACGACCGGCCGACTACTGGTTGTCCACGCGCGCTTCGACGATCGCCTGGATCGCCGGATCGACGTCGGACAGGAAGTTCTGGCCGGTCGCCGCCTCGATCGAGTCCACCGACACCCGGAAGCTGTGCCAGTCGGCGGTCAGGCTGATCTGCGAGTCCTCGTTGGGCATCATCACGCCGATCACCCGCGTGTTGGCCGTCACCGAGCTCGCGCCCTGGCCGACCGCATCGAGCACGACGATGACCTTGAAGGTCTGATCGGGGACGACGACGCCGCTGCCGATCGTGTTCGAGCTCGCGCTGAACACGCCGCCCGAGATGATGTACAGCTCCTTGCCGGCTTGCGCGAGGACGCGCGAGTCGGCCTCGAGGTCTGCCCACGGGCCTTCGTTGTTGTTGGCCGCCTGCGGGATCATGTTGGTGAGGAAGAACGTCTCCTGGTTCGCCGCGACGGTCAGCGTGCGGTCCGCCGACGGACACATGTGGCCGCGGTCGTAGCCGCTGCCGCTGTAATCGGCGAGCGCGGCCTGGGGCTCGCTCGCCGGGAACGTGCTATCGGGGCGGAAGTCGTCCTGGCGGGCGGTGCTGCCGAGGTACGAGGTGTTGAGCTCCCAGCTGACCCAGTTGGGGACCTTGCGGCTGCCGTTGTAGGACAGGGTGTAGCCCGCCTTCACCGACAGGAAGGCGTTCGGCGTCGAGGCCGAGGTCGGCGCTGGGATGCCGAGCGCCGTGTGCTTGCTGAGCGCCGCCCCGGCCCCGCTGCCGCCGCCACCATCACCACCACCACTGCTGCCGAAGTCGGTGATCACGATGTCGTCGACGTTGATCCGGTTGGTCCCGCCGTCGAGCTTGCGGATCTCGAACCGGACCGTCCCGGCGATGTTGGCGGTGAACGTCGCGGTGGAGAACGCGCCGCCGGTCGTCGCCCTCGACGTCCCGACCTGGGTCCACGTGGTGCCCTGGTTCTGCGATGAGAACAAGCCCCACGTCCCGCTGGCGTCGGCGCTGAAGCTGGCGTGATGGATCGTGACCGTGCCGGCCCCGGTCGTGCGGTCGAACAGCATCGTGATCCGGCCGCTGTTGCGGATCCGCCCCGACTTCGTCCCGGTCAGGACGTCGGTGGCGCTGGTCCCGATCAGCGCGTCATCGAAGCTCCAGGTTCCGGACCCGAGCGCCACGCTGGCGACCGCATAGGCGGTCTTGGTGCCGGCCTCGAAGCCCTCGGACGTCGACACCGCGGCGGTCGACTCCTCGGTGCCGGGCTCGGGGGCGTCGCTCGGATAGCTATCGACACAGCCGGCCGCCCCGCCGAACAACCAGATAACAACCGCGACCGAGAGAAACCGAGAGTGCTTATCACGCATCAGGATCGGGCCTTTCGAGAAACGACGTTGCTGTCACATTCACTTTAGAATCCATCGTCGATAACACGTGGATCCCATCGGTTCATGACATCGCGACGGTGTATTGCGACATTTCGCTGGCAGCTCGGCGTCAGACATGCGGTGTGCGGTTATCCGACATCAGATCCGATGTGCGCAGGGCGCGAATGACAGGATCTTTGCTAATCGATGACTCGAGATCGCAGTCATGCAGGAAATTGGCATTTTGCGTGGCCAACTACCGAGGGTCACAGCGGGGTGGTGCCGCGATCACGTGGCTTTGACATCGCCCTCGACGCACCGACCGGTCGATCGCGTTCGACGGTGGCGGGACCGGCGCTACTCGGGTGAGGGTTCCATCGCGACGGGCGCGATGATCGCTTCGGCCGCGAGCCAGCGCACCAGCAGCGCGACGGCGCGCTCGCTCGCGGCGTCACCATGCAGTCCGCCGAGCACCTCGCAGATCTCCGCGAACCGCACGCCGATCGCGATCTGCTGCGCGAGCTCCGCCTCGTCGGCATCGAGCGTGCGATGCAGCACCGAGATATCGCGGCGCCAGACCAGCACCACGCGCGCCTCGCGAACCGGCGGTGCGAACGGCTGGTCGTCCTCGATGGCGCTCCACACATCGTCGACCGCCCAGTCCAGCGTCACCACGGCGCTCGATGGGACCCACGACAGCACGAGCTCGGGCAGCGCGGCACCCAGGCCGACCACCTCGGCCTGGGCGAGCGGCTGGGCGTCGGGCCCGTCGAACGCCTCGAGCCGCGCGCGCTCCAGCGCGGCAAGATCGGTGGCCCACGGCGGGGTCAGCATGCTGCTGCGCAGGTGCTCGGCGAGCGCGACCCCCGCCTCGCGCAGCGTGAACGATCGCGGCGGGTGTGCGCGCAGGTAGTCGGCGGTGACCTCGGCGAACACGTCCGCACCGAGCGCGACGCGGAGCTTTGGATAGTCGTCGGCGAGCGCGTCGTGCAAGCGGCTCGCATACATCCGCGTGTAGATATCGAGATCGCCCGAGGCGATCAGACCCACCGGCGCGTCCCCACCGGTCACGCGGTCGAAGAACTGGCGCTGCAGCTGGGCGAGGTCAGCCACCGGCGGCCTCGCGCAGCGGCGGCGTGCCGGCCCTGGCAGCGGCGGCGATCCGGCGCGCGCGGTCGAGCTCGGCGACGAGATCTTCGAGCGCCGGGATGTGATCGTCGCGCTCGATCATCGAGGCGACGTCGCCGAACCGTGCGAGGGCGTCGCCGTACAGCGCCCAGACCTCGTCGCACACCGGGTGATCGTGGGTGTCGAGCAGGTGCGTGCCGTGGTCGCTGTGGCCCGCCAGGTGGATCTGGCCGACCCGCTCGACGGGGATCGCCGCGAGGTAGTCCGCCGGATCCCAGCGATGGTTGGTCGAGCTGACGTAGACGTTGTTGACGTCGAGCAGGATCCCGCAGTCGGCGCGGCGCGCGACTTCGGCGAGGAACTCGGCCTCGGGGATCTGGCTGGCCGCGAACGTGACGTAGCTCGACGGATTCTCGAGCAGGATGCGGCGGCCGAGCCGGTCCTGCACGCGGCCGACCTTGTCGACGACCAGCGCGAGGGCCTCGTCGGTGTACGGCAGCGGCCACAGGTCGTGACCGGCGCGCCCGCCGAGCGCGGACCAGCACAGGTGATCGGACACGATCGGGGGATCGACCTCGGCAACGAGCGCCGCCAGCCGGGTCAGGTAATCGTCGTCGATCGGATCGACCGAGCCGATCGACAGCGAGACGCCGTGCAGCACGACCGGCCAGCGTTCGCGGACCTGGCGGAGCACGCGCCGCGGATTGCCACCGGCGACCAAGAAGTTTTCGCTGATCACCTCCCACCAGTCGACGCGGGCCGCGCAGCTAGCGGATCCCTCGACGACATCCTGGTAGTGCGGGGGCCGAAGCCCGAGGCCGAAGCCCAGCCGAGGGAACATGCCGGCTATTGCCTCGCTCCCGCGCGCGACCAGCCGGCGAGCAGGGTGCCGCCGCCCAGCAGGCGTGCTGCGGTCGCGTTCATGTGCGCGCGAGTAGACCTCCGAGCCGAGCACCTTGGCAACCATTTCCGGACGGTTCAGGGGGCCACGCCGACGTGGGTGGTGCCGCCCGTGTGGTGGGTCCGCCGGGCGATCACGTGATCGAGCGACGCGGCGCCGGCGCCGTGGACCACCAGCCAGACGAAGATCGCGAGGTAGGTGACCTCGATCGTGTTGGCGAGATCGAGCACGTGCTCGGCCTGCGGCAGCGCGGACGTCAGGGTCGCCACCGTCATCACACCGACCAGCAGCGCGGCGGCGATCCGGGTGCCGAACCCGACGATCAACAGGACGCCGCCGGCAAACTCGATGGTCGACACCATCGCCGCCTGTGCGCCGGCCGCGGGGATCCCGAGCGACTCGAAGAACTGGGTGACGTTGTCGAGGCTGTGGAGCTTGCCCCAGCCGTTGTGGGCGAACGCAAACCCGACGATGATCCGGACCAGCAATGGCCCGGTCCATTCGATCTTGCGAACCAGGTGGAGGGCGCGGCCAGAGATGGTATTGATCAACGCAAGCATGGGAATCTCCTGAGTGGCAGTGTCCGACAACGAACCGTGAAACCGCCGCGGCTGCTGGTCTTTCGGTCTGTTCAGCCCGCGGCTCTGTAATGTTCCAGGCTGGCGCGCAGCCGCGAACGAGCGCGATGCAGGAGCACGCGCTGGTTGGTCTCGTTGACCGCGAGCGCGCTACACACGTCTTGTGGAGACCAGCCCAGCGCATCGCGCAGCATGACCACCGTGCGCAGGCGCTCGGGAAGATCGAGCATCGCCGACGCCAGCGCCGCGGCCAGCTCCTTGCGCAACAGAAGTTGGTTGGGCATGTTGGCCTCGTCGAGCCGTTCCGGCAACGCCGCGTCCGACTCGCCGCCGTCGTCGTCGTCGCACACGGCCGAGATCGGCATGCAGCGCGCCTCACGAACGCCTCGCGTCCTGGCTCGGTTGATCAAGATCCGGTAGATCCACGTCTTGATCGAGGACCGGCCCCCGAAACACCGCAGCCCGTCGAGCACGGCGACCCAGGTGTCCTGCACGACCTCGTCCGCAGAGGCCGCGGTGGAAACGAACCTCAGCGCGGTACGACGCAGTGCATCATGGTGATGCTCGACGAGCGTGATGAACGCCTCTTCCTCACCGCGTTGCAGCCGCGCCACCAGCTCGTTGTCATCTCGGTCCATCGTTGGTCAGGCTCAGATACGTCGAGCTTTGCCCCGCCGTTACAGACTTTCTGCGAGCGGTACGCGGCGCCCCCCGATTCCATCTGAAACAAATCTCGTGTACGCAAGTCTAACCAGGGACCACAAGGTCGATCCCAGATCCTAAGGAGCATACTGAGATGACGATGAATGGAAAAGCAATCGCAATGACCGTCGCGGGACTTCTGCTGGCTGTGGGCGCGGCCCATGCCGACGACAAGGCGACCAAGGAAGCCAAGGTCAAGTGCGCGGGCATCAACGGCTGTAAGGGCAAGGGCGCCTGCTCGAGCGCGTCGAACGGTTGCTCGGGCCAGAACGGCTGCAAGGGCAAGGGCTGGGTCGAGGCGACCGCCAAGGAGTGCAAGGACAAGAAGGGCACTGTCGTCGCCGACAAAGAGCCCGCCCCGAAGAAGTAACGAGACGTAACGAGGCGACGGAAACGCGTTACGCCTGTTACGCCTCCGTCGCGGCGAGCTCGGCCTCGATCGCAACCTCGCCCTCGCGATACGAGGGATACAATAGTTCGATCGCGAGGTCGCGCTTCATCAGTGTATTGCGGATGCGGCGGTTGCGGTGCGCGCGCGGCGCGCCGGGCTCGTGCATCGGGCGCGCCGGCGGCATCGCGATGCCCATCCGGCCGCACAGCCACGCCGCGTACTGGCCCTGGGTGGTCGGCTCGTCGTCCGCGACGAGGTAGACCGCGCGGGACGGGGCGCGATCCTCTGCCGCAAACACGACCCGGACGACGTCGTCGACGTGGATCCGCGACGTCGCGTGCTCGCCGCTGTCGAGCAGCTTGTACTCCTGCTTGCGCAGCCGCTCCCGCATCCCGCGACCCGGGCCGTAGACCGGTGATAGCCTCAGGGCCACGGTCCGCAAGCGATCGAACTGGCAGGTCGTGACCTCGTGCTCGTCCGACTTGACGTTCGACATCGCCTTGTCGTCCCCGGCGACGGGGGTCTGCTCGTCGATCCAGACGTCGTCATCGGGCTGGCTGCCGTACAGCCCCGCCGAGCTGAAGTGAACGAAGCACGCGGCGCCGGCACCGTAGGCCGCTTGCAACGCGGCGCGAACCGCGTGGCCGGGCGGTAGCGGCGTGACCGCCGGGATCGAGTACACCACGGTCGCGCCGGCCAGCCCGCTCAGCGCCGGACCGAGCTGCTTGGGGATCGACGCGTCGACATACTTGACCTGCACACCTACATTGGCAAGCACGGCCAGCCGGCCGGTCGAGCGGCCGCACACGCGAACGGTGCGTCCCGCGGTCGCGGCGGTGTGCGCGAGTCGCGTACCAATGTAGCCGCATCCCAGGATGATGAGTGGTGCCATCGAGGCGACGTTCGCACGATCGCCAGGCGAGCGGATCGCTCCGGAAGCGCTTCGCGCACGCGGACGTGAAGTTGTTTCAGGTTTGGGGCACGTTCGGTTGCGGGCCGACCGGGCGCGCTGTCCGCGCATGACACGCAGATCTGGACTGTCGTGCTCGGTGCTCGGTCTCACAACCCCACGGCTACTCCATGTCTCGGTTACTCAGAAAGCTAATAGAGAGCCGTGAGTCATCACGACGAATTTCTGTGTCGCCGAGTGGTAGGTGCTAGTCGTCGTCGGAGAAACGACAATGGAGATTGTGTGTGTGCGTTCGCGCCAACACGGATCCTCGTTGGAGTCTCTCGCTGGATAATCGGCACTGGATGACAGCGCCCTCAGAATTTCAACGTTGCATGTCGCAGCAAATTCTTGTTTAGCTGTCGCCGTCGTCGCGCACCAGATGCGGGGCGACGGGGTCTCGGAGGCTGCTGAGCCCGGTGGCTCGAGCTGCGTCGATTTCACGCCGTTTTGCCAGGGAGGATTATGATGAAGCGATATCTATTGTCCATGACTACGACCGGCCTTGCTGCGACGGCCCTGGTGGGTTGCGCGGCGGGCGATGACGCCCCCACCGCCGTCGAGACCACCCAGACCACGCAGAGCGTGACGGTGCTCGGCGCGGCGCTGCCCGGCACCGATGCGGCTCGGTTCGCCGAAGCCCGCGACAACTTCGTGCAGACCGAGGACATCAACGACGGCCTCGGGCCGACGTTCAACGAGAAGGCGTGCGGCAACTGTCATAATCAGGGCGCGACCGGCGGCGCGGGTGTGCAGATCGAGCGCCGGTTCGGCAAGGTCACCAACGGGATCTTCTACGCGTACGACCAGCCGGCCGACAACCAGGGTGGCACGCTCCGCCAGCTGTTCTCGAACGGCACGTTCACCAACGGCACGACGACCTGCAGCGTGCCACTCGACAAGGAGCCGGCGGACGCGACGGTCCACAACGTCGGTCGCCGCTCGCTGCCGTTGTTCGGGCTCGGCCTCGTCGATGCGATGCCCGACAGCTTCTTCGATGCGCTCGCGGCATCACAGCCATCGCTCACCCGGGGCACCGTGCTGCGCTCGATCCCTCAGTTCCCCGATTCTCGCGATCCCGGCCAGAGCCTGACCAAGAAGCGCGTCCAGCGCTTCGGTCTCAAGGACCAGCAGACCAACCTGGTGTCGTTCTCCGGCGACGCCTACCTCAACGAGATGGGGATCACGACCCAGAGTTGCTACAAGGGCACTCCGATCCTCGCGTTTGCGTTCGAGAACCAGCCGAACAACAAGCCGCCCCAGGCGGGCTGCAACGGCGGCGATCTCGCGCCCGCGCAGCCGGCCGGTAATCCGCGAATCCCGGAATTCACCGATGACGCGGTCGGTGAGTGCAGCGATGGGCTCGACGAGATCCAGGACGACCTCGCGAACTTTCTGTTCTTCATGGAGCACCTCGCGCCACCGGCGCCCGCCGCGCTCGATCCGTTCACCGCGGTCTATGGCTCGTTCCTGTTCTCGCTCGTCGGTTGTGCGGATTGCCACACGGCCACGGGATTCAAGACCCCCGCGGCGCCGTTCAACGACGTGCCCGGCAACTTCACGTTCTTCCCGTTCTCGGACTTCCTGGTCCACGACATGGGCTCGCTCGGTGACCGCATCGGCAACACCGGTGACACGGTCGCGCAGACCCGGCTGATGCGTACGGCGCCGCTGTGGGGCAATCGGTTCAGCACGCAGCTGCTCCACGACGGCCGCGCCGCCAACGTTCGCGAAGCGATCCTCGCGCACGACGGCCAGGCCCTGCTCGCGAACCTCACGTTCCAGCTGCTGCTCACCTCCGTGGACCAGGAGGTGCTGCAGAGCTACGTCCACTCGCTGTAGTCGCCGGGCGCGCACCCGTCGCCGGCCGCTCTGGCGCCAGCTCCGGCGGTCGTGAGCCGGCGGCGATGGGGCGCGGGATCTTCGAGGTCATGCGCTCCTGGCGTTCGAGGGGGAGCTTGAATCGGAACCGCGTGCCGTGCCCGGGTTCGCTCGTGACCTCCACCGTGCCGCGCAGCCGCATGTACGCCTCGCGCAGCGCGGCGAGCCCGACGCCGCGGCCCGAGGTCTCGCTCACCGCCGACCGGGTGGTGAGCCCGTCGCTGAACATCGCGGCGACCAGGTCGTCGTGGGTCGCGTGCTTGAGCCCGGCGGCCCGCGCCGCGGCGCGGACGGCCTCCCAGTCGATGCCGCGGCCATCATCGCTCACCTCGATCACCACGGTATTGCCGTCGGTTCGGGTGACGAGCTGGAGCTCGCCGTGCGCCGGCTTGCCGGCCGCGATGCGCTCGGCGCGCGATTCGATCCCGTGATCGATCGCATTGCGAATGACATGCGACAACGCCGCCCAGAACGGACGGAGCTTCGCCGGATCCAGCCGGACGCCGTGGTCGGCGATCTCCACGGCGACGTCGGGCTTGCCGAGCCGGAGCGCCAGTCCCGACGCTTGCTCCGCGAACCGCTCGAGGCGTGGTCGGGTGCGCTCGAGCTTCCAGCTGCGGATGATGTGATCGATCATACCGAGCGAGGCCCCGCGCGCGAGCGCCTCGCGCAGCTCGGCGAGATCGTCCTTGCCGACCTCGCTGTGGTCGGGCGTCTGCGGCCCGGCGACCCGCGCGAGCTTGGTCTTGAGCCCGTCCCAGCCCTGGACCAGCGAACGCAGGACGTTGGGATCCACGGCCCCGGTGGCGGCGATCCGGTCCTCGAGCTGGTGGCACTCGGTCGCGACCTGGGTCAGCCCGATGAGCCCGCAGTTGCCCTTCAGCGTGTGCAGCTCGCGCCGCAGCTCGTCCGAGACCGGCGCCGCGGCGAGCAGCTCGACGTTGCGGACCTGGCGATCGATCTCGTCGATCATCTCGGAGAACCCGATGCGGTTGCGGGTCATCCGCTCGACCATCCGCAACAGGTCGCGCTCGGCGGCGTCGGCGCGGTCGCGCGCGAGCTCGGCCGTCTTGTCGGTGATGATGACCAGCATGTCGCCAGCGCTCGCGTCGGTGCTCGTCGGCCGGTACGCGATCCGGTAGTTGCGATCGCCGATCGTCAGCTTGGTCGGGAGTTGATCGAGGGCCAGCTCGCGCGGCATCATGTCCTCGAGCAGGCCGGCCCAGCACAGATCCAGCCACGCCGCGGTGGTGGGATCGTAGGGCGCGATCGCCTCCCACAGCCGCTGCCCGGGCTGGTAGGTCCCGAGCAGCCGGGTGGCCATCGCCGACCGCTCGGCGGCCAGTGTGCCGTCGGCGTGGACGGTGAGGAAGCCTTGCTCCAGGCTGTCGAGCAGGGTGGCCAGCTCGCGGTTGCGGCGCTCGATCCGGCCGGCGCGTCCGGCGAGCGCGACGACGACCGCGATCGCGGCGGCGCCGCCGGCCAGCGAGATCGCCAGTCCGGTGATCGCCTCGAGGCTGTGACTCGCGATCGCGTGCGCCGCTTGCAGCCCACCGGCGAGCACCAGCGGGACGAGCACGCCGCCGATCAGCTTGATCCGGAACGCCGTAGGGCCTCGAACCGCAGGCATGGTCGCTGAGTCGACCGCGCGGGGTGAAAGGTGAGGGCCAGGCGGATATTTGCGCCGCGCGACCGTGAGGCGCAGCGATCGACCGGCACCCGGTTCGCGCTTGCTCGCGCATACACACGATAGCGGCGCGCTGGCCCGCGTCGCCTGGATGACAAAACCTTACACGTGACTGCCGTCGCATCGGATCGCAGATCAGCTCTCGGCGCGTCGGCGCGCATCACGCACCACGCCAAACGCAACCAATCGGCATCCTCTTCGGGGGCGGCCTTGCTGTCGGTGCAGCTGCTGCTGTGTTCTCGGCGGGCGGCGAATCGGCTCTGCGGGGCTCCGCGTGGATCACGATGTCCATCGCGCGCCGCGGTGCGGCCGTGAGTCGCGCAGCTCTTGCGCGAAGCTCGTGGGCCACCAGGCCGTGTTTGGGCGGTCCGCGATCGGCTCGCGCTGCGCGGGCCGGCCGCGGCCAGCTGCGGGCCGGGTGCAGGTATGAGCGCCCGTCGTGCCGCCCGCTTTGCGAGATTCCGGCGTTCATCACACCGTGTCACCGCGGATGGGTTGTCCAAGGTGGCATCGCTCGGGCTAGTATCGGGCCGCGAAGAACCCGCCTAGCCAACGAAACGGAGCGAGATGGCCAACGCCGACAAGAGGAAGCAGTCCCTCTATTTTCCGGAAGACATGCTCAAAGAAATTCAGCACGAGGCGCAGCGCCTCGATCGGTCGTTATCGTGGATCGTCCAGCAGGGCTGGAAGCTTGCCCGCGAGAAGCTCAAAGCGTTCCCGGCGAGCAACGATGACCCCGAGGGGCTCCCCGATCCGCGCGAGGAGACTGCATAGCGGGCCGCGGGCGCGCGGCTGGGTTGCGAGCTCACGAGCTCACGAGCTCACGAGCTCAGTGGGTGGTCGCGGCGGACGGAACCACGAGCGGTAGCTCGATGAAGCTGGCCTTGTCGGGCGCGTGGTAAACGCGCTGCGTGGCCTTCTGGTAGTCGCCGGGCTTCGCCCAGAAGATGTTTGGCACGAAGGTCTGGGGATTGCGGTCGTAGAGCGGAAACCAGCTCGACTGGATCTGCACCATGATCCGGTGGCCCGGCAGGAACACGTGGTTCGCGGTCGGCAGCTCGAAGCGGTACAGCAGTGGCTTGCCCGCCGCGAGTGGCTTCGCGGTCTCGAGGCTCTCGCGGTAGCGGCCGCGAAAGATGTCCGCCGAGATCATCAGCTGGTAGCCACCCATCGGACGATCCGCGGCGACCTCGTCCGGATAGACATCGATCACCTTGACGACCCAGTCGGAGTCGGTGCCTGTCGTCGACGCGATCAGGTTGGCGATCGGCTGCCCGCTGATCTTCACCGGCGCGGTGACGACCTCGGACACGAAGGTCGCGACGTCGGTCCGGCCCGACGCCTCCCGCTGATCGGACACCAACCAGGTGCGCCAGAACTTGTTGTCCTGGTAGTCTGACGTCTGGATCGGCCGCGAGCGAAACGGCACCGGCTTGGCGGGATCGGAGACGTACTCCTCGAACGCGGTGCCACCCCGGGGCGCGGCGAACCCGACCTTGGGCGCGGCGCCGGCGCTGCCGCCCAGCAGGTACAGCGGGGTTGGCTTGATCGGGCAGCCCGTCGCGCAGCCCGACGGCCACGCGGTGAGTCGCCGCCACGTGTTGGTTCCGGTCTCGAACGCGCTGACCGGTGCGATCTCGGCCGTGGGCGCGGTGTCCTTCAGGTAGCGATCGAGGAACGGGCGCAGGATGTCGCGGCGGAACGCCAGCGCCGTGTCGCTGCCGAACTTCACTGCCCCGAGCGCGCTGCCGTCGCCGATCTCCTGGCCGTGGTGCCACGGTCCCAGCACCAGGAATACCTTGTCGTTGGCGGTGTCCTTGGGCTTGATCGCCTTGTACACCGCGATCGCGCCGTAGATATCCTCTTGATCCCACAGACTGTGGACCAGCATCACGGGCACGGCGAGTGGCTCTTTCGCGAGCACCTTGTCGACCGCCTGATCGCGCCAGTACGCATCGTAGCTGGGATGGGCGACCAGCTTGCTCCAGAACCCGATCTGCTCCATGCCGTGGCGGCGACCGAGCTCGCCCGCCGATCCGGCCTCCATGAACGTGTCGTAGTCGTCGAACGCGCTTCGCCACCACTTCACGCTCGAGTCGCGCGTCGCCTGCTGATCGTGAATGTAGTCGATGCCGATCTGGCGAAACGCGCCATGGTGGAACCAGTCGTCGCCCATCCAGCCGTCGACCATCGGGTTCATCGGCACCGACACCTTGAGCGCCGGGTGCGGGTTGACCAGCGCCATCAGCGGCAGGAATCCATCGTAGGAGATGCCCAGGATCCCGACCTTGCCGTTGGTCTCCGGGATATTCTTCACCAGCCAATCGATCGTGTCGTAGGTGTCGGTGGCGTGATCGACCGGCGTCGGGTTCTGCGGCCCGTGCAGCGGCCGGTTCATGATGTAGTCGCCCTCCGACTTGTACTTGCCGCGGACGTCCTGGATGACGCGGATGTAGCCACCCTCGACGATCACGTCGGTCGCGTTGTCGTAGCCCTGCAGCAGCGGCGCGAGGTGACCGCTGTGGCCGTGGCTGGTCAGCTCGGTCGCGTCGTACGGCGTGCGAGTGAGCAGGATCGGCGCGCGCTTCGCGGCCTTCGGCACCAGGATGACCGTGAACAGCTTCACGCCGTCGCGCATCGGGATTCTCACGTCGCGCTGCACGTAATCGAACCCATCGGTTTTCGGTACGAACTGCGTCGGTGTTTCGCTCGGTAAGCCCGGGTACGTCGCGGGCGCCGGTGTCCGCGACGGCGGTTTCGCGGATGGCTGCGCGGTCGCGCGTGCGGTGAGCCACAGCTCGCCGACGAGGGTCGTGAGCAACACCACGGTGAGGGCACGTCGGTTCGACAGCATGAGGCCCCCTTCATCCCACCGAAACGCCTGGCAGGAAAGGGGGTTCGGCAGCGCGCGCACGGCGCGGCGCGAACTTCATCGGGCGACGGCCGATCGAAAATGCGACTCGGCGGCGCCCGCGGCCTCTCGTGAACAGCGGCATGTCGCCCCACGAACCCGCCGCACGGCACCGACGGAAGCGAACCAGCGTCACGCGCGCTGCCTTCCGCGTATCCGGATGTTCCGTGCGATACGTGACTGGCGCTGCGTTCACGCGTGATCGCATGTCCGTCTATTGCACGGTTGCGATCGCTGTCTGCGATCTCGAGACATCGCTCACGGCGACCGAGCTTGTCGTCGAACCCACGACGTCCGCCCTGCGTGGCTCGCCGGCGCTGCTGCATCCTGCGGTGGCGTGCGAGTGGCGCGTTCCCCCGAATGAATAGGTAGTCATGCCGGCGAAATACAATATCACGATGCGTTGTTTGATCATTGCCAGTGCCCTGGTCGCGGCATGCACCGCCGACGCGCCCGGGGTCGGCAACGAAGCCCCCGACGCGGGCGTATCGCCTGCTGATGCGGCCACCGACGCCGGGACGCCGGCAGCCTGTACGCCGCCCACGGGCGGCACCGCGCCGACGTTCACCCAGCTGTACACGACGTACTTTGCGGCGGGCACGCCAGGCCATTGTGCGACGGCAGGCTGTCACAGCGATCCGGGGCACGCAGTCTGGCTGTGCGGCACGAACAAGGACACCTGCTTCAAAGGCATGGTAAGCGTCGGCCTCATCAACACGACGAATCCGGCGAAATCTCTGATCGTCGATACGACCAACTCGCCACTGCGCTGGATCAGCACTGGCGGCACCATGCCGAAGGGCGCCGTCGTGGCCAACGACGCCGGACGCGACGCGGTCAAGGCGTGGGTCGCCGCATGCGCTCAGAATAACTGAGCGCCCCAGCGCGCCTTGAAGCACACTCGAATGGAGCGTCCCGCCTTCTCGGCCGACGTCAGTAGCGCAGCGGCTCGAGGTACGCGAGCAGCTCCTGGGTGCGGTGGGCAAACGGCGGTGGGATCTGGAAGCTGCTGCCGAGCTGATCGTAGCGCTCGTCGACGGTCATGCCGCCGGGCTTGGAGACCGTGGCCTCGAACAGCGCGCCGGCCGGGGTGCGGACGTAGATCGAGTCGAAGTAGCCGCGGTCCTTGCGCTCCGAGGTGTCGGTGAAGCCGAGACCCTCGAGCCGGAACTTGACCGCGTCCTGCGCAGCGTAGTCGTCGACCTGGAACGCGCAGTGATGGACGATGCCTTCGCCGTAGGTCCAGCTCGCCTGGGGCAGATCGGGCTCGAGCATGTAGTCGACGATCTGGCCGCTCGCGCCTTCGCCGAACACGTAGCGCACGAACCGGCCGTCCTCGGCGATCCGCCGGCCGCTCCACGCCTCGGTCATGAACTCGTTGGAGGCCTCGTGCTCGCGGACACTGACCACGATGCCGTGGGTGCCGCGGATCGCGAGCTCGGAGGGCACCTCGCCGTTGGAGTATGGCTTGCGATTATCATCGGCGATGCCGACCAATTCGTAGTCGAGGCCGCAGGGGTGCTGGAACTGCAGCGCGCGCTCGCCGAACCGCGACGCCTCGCGGACCGCGAAGCCATGCGCGGTGAGCCGCTGATTCCAGAACCGCAGGGCCGACTGCGGGACCGAGAGGCTGAGGGTGCGGACCTGGCCGGTGCCGCGGCGCGCCTTGCGTCCCGACTGCCGCATCGGGAACGTGGTGACGAGCGTGCTCTCCTCGCCGAGATCGTTGCCGTAGTAGAGGTGGTAGATCGGCACGTCGCCGTCATAGAGCGCGGTCTTCTTCACGCTCTTGAGCGATAGCACCTTGGTGTGAAAATCGTAATCTTCCTGGGCTCCGCCCGAGCACAGGGTGATGTGGTGGTGACGCCTGATCGGAGCTGAGTTCGCCATGGCCGACTGTAGGACTCGGGATCGGCGACGAGAAGTGGGAACACATTGTTCGGCGTGCGGTGCCGGGCGCGGACGGCACATCACGACGCAGTGCGACGCGCCGGGTTCAGAACAACATGACTTCGCCGGCTTCGCGGCGATCGACCTCGACGTCGTCCTTGCCGACAGTCTCGTGGGCCACGGGTGCGATATTGCCATCCACGCCGAGGTCGGCCGCGGTCTGGTGTGACAGCTCCGCGACCCAGCCGTCGATCTGTAGCAGGCCCTGGGCACACACGTCCTGGAACTGCAGCTTGGACAGCGCGGCGTGCGAGGCAGTGACGATCTCGGCCAGCGCGGTGTCGCTCTCGGACAGCGTGGAGCCGACCGCGACGCGCAGCTCGGCGACCCGGCGATCGACCACGTCGATCCGCTCCCGGGCTTCGACCGAGTAGCCCTCGACGACGCGCGCCAGCATCTGGTTCTGGCGCACGAGCTCGGGCACCGACTTCTCCATCGCGTTCGCGAGGTCACACACCGTCTTGTTGGCGCTCGCGATCGCCTTGGACAGCTGCTGCATCTCGTTGGCGATCGTGCTGAACACCGCGGAGCCCGACGAGCGCGACGCCTCGATCCGCGCGTTGATCGAGAGCACGCGGGCCGCGGCGTTGAGCCGTTCGATCTCTCTGGCCGCCGCGGTGATCGAGCGCACCTGATCGGCGACCGCGCTGACCTGCGTCGCGTGCTCGGTGACCGCCTTGCCGACGCTCGAGGTGTGCTGCCGCACGTGATCCGACTGGCTGCGGATCGCGCGCGCGAGATCGCTGTCTTCGTTGCCTACCGGGCCCGCGAGCACGTCGCGCAGCCGGGCGATGTGGCGGTGCGCCACCTCGACGACGCGCTGCACGTGGCGACCGGCACCGAGGACGTCATCCTCGGTCGTCTTGTTGACCTGGCGGACACGCGCGATGATCCGCTCGCGGACCTTCCGCAGCCGTTCCAGCGTCGCCGCTTTGGTGGCGAACGCCACGAGGTCACGCCGTTAGCCGCTGGACGGCCGCGACCAGCAGCTCCGCCTTGAACGGCTTGATGATCCAGCCCTTCGCCCCCGCTTTCTTCGCCCGCTCGATCAAGCCCGGTTGGCCTTCGGTGGTCAGCATCACGACCGGCAGGGTCTTCCATCGTGCGTCGGTGCGCAGCTTCTCGAGCATCTCGAGGCCGTTCATGCGCGGCATGTTGACGTCGCAGATCAGCATCGCTACCGAGGCGTCGACCTTGCCGATCGCGTCGAGGCCGTCGACCGCTTCGACGACCTGGTAACCTGCTTGCGAGAGGGCAAGTCCAACTTGCTGCCGTACCGTGGGGGAATCGTCGATGACGAGGATCTTCTTCATGGCTCGGCAATACGGGTCGTCCGCTTCCGCCGGCGATTGAGCGCTCAATTGATCGCAGGTTCGGCCGAACCTCGGCGCGTAGCAGTATCGCGGCCGCGCGCCGACCAACGCCACGGGAGCCAGTAAACTGTATGAAATCTCTACAAGAAACTCTCTGTTCGATGCTCAATGACAAGGCGGTGGAGCTGTTTGCCGCGTACGACGTGGCTTGCAAGCCGGATGATTCGTCACCGGTCGCCAGCCGTCAGCTGTGCGGGATCCTCGGATTCACCGGCGACCGGTTGTGTGGCTCGGTCGTGGTGTCCGCCACCGAAGAAGCCATCGCGGCCAGTAACCCGATCGGTGATGGCGCGACGCGCGGCTGGGTCGCCGAGCTCACGAATCAACTGGTTGGCCGGTTCAAGAACACGCTGTTTCGGTGCGGCGTGGAGGTCGCGATGTCGGTCCCGGTCGTGCTGACGGCGACCCAGCTCACGCCGCTGCCCAACACCCGGCTCGATCCGATCCGGCTGGCCGTCGGATCGGGCTTCTTGACGATCTGGCTCGAGGTCGAGGCGGAGCCCGGGCTCGAGCTGACAGAGCCGACGCCCGAAACCGAGATGGCGGCCGAGGGCGAAGCGATGCTGTTCTGACGCAGGTGCCTGGTCGGTGGCTACTCCCGGACGGCTCGCCAGTGGCGAGCCGTGCTGCGTTTCGGGGCCCGCACAGGCCGTGCCCGCGGGTCGCGCGTGGCTCTCGATCACGCGGTGTCCACCCGGTGTCAGACCGGGTCCATATCCGCGAGAGTTGGCCGATGCAAGGGGCATGTGGAACTCACCGCGGCTCCACTGCGCAGCGCTGAATCTGCTCATCCTGTCGACGGGGCTGACCGTCACCGACGCTCGCTACAACCTCATCACGCAATAGGCAGGTATGGCCTCGCAAGTCGCCGGCGCAGCCGGCAGTACATTCTCGATCCGGCGGCTCCGGACGTTGATCTTGATCGCCCTCGTCGCTGGGGTCGCCGTGTTCACCGGCGTGATGTTCACGCTGGTCCAGTCGCTGTCCCAGCGGTTCGGTCCGCAGGTCGAGGCCGATCTCGAGTGGCGCGCGCAGCGCGGCGCGCAGGAGCTGTCGAAGACCGCCGATCTCGGGCTCGCGGTGAGCGACGCCGCGATGGTGACCGAGTCGTTTGGCGCGTACGCGCAGTCGTCCGATGTTCGGGCGATCGTGGCGCTCGACGCTCAGGGCAAACAGGTCGCGGCGCACGGCGCGGCGATGGCGATCGGCCCGGTGTTCGAGGCCAAGCCGGGGACCTTGGTGCGCGGCGACGGCTACGTCGCCAGCTGGGCACCCGCGGTGATCGAGGGCAACCAGGTCGGCAAGGTGGCGGTCGTGGTCTCGACGGCGCGGCTCGCGGACGCGCAGGCCGAGCTGTCGCGGGTCTCGAACATCACGTTGATCGCCGGCGTCGCGGGCGCCATCCTCGGCGCGCTCGTCATCCTGTTCTTCACCCGCCAGGTCTCGGTCCGGGATCTCCAGCTCAACGACTACGCGCACAACCTCGAGGACAAGGTCGAGGCGCGGACCCGCGAGCTCGACGAGCGCAACCAGGGGATGCGGCTCGTGCTCGACAACGTCGCGCAGGGCTTCATCACGCTCGACCTCGACGGCGTGATGGCGAGCGAGCGCTCGGCGATCGTCGATCGCTGGTTCGGCGAGCCCGCGGCCGGCGCGAAGTTCGACGCGTATGTCGCGCGCCACACCGAGTCGCTCGCGGTGTGGTTCGATCTTGGTCTGTCGTCGATCCGCGACGGCTTCATGCCGCTCGAGCTGTGCCTCGATCAGATGCCCCAGCGATTCACCGCCGCGGACCGGACGTACGACATCAAGTATTCGCCGATCATGCGCGGCGAGGTAGTCGAGCGGATCCTGCTGATCATCAGCGACGTCACCGAGCACCTCATCAACGAGCGCAGCGAGCGCGAACAGCGCGAGGTGTTCGCGTTGTTCCAGCGGATCAGCGCGGACCGCGCCGGGTTCGAGGAGTTCCTCGACGACGCGTCCCGCCTGGTCGCGTCGCTCGCGGTGCCGGGAGACCCGGTGGTCGAGCGCCGCACGATCCACACGCTCAAGGGCAACTGCGCGATCTATGACCTCGAGAGCTACGCGGCGCTGTGCCACGAGCTCGAGACCGAGATCGCCGACTCGGTCGAGCCGATCTCCGACGCGCAGCGGACCGCCCTGTCCGCGGGGTGGCGGGCCGTCACCGTGCGCGTCGCTCGCTTGCTCGGGGAGGCTCGGCGCAACGTCGTCGAGATCGGGCTGGCCGAGCTGGCCCGCGTGGTCGACAAGGCCAAGCAAGGCATGCCGAGCCGCGATCTGGCGATCGTGTTGACGTCGTGGTCGCACGAGCCCACGGCGCGGCGCTTCGAGCGGCTCGCCAAGCACGCGACGAGCCTGGCGACTCGCCTCGACAAGGGCGAGCTCGAGATCGGGATCTCCGATGACGATATCCGGCTGGACACGGCCCGCTGGGCGGCGTTCTGGAGCGCGATGATCCACGCCGTGCGCAACGCGGTCGATCATGGCCTCGAGCGCCCCGACGTCCGCGCCGCCACCGGCAAGCCGGCGCGGCCGAAGCTGTCGTTCACGGCAGCTCGTGAACACGGGTTCCTGGTGATCAGGATGTCCGATGACGGCGCCGGCATCCGGTGGGAGGCGGTTCGCGACCGCGCGCGCCAGGCGGGGCTGCCCGCCGACACCCAGGCCGATCTCGAGCAGGCCCTGTTCGCCGATGGGTTCTCGACCGCACAGCGCGCGACCGAGACGTCGGGGCGCGGGGTCGGCATGGCGGCGCTGCGCGAGGCGACGGTCGCGCTCGGTGGAACCATCGAGATCGAGAGCAAGCCGCAGCACGGGACCCTGCTGAAGTTCATGTTCCCCATGCAGGAGATGCAGCGCCTGTCGCTGCGACTACCGTCACAGACGCTCAAGATCCTGCAGCTCGGCCCGGCCTGAGGTAGCTGCGTCTGAGGTGGCCGGCAACATGTGGAGATCATGACTGCGACCAGGCGACGCTCTACCTGGGCCACCGGGGCTGCACCTGACACCGCGGTCGCGTCAGATCGTGGTGTCGACGACCGAGCAACCCGCCTGTCGCGCTGACGGCGATCAACGTCGAGCAACCGCAGCCCAAGATACTACGGGCGGCTTCCGGTCGCTCCGGATCGGCCGGATCGGTACGATGCGCCGGTGCGAATTGCCCTAGCTTCCCTCGGTCTTGCGGCGCTGTCGTGCCACGCCCCGGCATCTCCCATCGCAGCGCGCCCGGTGGAGCCGCCGGCCGGGCCCGTCGCGACGGCCGGCCTCCCCGACGAGCCGATCCCGCTTGGTCCGTTACCCGCGGATGTCCGGCTGACCCGCGAGGCCCTGGTGCTGACGGTCGATCCGGCGGTCGAGCGGTTCGCTGGCACCGCGGAGCTCGCGATTCACCTCGACAAGCCGCGCCGGCAGATCTGGCTGCACGGCCGCGGGCTCGCCGTGTCGTCGGCGACCGTGACGGCGGGCGGCGCCACGGTCGCGGTGCGCTGGGACGAGGTCGATCCGACCGGCGTCGTGCGCGTCACGCTGCCTCAGGCGATGTCGGGCGACGTCGCGCTGCACGTCGCGTACGACGCCGCCTACGACGCGACGCTGGTCGGGGTGTACCGCGTGACGACCAGCGCCGGCCCGGCGGTGTTCTCGAAGTTCGAGGCGATCTACGCGCGCCGCGCGTTCCCGTGCTTCGACGAGCCGGCGTTCAAGGTGCCGTACGACGTCACGCTGATCGTCCCCGAAGCCCAGGCGGTCGTGGGCAACATGCCGATCGTCGAGAGCACAGCGGCCGGCGCCGGCACGACGCGGATCCGGTTCGCGACCACGCCGCCGCTGCCGTCGTACCTGATCGCGTTCGCCGTCGGGCCGTTCGAATCGCGCGCGACCACGCTGGCCGCCAGCCCCGAGCGCGCCGAGCCGCTGCCGATCGGCGCCGTCGCGCTGCGCGGCCGGGGCAAGGACACGGCGTACGCGCTGGCCGAGGCGCCGGCGTTGCTCGCCGAGCAGGAGCGCTACTTCGGGGTCGGGTTTCCGTTTCCCAAGCTCGATCTCGTCGCGGTCCCCGACTTCCAGTCCGGTGCGATGGAGAACGCCGGGGCGATCACGTTCCGCGACGCGGATCTCCTGGTCGACGACAAGATCACGTCGACCAACCAGCGGCTCGCGGTGACCAGCGTGATCGCGCACGAGATCGCGCACCAGTGGTTCGGCGATCTGGTCACGATGCCATGGTGGAACGACCTGTGGCTCAACGAGGGGTTCGCGACGTTCCTCGCGACCCGGACGCTGCGCGCGGTGCGCCCCCAGTTCGAGTCCGAGCTGTCGGCGGCGTCGAGCGCGAGCAACGTGATGGGCGCCGACAGCCTCGCGAGCTCGCGGCGGATCCGCCAGCCGATCGAGACCGCGCACGACATCACCAACGCGTTCGACGGCATCACCTACCAGAAGGGCGCCGCGGTGCTCACGATGCTCGAGCACTTCATCGGCGCCGAGGCGTTCCGCAACGGGCTGCACGCGTATCTCGTGGCGCATGCCGGCGGCAACGCGACCACCGGCGAGCTGATCCAGGCGTTCGCCGCGGCGTCGGGCAAGGATCTTGCGCCGCTGGTCTCGAGCTTTCTCGACCAGCCGGGCGTGCCGGTGGTCGCCGCGCGGCTGCGCTGCGAGGGTGGTCATGGCCGCGTGGAGCTCGAGCAGACGCGCTGGCGCTCCATCGGCTCGACCGTTCCGGCCGGTGGGATCTGGACGATCCCGGTGTGCGTCCGCGCCGGCCTCGGCAAGCGGACCGAGCAGGTCTGCGCAGTGCTCGGTGAGCGCACCGGGACGATCGATCTGCCGGGGTGCGCCGACTGGATCATGCCCAACGCCGACGCCGCGGGGTACTACCGGTTCACGCTGCCGGCCGACGACCTCGCCGGCCTGCGCGACCGCGGCACGCCGCAGCTCTCGGTCGTGGAGCGGCTCCGGCTCGCGCACGATCTCGGCGCCGGGTTCCGCAGCGGAGCGCTCCCCGGCGGCGACGTGCTGCGGGCCTTCGAGCCGCTCGCGCGCGATCCGCACGGCGCCGTCGCCACCGTACCGCTTGGCCTGTTCGGGTTCGTCGCCGACACGATGCTCGACGGCGAGCCGCGCAAGGCGCTGCGCGCGCACGTCGCCCGGCTGTACGCGCCGGCGGTGGCGTCGCTCGGCTGGACGCCGGCGGCGACCGACACGTCGTGGCGCCGCACGTTCCGCAGCAATCTCTTGAGCTTCCTCGCGCTCGACATCGAGGCGCCGGCCGTGCTCGGCGAAGCCGCGCGGCGCGGCCGCCGGATGCTCGGCCTCGATCGCGATCACGCTCGACATCCGGACGAGGTATCCCCGGACCTCGCGGGCACCGTCCTCGCGGCGGCGGCGCGCACCGGTGGTCCCGAGGTGTTCGGCGCGCTGGTCGACGTGCTGGCCGGCTCCGAGGACGCGCAGCTCCGCCAGCGGTTGCTCGGCGCGCTCGGCGACGTCCGCCAGCCGGCGCTGGTCGCGCGCGCGCTCGACTTCTCGCTCGATCCGAGGCTCCGCAAGAACGAGCGGCTCAACGTCCTGGCGAAGCTGCTCGGTGCGCTCGCCACCCGCGACGTCGCGTGGGCGTGGCTCCAGGCGCACTACGACGAGCTCGTCCCGCTGCTGCCGGATCGGTTCGGCGGGCGGCTGCCATCGATGATGGCCGCGTGCGACGCCAAGCGTGCCGAACAGCTCCGCGCGTTCTTCACGCCGCGCGTCGAGCAGCTCACCGGGGGCCCGCGCAACCTCGCGCAGGCGCTCGAGGTCGCCGAGCAATGCGAGGCCCGCGTAGCCGCCCAGCGCGACAGCATCGAGCGCTACGCGGCGGCGCTCCGCAAGCCGTGATCGGATGTCGACCGGCCGCGGCTAGCTGACGGGGACGGTGAATTCGCATTCGAGGTAGGGCCATCGGCCGCATCGGCGCTGTGTAGCTCGCGGCCTCAGTAGCCGCCGAGCGCGGCGAACCGATCGCGATGGTACGCGGCATCGCCGAACGTCATCTCGGAGGCGCGGGCGCGCTTGAGGAAGAACCCGATGTCGTGCTCGTCGGTCATGCCGATGCCGCCGTGGAGCTGCACGGCCTCGTTGGCGATCAGGCAGTACGCATCGGACAGCCGGGCCTTGGCGAGCGACACCAGCTGCGCGACCTGGGCGCTCTGGGCGTCGAGCGCGCGGGCCGCGGCCATCACGGCGGATCGCGACAGCTCGATCTCGATGAACAGCCGCGCGGCGCGATGCTTGAGCGCCTGGAAGCTGCCGATCGCCACGCCGAACTGCCGGCGCTCGCGCAGGTAGGCCAGCGTGCGCTCGAACGCCTCGGTCATGCCGCCGAGCATCTCGCCGGTGAGCGCCACGGTGGCTTCGTCGACCACGCGCCCGAGCAGGGCATGGCCGTCGCCGATCGGTCCGAGCGCGTCGGCCTCGTCCACCTCGACATCCTCGAACGTGAGCTCGGCGACGTTGAGCGAGTCGACGCGGGATTGCCGCTCGCTCGCGATGCCGCGCGCCGAGGCCGGCACGAGGAACAGCGTGACACCGCGCGCGTCGCCGTCCTGGCCGGCGGTGCGGGTCCCCACCACGTACGCGTCCGCGAGATAGCCGCCCCAGACCTGCGTCGCCTGTCCGGTCAGCCGGTAGCGGCCGTCCGCCTGGAGCGTCGCGCGCAGCGGCACGCGCGTGAGATCGAACCGTCCGCCCCGCCGGCTGTGGGCGAGCGCGAGGATCTTGGTGCCCGCGATCGCCGGGACGAGCCACGCGGCCTTCTGCGCCGCGCTGCCACCGAGCGCGATCGCGCGGCCCGCCGCCACGGTCGACGGGATGAACGGCTCGGGGGCGAGCCCCTTGCCCATCGCTTCGGTCACCAGCACGACCTCGGCGAAGCCCAGACCGAGTCCGCCGTCGGCCTCGGAGAACGGGATCGCCGTCCAGCCGAGCTGGGCCATCTGGGCGAACCGGTCGAGCGTATAGCCGCGCTCGTCGCGGGTGTCGCGCAGCTTGCGCAGCCGGGCGATCGGTGGGCTCCCCGAGATCAGCTCGTTCGCGGTGCGCGCCAGCAGGGTCTGGTCTTCGGTCAAGACGAGTTGCATGGGACTCCTAGTCCGGAAGCCCGAGGGCGTGCTTGGCGATGATGTTGAGCTGGACCTCGCTGGTGCCGCCTTCGATGGTGTTGCCGCGGGATCGCAGCCAGTCGCGGGTCTGCACCACGTCGCGCGCGTCGAACCCGGCGCCGTCCCAGCCCAGGCTCTGGGGCCCGCGCAGCGACAGCATCAGCTCGTGGCGGCGCTGGTTGAGCTCGGTCCCGTAGATCTTGAAGATCGACGACTCCGGCCCCGGCTTGTGCCCGGCCTTCTGCGCGTCGGCGCTGCGCTGGGTGGTGAGCGCGAAGCAGCGCTCGTCCATGCTGATCTGGGCGACGCGATCGCGCAGCACCGGGTCGGCGATCTGCCCGTCGCGCTCGCCCAGGTGCTCGCGCGCAAGCTCGGCGAGCGGATTGCCGGCGGACGGTTTGTTGCGCGCCCCGGCGCCCGCACCGAACACGTCGCCGATCATGTTGCGCTCGTGGCCGAGCAGCGCCTTGGCGACCGTCCAGCCCCTGCCGGCGCCGAAGATGATGTCCCTGGTGTGGGCGCGCGCGTCGGTGAAGAACGTCTCGCAGAACGGCGATGCGCCGCTGATCAGCTTGATCGGCCGGACCTCGACGCCGGGCTGTGCCATGTCGAGTAGCAGGAACGTGATGCCCTCCTGCTTCTTGCCGCTCGCGTCGGTGCGGAAGATGCCGAACATCCAGTCGGCCTTCTCGCCATAGCTGGTCCAGATCTTCTGGCCATTGATGATCAGCTCATCGCCGGCGAACCGCGCGGTGGCCTGGACCGATGCGAGATCGCTGCCCGCGTTGGGCTCCGAGTAGCCCTGCGCCCAGCGGATCTCGCCGCGCGTGATCTTCGGCAGGTGCTCCCGCTTCTGCTCGTCGCTGCCGAACTGCAGCAGCGTGGGGCCGATCATCGAGAGCCCGAAGCCGACCAGCGGCAGCGGCAGGCCGAGCCGGCGCAGCTCCGCGAGCAAGAACTTGGCCTGGTCGGGCGCGAGCCCGCCGCCCCCATACTCCGCGGGCCAGGTCGGTGCGGTCAGCCCGCGCGCCGCCATCGCTTCGCAGTAGCGCCGCGACGCCGGATGCGGGAGCTCGGGGTTGCGTCCGCCCCAGTAGTCGCCGGTCGACGGCGGCAGCTCGCCGACCTGCGTCGGGAGCTCGCGCTCCAGGAACTCCGTCAGCTCGCGCCGAAACCTGTCGACGTCGGTCATGGTGCGCTGTCTCCTGGGCGCGGTGGCGCCGTGTGCGTGCCGTGGGTACCTCGCTCATCGCATATCGACGGCGGGTTTGCCAGCACGGCGGTGCGATCACCGGCCGTCGAGCGCGCGGCGATCCGGCCGGTCATCGAGGTGGCGTCACCGAGCAGGGCGCCGCGCCCTTTCGGCCATTGCGCGCGGTCGCTGCCTCAGGTCGATGGACCGGCCGCGCAGAATCCGCGGGTGCGGTGATCGCGGCGCCAGGCCGCCGGTGGCGCGCCGGTGAGCGCGCGAATGCTCCGCGTCATGTGTGCCTGGTCCGCGAACCCCGTGGCGGCGGCGATGTCGGCGAGCGGATCGCGCGTGCGAACGATTCGCAGCCAGGCGCCACGCGCTCTGAGCTCGGCACGAAACTGCCGCGCCGACACGCCGAACGCAGCGGAGAACTCGCGCGATACCGTCTCGCGCGCGATGCCGAGCTGTGCCGCCCAGCTCGACAAGCTCGCCACCCGGCCGGCGACGAGCCCGGCGGCGAGCTGGTCGGGTAGGTCGGTCGCCTGGCCGCGCCGCGCGGCCCCGGACCCCTGCTCGCGCGCCAGCCCGGCGGCCTCCTGTGGATCGCGTTCTGCCGCGCGGACGATCGCGTCGGGATCCGGCAGCGCCAACACGCCGCCGAGGTCCCCGACGTCGCGCCACGGCAGCCGCAGGATCGTCGCGCCGCGGGTCGCTGGCATCCGGTTGGCGTGGGCATCGAGCGCCGGCTGGATCAGCAGGTCGCCGGGCTGAACCCGGACCCGCCCGGCATAGCTGACCTGGTCGAAGCACCCGCGGATCAGCACGATCGCGTACGGATGCAGGTGGCGATGGCGAGGCAGGCTGTGGCCCGGCGCCAGGTCCTCTCGGCCGTGCGCGATCGTCTTCAGCGCAGGTGTGGCGGTGCGATCACAATCGTTCAAGACCGGCGCTGCCGGGACATCCATGCTGACAGCATGATCGCAACGTACGCGCGACGCACCATGGTTCTGGGAGCGGTGCTGGCCGGGTGCGCGACCGGACCCGGTGTCCGCGCGCCGGCCGACCTGGAGGCGCTGCTGAGGCGCCAGACCCAGGAGCTACTCGACGCGATCGCGGTGGGCGACACCGCCGTGTGGGACCGCTACCTCGACCCGCACATGCTCTACATCTCCGAGGCAGGCGAGATCCAGACCAAGGCCGACCTGCTCGCCGACCTGAAGCCCCTGCCGGCGGGGATCTCTGGCAGCATCGCGATCGGTCGGTTCGGCGCGACGCGGTTCGGGGACACCGCCGTGGTGATGCATGTCGACGAGGAATCGGAGAATTACTTCGGCCACGCGCTCCATGCGCAATACCTGAACACGGCGACCTGGCGGCACGGCGCCGGGGGCTGGAAGCTGATCTCGCAGCAGGTCTACGCCTCGCTGCTCGATCCGCCCGCGATCGCGTTGCCCGCAGACCAGCTCGAGGCTTACGTGGGGACCTACCAGCTGACCGACGCGATCGGCTACACGATCCGCCGCGACGGCGACCAGCTCGTCGGGGAGCGCACCGGCCGCAAGCCGCAAGCGCTGCGCGTCGAGGCCCGCGACGTGCTGTTCGTGCCGGGGCTGCCGCGGTCGCGCAAGATCATGCTCCGCGACGCCGGCGGGGAGGTCTCCGGGTTCGCCGATCGGCGCGAGGCACGCGATGTCGTGTGGACCCGGCGCGGCGCCCCGATCCCGACGAAATAGCTGCTCCGGATGCGCGACCTGCCGGCCGACCTGATCGGACCATGGTGAGCTCACCGCTCGCGGTGTACGCTGAGCGCGATGAGCTATCGCGACGATCGCGATGCCGACCAGGCGCGGATCGCCGCGCTCGAGCAGGAGCTCGCCGTCACGCGCGACAAGCTCGCCGCGCTCGAGGGGCGCCAGTCGAACGCGCTGGTGCTCGCCTCGGAGGGCGCGCTGGTGCGGACCGGGGGCCTGATCGTTGGCCAGACCGCCGCCGCCCGCTGGTTCGGTCCCGGCGTCCTCCAGCTCGCGCGGCGGTTCGACGGGGCGTTCCCGGCCGACCGGTTCGAGGAGATCATCGAGCGGATCCGGGAGATCACGCGCGATCCGGGGCGCACCGAGCTGCTCAAGTCGTCGCTGACCTGGTTCGCGTCGCGCGGCGAGAAGTCGACCGGGCCGTTCCGGGTCGTGACGCTCACGATCCGTGAGGGCACCACGACGCTCACGGTCACCGACCGGCTCGCCAGCCTCGCCGGTGCGATCTACGGCGGCGTCGGTGGCGGGGTAGGTGGTGGCGGGATCAGCCTGCCGATCATCGCGTCGGCCGCGGTCCCGTTCCTCTCGCCGGTGTTCATCCTCGGCTGGCTCGGCGGCGTGTTCCTCGGCGCCCGGGCGATCTACAAGCGCGCGGCCCGCCGGCGCGCGATCGCGCTGCAGCAGCTGTTCGAGGCGCTGGTCATCGATATCGAGCGCGTGCTTCGCGCGTGACGGCTCAGCCGCGGCGCCGCCGCGACGTCGTCAGCGCGGGCTCACTGCGCTACGCTGACCCGATGGAGATCCGTGACGCGACGGTCGGTGACGCCGACCTTCTCTGGCGCATGCTTACGTACGCTGCTTCGATGCCGGCGGGAGCTCAGAGCGTGACGGAGGCGAGGTCCGATCCGAAGCTCGCCTTCTACGTCGAAGGCTTCCTGACGAAGCCAGGTGATCTCGGGGTCGTCGCCGTCCTGCATGGAGCGCCGTGCGGCGCGGCGTGGGTTCGCCTGCTCGACGGGCCACCGCAGCCCAGCAAGGTGGCAACGCGGACGGAGCCGGAGCTGGCGATCGGCGTGGATCCCGACGCCCGAGGCAACGGCATCGGGCTCGGGCTGTTGCGCGCGCTCGCCCTGCGAGCGCGAACCCAGTACCCGGCGATCGTGCTGTCGGTCAGGGAAGAAAACCCGTCGCGCCGACTCTATGAACGGGCTGGCTTCGTCGTCGTGGAGCAGATGATCAACCGCGTCGGAGGCAGATCGCTCGCGATGAGACTCGCGCTTTCGTAGATGCGCTGTCAGGCGATCACGTAGTGGATTGACGGACTGCGGAACTGTCGGCGTGTGCCTCGAAGTCCGCTGACGCATCGCGACACGGTGTGAGTCAGAGAGCCAGTCAGACCACGGATCGCCTCGGTGTCGCTGCCATTCGCGCGGCACTCCCGTGACGACCGGAAGAACATCAATACGGCGTCATGTTCGGCGACTCGATCGAGGTCGCGCTACCACGCTGGCTTCCGCGCGGAGCGCGGCCCGCGTCCACGGGGAGCTGTGCTATTCCTGCGTTGCAAGCACTTGCAGGTGCAGCGCTATTGGTCGCGGCAACACGGTACGCAAAACCAGTAACTCCTTGTAGTCAGCGCACGCCTGGTCGCGCGCTCTTGGTTGTCCTGAGCGCCGCGATCGCGCCACCTGCAATCTACACGTGTGTCCGTGAGATGCAGTACCGACCATGCAATTGTAGCGTTTTCGCTTGCACCCCAGTTGTGGCTACCGTATATCGACTCACGCACATCGTGCGTGCTGGCGTTGCAGCGGGGGGCACCGATGAGACGGGCATTTGACGACGTGGACGTGGCGGGAGCGCGTAACACAGTCTCCACGGTGATGGGCCGCCCCGGCGTGGAGTCCACACGCGCCGTGTCAGCCGACGCGCCCCAGGTTGCGTCATCGGCCCCGATCTGCGGTGGGGGGGAGACGATCTCGCCGCCGGGTAGCGCCGACGAATGTTTGGCGCACCGCGTGGAACGTGGCGAGCCGCAAAGCCCGGCAGTGCCGGGAGATGGTCCGCCGCATGACATGTACGGTCGGAGGTTGCCGACGTGCATATACGGCGACCTGGAACGCGCCTTGACCTCCGGGTAACGCTGCCGCCGGCAGCTGGTCATTCGTTGGCCGTGCACGCCGCGTGGTGTCGAGCAGGAATCGCGTGACGACGCAGAGTTCATCACAGCCAGACGAACAAGGAAGGGGAATACATGTTCACAAGAGGAATCGTACTTGCCGTGGGTTGCAGCGCGCTCGCCTTTGGCTGCACGCAGCAGCCAGATGAGACGCAGGAGATCATCGACAACCTGGTGCGCGCCGGGTTTTCTGCCGATGATATCGCGGTGGTGGGCGGGGTCGTCTACCTCGGGCGAGATGCCGAGGTGTCGCTCGCGACGTCTCGCGAGATGGTCGGGGCCGGCGACTCCACCAAGGAGCAGTACCGCACGACGAATACCATCAGTACGTCGCTGGCGAAGATCTGCGTCAATGGGTCGACATTCACCGGGGTGTTCAGCACGGCGCTCGACCTCGCGATCCAGAACTATGACGAACAGCCACTCACCTTCGCCATGGCGCGGACGCCGAGCGCGGGCTGCAGCTTCACGATCAACGGCGTGATCCAGCCCGGGCTGGTCGGCGGAGTGTCCGGATTTCCGTCCGGCGGTTTGCCATTCCCGACGATCAACATCGGTGACGGGCTCAGTACGTTCTCGGTCGACACGATCGAGCACGTCATCACGCACGAGCTCGGTCACACGATCGGATTCCGACACTCCGACTATTTCAACCGCAGCATCAGCTGCGGCACCGGCGGCAATGAGGGCGACGCGGGCGTCGGTGCGATCCTCATCCCGGGGACGCCGAGCGGCGCGACCGTCGGCGGTTCGATCATGAACTCGTGTTTCCGCACGGTGGAGACCGGCGAGTTCACCGCCACCGACCTCACCGCGCTGATGGCGCTCTACGGTCAGTCGGCGCCCGATATCCTCCAGATCCAGCGCTGGGCCACCCAGCAGGGCGGCTTCTGGGACGCCCAGCAATGGGTGCTCGGCGATTTCAACGGCGACGGCAAGCTCGACCTGGCCAACGTGTTCAACGACGGTGGCCTGGCGTCGATCGACGTCCACCTATCCACCGGTGGTAGCTTCGGTATTCAGCGCTGGGCCACGCAGCAGGGGGGCTTCTGGGACGCGCAGAAGTGGGTTGCCGGTGACTTCAACGGCGATGGCCTGGCCGACCTGGCCAACGTGTTCAACGACGGCGGCCTGGCGTCGATCGACGTCCACCTGTCGACCGGTGGCAGCTTTGGTATCCAGCGCTGGGCCACGCAGCAGGGGGGCTTCTGGGACGCGCAGAAGTGGTCGGCGGGCGACTTCAACGGCGATGGCCGGGCCGACCTGGCCAACGTGTTCAACGACGGCGGCCTGGCGTCGATCGATGTCCACCTGTCGACCGGCAGCAGCGTTGGCATTCAGCGCTGGGCCACGCAGCAAGGGGGCTTCTGGGACGCGCAGAAGTGGTCGGCGGGCGACTTCAACGGCGATGGCCGGGCCGACCTGGCCAACGTGTTCAACGACAGCAACCTGGCGTCGATCGACGTCCACCTGTCGACCGGCAGCAGCGTTGGCATCCAGCGCTGGGCCACCCGTCAGGGTGGGTTCTGGGACGCGCAGAAGTGGTTGGCAGGTGACGTCACCGGCGATGGCCGGGCCGACCTGGTCAACGTGTTCAACGACGGTGGCCTGGCGTCGATCGACGTCCATCGCCAGTGACCGGCGTGCCCGGCGATCGCCCATGCGATGCAGCCTCGGCGTGACCATCCGGTCGGGCGCTCACGCATCATCGACCTCGACGTGAACCATCGCTTCGCTACACGTCACGATGGTCGATGTGCAAGGGCAACGATGCGCGTCTACGTTTGCGTTCCGCTTCGCTGCGGTCAACGTCCACGTTTGGGTCGAGGTGGACGTCTACGGCGGCTGTGTCGCGCCCGATCCCCCCGGATCGGCACGGGCCATGTCAGTGGAATTCGCTACACTGCCGGCGCTGGTGTCTGGCTCACTCGCTGCTGTGCTCACGGTCCGTTACCTGCGCGGGCTGGCCGGTGCCGTGTTCGCGCGCGGCGACGCGTACTGGCGCGACGGACGCGTGGTGTCGTACGCGGTCGCCGACGAGGTGGTCGACGGCGTCGTGCTGGGCGGCGACAGCTACCGCGTGCGGTTGTCGGCCGATGCCGGGCTGCTGACGACGGATTGCACGTGCCCCGCGGGCGGGGCGATCTGCAAGCACGCGGTGGCGGTGGGGCTGGCCTACATCGCCGGGGACGCGGCACCCGGCGCCCAGGAAACGATCCCCGCGATGACGGCCGGCGCGCGGGCGCGAAGCGCGGCCTCGGCGCAAGCGGTGTTGCCGCTGCCGGTCCCACCGGCGACGCCGCCGACGCGGGCGCAGGCACACACCGCGACACCGCAGAACCGGGTGGCCGAGCTGGTGCGCGAGCTGACGTCGGCCGGGCTGCCGGCGCAGATCGGGGCGGCGTCCGCGGCGGGCGCGTTCAGCTTCGCGAAGCGCAGCGAGCTCGAGGCGTGGGTCGAGCAGCACCAGGTGAAGCACGTCCTGTCGCTGTCGGCCGAGGTGCTGTATCCGAAGCTGCCCCCCGAGGAGGCGCAGCGCTATGGGCTGCGCTACGTGCTGGCCCGGTTGTCGCTGCGCGACGTCGGATCGCGCGAGGGCGTGAGCCGGTTCGTCGGGGTGCGCGGGCTCGAAGGGCCGATCGCCGAGACCGCGTACCGCGAGCTCGAGGCCGCGGCGGCGATCGTGCGCGCGGGCCTCGACGAGGAGCGCGCCCGCCCCGACCAGCAGATCTATCCCGCGCTGGCGCCGCTGTGGTCGCGCTTGATCGAGGCACGCCGTGCGGTGCGCGCGCAGGCAGCGCCGCGCTCGCGGGCGTGGCGCGCGACCGGGACGTGGCGGTTCGAGCCGGGCCCGAGCGCCGTGGTGTGGAAGGAGCGCGAGACCGTGATCCGGAGCTCGATCGACTACCGGACGATCGGGATCATGACGCGGCTGACGATGCCAGGTGGCGGCGCCGCGGTGCTCGAGTGCTCGTGCTCGGAGCCCGGGGCGCGCTGCACCCATAGCCTCGCGCTGCTCGACGCCACGCTCGACATCATCGCCGATCCGGCGCGCAACGACGAGGCGCGGACGATCGCCGAGGAGCTGCTGCGGCCCGGCTGGGCGCGGCTGTTCAAGGAGCTCGATGCGCTGGATGCCCGGGCGGCCAAGCCGCGCGCGGCGATCGAGGTGTGGTGGGAGCTCGATCGGCAATTCGGGGCGCTGACGGTGTCGCCGATCGTGAAGAAGCAGCTCAAGCGCGGCGCGATGAGCTCGGGGACCAAGCCGACCGCGGCGCGGCTGCTCGACGAGCACCGCGACGGCCTGTCCGAGGTCGACCTGCGGATCGCCGAGCACGTGGCGGCGTGGCAGCCGCCGGGCCGCGCGGCCTCGGCGCCGATCAACCGCGCCGCGGGGAGCTATCCCGTCAAGGCGTTCCTCGCGCTGGTCGGCCATCCGCGGGTGATCGCGGAGTGGTCGGGTGACCCGATCGAGGTCGTGCGCGCACCGCTCGGGTTCACCGCGCGGCTGGTCGGCGAGCAGATCTGCCTCGAGCCGTCGCTCGATGGCGCGCGGTTCAATCCGAAGCTGCTGTCCGGGTTGTTCGAGGCGTTCGCGCCCGGCGAGCCGCTGATCATCGAGGAGCCGGAGCGCTCGCGTTGCCTGGTCGTCGATGTTCACGACGAGGCGCGCCAGCTGTGGCACCTGCTCGCCAAGCACGGCGATGCGTTTCCGCCCGAGAGCCACGCCCAGCTGCTGGACCGGCTCGGGCGGCTCGAGGCGCGCTTGCCGGTGACCGTGCCGGCGACGCTGAAGGGCAAGCAGCTGGTGGCCGAGCCGGCCACGGTCGCGCGGCTGCGGCTACTGCCCGACGTGACGCTCGAGCTGGAGCTGCTGATCCGGCCCGGCGAGGGCGCGCCGCTGTATCAGCCGGGGAGTGGTCCGCGCGACATCCTGCTCCGCCAGGACGGCGAGCGCGGCTATGTCCGGCGCGCGCTGGGGGACGAGCCGGCGCTGGCGCGCTCGATGCTCGTGGGGCTGCCGCTCGAGGACGCGGAGGAGGGGCCGCCGTACTGCTGGCGGATCGGCGATCCCGACGCGGCGCTGCGACTGGTGAGCGCGTTGCAACAGCCGACGCCGGGGCTCGAGGTCGAGTGGCTGGACGCCAAGCCGACGATCGCGAGCACGGTCGGGCCGGAGGCGCTGCGGGTGCACGTCGAGCGCCGGCGCGACTGGTTCGGGATCACCGGTGAGATCAAGATCGAGGCCGGCCGGCTCGAGCTCGCGGTGCTACTCGACGCCGCGCGCCGCCAGCAGCGGTTCGTCCGGGTCGACGCGCAGCGCTGGGTCGAGCTGTCGGAGACGCTGCGCCAGCGCCTGCTCGCGGTCGCCGACCAGACGTTCGTCGGGCGCCATCACCTGGAGCTGTCGCCGGGCGCGGTGCCGGCGATCCAGGCGCTCAGCGACGCGGGTGCCAAGGTCGATACGGCGGCGGACTGGCGCCAGCTGACCGAGCGGCTGCAGGCGTCGGTCGCGCTGTCGCCCCGGCCGCCGGCCACGCTGGCGGCCACGCTGCGCGACTATCAGATCGAAGGCCACGCGTGGCTGTCGCGGGTCGCGGCGTGGGGGGCGGGCGCGTGCCTCGCCGACGACATGGGCCTGGGCAAGACCGTCCAGGCGATCGCGGTGCTGCTCGACCGTGCGAAGCTCGGCCCCGCGCTGGTGCTGGCGCCCACGTCGGTCGCGTTCAACTGGGTGGACGAGCTGGCCCGGTTCGCGCCGAGCCTGTCGCCGGTGCTGTACGCCGACGCGCCCGATCGGGCCAAGTGCCTCGCGAAGCTGCGCAAGAAGGACGTCGTGATCGTGAGCTACGGCCTCCTGGTGCGCGACGCGGAGCTGCTCGCCGCGACGCCGTTCGCGACGCTGGTGATCGACGAGGCCCAGGCGCTCAAGAACGCGAACACGCGACGGGCGCGGGCGGCGCGCAAGCTCGACGCGAAGTTCCGCATCGCGCTGTCGGGGACGCCGTTCGAGAATCACCTGGGCGAGCTGTGGAGCCTGTTCGCGATCGTGTTCCCGGGGCTGCTCGGCAGCTGGGAGCAGTTTCGCGATCGGTTCGCATCGCCGGTCGAACGCGGCAAAGATCCCGAGGCGCGGGCGGCGCTGTCGCGCGTGCTACGGCCGTTCCTGTTGCGGCGCACCAAGCAGGAGGTCGCGCGCGAGCTGCCGTCGCGCACCGAGATCCAGGTGTCGGTCGCGCTGTCCCAGGACGAGCGCGAGCTCTACGAGGACGCGCGGCTCGCGGCGGTCGCCGAGCTGGATCGCGCGGGGAAGTCGGTGCGCGACGAGCAGCAGCGCTTCCAGATCCTCGCGGCGCTGACCCGCTTGCGGCTGCTCGCGTCGCATCCGCGGCTGTACGACGGCAAGTCGCAGGTGGCGTCGTCGAAGCTGCGCCGGTTGCTGGAGCTGCTCGACGAGCTGCGCCGCGAGGGCCACCGCGCGCTGGTGTTCAGCCAGTTCACCTCGCACCTCGCGCTGGTCCGCGAGGCGCTCGACGGCGCGGGGTACACGTCGCTGTACCTCGACGGCGCGACCCCCGCCAAGCAGCGCGCCACGCTGATCGCCGCGTTTCAGGCCGGCGAGGCCGAGGTGTTTCTGCTGTCGCTCAAGGCCGGCGGCACCGGGATCAACCTGACCGCCGCCGACTACGTGATTCACCTCGATCCGTGGTGGAACCCCGCTGTCGAGGATCAGGCGACCGATCGCGCGCACCGCATCGGCCAGACCCGCCCGGTGACGGTGTACCGGCTGATCGCGCGCGGTACGATCGAGGAGCAGATCCTGGCGATGCACGGCGACAAGCGCGCGCTGGTCGCCGGGGTGCTCGACGGCACCGACGTCGCGGGGCGCCTGACGACCAAGGATCTGCTCGCGCTCTTGGCCGCGGGTCGCGACCCGGCGGCACGCGGGAGCGACGACGACGACGATCGCGATCCGGATGAACGCGCCGATGCCGGCCGTGCGCGGTGATGATCGCGATCTGGATGAGCCGGTGCCGACCATGCGACGCTGATCGGCAGCCCCGGATGGACCGGTGCCGCCGCGCCTCGGTGATCGGGATCCGGATGAGCGCGGGTGCTGGTCGCGCGCCGGAGATCGCGATCCGGATGAGCACGCGTGGCGCCGCGCGTCGATGATCGCGATCCGGATGAGCACGCGTGGCGCCGCGCGTCGATGATCGCGTCCTGGATGATCGCGTGTGCGCCGGGGCGCGCGTCGATGATCGGCAGCCGGGGCGTGTGCGCCGGGGCGCGGGCGCGCTAGGCTCGCGCGCATGTACTTCGAGATCATCGGTCAGATGAAGAAGCAGCTCGGCCAGCTCGACAAGTGGCTCGACGCGGCGGCGACGTTCGCCCAGGACAAGAAGGTGGATCCGACGGTGATCGTGGGCTACCGGCTCGCGCCCGACCAGCTCCCGCTGGCGAGCCAGGTGCGGATCGCCTGCGATACGGTGAAGCTGGCGACCGCGCGGCTCGCCGGCAAGGAAGCGCCGGTTCACGCCGACACCGAGCAGACCATCGACGAGCTCCACGCCCGCGTGCGCAGCGTGATCGCCTACCTCGACGGATTCTCGGCGGGCGATCTATCCGGTGCGGCGACGCGCGTGATCAGCCAGCCGCGCTGGGAGGGCAAGGTCATGACCGGCGCTGACTACTTCCTCGAGCACGCCCTGCCGAACTTCTACTTCCACGTCGGTCACACCTACGCGATCCTGCGCCACATCGGTGTCCCGCTGGGCAAGCGCGACTATCTGGGCACGCTGACCCAGCGCATGCCGACGTCGTGATCGGCGCGTCGACGTCGTGACCGGCGCGGTCGAGCCGTCACCGTAGCGTGAGCGACGCGAGCAGGGCGCGGAACGCGGCGGTGTTCGCCGCGATGGTCGGCTTGTCCGCCACCACCTTGAAGTAGTACGGCCCTGCGGGGCTCGCGACGATCGCGGCGAGCAGCGATTGATCCTGCTTGTCGACCGCGCTGCCGCCGCCGCCCATGGACTGCGCGACGTAGTGACCGGACAGCGAGATCACCACGGCGTCCTGACCGGCGAGCTGCAGCTTCTCGATCTTTGCGACCTCGCGCGACGGTTTTCCATCGGGCTGCGTGAACTGACCCAGCCAGCGGCCGACATTGTCATCCACGCTGCCGGCCCCGCGGGGTCCGAAATACGTGACGAGTAGCTGAGGTTCCTCGCCGGGTTTTCCGGGCAGCTGGAAGTTCGCGGCCCGCATGTTCGACGTCACCGGTACGACGGTCCAGCCGGCGGGCGCGACCAGCGAGAACGGCCCCATGGCGAGCCGGCCGTCGGCCAGCGCTTCCAGCGTCCTGGGCGGCGTCTTTTCGGCTGCAAAGCTGTGTGGGCTGGCGCTGCCAGCCTGCGGACCGGTGCTGCCGGGCTGCGGCGGGCTGGCGGTGGTCTCGACCGGGGCCGGCTTCGCGGCAGGTGGCAGATCGCCCGCCACTGGCTGTTTCTTGCATGACACCGCGAACAACAGGGCGACCAGCACGGCTCTGCGAGGCATGGCCACACTCTACGCCCGCCGACGCCGGTTGGGCCTCGCCAAGAACGCCCGCGGGACCGTCAAACGCGGCCCTCGGGTTACCCGGACGCCCGCGCGCAAGGGGCGCGAGGGCGGTTGCGGTGGTCGCGTTGTGGCGCTCACGTGGGCCGGCGATATTGATCGCCAGCGGGCACGGGTGGCCCGGACGGCGAGCTCGATCCTGTTTTCGCGGGTGGCGTCCCGCGGGCGGTCGTGGTCAATACTCCGGGCGCCTGCCATGACGCCCTGGAAGACCCTCGAGACCCTCGCGACCGCCGACGGGGCATTGCAGCTTCGCCAGCGCGGCGAGCGCGAGTTTCTGATCGTGATCGACGGCCGCGTGCTCATGACCAGCAGCGATCGCCGGTCCGAGCAGGGGCTCGCGACGCTGGCGTGCGAGGCGCTGGCCGGGCCACGCCGGCGCGTGTTGATCGGTGGGCTTGGCATGGCGTACACGGTGCGCGCCGCGCTCGATGCCCTGCCGGCCGACGCGGAGATCGTCGTCGCCGAGCTGACGCCGGCGGTCGAGGCGTGGTGCCGCGGGCCGCTCGCCGTGCTGACCGGATCGGCGGTCGCCGATCCGCGGGTGCGCGTGGTGATCGGCGACGTCGCCACCGTGATCGCCGAGGCGCCGCGCGGCCACTACGACGCGATCGTGCTCGATCTGTACGAGGGCCCGCACGCCGCGACCCAGCGGGCGGACGATCCGTTCTACGGTCGCGCGGCGCTCGCGCGCAGCCACGCCGCGCTGGCATCGGGCGGCATGTTCTCGGTGTGGTCCGAGGAGCCCGACGACGCGTTCGCGCGGCGGTTCACGGCCGCGGGCTTCGAGGTCTCGACCCGTCGGCTCGGGACGACGCGTACCCACATCGTCTACCTCGGCCGCCGGCAGCGCTAGCGCGGAGCGCCGGCGCTGCCGCGCGCGATCCGGCGCGGCCGGACGACGAGCCGATCGACCAGCGAGCGGGCGCGGGCTTCGGCGAGCGGGCAACCGGTCCGCAGCGCATGACGGTAGGCAACGAGCGCGAGCCGGCGCGCGTGATCCTGCTTGCCGAGGCTCTCGTACAGCGCGGCCAGCACGGTCTCGATCCGCCACGCCGCGGCGCAGATCGGCTCGTCGCCATCGATCGGGGGGGCCAGCTCGCTCAGCGTGGCCTCGAGCTTGAGGACCGCGCGCTGCGCGCGCCGGGTCCGGATCAGCTGGTGCGCCTCGTCGAGCGCCTCCGAGATGATCGACTCGTTGCGCTTGATCACCGGCGGCTTGGCACGGAGCCGCGGACGCGGCAGCGCCGGTACCGTCGGTCGGTCCGCCAGGACCGCGGAGCCGTTCGCCAGCGCCGGCTCGCGCACGATATCCTCGTCGACCGCCGCGATGAACGCGGCAGCGAGCTCGGGCACGGTCTGATAGCGCGCGGACGGCGTTGGTTCGAGGGCGCGCAACACGACGCGATCCATCGCGGCCGAGATCCCGCGGCCCAACGCGCGCATCGACGGCGGCTCGACGGTCTCGGCGAGCTGGCGGGTCAAGATCGTCGAGATATGCCCGCAGAACGGCGTCGAGCCGGTGAGCATCTCGTAGATGATCGTGCCGGCGGCATAGATATCCGCCGTCACGCTCGGCGACGCGCCGGCGATCATCTCGGGCGCCATGTACGCGGGAGTGCCGGCGATCAGGTCGTTCGTGGTGACGGTGGTGGTCACCGCGCGCGCGAGCCCGAAGTCGATGATCGTGACGATGTTGACCTCGTCGACCAGGATGTTGTGGCTCTTGAGATCGGCGTGGACGATCTGCGCGTCGTGGATCGCTGCGAGCCCGGCGAGCAGCTGCGACGCGATCACGATGATCCGCTCGCGCGGCAGCGAGCCGTGCTGAGCGATCAGCTGGTTCAGCGGCGTCCCGAACGCGCGGTCCATCACGAGGAACGGCATGCCGTCGCTGCCGGTGCCGTCGTCGAGCGCGCGCACGACGTTGGGATGCGAGACGCTGCGTAGCAGGCGCGCCTCGTCGGCGAGCCGCTCGACCACCACGCGATCGAGCGCCAGCGTGTTCCGCACGCGCTTGATCGCGACGACCCGACCCGAGCGGTGGCGGGCGACGTGGACCTGACCCATGCCGCCGCGCCCGAGCAGCGCGCCCAGCTGGTATTGGTCATTCGGCATGACGGCCACCAAAGCAGGGGGCGTGCCGGGGCGCGCGCGCATGACTACCCAGCTCGAAGCCCAGCAAATCCGCCGACTCGGAGCTGGTGGCGGAGCCTGGGGCAGCCGATGCGTACGCGAACTACCCAGGACCGAGTCAATGTTGCCCCAGCTCGACGTCGGTCCTGGCGATCGGCGGATTCGCCGACGCTGCGGAGCCGCACCGCCGGGCGAGAAAGTTGTCGTGTGGCTACATCAGGTCGCTCGAACGCTCATCGCGCGCGCGTGTCACCAGATGCGAACACGCTCGGTAGGAGCGAGATAGAGGGCGTCGCCGGGCTTGACGGCAAATGCGGCGTACCAGGCATCCAGGTTGCGCACGGTGTTGCCGCGGTACTCCGCCGGCGCGTGGCCATCGGTCAGGACCTGGCGGCGGATCGCCCGCTCGCGCGCCTTGCGGCGCCAGCCCTGCGCGAAGCTCACGAAGAACTGCTGATCACCGGTGAGCCCCTGGACGGTCGGCGCCTGCTGGCCGCCGAGCGAGATCCGGTACGCATCATAGGCGGCGGCGACGCCGGCCACGTCGGCGATGTTCTCGCTCACGGTCAGCGTGCCGTTGACCGCGAGGTCCGGGAACGGGTGGTATCCGTCGTATTGCTTGATCAGCTGCGCCGACGACGCCTTGAAGTGGGCGAAGTCCTCGGGCGTCCACCAGTTGTGCAGCCGGCCTCGGGCGTCGAACAGCGCGCCCGTGTCGTCGAAGCTGTGGCTGATCTCGTGGCCGATCACCGAGCCGATCGCCCCGTAGTCCATGACGGTCGGGCGGTCCGGATCGAAGTACGGCGGCTGCAGGATCGCCGCGGGGAAGTTGAGCGCGTTCATCGCCGGCAGGTTCACCGCATTGACCAGCTGCGGGACCATCACCCACTCGCCGCGATCGACCGCCTTGCCGAGCTTGTCGAGGTTGCGGCGATACTCGAACAGCTGCGCGCGCTGCTGGTTGCCGAACGCGTCGCCACGCACGACCTCGAGCTTGGTGTAGTCGCGCCACTTGTCGGGATAGCCGACGCCGACCTTGAGCGCGGCGAGCTTGGCCTTGGCCTGGGCCTTGGTGGCCGGCGCCATCCACGTGAGCTGGTCGATCCGGCGGGCGAACGCGGCCAGCTCGTTGGCGACCATTGCCTCGGCGCGGGTCTTCTCCGACGGTGGAAAGTAGCGCGCGACGTACAGCTTGCCGACCGCCTCGCCGAGCGCGCCACTGGTCGCATCGACCGCGCGCTTCCAGCGATCGCGCGGCTGCAGCGTCCCGGTCATCTGCTTGCCATAGAACGCAAATGCTTCGTCGTCGAACGCCCCGGGCAGGACGTCGGCGCTGCGCGAGATCGCGTGATACGTCAGGTAGTCCTTCCAGGTCGCGAGCGGCTGCTCGGCGACCAGCGCGGCGAGCCCGATCAGCGCGCTCGGCTGCCACACCACGAACCCGGGTTGCTGGTCGAGCTTGGCGGCGGCGAGGAAGGCCGACCAGTCGAGCCCCGGTGCGCGGGCCGCAAGGTCGGCGCGGCTCCAGTGATTGTTGCCCTTCTGCACGTTCTCGGTGTCGACCCGCGGCACGTGGGTCTCGGCGATCTTGTGCTCGAGGTCGAAGATCCGGGCCGCCTTGGCGTCGGCCTCCGCGATCCCCGCGAGCCCGAGCATCGCGGCGATGTGCGCGCGGTAGTTGTCGCGGATCTCGGCCATCCGCGGCGCCGGGTCGAGGTAGTAGTCGCGATCGGGCATCCCGAGCCCGCCTTGCAGCAGGAACGCCGCGTAGTGCGAAGGATCGTCGAGATCCTGCGCGACCCACAGCCCGAACAGGTTGTCGGTGTCGTAGTTGGTGGCGTTCAGCACGTCGACGTCGGCGCGCAGCGTGAGACCGAGCGCGCCGGCGAGCGCGTGGCCATCGCCGATCGCGGCGATCCGGTCGAGGATGGGCGCGAGCGGCGCGAGCCCGCGTGCCGCGATCGCGGCCTCGTCGAGATAGCTCGCGTAGTAGTCGCCGACCTTTTGGGCGTCGGAGCCGGCCGGCGCGTCCTTCGCCGCCGCCGCGATCAGCTCGGCGGTGCGCTTCGACGTCAGCTCCTGGAGCATCGCGCTGGTTCCGTACGACGCGCGGTCAGGAGGGATCTCGTGGCTCTTGATCCACCCGCCGTTGGCGTAGGTGTAGAAGTCATCGCCCGGCTCGACGGCCGGATCCATGCCGGCCCGATCGATCGTCGACGAGCTGCCGGTGCCCGAGATCGGACGGACCTCGGGGTGGCTCGGCGCGCACGCTGCCACGATCGCGAGGCCCATGGCGACGGGGAACGTCTTGGCGTTCGGATTCATGATGATCGATCATGCGCAGAGCGTGCGGCAGAGCGCCAGTCGGGACTGCGGGTGTCATCGGCCGTCGCATGCGTCGCACCGTGCCGCGCCCTCGCCGTGCTGGATGGGTCAGCGGCGGCGAGGATGCGGCGGAGGATGCAGCCGGTCACCGCGGGCGAGCATCGCGACGTAGGTCTCGATCCGCCGCGCGCGGGTGGCGGGTTGCTTGGCGGTCTGCACGCGATGCAGGATCGCGTAGCGATTGGTCGCGTCGAGCTCGGCGAACATTGCCTGGGCGCGTGGCGCCGCGGCGAGCGCGGCGGTGAGATCGTCGGGAGGGTGCGCGGACTTCGGCGAGTCGTACGCGGCGTCCCACTGCCCGGTGGCCTTGGCCTGCGCGATCGCCGCGAACCCGGCGGGCTGCATCTCGCCGCGCTCGATCAACGCGACGGCCTTGTCGCGGTTGATCTTCGACCAGATACTGCGCGGCTTGCGCGGCGCCCAGCGCTGGATCCACGCGGTGGCGTCGCCGCCGCTCTTCTGGCCGTCGATCCAGCCCCACGCGAGCGCGACCTCGAGCGCCTGTGCGTACGTGATCGACGCGATCCCGCCCTTGCGCCCGATCCGCATCGCGATCCCCGTCGAGGTCGCGCCGTGCGTTGCGAGCCACGCCGCCCACGCCGCCTGGGTCGCGAACGCGTGCTCGGGGTAGGCCGCCTGCGGCCCCGCCGTGGGCGCGGCCTTGGCGGAGGGCTTGCGAGGGGCTGATGTCGCTCTGGGCTTCGCCACCGCACAACCATAGCGAGCGGGTTCGGGGCAGCGCCAGGTCCAGCGCCGTTCGCCGCGCGGCAACCAGCGTACGCTCGGACGCGCACCGGGTTCGCGAGCGTGGGCGGTCGGTTCGCTTGGTCTGATCGTTGACCTTGCCACTTGACCTCAAGCTCCCCGCACGGGCCTACGATGGTCGGCTCGCTTGTTCTGAGCGATCCTCTCAGGGCGAGTACGAGTAGCTGGCGCGCGCCTTGACACAGACGTTGACGTCCATCGTCCACTTGACCGCCGGGACGTCGCCCTCGAACTTGATATCGATCTTGATCGAGTTCGACCGGAGATACTCAATCGCGTCATTGCCGACCGCCGCGGGGATCTCGAGCCTGTCGCCGTCGGGCACGCAGTCCCCGTCGCAGTCGTACATCGTCATCGGCGGCAGCGTCGTGCCGGGGTCGCCGCTGGCCACGACGATCTTGACCGAGTGGATGAAGTCGAAGTTGGTGATGCCGGAGGTCGCGGTGACCTCGGCGCGCACGAACTCGAGGTTCGCGTCGAGCTTGACGATGTCGTGGACCGCCGAGAGGTCATCGAACACGAAGCTCTGGTTGAGCGACGTCATGCCGCCCGCCGCCGCCGGGATCTCGAGGTTGGGATACGTCAAGCAGACTTCCTCCGCGTCGACCTGGACGTCGAGCAGTGGGCAGCCCGGCAGCGCGAGGAGTCCGACACCAAGCAGGAGAGCAGATCGAGAGATCGTGTGCATACGGGTACTCATTTCGCGAGGTAGATGACAAAGCCGAGGCTGGCGGATGCGGTCCACAACCGGACGTTGGGGTCACGCGAAAAGCTCACGGTGGTCGTGCCCGAGGTCTCGGACATCGTCTCCGCGCTCAGGTTATGGACGCGGGCGGTGATCCGGCTCATGCCGGCGTGGAGGTAGAACGTGAACCACTTGCGGCCGAGCTCGAGGCCGAGCCGCGCGTTGCCGTAGTTGTAGCCAATGCGCTCGAGGACCGCGGACGAGAACGTCTCGTCGCCGCTCGCCGCGCGGACCAGCGGATTGGCGTTGCCCTCTGCGAAATGGCCGTATTCGAGCGACAGCGTGGGCGAGGCCCACCAGCCCGGCGTCAGCGTCACACCGACACGCTGGCCGAGCGAGATCAGATTGTGCGACAACCCTGCATGGGCGCGGATCGCGCGGAACGGGCGATAGACGATCGAGACGCTGGCGCCATCGGGGACCCCGACATCGACCATCGTGCCGACCCATGGCGTGGTCCGCCGCTCGGCCGGCGCCGCGGTCCGCGTGACGCCGGCTCCCATGCTCGGCGTGGCCGCGGGAGTGGCGGTGGCGCGCGCGGGGGCCGGGGTCTCAGCGGCCGTCGGAGCATCCGCGCGAGGCTCGGCCGCGCTCGGAGCCGTGGGCGCCGGCTCGGGCTCGGCCGCGCTCGGAGCCGTGGGCGCCGGCTCGGGCTCGGGCTCGGCCGCGCTCGGAGCCGTAGGCGCCGGCTCGGGCTCGGGCTCGGTTGCGGGCTGGGCTGCGGCAGGACCCGCCGCCCACACCAGCATCGGCAACGCGACGAGCGCACCGAGCTTGGCACCTACACGTCCATGTCGACCCTGTTGCTTCATGCGAAGACAGACATCGGCGCGAGTCGGCGGATATTGATCGCGATTACCCGGGACGAGCCCCAGGACGCGATTGACACTGGTGGTGGGATGTCGTCGCGGTGCGCCGGTGTGGGTCGATCACCGCCAGCGCTTCTCCGAGGAGGATCTCCGAGCGTGCGGTCGGCGTCGCCGTCCATCGGGCGTCGTCATCCAGCGCTGTGATCGCCGGCGGCGCCGCGACCGGCTGGGTGGCGCGGCACGACGGCGACGCGTTCGCCACCGTCGAAGCCGGGTTCGACGGCCCACGTCGGCGGCGTCGAGGTGTCGCGGATCGCGCCGGTCCTCGTGGCCGGCACGTTCGCCCACGTCGGCGGCGTCGAGGTGTCGCGGATCGCGTGCTGGAACGGCACCGTGTGGAAGCGTGCTCGGCACCGGTCTGCCCGGAGTGCCGACCGCGCTCGCGCGTGACGCCGCCACCGTGTACGCCAGCATCCTCGACGAGGGCACCGGCGCCGGCGCTCCTGCTCGGCGCGTACGACGGCACGACCTGGCGCGAGCTGTCGCGGATCGCGCGCCGTCGTCGTGGCCGGCACGTTCGCCCACGTCGGCGGCGTCGAGCTGTCGCGGATCGCGGGCTGGAACGGCACCGCGTGGAGCGCGCTCGGCACCGGCCTACCCGGAGTGCCGACCGCGCTCGCGCGTGACGCCGCCACGGTGTACGCCAGCATCCTCGACGAGGGCACCGGTGCCGGCGCTCCTGCTCGGCGCGTACGATGGCACGACCTGGCGCGCCGCGCCGAACGCCGGCCTCGCCTCGGTGGCGTACTTCAACTGCAATGCGATCCACGCGATCGACCGAGCGGTGACCGCGGTTGGCTCGGCGGAGCTCGACGACAAGTCCGGCTGCGGCGCGCTGGTCTACCGCGCCAGCACCGGTCGTTTCTCGGCGCTCCGGCGGAGGCGTTCACGCGATCGTCCTGTCAGGCCTCGCCGTGACCCACGATGCGGTCTGGGTCGTCGGCGTGATCGCCGAGGCCGGCGCGACGGGCGCGACCACGCCGTCGGTGGCGTCGTCCGCTACGTGATCGCGCGCTGATCGCAGCTCGGGCGATGCGACGCTCGGGAGGTCCGAGAGGATCCCACTGACGGGTGCGCCGGACGAGACCACCTCGAGGCCAAGAGATCGCGGGTTCGACCAGCGGCAACGACCACCGCACGAGACTCGGAGGAACCTCCTGATGCACCCCAGCCCGACTCACGTGTGTGAACGTGGGCAACGGGCGATCGCGGCGTCGCTGGCGCTTGTCCGCGAGACTGGCGCGGCGCGGCGTCGCTGGCTCTCGCTTTGACCGGCGCGGCGCGGCGTCACTGGCCCTCGAGACTGGCGCGGCGCGGCGTCACTGGCCCTCGAGACTGGCGCGGCGCGGCGTCACTGGCCCTCGCTTTGACTGGCGCGGCGCGGCGTCACTGGCCCTCGCTTTGACTGCCGAGTCGCGGGGTCTCGCCCTGGAGACTGGCGCGGCGCGGCGTCGCTGGCTCTCGCTTTGACTGCCGAGTCGCGGGTCTCGCGCTCGAGACTGGCGCGGCGCGGCGTCGCTGGCTCTCGCTTTGACTGCCGAGTCGC